>Ga0073932_1000952_pt1 | contig 61932 bp, 56 predicted proteins | sample DewCreD2012metaG_FD_76967 | JGI IMG/M metagenome (GOLD analysis project Ga0073932, IMG submission 76967) | Hot spring sediment bacterial and archeal communities from British Columbia, Canada, to study Microbial Dark Matter (Phase II) - Dewar... ...
AGGAACGGAAATTATTTTCCCTTTATATTTGCCAACTATAGAGAAAATTGAAATTTTACGTCATAGCAAGGTTCGTCAAGCGAAGCTTTATTATATGCGTGGTCGTTCGGGTAAACGGGCTAAGATGAAAATTCAAGAGCTTACTTTAGAAGAAAAAGCGCTCAAGAAAAAAGATCAATCATCAGAAATTCCTTTTTTGAAAAATGATTCAAATACGAAGGAAAATGAGGCAAAGGAAAAAGTTGAAAAAAAAGAAGAAACGAAGTCTAAATAATAAGTAAATTTTTGTTGGCAAAAGATCTTAGGCTTGGGAATGTGGTGGAATTGGTATACACACACGTTTGAGGGGCGTGGGACGTAAGTCCGTGCGGGTTCGAGTCCCGCCATTCCCACCACTACAAAATTAACGGCTCTTTTTAAAGCCAATTCGTGGGCGGCTCGCAGAGCCGCCCATTGATTTTGTAGCTAAAAAACCAAAATTATCCAAGTCTGTTTTTCTTTCTCAAGAATTTTTGGTAAGTAAATCTAGTTTTATTTAAGTAGGTACAATTGAGGTTAAAAGTGGAAAAAATAAGTGTTTGAAAATTGAAATCAGAAAGAAATTTTTTTACATCATAGAAAATAAATTTTTTGATTTTTAGTTGATTATTTTTATTTTTGTGCTAAAATAAAAAAAAATAACTTTTTGTTTTTAGAAAATTGTTTAAGTTGTTTTTGCTCTTGACCAAAAGCTTTTTTATTGTTAGCATCAATGGGTATGAATAATTTAGAGACTCTTTTAAAATGTCCAGTTTGTCAAAGGGGATATGCTCGACAGAGTGCTTCTGTAGTTCGTCAAAATGAGCGTTTTATGTTAGTATATGTTGGTTGCAAAGGTTGTGGAATTAATTCTCTAGTCATTGTTTCCCGAGGTCCCTTTGCGCAAGAGGGTACTCTAACAATGGGCTTTTTAACTGATTTAGAAAAAGAAGAGGTTGATTTTTTTTCTCATTTAAATCCGATTTCCTGGGATGAAGTGTTGGATTTTCATCAAGAAGCAAAAGAACTTTAATTGGCAATAAGTTTTATTTCTATGGAAAAGATTCAATTGACTGCTAAAGTGCGCAAAAAAAAATCCAAAAATCGAGATTTTTCTGATTTTATTCCGGCTGTTCTGTATGGTCACGATGTTAAAAACGAAAATTTATGGGTAAAAAGAGTGGCTTTTGCTCGTGCTTATCAAAATTCTGGTAGCAGTAGTTTAGTAGAATTGACTATTGAGGGTGATGAAAATCAGAAAAGAAATGTGATTATTCATGATGTTCAATTTCATCCTGTTTCGGGGGAATTTCAACATATTGATTTTTATCAAGTAAAAATGGATGAAGAAGTTACTGTGGAAGTGGAATTGGTCTTTGTGGGAGAATCTCCGGCTGTGAAAGAATTGGGCGGAATTTTCTTAAAAAATTTTGATTCTTTAGAAGTAAAATGTTTGCCAAAAGATTTACCCAAAGAAATTCAAGTAGATATTTCCGGATTGAAGAATTTAGAAGATTGCTTGTATATTAAAGATATTGTCTTTCCTCAAGGTGTAAGTACTTCTATTCAACCAGAAACTGTTTTGGCAACAGTGGTGGCTCCGTTGTCTGATCAAGAGTTGAAAGACTTAGATAAGGACGTAGACGCTAGTATTGATCAAGTAGAAGGAATAGCGGAAAAAACAGAAAAAACTGCGTCAAAAGAAGATAAATAAAGAATTTTCTGGCCGAGTTAATTATTAGATGTAATCGGCTTGAATAAGGGATTTTTTCAACAAAAAGTAATAAAAATGTTTTTGTCTGGCAATTTTTGGAGGATAATTCTCCGAGGTTTTTTTTGTTTGGTAATTTTTTTTATAGCTTTTTTGAATGGTCAAGCAAAAGATTCGGCGGAAGAAATTAAAGATAAACTGGAAGAAGTAGAAGAAAAATTGGAGAAACAAGAAGCCAAAAAGACTACTATTGCGGAAGATTTAGAAAAGATTGAGAAAAATATTAATCTTATTAAAAGAGAGTTAGAAAAAACTGAACAAATACTTGGTCAATATGAAAATGAAATAAAATTAGCCAATGGAAGAATCACTGAAATTGAAAAAAGAATTGAAAAGAAACGGCAAACACTCGGAATTTATTTGCGGATTTTTGTGCAAACAGAAAAGGAACGAGATTTGATTTTAATTAATAAACAGGAAGACGTAGGTGGTTATTTGCGAGCGTTGGAAGATTATGAAAAAATTCAAGAAAAAATTGAGGTTCAATTGCTAGAGATTAGCCAAGAGAAAAACAAAGAGGAACAGGAAAGAGAAATAATTTCCAGCAAAAGAGAAGCGCAACAAAGAGTTTACTGGATGCAGAATGATCAAAAAGGGGATTTAGAGTTTGAGGAAAATAGAAAAAAGCTTTATTTAAATAAGACTCAAAAAGATATTGATCTTCTTACGGCAGAAAAAGCGGAACTGAGAAAACAACTTAATGCTTTACAAAGTTTGGGACAATCAATTAACTTGGAAAAAGCAATTGAAATTGCTAAAAAGGTTTCTCAAAAAACCAAGGTTCGAACGGCTTTTTTATTGGGAGTTTTGCGAGTGGAATCTAATATGGGGCAGAATGTGGGTGGAGGTACCTATAAAAATGATATGAATCCGGCTTTACATGAAACTTTCAAGGATATTTGTAAAGAGTTAGGTTTAGATCCCAAAAAAATGCCAGTTTCTCGAAGAGTTTGTTATAATCCTAAAGCCAAGGATGGTTGTGGTGGTTGGGGTGGCGCGATGGGACCGGCTCAGTTTATGCCTTCTACTTGGTTAGCTTATAAAGATCGAGTGGCAAAAATGACCGGCAATAATCCTCCTAATCCGTGGGATTTAGAAGATGCTTTAACAGCAATGGGGATTAAACTGGCAGCGGTTCCGGGTGTTACTAGTGGTAAAGAATCAGCTGAGAAAAAAGCGGCGGCGATGTATCTAGCGGGAAGCGCTTGGGAAAATTATTCTTGGTATGGAGAAAGAGTTCTTTATTATGCTGATGGCTTTGAAAAATATATGAATGATTAAGGACTAAAGCAGGAATTAAGTAGAAAGTAAATAAAAATTTGAGGGGTGTTTTGTTTTTTTCTCTTTTGAGTTATCCTGAAAACAAAGGGAGGCAGATGTTCTTTTAAAAAGAAAAATTTTAACTAAGATCGATTAACAAAAATCGGTCTGTCAAACTCGTCAGAGTAGAAAGAGAGGATTAAAATGTCTAAAAAAGGCGGCCAAAAGAGCAAAAATGAAGGAATTGTCGTGGATACTAACGTTCTGATTCACGATCCCAACGCTATTTTTAAATTGAGGGAGAAAGGAGAAACTCTTTACATTCCTTACGTGGTTATTCAGGAATTAGATGGGTTGAAAAGTCGTCCAGACATTGGTTTTGATGCTAATGAAGTAGCGTCAAAAATAGAAAAGATTCGACAGGTTAAGGAGCCATCATTAGTAGTGGTTTCTAAAATTAAATTTGAAGGTTTAGAACAGTTAGATCCTCGGGAACCGGATGACAGAATTATTGCTACTGCCCAATGCGTCAAAAATGATATGGGGCGTTGGCATAATCGGATAGTATTGGTTTCCCGGGATAAAATTATGCGTTTAAAAGCTAGAGAAATTTTGAAGGATGTAGAAGTGGAGGATTATGAAAAAGATTCTTCTAAAGAGGCTGGACCTTCTTTAATTAAGGAAATAAATGTTTCTAAGGAGAAGTTGAGAGAAGATAAGAACGGTAATTTTTTCTTTTTCTATCAGCCTTTAAAACACGGTGATGTGGAAGAAAATGGAGGAATTATTTGTTACAGTGATGTTTATGGCAGTTGGGATAAAGCTTTTGTCGCTATTCGTAAGGGTGATCACTGCTGGGTAATTCCTCCCGATGTCAGGGCTTTTGGGATCTCTCCTTTGGAGAGGAATGGTGATGGTCCTAATTGGGAGCAGTGTCTTGCTCTCTGGCAATTGCTAGACAAAGAGATTAAATTGGTTTTTCTTCAAGGTGGAGCGGGTACAGGAAAAACTCTCTTAGCTGTGGCCGCTGGTTTGGAGCAGTTGAGAGATTATAGGCAAATTGTTATTGCTCGTCCGATGGTGCACTTGGAGGATGAAGATAATGTCGGTTATCTCAAAGGTGATTTAGAAGCTAAAATGGCGCCTTGGCTTAAACCGTTGCATCAAGCTTTAGGCTTTTTAAGTGAAATAAGTGAAAAAAATTCCAAGATTATTAAAGATAAACTAGAGAATCAAAAAATAACTTTTGAATCTTTGGATTATATTCGGGGGACGACTTATCGAAAAACCTTTTTAATAATTGATGAAGCGCAAAATTTAACACCCCATCAATTTAAAACTATTATTACTCGTGCTGGTGAGGGTACAAAGATGGTTTTTACTGGCGATATTGGTCAGATTGATCGACGTCGTCGATTAACCAGTCGTTCTAATGGTTTAACTTACTCTATAGATCGCCTAAGAGGCGATATTTTGGTAGGAGTAACTGTTTTTAATAAAACTGTTAGATCAGATTTAGCTGATTTGGCAGAGAGATTGCTTTAATTTTTTTCCGCTGTCTATTTTAAAAAATAGACAGCGGTTTTTTTATTTTTTAAGATGTGCTTAAATAATAAGGTCAAGAAAAACTTAATTGGTTTTTTATATGAGCAAAAAATTTCAAAAAAAACAGGAAGATTTTGTTTGTCAGCAGTGTGGACGAAAAGTTATTGGTAATGGTTATACTAATCATTGTCCTAGTTGTTTATGGTCCAAGCATGTGGATATTAATCCGGGAGATAGATCTAACTCTTGCGGAGGAATGATGAAGCCAATAGATGCTTATTGGAAAAAACAAACTTGGCGGATTGTTCACCAATGTCAGAAGTGCGGAACTGTTAAAGAGGTAAACACAGCTTTTAATGACTCTTGGCCAAAGTTGGAAGAGATTATCAAAAGAAAGTTGAATCTGAAACAAAAAACTTTTTGAAAAAATGGGTCATAAATTATTCTTTGACAATTTTTTAAAATTGTTTTATTTTCTGAAGTTGTTTTGGTGAGTTCTTTCTTAAAATTATTATCACATAATCATCTGTGAATAATAAGAGAAAGGAGGATGAAAATGCTGGTAGCTCGAAAAAAGTGGTTTTTGGTTTATTCAATGCCCAGAGGAAGGGAGGTGTATTATCCTTTCCCAGAATATGCAAACGATTTAGAAGATCATCTGGCGATTCCTTTGGGTGAAAGACTTTGGAGTAATATTAGAAAGGAGGTAATAACGGCTAGCAATCCTCGTTTGGTAAAACTGTCTCGATTAGAGACGGAATTATTAGAAATAAAAAGTACTGTATTTTGAAAAAAGAGACTGCTCTTTTTAAAAAGAGCAGTCTTTTTTCTTTTTTTCTTCTCAAAAATTAATTTTTTTGAATTTTGGGAAATAATACTTTTATCTCTTAATATTTTCAATTAAACGAGTAAAAACTTCTGGTTGTGTTTCTGCCAATTGAGAAAGGATTTTACGATCCAATTTGATTTTTTTGTCTGCTAAAGTTTTGATAAAGGCAGAATATTTCCAATCAAAGGCTTTGAGCGCATTATTGATTTTCAAAATCCATAATTGACGGAAAGTTCTCTTTTTAGCTTTTCGGTCGCGAAAAGCATACATTCCCGCTTTGAAAAGGGCTTCTTTGGCGGCGCGAAAAGTATTTTTTCGGCGCCAACGATAGCCCTTAGCAGCTTTTAAAACCTTTTTCCTTCTTTTAGAAGCGGCTAGTCCGCGTTTCACTCTCGACATAAATTTGAATTCAAGTTAAAAAATGAATAACGACTTTCTCGTCTTTGGTCCAAATTTTATTGAGCTAGATCGGTTAAGATATTCTTTGCTATTTGAGTTGCAACAATCATATCTCTTCTTTTAGCGCGGGTTTTCTTTGATCGATTACGGGCGTTGAAGTGATTCTGTCCAGAAGCGCGCCTCTTTACTTTTCCAGCGCCGGTGATTTTAAATCTTTTAACCACCGATTTTCTTGTTTTCAGTTTAGGCATAAAACAGTAAAATTAAACCACTCCACCATTCATTTTTTGGTCGAAGGGGCAATAATTACATTAAAACCATTAAAGCGTTTACTAATCGCTTGCTCTATTTTAAACGGAAATTGAATTTTGTCAATAAAGGAAAGTAAATTTTGGCGGGCTTGCTCTGAAAAAGCTTTTTCTCGGCCACGTATTATAATTTCTATTCGAACCTTATTTCCTTGTGAGAGGAACTTTTCTGCTTGTTTAATTTTAAAATTCAGATCATTTTCTCCAATATTGGGACGAATACGGACACCTTTGATATTGACTCGTACTTGGTTTTTTTTAGAATCTTTGTCTTTTTTGGCCAGTTGATATTGATATTTACCCCAGTTGATTATTTTACAAACGGGGGGTTGAGCAAGTGGAGCAATTTCTACCAAATCAAGACCGTGATCTTTGGCTAAAATGAGAGCTTGGGAAGTTTCCATTATGCCTAACTGATTGCCGGTTTCATCAATTACCCGGATGGGAGAAGCGCTAATTGCTTCATTGATTTTGACCGAAGGAGTTTTCTTTTGAGGAATAAAAGGTTTGCGATAATAGTTTGTTTTTATAGTTCTTAAATTAAAAATAAATAAATTGTTTAATTGTATCAAGTGTTAAATATTTTCATAACAATTATGGTGGAGGTGATGGGAGTTGAACCCATGTCCAAATTGAAAATAAAAAATTTTCTACAAGCTTAGTTAACTTAAATAAGACAATCGCTTAAAGTTAACCAAAAACGATTGAATTTTTTCCTAATGCTAGCTTAGTTTTTGTCTAGGAGAACAAAAATTGCATTCTGATGATGACGCTGGAACTGTTTTATCAGAAATCAAACAGACAGCGGGCTATAGCCTTATTAGGCGATAGCGGCAGCAAATGAAGGTGTGAAAGCCGAAGCTAACGCACTTTTTGCCCGATTGAATAAGTTAGCATTTATTCTTTGTTCGCTGTTTTACAAGAGAGCGAGATCTTGACTTGCTAATTTTTTAAATTACAACTTGTCGAAGCCCGACACCCCCTAACTTAAAAGTAATTTTAAACTCCAAAATTTTAGTCAATCTACACTTTTGAAAAACCAAAAACAGGGGGAATATTTTTTAGGTTTTTAAAGTGGCAATCAAGAATGTTCTTTCAAGATACGTCCAATTCGGATATTTTCTTCTCGTTTTTTAATGGAAAAGCGCTTATCAAACTTTTTTTTGCCTTTAGCTAGAGCAAATTTAAGTTTTATCAGCTTACCCTTAGTATAAACTGATAAAGGGACAATTGTCAATCCATTGGCCTGAGATTTTTTTTTTAAATAAGTAATTTCTTTCTTTTTTAGGAGGAGCTGGCGAGGATTTTCTGGATCATAATCTGGTATTTTACCAGCAGGTCCATAGTGGGCAATATGGGCATTATTAAGTGTTAGGCTATTTTTTGTAGGGAAAATGAAAGCTCCTCGCAAAGAAATTCGGCCAGCTTTAGCAGATTTTACTTCAAATCCACGTAAGACTAAACCAGCTTCAAATTCTTCCAGAATATCATAATCAAAATGCGCTTTTTTATTAACGGCAAGCAGATTCATAAAACGAAATAAAGAGATAATTTAATTAAAATCATTTTCTATGATAACATAAAAAAGAGAAAAGAAAAATTTTTAAGCTAAACGACGAAGACAATGTTTAAGGAAAAAAGGAAAAATAAATCTGTAGTTATTCTTGGTCTTGATCCAGGAACAGCGACTACTGGCTGGGGAGTGATTAAAGAGGTAGAAAAAAATCCTCAATTAGTGGCTTTTGGTTGTATTGAAACTTCTAAAATGAAAAATTCTTTAGAGCGTTTAAAAGAGATGGCTACTGATTTGGAGGAGATTCTAGAAAAATATCAACCAGACGAAGTGGCGATAGAAGACTTATTTTTTTTCAAAAATTTAAAAACAGCTATCAAGGTTGCCCAAGCGCGTGGAGTTCTTCTTTTGCTTTCTGCTAGGAAAAGATGTTTAGTTTTTGAATACACGCCTCTTCAAGTAAAACAGGCCTTGACGGGTTATGGCCGAGCTGATAAAATACAGGTGCAGTTAATGGTGAAAAAAATTTTAAAAATAAAAAATATTCCTCGTCCGGATGATGCGGCGGATGCTTTAGCAGTGGCTTTATGTCGTCAGCAATCACGCGGAATAGAGGTTTGTTGATGATGAAAAGAACTAAAATTGTGGCTACAATTGGTCCGGCTTCAGAAAAGGAAACTACTTTAGAGTTGTTGTTTCGGGCTGGATTGGATGTTTGCCGATTAAATTTTTCTCATGGAGAATATCTTTGGCACAAAAATGTTATCGCTCGAATCAGGCGCGTAGCTAGTCGTCTTAAAAAACCGGTGGCGGTGATGGCTGATATCCAAGGTCCGCGGATTCGAGTGGCTAATCGGCAGAGTTTTAAAGTGCGAAAAGGGGAAAGAATTTTTGTGGCAGGGAAAAAATACGCGCATTTACATGAACGAAAAAAAGAGCTAGTTCTGGATTGTAACGAATTTTATCAATATTTGAAAATTGGCAGTCGAATTTTTATTGAAGATGGCTTGATTGTTTTACAAGTTATTAAAAAGGAGCGTTTAGGTTGTTTGGTAGAGGTCTTAGAAGAAGGGGAAATAAAACCTCAAAAAGGAGTAAATATTCCTGATGCTTCAACACATTTAGGGTTTTTAACTCCTAAAGATTGGGCGGATTTAGATTTTATTTTAGAACAAAAAGTAGATTTGATTGCGGTTTCTTTTGTAGCTAATGGTCGTCAATTAACTCACTTACGAAATATTATTCAACAAAAAATTCAAAGGCGAGAAGTGGCTGATAAATTGCGATTAAAAAATTCCCAACAATCTTTGGAGAAATATCAACCCTGGTTAATTGCCAAGATTGAAAGAAGAGAAGCAGTGCGCAATTTAGAAGGGATTTTAGAAGAGGCTGATGGGATTATGGTGGCGCGAGGTGATTTGGCTATTGAAATGGAACAAGAGAAAGTCGCTTTGCTTCAAAAAGAAATTATTGAGAAATGTTTAAAAAAGAAAAAACCGGTGATTGTAGCGACGCAGATGATGTTTACAATGGAATTTAATGCTCGTCCGACTCGAGCGGAGATTTCTGATGTGACTAATGCAGTAATTGATGGCACAGACGCTGTAATGTTTAGTGGAGAAACAGCCCAAGGCGTTTTTCCACTCAAAGTAATTGAAACGGCAACTAAAATCATTGAAACAACCGAAAAATCACCTTATAATGATCGTTTGCTTAAAGGTTTAGGCCGTTTTGTGAAGATGATTTTTTCTGCTCGCAGAGATCGGCGTAAGGGGCGTAAGCGGATTATTAAAGTGAAAAACATGCAGGAACTTTTGGAACTTTCTGCTTTGCGTCAAAAAGATATAAAATTAAAATTAACAGATTTTTCCTTTGAGGATAAAAAAAAGGCCAGTTTAGTTTGGGGAGCGGAATAATAAAAAACTTTTTAATTCTTAGGAACAATATCTATTTTTCTTAATAGAGAGATTAATAGATTTTTTAAGAAATTACTAGCGATTGTGCGATACGCGAGTTTTTTTGTTTTTAATTAAATTACGTAAAAGTTTTTTTTCAGAATTTTTAATTTTCATTTTCATTAATGACTTTTAATAAGAGAAAAAAAGGGTTGACTAGATTTTAAGAAGTCATATTTTAAACAAGGATTAGATTTTATCTAGTATTTAGTATTTTGTTTAAAAGGGGAGTAGGAATGTTCTGGAAACTAAGAGAGGTGTATTTTAGCTTATTGTTGATTTATGGAATAAAGAGAGTTTGTTTTTTTAGATCTCAATTTTTGCTACTCGCCAATGACCAGCGAGATCTTTGAAAAATTCATTTTTAGAGGCAGGTAAATTAGCGCTAATTATTTTTTCTAAAAGTTGTTTTTGTTTCCAGCCAAACTCTAGCAAAAGAGTAAAATTGTTTTGGGGGAAATGGGATTTTATTTTCCTAAATTGCTTCAAAAATTTTTCATAATGTTCAAGCCCCTTGATTCCTGAAAGCAAAGCCAAGGACGGCTCAAAATTTTTTACTGTTTTTTCAAGGCAAGCATACTCTTTTTGAGAAATATAAGGTAAGTTAGCTAAAATTAAAATTTCCGTTTTCGGATCACAAATATTTTTGGACCAGAAATTTGGTTGGTTTTTGATTTGGAGTAAATCAGAGAGTAAAAATTTTATTTTTTGGGCTTGATTTTTTAAAATTTTTTGAGCATTTTTTCTGGCTACTGAAAGAGCGGAAGAGGAAATATCAAGACCAAAAAAGGATAGATTTTTTTTTCTAATTAATGTTTTGGCTAAAGCAATGATAATACAGCCTGATCCAGTCCCAAGGTCTAGGATTATTCTTTTGGTAGATGTTTTGTTGATTATGGTTATTGCTTTTTCTACTAGTAATTCAGTTTCTGGTCGAGGAATGAGTACAGTTGGATTGACGGTGAAAGGAAGACTAAAAAATTCTTTTTTGTTCAAAATATAAGCTATAGGTTCGCCTTTTTCTCTTCTCTTAATTAGTCTTTTTAATTTTTTTTCTTGTTGAAAAGAAAGTATTTTTTCTGGATGAGCAAGTATCCATTCTTTAGGTTTTTTTATTACTTGAGTTAAAAGGAGGACTAAATCAAAAAAAAACTCTTTTTTTTGAAAAGATTGCAGAATTTCTTTTATTGAGATTGTTGAACAAGAACTAATCTTTCTCATTATTTTTCTAGTTGATACTTGCGATCTGCTTTTTGTAAAGCGAGAAGGATTGTTTCTAATTTTCCTTCCAAAATTTCGTTGATGTTTGACCAAGACATTTTGATGCGATGGTCAGTAATGCGATCTTGAGGAAAATTATAGGTGCGGATTTTTTCACTGCGATCGCCAGTGCCGATTTGATGACGGCGTTCCTTTTCAGTTTTTTCTCTTTCTTCTTCTTGTTGTTTTTCCAATAATCGAGCGCGTAAGATCTCCATTGCGCGTTCTTTGTTGCGATGTTGGGATTTTTCATCTTGACAGCTAACAATCAGACCAGTAGGCAGATGTAAAATACGTACAGCGCTATCAGTGGTATTAACACTTTGACCACCGGGACCAGATGAAGCAAAAGTATCAATGCGCAAATCTTTGGGATCAATTTTCAATTCTGTTTCTTCTGCTTCCGGTAAAACAGCTACTGTGACAGTAGAAGTATGCACGCGTCCCATTTTTTCGGTTTCTGGTACCCTTTGTACTCGGTGTACGCCAGATTCATATTTCATTTGAGCGAAAACATTTTCACCAGATAAACCAAAAATAACTTCTTTATAACCACCCATTTCGTTTAGATGAGAGTTAAAAAGAGAAATTTTCCAATGTTTTTTTTCAGCATAACGGGAATACATGCGAAAAATTTCGGCAGCAAACAGCCCTGCTTCATCACCGCCAGCGCCAGCGCGAATTTCTACGATGACGTTTTTTTCATCACGTGGATCTTTTGGCAAGGACAAAAAATCTAATTCTTCTTCTAAATTTGTTATTTTTTTTTCCAGTTCTTTTTTTTCTTCTTCTGCCAAAAGCAAAATTTCTGGATCTTTTTCTGTTAAAAAAATTTTAGCGTTAGCTTCTTGTTGCTTTTCTAATTCTTCTAAATGTTCAATTTTATCAAATAAAATTTTTAGTTCATTCCTTTTTTTTCCAATTTCTTTGGCGCGTTTTTGATCAGCAAAAATCTGCGGATCATTAAATTCGCTTTCAATTGATCGCCAAAGTTTTTTTATTTCCTCTCTTTTTTGCGGTTGCATTTATTTTTCAAGGGTAATCTCTGTTTTTTCAACTTTTTTAGTGGGCTTTTTTCGGACTCGAGCAGATTTGATTTGAGCAGTTTTTGCCATTCTTCTATTGAAACGATCCACTCGACCAGTGGCATCTAAAATTTTCTTCTTACCGGTATAAAAAGGGTGGCAAGCACCACAAATTTCCACGCTCATTTTTTCTCTAGTTGATCCGGTTTTTAAGATATTTCCACAAGCGCATTCAATAATAGCTTCCTTAAAATACGGAGGATGAATTTTTTTCTTCATAGTGTTGAGAGTTGATAAGTAAATTAAAAAAACAAAAAAACACCAGAACTGCCTATTCAGAGATTAATCAGCTTTACCGAAGCCTAGCATAAAAAGTGATTTTTAGCAAATTTTTTAGTCTGGCGTTTTATTTAACGAAAGAAAACTGGATTTTTTTCGTCTTTGTGTTATGCTGGCAAAGGATGAAAAATTTAATTATTTTCATTTTAGCCGCGAGATCGGTTTCTTTGTTCTTGATTTATTTTTATTTCTTAAAAATCTATGGGCTTTTTAGATAAAATTTTTGGACGTTCCAATGAAAAACAGATCAAACGAATGCAGATGGTGGTGGAAAAAATTAATAGCTTGGAAGGAGAGTTGAAAAAATTGTCGGATGATCAATTAAAAGCTAAGACAGGAGAATTTAAAAGTCGTTGGCAAAAAGGAGAAACACTAGATCAATTGTTGCCGGAAGCTTTTGCAGTAGCTAGAGAGGCTTCTTTGCGAGTGATTGGTCAACGGCACTATGATGTGCAGATTATTGGTGGAATAGTTTTACACGAAGGAAAAATTGCCGAAATGAAAACTGGAGAAGGAAAAACTTTGGCGGCGGTTTTACCGGCTTATCTTAATGCTTTGACTGGTCGTGGTGTGCATATTGTTACAGTTAACGATTATCTTTCTCGTCGAGATGCTAATTGGATGGGTGCTATTTTTCATTTCCTGGGGATTTCTACTGCTTGTATCAATCACGATCTTTCTTATTTGTATCAACCTAAAGTTTTGGATATTGATCAAGTGACGGTAGAAACGGAAAATTTATTGCCGGTTTCTCGTCGAGAGGCTTATGCGGCTGACATTGTTTATGGTACTAATAACGAATTTGGTTTTGATTATTTGCGAGATAATATGGCTCCTTCACTGGAACAATATGTTCAAAGAGAATTAAACTTTGCTATTGTGGATGAAGTGGATTCTATTTTAATTGATGAAGCGCGTACGCCGTTGATTATTTCAGCGCCGGATAATGAATCAACAACGATGTACCAGCAATTCGCTAGTTTAGTTCCGCGTCTAAAAGAGGAAGAAGATTATGTAGTGGATGAAAAAATGAGATCAGTTACTCTGACACAAGAAGGGATAAGTAAAATGGAAAAATGGTTAGGAATTGGCAATATTTATGAAACAGGAAAGATAGCTTTTGTTCACCATCTAGAGCAAGCGCTTAAAGCGCACATTATTTTTAAGTTGGATCGGGACTATGTGGTTAAAGATGGTGAAGTAATCATTGTGGATGATTTTACTGGACGGCTTATGCCTGGTCGACGTTATAGTGAGGGGTTGCATCAAGCTATTGAAGCTAAAGAGGGTGTTAAAGTCCAAAGAGAATCTCGGACGTTAGCTTCAATTACTTTTCAAAATTATTTTCGTCTTTATAAAAAATTGGCTGGAATGACTGGTACCGCTACTACTTCGGCAGAAGAATTTTTTAAAGTTTATAAATTGGAAGTGATTGATGTTCCTACTAATCAACCAATGATTAGAAAGGATTGGCCGGATGTGATTTTTAAGACCGAAAAAGCTAAATTTCAAGCTATTGCCAGAGAAATTAAAGCCATGCATAAAAGAGGAGTGCCGGTATTAGCGGGGACAATTGCTATTGAAAAATCAGAAATGCTTTCCGAGCTTTTAAAAAAAGAAGGGGTGCCACACGAAGTTTTAAATGCTAAAAATCATGAGAGAGAAGCGCAAATTATTGCTAATGCTGGCCAAAAAGGAGCGGTGACTATTGCTACTAATATGGCGGGACGAGGGACGGATATTAAACTAGGAGAGGGAGTTAAAGAATTAGGCGGGCTATATATTATTGGTACAGAAAGGCATGAAGCGCGCCGAATTGATAATCAATTGCGAGGACGAGCAGGTAGGCAAGGTGATCCTGGTCAAAGTCGGTTTTTTGTTTCTTTAGAAGATGAATTGATGCGACGTTTTGGAGGAGATAGATTGAAAAAACTAATGAGCAAATTGGGTTTGCCAGAGAACCAACCAATTGAAAACAAGATGATTTCTCGCTCCATTGAGTCGGCGCAAGCCAAAATTGAGGGTTTTAATTTTGATATTCGTAAACATGTACTGGAATATGACGATGTGGTTAATCGTCAACGGACGGTGATTTATAAAAAAAGACAGGAACTCTTGAAAAAGGAAGATATTCGTCCAGAAATAGAGAGAGTTTTTATTGATTACGCTGAAGGTTTAGTAGCAGCGCGCACAGCAATAGAGGATGAAGATGAGTGGAATACTGAAGAAATGGCGGAAGAAATTTTAAGCCTAGTTGGTCAAAAGCAACAATTGGGAGCGTTACACGCTAAGTTGTTGGAAATAAAAATGTCAAAAGAATTAACCTTAAAAGCAGAAAAAATTAGCCGAATGAAAGATATATTGGTGGATTTTTTAAAAAGAAATTATTTTGTTCGGGAAAAAGAAATATCAAGAGAAGTTTTGCGTAAAGTGGAAAAAGTTCTCTATTTGCGAGCGGTGGATAGTTTTTGGATGGATCATTTGGAGGAGTTGGATTATTTACGGGATTCAATTGGTTTGCAAGGCTATGGCCAAAAAGATCCTTTAATTGAATATAAAAGAGAAGCTTTCAATTTATTTCAAAATTTATTGGCAAAAATTGATGAAGCCTTTTTACGTGGCTTATTTTCTTTTCAAACCTCTTTTTTTCCAACTAAACCTGTCCAGCCAATTCAAGAAAATTTACACTATAGTGGAGGGGAAGAAATTGGTCAATTTCAGACGGTTAACCCAAAAAATATTCAACAGGAAAAAGCTAAAGAAGTTTTAAAACCGATTATTAATAGCGAAAAAATTGGCCGCAATGATCCTTGTCCTTGTGGTAGTGGCAAAAAATACAAGAAGTGTTGTGGGAAAAAATAAACTATTTTTTTAAAAAAGAATCTTGATGAGAAAAATTCTTTGGGGGTTGGTTTTTTTATCAACAGCCTATCTTTTTTTTGGAAAGATTATTCCTCTTTTTTACAATAAGGGCTTTCCTTTAGAAGTGCATTTTTTGGATGTTGGTCAAGGGGATGCTATTTTGATCAATTATTTAAGAACTTATCAGGTTTTGATTGATGGTGGTCCAAGCGGAAACAAATTACTCAAAAAATTGGGAGAAAAAATGCCATGGGGAGATCGGAGAATTGAAATAGTGGTTTTAACTCATCCGGATAAAGATCATATGACTGGTTTGATTGAATTATTAGATAATTTCCAAGTGGATTTATTTTTGACTAATGGACAAAAAACAGATAGCCAAGATTTTTTAGTGTTGGAAGAAAAAATTGCCAAAAGGGGGATTAAAAAAGAAACTCTTTATGCTGGTTCTCATTGGGAAATTGGTCAGCGTTTAAATTTTTTAGTTTTGAATCCAGATGGAGATGATGCCCAAAACCTAGGAGAAAAAAATAGCCAGTCAGTGATATTGCGGGTAACTTTTGGAGATAATAGCTTTTTTCTAGCTGCTGATGCGGAAAAGGAAACTGAGAAAGATTTACTTTCTGACGGAGAGGTGGTAGATGTTGATTGGTTAAAAGTGGCGCATCATGGTTCTAAAAATGCTACGACAGAAGAATTTTTGGCAGTGGCACGCCCGGAAAAAGCGATTATTTCAGTAGGTAAAAATCTTTATGGTCATCCTACAAAGGAAACCTTAGAACGTTTAGAAAAAAGCGGAGCGGAAGTTTTTCGCACAGACAAACTAGGAACTATTAGCGTAGTTTGTCCTGGTTTAGACCAAGTCTGTTGGATTCAACATAAAAAGGAACGCTTGTTTAACTTCAACGCTTTCTTCTATTGACAAAAAGGGCTTTTTGTGCTAGAATCGCCAGAAGTGTGAAAGAAGTTTTGAAAAAGAGTTTTTTCTTAAAAGGGCCAAAATAGGGGTTTTTAGTTCGATTTTTTATTCTATTTGAATGTTAAAAAATCTTGAAAAAGAACAGTTGTTTTTTTTAAGTAATAGAAAAAACGGTTTTCTTTTAGGGATTTGTTTCTTAGTTTTCATTTTTTCTTTAGTTCTAACTCTAGATTTAGCGGTAGCGCTGGCTATTTTTATTTTATCAGTAGCTTTGGTGATTTTTGCTTCCAGTTTTTCTCGAGGTTGGTTATTTTTACTTTCCGCCGCTTTACTTTTCTCTTCTTTGCGCTTAGGGCAAAAAGATATTTTATTCTTTGACTTATCGCTTTTAGGGCTAATTTTGATTGGTTTATTTAAAATTTTTTTAGAGAAGGGTTGCTTAAACTATAATAGGAGATACGACTGGTTGTTTCTCTCAATAGTGGTTTTATCTTTGATTGGAGCCGGAATTTCTTATTATAAAAATGGAGCTTTTCATCCAGAAGCTTTGCGTTTAGGAATAAATTTTTTCTTTTATTGGTTTTTATTTTTAGTCTTTCAATATTTTTTTCAAACAGAAAAACGGATTAGAAGATTTTTTAGTGTGTTGATTTTTTGTTCTTTTTTCCAGTCGCTTTATGGGCTAATCTTATTAATTTTAAATCTTTGGACGCGAAAAAGTTTTTTGGATTCGGATTTAACTTCAATTACTCCTTTTATTTTAATAGGAATATTTTCTTCTTGGGGAATGTGGTTATCTTTGAGTAAAAAAATGGCAGAAGAAGCTTCATCCAGAAAGTGGCCGCTTTTTTTGATACAAGCAATTTTATTTTTTCAACTGTTGGTTTTTGCTTTAATTTCTTCGTCTACCGAAATAGTTTTTTTGGGTTTGGGTTTTTTGTTTCTCGGTGTTCTTTCTCGTAACCGTCGCTTAGTCTTATTGGCGGCTTTTTTAACTTTAATTTTTTCTTTTTTTTCTTTTTATTTAACGGGCGTGGAAGATTTTTCTCAGTCGGGAATGAAGTTTATTCGGGATTTGAAAATAGCCTCTTCTTCTTTTTTGCCTTTTGGTGAGAGAAAATGGTCGGCGGATTTTTTTCGTCAAAATAATTCTTATTTCTATTTTTGGGGTAATTTAGGAATTGCTGGGATTTTGGCTTTAGTGGGTTTATTAAATATTTTCTTTACTGATGTTTATGCAAAATATAAAAAATCTGAAGGAGAAAAACGTATTTGGTTAATGGTAATTTTAGGAATTTTAATTGCTTTTTTAGCTTTAGCTTTCAAAGAAAGAGTTTTCTTTTCTGGTTCAGTGGCGGTAATTTTTTGGTTATTGGCCGGAGTAGTTCAAAATTTGGGTGTTCGAGAAGTTGTTTTTGGCTTAACAGAAACGCATTTGATAAAAAAAGAGAAAAATTCTTTATTTCAGGCTCAGCCGGAAGTTTTTTTTGACAGAAATCAGCCCATAAGTTTAAATGGAAAAAAGAATTATTTAGATTCTTGTCAGCCACGGTTTGATTTTTATAAACACTGATAATGAATATTTTTCAAGTTAAAAAAAAGGGTTGGAAATTTTGGGCATCTTTTTGGTTATTGGCTGGTTTATTTCTTTCTGGCTGGTATCTTTTTTGGCAAGTGAAAAATCGGAATTGGATCGCTTTAGTCAATTTATTTCAGCCAGTAGTCAACAGTCTGCCTATAACGGAAAAAGATAAAAAGGAGATTTTAACAGTTTTTGATTTAACCGCAGAAATTTTTTCTGTTCCAAAAGAACAAACGTTTTTGCTTCTTTTTCAAAATAATTTGGAAATTCGTCCGGGCGGAGGATTTTTGGGGAGTTTTGGTATTCTAAAAATCAAAGAAGGAAAAATTACTTCAGTAGAAGTTCACGATACCAATGTTTTTGATTCACGAATTAACAGTGGAATAAAGCCGCCTTATCCATTGGAAAAGATGTTGAATATTAGTGATTGGGAATTACGGGATTCAAACTGGTCGCCCGATTTTCCCACCAATGCTGAAAAAGCCGAGTATTTTTATCACCTAGAAGGTGGCACAGAAAATTTTGATGGTGCGGTGGCGATTTCTACAGAAATTTTAACTACTTTTTTGCGAGTTTTGGGACCGGTTACTTTGCCAAATTATCCGGGAGAATATAATAGCGATAATGCAGTTGTGAAATTGGAATATCAAGTAGAGAAAGGCTATAAAGATCAGGAGATTGAAAAAGGCAAAAGAAAATATGTTATGAAAGATTTAGCGGTTGAATTGGTGCGTCGCGCTGAACAAGCTTCTTGGGAAAAAAAGCATCTTTTATTGAAAGAATTAGAAAAGCACCTTAATCAAAAGGATATTATGATCTATTTTAAAAATCCAGCTTGGCAAAAACAAATTAGTTCATTGGGTTGGGACGGGCAGGTTAATAAAACTTTTTCTCGGGACTATTTATTGATGGTAGATGCCAATTTGGGGGCATTAAAATCCGATGCTCATATTCGCCGTTCGTTTGAATATATTGTGGATTTTTCTTCTGGTCAGCCATTAGCAACTTTGAAAATTAAATACGAACATACTGCTCGTTCTCGAGATTGGATGACTACTCATTATAATAATTATTTACGGGTTTATACTCCAGCGGGAACTTGGTTGGAAAAAGCTGAAAATGTTGGAGAAAAAGATTTTTCTGAGGAATTTGGTAAAAAAATTTTAGGTTTTTTAGTTTACGTGCGTATTGGAGAAACTAACGAAGTACGTCTTCAATATCGTTTGCCAAAAAAAATTACCGAAGCTAATTATGAACTATTGATTCAAAAACAATCAGGAGTAGGAAGTATTCCTGGTCGGGTAATTTTTATTAACTCAGCTGGTCAAAGTCAAGAAAAAGAGTTAGAATTAAAAAGCGATCAACTAATTAAATTTTAAATTTAAAGCCGATGACAACTCAAGAAATTTTTAATTTAGCCATAAAAATTGGCAAGGAAAATGATTTTCGCAGCGCCAAAGAAATAGCCGCTTATTTAAAGAGTAAAAAGGAAGAGTTTGAATCTTTGCCTAAAGCAGATCAACCTTATTTTGATCAAGAAAAATTAACCAATCCTTATGCAGATTCACGTATTCATTTTGCTGGAGGCAAAAAGGAAATTAAAACTGTTTTAGCGGGAATTGATATTTCTATGGGCGGAATAGTTTTGGCCAAAGAACTGGGTGTGGATTTAGTGATTAATCATCATCCAGTTGGTCAGGCCTTGGCAAACTTGGATGGAGTAATGGATTTGCAGATTGATATGATGGAAAAATTTGGTGTGCCAGTAAATATTGCGGAAAAGATGATTAAAAAAAGAATTTCAGAAGTGGCGCGAGGAATTAATCCTATTAACCATCAGGCAGTCGTGGATGCGGCTCGGCTTTTGAAAGTTAATTTGATTAATATTCATACGCCAGCGGATAATTGTGTCGCGCAGTTTTTAACAAAAAAGATTAAAAAAGCCGCTCCTCGTTATGTTGGAGATGTTTTGGAAGTGTTAAATTCAATTGAAGAATATCAAGAAGCGCGTCGGCAAGGAGTAGGGCCAGTGCTTTTTTCTGGCGATAAAAGGAATCGTTGCGGCAGGGTAGTAGTTTCGGAAATGACAGGCGGAACAGAAGGTTCTAAAGAAATTTATTCTGCTATGGCTAATGCGGGCATTGGCACTGTTTTAAGTATGCACCAAAGCGAAGAGCATCGTAAAGCAGCAGAAAAAGCTCATATTAATGTGGTGATTGCTGGACATATTTCTTCTGATTCCATTGGGATGAATTTAATTCTAGATCAGTTGGAAAAAAGAGGTTTGCAAATCATTCCTTTTTCTGGTTTGATTCGGGTATTTCGCAACAAAAACAAATAAGTTTAAACTTTATCTTAAAATTTAAGTAGTTATTGGGTGTTAATTTAATACACTAGTTTTTAGTGTTAATTGTTCAACTCTTGACAGAAAATCTTCTTTCTGCTAGTATTACTTGTTGGGCAAAAATAGTTTTGTTCGGCAAAATTAAAATTAAACAGTTATTTTTGTTGATTTTTTATTTTATTATTTCTGAGGATTTTCTTTTTTGGACCTTAAATAAGGCAAACTTGCCAAACTAGAAAAAAGGTGTAAAATGATTAACAAGAGAAAACTTATCAGGAATTGGAAAATAAATAATCAAAAATAAGAAAAATTTATGAAAAGAGAAAAAAATATCTCAGAAGAGGAGAGAATGCTAGATGAAGAAAAAATTATTTCCTTGCAGGCAATGATTGCTAATGCGGAGCAGACGATTTTGTCTGCTAAACAGATGCTAGCAAAGATTAACGGACAAAAAGGGAAAGAAAAATTAAATTCTCTTCGTCAACAAAATCAACGAGAAAATGAAACAGGAAAAGTTGTTTATGGCAATTTTGATGGGCAAATTATGTTAGGTGAGGACGGTAAGCAATATCCTGTTCCTTCTAACTACTCTTCTAAGTCAAAATTGGTGGAGGGTGATGTGATGAAATTGACTATTACTCCTGAGGGAAGTTTTATTTATAAACAAGTTGGTCCGGTTGAAAGGAAATATTTGATTGGTATCGCGGAAAATAATGATCGAGGTACCTTAGTGGTGAATGTTGATGGAAAAAGATATCGGGTACTTTTGGCAGCGGCAACTTATTTTAAAATTGAACCGGGTGACGAAGTGACTTTGGTTGTTCCTCGTGATAGACCGAGTGAATGGGGTGCGATTGAAAATGTGCTTAGAAAAGCCGATGATCAGATTCTAAAAGATCGATTTCCTTTTCAAGATCCAGAAAAATATTCTCAATTAGAACGAGCCAAAAGAGCAGAGAAGAGAAATTATCAAGTTTCGGATTTAGCAACAGAAGAAGATATTGAAGAAGAGGAAGCTACCAAACCTTCTGCTATTGAGAAGTTGGCTCAAGAAATGGAGATGGAAAGAAAGAAGCGTACTTTTGGGGAAGATCTTTTAGATGAATGGACTCCGAATATTGAAGAAATTCGTCAGGAAATAGGACAGCAAGAAGTGAAACAGCCAGCTGAAGTTGCGGGTGAGGAATAAAAAAGTTATTAATTTTAAATAAAAAAATGCTTTGTAAAAAAGGGGGTTGTTGTTTAGTACGATTACTTAAGAAAAATGAAGCGTTAGCGCAGTTTGCTAAATTCGTGGTTGTTGGTGTTATGAACACCGGCTTGGATTTTTTGGTTTTGAATCTTGAAATGTTGATTACTGGAATTAATCAAGGGCGGGGAATGTTGGTGCAAAATGCCGTTTCTTTTTCAGTAGCTACAGTTAATAGCTATTATTTTAACAAAAAATGGTCATTTCAAGATAATTCTCAAAAAAATCAAGCGCAAAAATTTTCTCAATTTTTAGCAGTGAGTTTGGTGGGGATAATATTAAATACTTCAATTGTTTTTTTAATTACCAGTTATTTTGAGCCAATATTGGGTATTAAGCCGGTTTTGTGGGCTAATTTAGCTAAATTAGTGGCTACGGGTGTATCTTTGATTTGGAATTTTTTGGGTTATAAATTTTTTGTTTTCAAAAAGTAGATTTTTCTGTTTCTAACAATAAACAATAAACCGATGTTGTGTCGGTTTGTTTGTTTTTGTTTCCTGAGAGTTGTTAATTTTGACTTTTCCTTTTTCCATTCTATACTAAAAATGTTGGGAAAGACTGAAAGTTAAAATTTTTTTGTTGTAAAATTTTATTCAAAAATAATCTTTGTTTTTCTTATGACTTCTCTTTATCGTAAATATCGTCCGCAGAAATTTTCTCAAATTAGCGGACAAGAGCATATTATTAAAACACTTTCCCGCTCTGTGGAAAAAAAACGTTTTGGACATGCTTATTTATTCGCTGGCTCTAGAGGTACTGGTAAAACTACTTTGGCGAGAATTTTTGCTAAAGCAGTGAATTGTTTGCAACCAGAAATTGATCCGAAAAAAATGGCAATTTTAGAACCTTGTGGAGTTTGTGAATCTTGCCGAAGGATTGTTTCTGGTCAGACTTGGGATATTTTAGAAATTGATGCCGCTTCTAATACAGGAGTGGATAATATCCGTCAATTGAAAGAAAATATCAATACGCCGCCTGCTTTTTTACGCTATAAAGTTTATATTATTGATGAGGCGCATATGCTTTCTAATGGGGCTTTTAATGCTCTGTTAAAAACATTGGAAGAACCACCGGTACACGCTATTTTTATTTTAGCGACGACGGAAAATCACAAAATTCCCGAGACAATTGCTTCTCGTTGCCAGCGTTTTGATTTTTTTCGTTTGTCTGAAGAGCAGATCATTAGTCGTTTGCGACAACTGGCAGAAAAAGAGGGAGTTAATATTGAAGAAGAAGCACTTGCGATGATTGCCGATCAAGCTGAAGGTGGTATGCGTGACGCGGAATCTCTTTTGGGACAGATTATTTCTCTTAATGATGAGAATATTACTACCGAAGAAATGGAAAAAATTTTAGGGATCGTTTCAAATAAAAATTTACTGAAATTTATAGAGGAATTGTTTTTTGAAAGAAATGCTGGAAAAAGTTTGTCTGTTTTGGAAAGAAATTCTCAAAAAGGAATTAATCTGAAAAATTTTGAAAAAACTTGTTTTTCCTTTTTGCGCCAATTACTTATTTTTAAGGTCAGTCCGGATATTTCTTCAGATAAAATTTTTCGTTCCGGTCAACAGCAGTTTGAGGCTTTGAAAAGAATTGCCCAAAAAACTTCTGCGGCGGATATTTTTCGTCTACTAAACCTTTTGGGGAAAAACTATGCTTTGCATAAAAGTTCTCCACTTCCTCAATTGCCGTTGGAATTGTCGGTAATTGAGTTTTGTTTAGAAAAAGCTAATTCAATCAGAAAAGAAGAGAAGTTTTTTGAGAAAAAGGAGTTATCTTCAATTGAGAAAAAAACTGATTATTCTGGAGAGGCGAAAGCAAGGTCTTCGGAATCAGTAAGAATGACTGATTCAATTTCACCCATAAAAAAGGAAACTGATTTTATAGAAGAAAAAATTTCCATCCAAGATCTTTTGGCGCAATGGCCAAAAATTCTAGAAGAGGTGAAATCTTTTAATCATTCTATCCATGCTTTTTTAAAAAATTGTATTCCTCATTCTGTAGAAAAGGGAAAAATCATTATTAAAACTCGTTATGAATATCATTGCAGTAAATTAAGTCAGCCGGAATGTCGGTTGACAGTTCAATCAAGCGTTGCTAAGCTTTTTCCGAGCAGCCCAAGGGTGGAGTTTGTTTTTGATAAAAATTTACTAACTAATCTTGAGGAAAATAAAAAGGATTTAGATGATGAGAAGGTGTTAGTAAATGAAGAAGATGAAGAGGATTTGTTATTGGAGACTATGCGTGATTTAGGGGGGAAAATTATAGAGGAGACGGAAGAAAAAATTTAGAAATTTAGCGATTGTTTTATTCGGGGATCGTCTAATGGTAGGACAGCAGCCTTTGAAGCTGTGAATCGGGGTTCGAATCCCTGTCCCCGAGCCAAATAAATGAAACACCTACGTGGGTGTTTTTTTATTTTTATGGAGGAGATTTGTTTTTTTATTTTAATTTAAACAATTAATAACAAAAAATTTCTTGTCTTTACGAATCTTAATAAGTTTGCTAGCATAGCGAGAGGAAATTGAAACAGCTTTTAAAAGTAAGGTACTTGAAGTTAGGGAGGAGGGGTGATTTATCAAGAAATAATTATGGCAAAGTCATTAAATCAAAATTTACACAGGGCAAACAGAGCCAAAAATGATGAGTTTTATACTCAATCAGCTGATATTGAAAACGAATTAAAACATTACAAAGACCAATTTCGCGGCAAAATTGTTTATTGTAACTGCGACGATCCTTATGAAAGCAACTTTTTTAAATATTTTGCTTCTAATTTTAATGCCTTAGGTCTAAAGAAATTAATCACTACGAGTTATAATGGATCGCCAGTTGCAGGAAGACAACTGCTGTTACTTGAAATGGAGGGATTAAAGAAAATAAAACCAAAAGACGCTGAAGCGCATAGAATTGAAATTAATGAAGTGCCAGATATTAATAAAGATGGAGCTATAAGCCTTGAAGATGTAAGGCAACTTTTAAAACATAAAGCCAATGTTTCTGCGCCACTCAAAGGCAATGGTGATTTTCGCAGTCAAGAATGTGTTGAACTGCTTAAACAAGCTGATATTGTCTGCACCAATCCGCCCTTTTCTTTGTTTCGTGAATATGTGGCGCAACTGGTAAAGTATAATAAAAAATTTTTGATTCTTGGTGACCAAAATGCTATTACCTATAAAGAAATTTTCAAATTGATCAAAGAAAACAAATTATGGCTTGGTTACGATAATGGCGGCACAAAATGGTTTCAAGTTCCAGATGATTATGATATACCCACCGAATCCCGAAAAAAAATTGTTAATGGTGTTAAGTACTTCAGCATGGGAAGAATTTTATGGTTTACCAATCTTGACACCACCAAACGCCATGAAGAATTGACGTTGTATAAAAAATATACACCAAAAGAGTATCCTAAATACGATAATTACGACGCTATAGAAGTATCAAGATACTCTGATATTCCGATGGATTATGACGGCGTGATGGGTGTTCCAATTACATTTTTAGATAAATATAATCCTGAGCAGTTTGAAATTGTGGGAAAAACAAATAATAGAGATCATGCTGGAAAATATTTAATTGGAAATGACCCGACAGCGGCAATAAATGGTAAAAAGTTTTATCATCGTATTTTAATCAAAAACAAGAAAGTAAAAAAATAATATGAAAGGAATTATTTACATAATGACAACAGCTGTTTCTGGTTTAATAAAGATTGGAAAAACGCAGGCCAATAACTTTCAAGAAAGAATGCGACACCTTGAGGCAAATGGTTATTATAATGTCGCGGGCTTAAGAAAATTTTTTGCTATTGAGGTTGATAATTATGGAGAAAAAGAAACATTATTACAGGAAATATTTAACAAACATAGGGTTGGAGAAAGCGAGCTTTTTGCGCTTGATCAGGAACTAGTTCGTGAACTTTTACTTTCGTTTAAGGGGAAGATTATTTATCCAGAAAATGTTGATCAAGAGAAAGAATTTGGAGAAGTATCAAAAGTAAGACGGCAAGGTAAATTATTTAGCTTTTATAGAAAAGGCCTAAAGAATGGCGATATTATTACTTTCATAGCTGATGAATCAGTAACAGCAAAGGTGGTTGGTGAGCGCGAAGTTGAGTATGGCGGTCAGATTTGGAAACTGTCTCCGCTTACTTATAAACTTTTCGAACAACGCGGAGAGTTAAATCCTTCTGGTGCGTATCAAGGAGCAAATTATTTTAAATACAAAGGTAAAAAATTAAAAGATTTACCTGATTTAAATTAAATTATGAAAATTGAATTACACAAAATTCCAGTTCGCAAAGTAGTTGATGGCTTTCAAGATAACGCTATAGAAGGAGTTGTTGCTTATGGCGGAAAATTGGATGTACGGCCTAAATATCAGCGTGAGTTTGTTTATAAAGACAAGCAACGCGATGCGGTGATTGAAACAATTAAAAAAGGTTTTCCCTTGAATGTGATGTATTGGATGGTAAAAGAAGGCGGTACTTATGAAATGCTTGACGGGCAACAGCGAACAATAAGCATCGGGCAATATGTTAATGGTGATTTTTCTCTTGATAATCGTTTTTTCCATAATCTCACCAAAGAAGAACAAGACCAAATTTTGGATTACGAATTGATGATTTATTTTTGCGAGGGAACAGACAAAGAGCGGTTGGAGTGGTTTAAGACCATTAACATTGCCGGAGAAAAATTAACTGATCAAGAAATTCGTAACGCAGTTTATACCGGGCCATGGCTTTCAGATGCCAAAATAAAATTCAGCAAACCAAACTGCGCGGCGTATTTGTTGGCAAATGACGGTGGAACATTGCTCTCTGGTTCGCCAATCCGGCAGGATTATCTGGAAACCGCGCTTTCGTGGATAAACAACGGCGAAATTGAAGATTATATGGCAAAACATCAGCATGATGAAAACGCCAATGAGTTGTGGGAGTATTTTCAAAATGTGATTGCTTGGGTGCGCAAAACTTTTCCCAATTATCGCAAAGAAATGGTGCATGTTAATTGGGGCGAATTATACAATCAGTTTAAAGATAAAAAATTAAATCCAGCTAAACTTGAAGCTGAAATTAAGGAATTGATGCAAGATGAAGACGTTACTAAAAAGTCCGGTATTTATCCTTATGTTTTAACAAGACAAGAAAAATATCTTTCTATCCGCGCCTTTACGGAGAAAATGAAACGCGAAGCATACGAGCGACAAGATGGCATTTGTCCTTGGTGTAAAAAAGAAAGAAAGGCAAAGCAAAAATGGGATATTGAAGAAATGGAAGCCGATCACATTAAACCTTGGCACGAAGGCGGAAAGACCATTGCTGAAAATTGCCAAATGCTCTGTAAGGAGCATAATCGGACGAAATCGGGAGTATAGAAATTATTAAAAATGAAAAAGATTAGGAAACCAAAAACCGATGATTACCTGAAAGAACATAAGCCCTTGAAAGAATTGTATAAGGATTTTTCATATACAATAAAATTTGTTTTAGAAAATCTTCTACACAAAAATGGCTTTAAGTATCAAGCGATAACATGTAGAGAAAAAGATGAAAAATCTCTAACAGATAAACTAAATAGACCGGAAATTATAAAGAAAATTAAATCAGTAAAAGACATTGACGATTTGGCTGGTTGTAGAATAATTTTTTACCTTGATAGTGATGTCCAAAGAGTAATCCAATATCTACAAAATGAATTTACAGTTATTAAGCAAAACTTAAAATATTCCGATGATAGCTATAACGCGCTTCATCTCGTAGTTAAGTTAAATAAAGACAGGTTAAAGCTAAGCGAATACGAAAGGTTCAGTGGGCTTAAATGCGAAATACAACTTACCACTGTTTTGTACCATTCTTGGTCAGAAATAGCTCACGATATTATTTACAAACCAGAAAAATCACTTTCGGAATTTGATAAACAAGCCTTTGATTCTATAAAAGGACGTTTTGCAAAGGCAATGGGACAGCTAAAAGCCGTACAAATTGATTTTGACTTTGTTGCGAAACAATGGGAAGAAATCAAACAAGGTAAGCAAATTTTTTCAGAAGAGTTTCTACATAACATTGAGCAAGCAAAAACGAATAATGATACTTGGCAAAGGTTAAAATTGCTTCTTGAGCATATAGAAAAATTTGGAGATAAAACGCCAAAAGAATTAAAAGTAGTTGAAATAGTAAATACTGCACTAAAGAAATCAAAAGAGCTTAAAAAGGAACCTATAAAAACCGTATTTGGCGACCTACCCGGACATGATTATGAAGATGTTGCCGAAGTTTGTATTGATATACTGGAATGCCTTAGATATGTTTACCCGAAAGAAGTTTTTGAAACTTTGAGCCGTCTTTCTGATGATAAAAACGAAAAAGTTAAAAAGAAAACCTTGGATGTTGCTGCAAAAATGGTCAAATACACTTTTTGGTCCAAAGAGAAAAAAATTTATTACTACCCCCAGCTTTTTATTTTAGATGAAGTTGAAAAGTGGGATGATAAAGAATTGCTAACCCATTTAAGTTTTATTGTTAAGATAGCTGAAGAAATACTTTTGCCATCTTTTGAAGGAACATCATGGAGCGATCATAAAACTCTTACCATACACCAAGGATCACTTCCCGCTGGAGATACTGTTAAAAAAATTCGAGAAAGAACAATCAACATTCTTAAAAAACTATATTCTTTATCAGAAACAATATCTGAAAAACAGCAGATTTTACAAGCATTTGGGCAAGCAACGTACACGCCACACACAGGAGATTACACACTGGAGCTTGAAAAAATAATTTTAGATAATACAAATACTCTGATTTCTTACTATTCTTCTCTTGTTAAAGAAGCTGATAATGAAATTATCAAAATTATTGAGGAGCAATTATATTGGTTTGAAAAGCGATTCAAAAAGGGATTGAAAAACATAAAAAAATTGAGGTCGCTTATTGAAAAAAATGCAGAATATGACATGTACAAAGTATTCGTGGGTTGGGATTATCGTTTTTCTGATAATCTTGATTACCACGAAGCCAAAAAAGAACGAAAACAAAAAATTGATGAATACATAAAACAAATAACCGACGAGAGCTTTTTGCAATGGCAGAAAAAGATTTTATCTATAATCAAAAACTATGAACAGCTTGAAGATTGTGGACAATTCCAGTATTTCAATATTTTCCTGAATGAGTTAGGTAAACAGAAGCCTAAAATTGCCCAGAAACTGATTCTAAAAAACGAGAAAGAGCTTGAACCATTCCTTCTACATTTAGTAGCTGGAATATGGCAAAGCAAAGATAAAGGAGAAGCTCAGAAAATACTAGAAAACTGGACTCAAAAGGGAAATCATTTACCGGTTTGTGCCAACATATTTGAATATGTAAAAGAAATTGATGGGTCTTTATTAAACAAAATTTATAAAAAGGCAACAGAACAAAATGATGTAAATGCCCTAACAAATATAATTCGTTCTATTGTAAGTAATTTTGAACAGAGCAAAATTGGAAAAGATTTATTTGTAGACGCTATAAAAGAACTGAAGAAACACAAAAATTATTGGTGGATAAACCATGTTTGGTCCAAAGGAAATTCCATCTTAGAAGCACTCAATAAAAATGATTGGAAAGCAATTTTAGAAAGTCTGCTCATTGTGCCACACATTGATTATCATTTGGAAGAAATACTTTCAGTAGTTGCTCAGAAATCACCAGAAGAGTTAGTCAGTTTTTTCTATGAGAGGATTAAAATACAGGCAAAAAAGAAACGAGAAGGATATGACGCAATTCCCTTTGATTTACATAAATTAAACGAGCCACTTAGTCAAAATGCAAAAGACGTAATTAAAGAAATTTTAAAATGGTTTAAGAAGGAAGATTGGTTGTCTTATTGGGAAGGTGGTCATTTCTTGGCAACGATTTTTCCTGCTTTCCATCAAGAATTGGAAGATCAATTGATAAAATTACTTAAGTCAAAAAACAAAAATAAAGCAAAAATAGTTTTATATATCTTGCGTTCATATAAAGGCCAAACTTTTTTGCATAATGTCTGTAAAGAATTTATTAAGCAATATCCGCAGAGCAAAAAATATAAGCAAGAACTATTTATTGTTCTCTCTCAAATGGGTGTTGTCTCGGGCGAGTATGGATTCGTCGAGGGTTATGAGAGAAAAAAACAAGAAATTCAAGAATGGAAGAAAGACAATAACAGAGTTATAAAAAGTTTTGCCCAAGAGTACGAAAATTATTTATCCAAAATGATTGATTATGAAAAAAAGAGAGCTAATGAGAATATTGAGATTAGAAAAAGAGAATTTGAAGGCAATAACTAATCTCACCCGCCGCCTTTTGATTTCATAGCCTCGCCAAAAAATTTCATTGTGAAATATAAATAGAAATATAAGTATGTGAACAAAATTAAAATTAAACTTTTTTATACAATTTACTTTTTTTAATTTTTTGTTATAATAAACATAATAATTTTTAACATTTGAGCGTGTGCTCAAAAATAATCATATGAAACTAATGGATTTATTGAGGAAACTGGGGATTTTTCGCTCTGGTTCTTCAGCGGGAACTTACACTAATGCAGTAGAGAGGCCAACGGAATTGCAAATGGACGATGTTTTTGATGCGAAAAAAGATTTAGTTAGCAAGGAAGATTTTAAGAAAATGCCAAAACAAGGAAATGGAGAGTGAAATTAAAAAAGAGAGGAGTTTTTTATCTAAAATAAAAATTTTTTTGCGCTGGTTTTTCGGGGCGGTTTTTTTGGTTTTAGGGTTATTCTCCTTTAAGTCAAGTTTTCTTTCTGGACTAGGTGGAGTAGTGGCCGGTCTTTTTTTGATTCCCTTTTTTTCCCAAAAAATAACTTCCAAAGTAAAATTGCTGGATATTGGCTGGGTGAAAATAGTCATGGTTATTTTGGGTTTAATATTGTTTTTTTCTAATGTGGGTGAAGAAAATTACTATATTTCAATCAAAGAAGGAAAAGAAGATCCGCAAATAATGCTGGATTTTCAAAAGGATTTGATTGATTTGATAAACAATTATAAGGAAGCTCAAGTCAGAACTTTAGTGATCACACAAATAAAATTTGGAGGGGCGTCATTAGAAGAAGCTCAAGAATATGTTAAGGAAACTGGTAAGAAATGGGAAGCTGTGGAAAAAACAGCTAGTAAAATGAAGAAGTACATTGACTATCAAGAAGGGGGAAAAAGCAGTTGGTTAGATATTTTTAAATTGCAACCAGTTTTGGCTCAACAGAATGAGGCGGAGAAATATAAAGTGGAAGTGGATATGGGAAGCAAGCCTGGAGAATTTACAGGAATGGGAAATGAAAAGTCGTCCGAAGTAGAATTGAAAGATAAAGACAAAGATTTGATTCAAACTAGCTGGGATATGGTAGAAGTTAGAAGAGCCACTCTTCCTGACAAAAGCATTTTGAAGGCGGTAATGGAACAGTTTGGAACAAGCGCCCAAAAGTCTAAGGAATTAATTGAACAGTATCATGGTGAAATGGCAAAAGTTTGGAAAGATGAAGCCAAATATCAGCAATCAAGAGAAAATTTGTGGCGCGGTATTAGCACGGCTTCTAGCATCGGTCTAGCTATTGGCGGAGGGGTGCTTTTTATGGGAGAATTGGCGGCGGTTTCTGCCGGAACAACTGTTTTGTCTGGATTAAAATTAGCCGCAGAGGCAACTACTTTGGCTTTTGTGAAAACTGATGCCATTTTAGAGGTTATGGAAACTAGTATAATTGTAGCAACCGGGGATGAAAAAAACGCTGCCGCTGTAACGCAAACCAGAAATTCAATTTCTAAAATAAAAGCGATTGTGGACGTGAAAGATCTGCTGAAGAACCCAACTTTGGCTGACGGGGGTAATATTTCCACTCTCTATAATGTAAGTGGAGCAATTTTGGAAACGGGATCAGAAACTTTTCTTTTTGATCAAGAAGAAAACAAGATGAAAATAACAACAGGAGAAAAATTTACTCCAATAAGCGCAGATGGAATTGTTGAGGTTTATTTTCCTAAAAATTTTGAATATGAATATTTAGAGTGGGGAAAAGATTTAACTAAACAATCAACAGAGAAAGAAGAAAGAAAGGAAAATAAAAATAATCAATATCGAGGAGATGCGGCTTGTTGGAGAGGGGACGAAATGGATAATGAACTGTATCAAAAAATTCTAAAAGCTCAGCCTAAACATGAATTGGCCGTAGCAGAATGCGAAAAAGAATTGGGCGTAAAAGTCAGTGGTAATCTTGGTCATCCTCGTTGGCTGGAAGTTATGCAATGCGCTTGTAACAAAGATCCTGAAGCGGCGGTGGCACGCACCTATTGTTGTTCGGATGCGACAATGGAAGAAATACGTCAAGGTCTGATGGATTCCATGCGAGCGATACAAAATTCCGGAAAATAAGTAGTGAAATTAGCGTATTTTCATAAAAAGAAAAAAGGTTTTAAAAAATAGGAGGTTTTTTTAGATTATCTATTTTTGTTCTTTTTTTGCCAAGAAGAAGTTTTTTTGTTGGGTTTTATTATGCTTAAGCAATTTAAAAAGTCAGTTTAAGAAGATTTTTTTATTCAAGAGTTTTTTTATTTATTTTTTATTTTCTTAAATCAATAAAATTGTGGAGTAAATGTGGAAAAAGCAGGCCGATTTTTCCACAAAGAAAGGGAAAAAGCTTTTTTAAAAAGCTTTTTTTGTTTTGAGAAAAAACAAAAAAATTAAAATAATTATTGACTTAGAAATTAAAGTGGGGTAAAATATATGCAAAGTGGAGGAAAGTGGGGAAAATAGAAAATAAAGATTTTTAAAAAGAGTAGAATAATATTTTTTTAAAAGAAGTGTTTATCGGTGAATATAGACACAGCATTGATCCTAAAAAAAGATTGGCCATTCCTGCTAAATTTCGGGCGAGATTTAAAAAAAACGCTGTGTTGACTCGTGGATTAGACAAATGTTTGTTTCTTTATCCGGCGGATATTTGGGCAGAAATTGCTCAAAAGTTGGGCAATATGCCGATTGGGGAAAAGAGTACTCGCAGTTTTGTTCGTTTAATGTTGTCGGGAGCAACGGATGCTCAATTAGATTCTCAGGGACGAATTTTAATTCCAGAATATCTAAAAGAATACGCTGGTTTTCAAAAAGAAACGGTGATTGTCGGGTTGTATAATCGACTGGAAATTTGGGATAAAGAAATTTGGGATAAATATAAATTGGAAGCAGAAAAAAAACAGGATGAGGTGGCTGAACAGTTGGGAAAATTGGGGATTTATTAGTTAAAGTAAGCCGTGAAACAGGAATTAAAAAAAGAAAAGAAAGAAGAAAAACATCAAGCGGTTTTGTTGAAAGAGGTAGTGAGTTTTTTGCCGACAGAGGAAAATTTGGTAGTAGTGGATGCTACTTTTGGCGAGGGTGGTCATAGCCAAAAAATTTTAGAAAAGATGGGCAGGGGAAGTTTTTTATTGGCGATAGATTGGGACGCGGCGGCACAGAAAAATTTTGAAAAATTAAAGGAAAAGAAAAGAGCGAGTTTTGTTTTGGGGAATTTTAAAGAAATCAAAGAAATTTTAAGAAAACAATCTCGAGGAACAGCGAATTTTATTTTAGCAGATTTGGGTTGGCGGTTAGAGCAAATTAAAAATGAAGATTATGGGCTAACTTTTTTCAGTGAAAAATCTCTCTCTATGAGATTAGACGGCAAAAAAGAAGGTTTGACAGCGGAAAAAATAGTGAACACTTTTTCTGCGGAAAAGTTGGCGGACATTTTTCGGATTTATGGTGGGGAAAAACAAGCTTGGTTAGCGGCGCAGACAATTCTTTCTGCCAGAGAAAAACGTCTTATTACTTCTGCTAAAGAGTTAGCAGAGATTATTGAAAAAAGTTTGGCAAGATTTTATCGGCGTGCTCGAATTCATCCTGCTACTAAGGTTTTTCAAGCTTTGAGAATTTTTGTTAATAAAGAATTGGAAAATTTGGAGATATTTTTAGAAAAAGCTGTGGAGGTTTTAGAAAAAGGCGGACGGTTAGCGGTAATTACTTTTCATTCGGGAGAAGATAGGATTGTAAAAAATTTCTTTCGAGCAAATGCCAGGGGATGTATTTGCCCGCCGGAATTTCCAGAATGTGTTTGCGGAAGGAGACCTAGTTTAAAAATTTTAACCCGAAAACCAGTGTTTCCTTCCGCAAAGGAAATGAACGAAAATCCCCGTTGTCGTAGCGCTAGATTAAGAGTGGCGGAAAAAATTTAAATTTTTTTCAGAAAAATGATGATGCAAATTAGAACGATGAATCAGCGTGAAAAATTGATATCTCAGAAAAAAGTTAGATTTTTTGGTTTGAGAAAATTTTTTCTTTGTTGGATTTTTCTAAGCGGTTTTTTAGGTTTAGCTTATATTTTTCAAGTCAATAAAATTGCCGTAATCGGTTATGAAATAAAAGAAAAAGAAGAAGAGATAAAAAAATTGGAAACGGAAAATCAACAATTAAAAATTGATTTAGCTAGTCGGCAGTCAATTTATCTTTTAGAAGAAAAGAAGATGGAATTAGGGATGATTAGCCCAGAGAAAGTTGATTTTCTGGAATTAAAAGAGAATGACAAATTAGTTTTGGCAAAATAAGAAATTTTTAAGTTAGTAGTTTGTTTTTTGATAAATTCATGGGAGATAAAAAGATTTTCTTGAAAAAGTCTGAAAGCAGGTTATCTTTCTGGCGAGTTATCTTTCTGGTGGGAGTTATAGTTTTTTTTGGGCTTTTTACTATTTTTCATTTGTATAAAATTCAAGTAGCTTCTGGTGATCGCTATAAAGATTTAGCAGAAAACCAATATCTTTTCCGCAAAGAAATTTTACCTAAAAGGGGAAATATCTTTCTTAAAGAAAAAAATGGAGTTTTTCCGGTTGCGGTGAGCAAAGAATATCCTTTTGTTTTTGCAGTGCCTTCACAGATTACAGAAAATCGGTTTGAATTGGCGGCTCGTTTGGCAGAGGCTTTAAATTTACCAAGAGAGGAAATTGAGAAAAAAATTATCAATGAAAAAGAAACTTATCGTATTTTAAAGAAAAATTTGACAGAGGAGGAAGCAGAAAAAATCAAGGGAATGAAAATAAATGGAATTTTTCTTGATAAAGAGATGAGACGTTTTTATCCCGGAGGAAAATTGGCAGCCCAAACTATTGGTTTTATGAGTTTTTTGGAAGACAAATTTTCTGGCGCTTATGGAGTAGAAAAGTATTTTAATAAAGACTTAGAGGGTTCAGCTGGATTTTCTTGGGGGGAAAAAGATGCGGGTGGGCGTTGGATTTTTATTGGTCAAAAAAGTCAATCCCCGGCGCGACATGGAGATAACTTAGTGCTTTCTCTGGATTATGTTATCCAATTTAAAACGGAGACGATTTTGCGTAATGCGGTTAAAAAACATGGCGCATCTGGAGGGCGAGTGATTATTATGAATCCGGAAGATGGGAAAATTATTGCTATGGCTCAGGAGCCCAGTTTTGATTTAAATAATTTTTCTTCAGTAGAGGACCAGAAACTTTATCGAAATAGTTTAATTTCTGACAGTTATGAATGTGGTTCTGTTTTCAAAACTTTCACTATGGCGGCCGGTTTGGATAGCGGAAAAATTCGTCCCGAAACTACTTATTATGATAGCGGGTCAGTGCTAGAAGCTGGTTTTGAAATAAAAAATTCTGATTTGAAAGCCAATGGAAAACAAACTATGACTGAGGTGATTGAAAAATCTTTAAATACGGGAGTGATTTTTGTGGAGAAACAATTAGGTAATGAAAATTTTTTGAGTTATGTGGAAAAATTTGGTTTTGGTCAATTGACTGATATTAATTTGCCTGGGGAGACAAAGGGTAATATCTCAAATTTAAAAACTAATCGAAATATTGAATTTTTTACCGCTTCTTTTGGACAAGGGATTGCTGTTACTCCTTTGCAATTAGTAGCTGCTTATGCAGCTATTGCCAACGGAGGGGAATTGCTTTATCCTCAAATATTGGAAATAAGGGAAAATTTTCAAGGAGAACAACAAATTTTTGAAAAAAGGGTTAGAAGAAGAGTAATTTCCTCTCAGGCGGCTAAAGAAATAGGATTAATGTTGGAAAGCAATGTAATTAAAGGGCATGGAAAATTAGCCGCGGTACCTGGTTATCGGGTAGCCGGAAAAACTGGAACAGCTCAAATTCCTGATCGGGAAAAGGGAGGTTATCTTGAAGGGGCGACGGTGGGTTCTTTCGCTGGTTTTGCTCCGGTGGAAAATCCTCGTTTTGCTATGGTGGTAGTGATTGATAATCCGCAAGATGTTCAATGGGCAGAAAGTACTGCAGGGCCGGTTTTTGGAGAAATAGCTAAGTTTATTTTGGAGTATTACGGAGTGCCACCAACGGAAGAGTTCAGTGTAGAAGATTTAGCGATTTTTTCTTCTCGGCATCAATATGCAAACTGGAAAGATCCAGAGGAAAAAAAGGAAGAAAAACAACCAGAGGAAAAAATAAAAAAAGAAGAGTCTCGTTAATTTTTATTTAAGTTTTATTATGAAGAATTTAAAAAATAAATTATTGGAAAAGCTTTTGGGAAAACTGGCTAGTAAGATTTTAGAAAAACAAAAGCCCCAAGTAATTGGAATTACTGGCAGTGTTGGGAAAAGTACAACCAAAGAAATGATTGCCGCAGTACTAGAAGATTTCTTCTTGATTGGAAAGAACGATAAAAATTTTAATACGGAAATTGGGGTGCCATTAGCTATTTGTGGCAGTCGGCCGCCGCGAAATTTTTGGGGTTGGCCAGCGGTATTTATGGTGGCGTTGAAGAATATTTTTATAAATAAAAATTATCCAAAGATTTTGGTTTTGGAGATGGGAGCAGATAAACAAGGAGATATTAAATACTTAAGCCAGTTAACGCAGCCCTTGGTGGGAGTATTAACTAATGTGGGAATTTCTCATTTAGAAAAATTCAAAACTGTAAAAAATTTGGCCAAGGAGAAAGGGGAACTTTTGGCTAGTTTGCCAGTTGGTGGTTGGGCGGTTTATAATAGTGATAATGAAGAATGCCGAAAAATTGCTGCCAAGACTAAGGCAGAGAAGATTAGTTTTGGTTTAGGAGAAGAAGCAGTTGTTAGAGGTACGGATATTTATTTGCTTTATTCTGATGAGTTGGAAGATGGTTGGCCGAAGATTCCTGTAGGAACTGGCTTTAAAATTAATTATCAGGGTAAAATTTTACCGGTGCGGCTTAATGGTGGTGTAGGATTGCCAGCGGTTTATGGGGCTCTTGCCGCTTTCTCTGTTGGACTTTATTTTCAATTGAATCCAGTTAAAATGGTTGCCGCTTTGCAAAAAAAACTAGAGCTAGAACGACGACTAAGATTTAAGAAAGGTATTAAAGGCACTTATTTAATTGATGATTGTTATAATAGTGCGCCAGCTAGTCTTAATGCGGCGTTGGATGTTTTACAAGAAATTCCTGCTAAAAGAAAAGTGGCTGTTTTGGGAGATATGTTAGAATTAGGAAGTGAAGAGGAATTACGTCATCGGGAAGTTGGTCAGCGTTTGGCGCGTGAAGGAGTGTTTTTTTGGGCGGTTGGAAAACGAATGAAATGGGCGCAGGAGGAATATGAAAAAATTTTACCAACTTCGGCCCTTGAAAAAATGGCCTGGTTTGCCGACTCGGAAGAAGCAGGCAAGGCTTTGCAAAGTTGGTTGGAACCAGGAGATATTGTTTTAATTAAAGGTTCCTTTTCAATGGCTATGGATAAAGTGGTTGCGGAAGTAGAATATTCAGTGAAAGGGGAATAGAAAATTTTAATTGGCAATTATGTTGTATTTTTTTTATGGAGAAAACGATTTTGCTGCTTTGCGAGAGATTAAAAAGAGGAGGGAGATTTTTTTGAGAACAACACAACTAGCTAATGTGAGTGAGGTTGATTTTGAAGAAGATGGCGCTTTGGGAAAATTTTTAGAAAAATTATCTTCTGGCGGCGGGTTTTTTGCTTGTCAGTTTTTTTTAGTGGTGCGAAATTTTTCTCGTCTGAAAATCACTGAAGAAAAAAAAATAAAAGAAGTTTTGAAAAGAAGAAATCCTCAAGATGAAATTATCTTTTTTCAGAGAGGGGCCAAGTTAACAAAAAGTCTGCTGGTAGATTATCTTAAAGAAGAAGCAAAAAATTATTATTTTCCGCCATTAAAGACCGTAGAAATTCAAAAATGGGCAATCAAAGAAGTGGCTGAGAAAAGCCAAGGGGAAGTTTCTTTCGGTTATGGAGCGGTAGAAAGATTGATATTTTTAACTAAGGAGAATCAGTGGCGGATTGAGGTGGAAATAGCTAAACTTATTAATTTTATTGGGTGTGGTGTGATTAAAAAAGAAACGGTAGATTTTTTTCTAGAAAGCAGAGAAGTTAACGGAAATTTCGATTTAGTTGAAGCATTAGGAAGAAGGGACAAAAAAAGAGCTATGGAGATCCTTTTAAATATGTTAAAAAATAAAGAAGATGCATTTTTAATTTTTGGATCAGTGATCAGCTTATTTCGCAATTTAGTGCGGGTTTATTCAATTGTCAAAAAGGAAAAAAGTTTAATAACGCCGATGACGGTTCAAGCAGTGGTTCAAAAATTAAAAATGCATCCTTTTTTAGCGCAAAAAACTTTAAAACAATTGCAGAAATTTTCCTTTTTAGAAATAAGAAAATTCTATCAATTGGCGCTATTTTTAGATGAAGAGGTAAAATTAGGGCGATTGAAAATGGAAGAAGCTTTAGTAGAGTTGATTGGAAGAATTTAATCTTTTTGCTGATTTTTTATAAAACAAATTGACGCAAATATTTTTCTCTTCTCTTTTTCTCTTCCCAAGGAATGGAATCTTTAAGTTTGAAAGCGGCAGTGCCTGGACGGGGAGAGTATTTATTGATAAAAACTAAAGAATAGCCAACTTTTTTTAGGACATCGGCAGTAGCTTCGAGGTCTTTTTGGGTTTCTCCGGGAAAACCAACGATCACATCAGTAGTGAAACGAACAGTGGGAATTTTTTTTCGAGTTTTTTCAATTAAAGAGAGATAATGTTTTTGGGTATAGGGACGATTCATTCGAGCCAAAATTCTATCACTACCGGACTGAATGGGCAAGTGAATTTCTTTAAAGATGTTAGGATTAGAAGCAATAACGTCAATAAGTTGATCAGAAAAATCTTTAGGATGAGAGGTGAGAAATTTAAAAGTAATTTGGGGAAAAGTTTGAGCTAAAGAATTGAGAAGTGTTGGAAAATTGTTTTTTTCAAAAGCATAACTGTTTACATTTTGACCAAGCAAAGTAATTGTTTGGCAGTCGTTAGCGCTGAGTTTTTTAATTTCAAGAAAAATTTCTTTTGTGGGACGGGAAAATTCTTTTCCGCGAGCATAAGGGACAACGCAGTAAGAACAAAAATTATTACAACCTGTCATAATTGGCACGAGAGCTTTTTGAGGATTATCGTATCGTGGTTCGATGGATAAATAACTTGAATGAGAAGAAGTTTTTTTCTGAGAAAAGAGTTTTAGTTTTAAATTTTCAGCTTTTAATTGATTTTTGACTAGCAAACTTCCCAATTTATTAAAATTTTGGATTTCACAAAAAAAATCAACTTTATTTTCTAATTTTTTTTGTATATCTTTTCTTTTGGCTAGACAACCAGTGAGGATAATGAAAATTTTCGGTTTTTTTTCTTTTAAATTATGAATAATCCCTAGAGCGCTATTTTCAGCAGTTTGGCGTACTCCGCAAGTATTAAAAATTACTAAATCAGCTATTTCTATCTTTGGGGCTATTTGAAAATTTTGCGACTCTAAAAAACTGGCAATTCTTTGGCTATCGGAGACATTCATTTGACAACCAAAAGTTTTAATAAAATATTTTTTAGGCAAAATTCCTTTTGCTGGCATAGTGGACAAGTTAGCTTTAACTGGTTAATTTGTTTATAGAATCTCCTTTCCTTCTTTTCAAATGATCTATTTCAATTAGAGCTTGGGGTAATTTATTTTAAATTATCTGGGAAATAACGAGAGATTATTTTTTCATAATTTTTTATAACCTCAATAGCTTGACTGGGAGGAAGTTTACGAAGAGCCGCTTTGGCAATTTCAACGAGAGTTTTATTCATTTCCTCTCTATTACCCATTTTTTTCAAGTTTTCGATAATAGCTAGAAAATCAGAATAAGCCTGTACTTTTTCTTCAGTCAATTGATCCTTTTTTTCATTTTCTTTTTCTGTTTTGTATTGATCAAAATTAATTATTTTTTTAGCGGGCATTTTTTCTTTACCGCTATTGTTGGTTTCTGATTTTTTATACTGATCAAAATTAATTATTTGACCCATGTTTTTGAAATTAATAAATAAAATTTTTTCAGATTGAAGATAGATTTTTATTATCTGTAGAAATTTTTTATTTTTATGCTTTTTTTTCTATTTCTTCTTTAATTTTTTCAATAAATTTATCAATAGATAGCATTTTTTGTTCTTTTTCTTGACGGGAGCGGATAGTTATCTTTCTTTCTTTTTCTTCTTTACTGCCTATGATTAACATATAAGGAATTTTTTGTTTTTCGGCATTGCGGATTCTTTTACCCAAGGACTCTGCTTCGTTATCTAAAGAAACTCGTAGACCAGCAATTGAAAGTTGAGTTAAAACTTTTTGAGCATAAGTATCAAATTTTTCACTGACGGGAAGGATTATTGTTTGGATAGGGGAAAGCCAGGTTGGAAAAGCTCCGGCATAGTGTTCAATTAAAATCCCCATAAATCTTTCAAAAGATCCCATAATAGTTCGATGAATTAACACGGGAGTTTTTTCCTTTCCATCTTTTTCAATGTAATGGCAATGGAATTTTAATGGCATTTGAAAATCCAATTGAATAGTCGCGCATTGCCAGGTACGACCAAGAGCATCTTTAAGCTGAAAATCAATTTTAGGACCATAAAAAGCGCCATCTTTCTCTTTTAGTCCATAATTTTTACCGTAAATTTCACCCAGAATTTTCTTTAAATCTTTTTCTGCCTTATCCCAAACTTTTTTTTCTCCCATAAAGTTGTCTGGTCGGGTGGATAAGAAAGCTTTATACTCTAATCCAAAGGGTTGATAAATTTTATTAACCATCTGGATTATTTTTTTGATTTCTGTTTCTATTTGATCTTCGCGAACGAAAATGTGGGCATCATCTTGAACAAATTGTTGTACGCGAAAGAGTCCGCCTAACTGTCCAGATTTTTCTTTTCGAGTAATTAATCCTGGTTCGCCGTAACGTAAAGGCAAGTCGCGATAGGACTTTAAGGAGTTATTGTAAATAATAATTGCTCCTGGGCAATCCATCGGTCGCAAAGCAAATTGGCGTTCGTTTTCAGCAGTGTTAACAAAATACATATCATCTTTATAGTGTTCCCAATGGCCGGATTTTTTCCAGACAGAAACGTCTAGCATAGAAGGGCAAAGCACTGTGGTATATCCAAATTCTTTTTGTGTTTCTTGCCAATAATTTTTTAATTCTTGATAAATAATGGCTCCTTTGGGATGAAAAAATGGCATGCCTGGGGCAATATCATGAAAAGAAAAAAGATCCATATCTTTGCCGATTTTTCGGTGGTCGCGTTTTTCTGCCTCTTCCAACAGGATTAAGTATTTATTTAATTCTTTTTCATTTTCAAAAGCTATGCCATAAATTCTTTGTAACATCTTGTTTTTTTCATTACCTTTCCAGTAGGCGCCAGAGATTTTATGGATTTTTAAACCTTCAAAAGGAATTTCTCCGGTGGATTCTAAATGAGGACCGGAACAAAGATCTACAAAATTTCCGGTTTTATAGACAGAAACAGTTTTTTCACCGGATTTTTCTAAATCTTTAATAAGTTCAACTTTATAAAATTGATGCGCTTTTTCAAAATGTTCCAACGCTTCCTGAATAGGAATTTCTCTTCTTTCAAAAGGTAAATTAGCTTTGATAAGAGTGCGCATTTTTTCTTCTAAGAGAGGTAAGTCTTCGGGGATTAAAGTGCGAGGCAAATCAAAGTCATAATAGAAACCATTCTCAATAGCTGGACCAATACCAAAACGAGCTTCGGGAAACATTTCTAAAACTGCTGCCGCCAAAACATGACTCGCGCTGTGGCGAATAATCTCAATTTTTTTTACTTCTTTCTTCATAAAAAAATTTAAAAGTAAATAGTCAATAAAAACCCCATCTCAAAAATTCGTTCAAAGCTTTTTTAGCTTTTTAAACAAATCTTTGGGACGGGGTCATTTTCTACAAAAACAACTTTCCATAATGCCTCGTGGTTCCACCCAAATTCTTGCCTTCTTGGCAAGCACTTTTTGCTCTAAAGATAAACTCCGTGATTGGTGAGTTCACTTCAGCGCTTATCTCTATTGCTTCTTTAAGTATATTTTTTGTTAGCGGAATGTCAAGTTCACTGACAATTTTATCAAAGCGAATGGTTTTATTTTTCTGAATTTTTTCTTGAATCTTCTGATAGTTGCATGTTCTCCCCGCAACAAACCAAGGTTCCAGCACCATTTTTTATTACTTTGACTAAATTGCCACAAACTTGGCAAAGATAAACCTGACCAACTTCTGTCATTTTTTTAAATTAATAATTATTACTTTTTTTATATTCTTTATTAGTTGTTATCAATAGTTATTTTATTTTTTAAAAAAGAGAAAATTAATATTCCTCACATTTGATTTGGTAGAAAGCTTGAGGATGATCGCAAGAAGGACAAATTAAAGGGGCATCTTTGCCAACATGGACATAACCGCACTCTCGGCAGGTCCACTCTACGTCGTTTTCCTTTTTGAATACAGTTTTAGTTTGGATATTTTTTAGTATTTTCTGATATCTTTCTTCGTGATGCTTTTCAGCGCGGGCAATAGAACGGAGACGAGCGGCTATTTCTGGAAAACCTTCTTTTTCAGCTGTTTCGGCAAATTGAGGATAAAGCTTGGTATATTCCATGTTTTCTCCTTTGATGGCCGCTAGTAAATTCTCTTCAGTATGACCTAAAGTTGTGGGGACTTCTGTTTCTACTTTCAAAGTGATTTCTTCACCAGTTTTTTCTTGCACCATTTTTAGCATTTTCAACATCCATTTAGCATGCTGTTTTTCTTGATCGGCGGTAAGAGTAAAAATCTCTGCGATTTGTTCATAACCTTCTTTTCTAGCAACAGAGGCATAATAACTATAACGATTACGAGCCTGACTTTCACCAGAAAAAGCGGCAGCTAAATTTTGAAGAGTGGACATAGAATGTTTTTAATAATTAATTCTTTAAAATAAAAAAATCAACAATTATTCTTACGTCAAAATATTTATTTTATTTCTTCAATGTCAGCACCTAATTTTTTTAATCGCCCGACGATGTTTTCGTAACCTCTTTCAATTGGATAGGCGTCGCGCAAAATTGATTGACCTTGGGCAGCTAACATACAAGTTAGTAAATTAATTGATGGTCGCAATGCCGGAGGACAAATTACTTCTGCTGGTTTCATTTTGGTTGGGCCGACTACTGTGACGCGATGAGGATCCATAAGACGAATATCTGCGCCTAGACGATTAAGTTCAATATAATAGATAGCTCGGTTTTCATAAGTCCAATCATGCACGAGAGTTTCTCCTTGGGCTTGGGTGAGAATAGGCAAAAATAGTGGTAGATTATCCATATTTAGACCCGGATAAGGACTGCCATAAATTTTATCTGGTAGAGCGGTAAGTTTAGATGAAGAAATTTCAATATCAACCAAATCAAATTTTTCATTCATTGATTTGTAAGTTTTAGAAATTTTCATTTTTTGTCCCATTACCCGCAATTTTTCTAATTCTAGGCGAAGAAAATCAATTGGACAATTGAAGATTTTTAATCTTGAACCTGTAGTAATGGCGATAGAAATTAAGGTCATTGATTCAATTGGATCAGGCATGATAGGGTAATTTTTAACTGGCGACAGCTCTTTAACTCCTTCAATTTCCAGACGACTAGTACCAATGCCGGTAATTTTAGCCCCAGCTTTTTCCAGGAAATAGCATAAATCTTGAACCATATAGTTGGGTGAAGCGAAGTGAATAGTCGTTTTTCCGGGAAGTAAAACGGCGGTCATAATGGCATTTTCGGTAGCGGTATCGCCAGATTCGTACATTACAAATTCTCTTTTTTGAGGAATTTTTAAAGTGTGGGAAATTTGATATTGGTTTTCACTTTCTTTAACCAAAATTCCTAAGTGTTTCAGTGCTAGAAGATGGGGATTAACTGTTCGTTTGCCTAATTTGCAACCGCCAGGCAGGGGTAGGGAAAAAGTCTTTTTTTGATTGGATAAAGCACCAATTAGCAAAATGCCAGCACGGGTGCGAGAAAAAGCTTCGTGGTTGATTTTTTCCCAATTAATTTTTCCAGAATTTTTAATTTCTAATTGATTCTTTTTTGTCCAATGAATCTCTAAACCGATGGATTCTAGAAGTTCAATAATTCTTTTCACTTCCTCAATCAGAGGAACGTTATTTAAAAGAGTGGTACCTTTTAACATGGCAGTGGCGCAAAGAATGGAGATAGCAGAATTTTTGGCGGAGTTAGTTTTAATTTCACCTTGCAATTTTTTTCCTCCATTGATGATAAACTTTGACATAAAATTGTTTTATAGATTAAGCCTTTCAATTGAAGTAAATATACAACAAAATGATTTAAAAGTCTATTTTTGACATTTTGTTAGTTTTTGTCTAAGATAAAGAAAAGTTAAAGACTTTTTTCCTTTTATTTGCGAGTTTTTCTTTCGCTTTTCTAATTTCTAAATTTTATTTTGTTTCTATGCAATTAACTAAGGCACGAATTACTAGCCAAAAGGAGAATTTTTCTCAATGGTATTTAGATGTGGTTAGAGAAGCAGAATTGGCGGAAAATTCTGAAGTGCGTGGCTGTGGAATTGTTAGGCCGTATGGCTATCGGATTTGGGAATTGATAAAGAAAAATTTAGCCGAAAAACTAGAAGCTGAAGGGATAGAAAATGTTTATTTTCCTCTTTTTTTGCCGATGGAAAATTTAGAAAAAGAAAAGGAACATGTAGAAGGTTTTTCGCCAGAATTGGCGGTTGTTACCCATGCCGGGGGGGAAAAATTAAAAAATAGTTTAGTTGTTAGGCCGACTAGTGAGGCGGCAATGTATAAAACTTATGCCAAATGGGTTCAAAGTTACAAAGATTTGCCGTTGAGGCTTAACCAATGGAATAATGTAGTACGTTGGGAAAAACGTCCGCGCCCTTTTTTGCGCTGGAGTGAATTTTTATGGCAAGAAGGACATACGGTTTTCGCCTCTCAAGAAGAGGCAGAAAAGGAAATGTGGGATATTTTGGATATTTACGAAAAAACTTATCACTGGATGGCATTGCCCGTTTTTAAGGGTCGAAAATCGCAGACAGAGAAATTTGCTGGGGCAGTGATTACAACTACGGCGGAAATTATGGTAGGTGATGGCAAAGCGGTGCAAGGGGCCACCAGTCACTATTTAGGCACTAATTTTGCTCGAGTTTTCGATTTGACTTATGTTGGCAAAGATGAGCGAAAACATTGGTGTCATCAAAATAGTTGGGGTTTTGCTTGGCGTAGTGTGGGGGCATTAATTATGGCACACGGCGATGATAACGGATTGCGTTTGCCACCTAATGTGGCGCCTATTCAGGTAATTATTGTGCCGATTTTTCAAGGAAAAAATAAACAAAAAATTTTAATGGCGGCGGAAAAAATTAAACAAGAATTGAAAGATTTTCGCGTTAAAATTGATGATCGAGAAGATTATTCAATGGGTTATAAATTCAATCAGTGGGAAATAAAAGGTGTGCCGGTAAGAATAGAATTAGGAGAAAGGGAATTAAAAGAGAAATCAGTCTTGGTTTTTCGTCGTGATAAAAAGACTAAGGAAAAAATATCATTACAAAAGCTGACCGAAAGAATAAAATTTTTAACGGAAGAAATTCAGCAACAACTTTTTAAAGAAGCGTCAGAATTTTCTCAAAGGCATATTTATCGGATTGAAAGTTGGGAGGAGATTAAAGATCAAAAAGGTTTCTTTTTGGCAAGTTGGTCTGAAACAGAGGAATCAGAAAAAATGTTGAAAGAAAGATTTTCAATGGTTTCTCGAGTTTTGCCAAAAGAAAATCAAAATCGAGCGCCTAGTAACCCAAAATGTTTTATTACTGGCGAAAAAGCTAAACATGATTGGTTATTTGCTAAAAGTTATTAGACATTTTAATTTATGCTGGCTAATTTTTTCGGAAGAATTTCTAAAGATATTGGAATTGATTTAGGGACAGCAAACACACTGGTCTACGTGAAGGGGCGTGGAATTGTAATCAATGAACCTTCGGTAGTAGCAATTAATAAAAGAACAGGGCAGATTGTAGCTATCGGTCGGGAAGCAAAAAAAATGGTGGGGAAAACACCGTCGCATATTGTGGCTTCACGTCCTTTGGTAGATGGAGTGATTTCTGATTTTGAGACTACTGAACAGATGTTGCGTTATTTTATTGAAAAAGTACATCGAGATTCCTTTGCTTTACTGCCTCGTCCACGAGTAGTAATTGGAATTCCTAGTGGAGTGACTGAAGTAGAAAAACGGGCTGTGATTGATGCTGCTATCAATGCCGGGGCGCGCGAGGCTTATTTAATTGATGAACCTATGGCGGCTTCAATTGGCGCACGGCTTCCTGTGCAAGAAGCGGCGGGAAATATGATTGTGGATATTGGAGGCGGTACTACGGAAATAGCCGTTATTTCTTTAGGTGGGATTGTAGCTAGTCGTAGTCTTAGAGTGGCAGGAGATGAAATGAATGAAGATGTAATTCGTTTTGCTCGTGAGAAATTTAATTTGCTTTTAGGGGAAAAAACAGCCGAAGAAATAAAGATTGCTATTGGTAATGCTTATCCTGAGGAAGAAGAATTGTCTGCGCCAATGCGGGGGCGGGATTTAATTAGCGGTTTGCCAAAGGAAGTACGTGCTAGTTCTTCTCAAATCAGAGAAGCGCTTTCTCGCTCAATCAAAATCATTATTAACAATATTAAAGCTACAGTGGAAGAAACTCCTCCTGAACTTATTGGAGAAATTATGCAACGAGGAATTATTTTGGCTGGCGGAGGAAGTTTAATTCGTGGACTAGACAAATTAATTGCTGAACAAACAGAAATGCCAGCAAAGAAGATGGATGATCCTTTAACGGCAGTAGTGCGGGGAACAGGAATTGTTTTGGAAAATTTGGACAAATTAAGAAACATCCTAGTGGAATCGCCTGATGAGAGGAAAGTGCGCTGAACGGTGATTTTAAAAGTTTTCGTCATAGGACTAATAAAGAAAAGATTTTTTTGAGAGTATTTTTTAAGTTTATGCTTTTTTTTAAAAAAAACTATTACTGGCGAATCTTTTTTATAGGAGGTTTTTTAATGCTCTTTTTCTTAGTTTCTTTTCGCAGAGAAAATGAAATTAAGTTTTTGCAAACGCCAATTTTTTTTCTTTTGAAAAAACCGGCCAGTTTCTTTTCTATAACAGGCAACTGGCTAGGAGAAAAAATTGATTTTTTAGCTTCAATTGGTGATATTAAAAAATTAAATGAGAAACTTTTTATTGAGAACTTGGAATTAAAAAGTCAAGTGGCAGAAATGAAAGAAGTGCGGAATGAAAATATTCAATTAAGAAAAGAGTTAGGTTTAAAACAGAAAGAAAATTTAAATGCCCAGGCAGCTTTGGTGGTGGCTGAACGATTAGAAAACGGACAGGCTTTACTTTTTATTGACAAAGGAACGGAAAGCGGAATTGCGGAAGGAGATGTAGTCTTAGCTAGTCAGAAATTTTTATTAGGCCGTATTAAAAAAGTTTTTTGGGGAGGTGCTGAAGTGGAATTGATTTTTAATTCTAATTTTTTAGTAGGCGTGGAGATTCAGGATCAGGAAATACCTGGTGTAGTACAGGGAGTGCGGGGGATTACTGCTGTTTTAGATAAAGTGACTAAAGCTTCTGAAATTAAAACTGGTCAAGCAGTGGTAACTTCAGGTTTAGGCGGAGAATTTCCTCGAGGTTTTTTAGTTGGTTTTGTTGGCGAGGAATTAGAAAATAGCGGAAGTTTGTTTCGTCGTTTTTCTTTGGAAATGCCCTTGGAGATTGAAAGAATTAGATTAGTCTGGGTGATTAAATAATGCCTTATGAAAATCTGGAATATGAGAAAAAAAATTTTTTTATTACTACTTTTCTTTTTCTTCTGGCAAATTTCTTTTTGGCCAGCAATTTTTGGTTTTAGAAATACTCCAGAATTTTTATTAGCTTTTTTAGTAGTTTTATCAGGAAGGATTTCTTATCCTCAAACTTTTTTTTGGTTTTTGGTTGGTGGAATTTTGATTGGTTATTTTTCTCCTTGGCCACTTTTAGTGGAAGCAAGCCTTTTTTTGTTTATTGGTGGGGGAATTTTTTGGGCTGAAAAAATTTTTCTTTGGCAAAAACGCAGTTGGTTTCTGGAAGCAACGCTTTTACTTTTTTCTCAATTGTTTTTGGATGGAACAAAATGGTTACTTTCTAAGTTTTTTGATTGGCTAGAACCTGTTTTAGTGGAATATGAGAGAGGAATTTTTCTCAAAGATTATTTATTGAATTTAGGTATTTTTATTTTATTTGGATTATCGATTACCTTTCTTTTATCTCAAATGAAGATTTTTTCTGATAGACATAAATTACCTTATTATCGTTAATAGTTATTATGATATTTGCTTTTTTAAGAAAAAGAAAAAATAACAACTGGGAAAGAGAAATTGAAAATCCTACTTTTGATCAAAGAGAAGCGGCGGCGGAGGTAGCTTTTTCTTTATGGCGGGAAAAAAGAAAGAAAAGAGAGCGCCCATTTTTATTTTTTATTTCTGTATTTTTTCTTTTAATGGCGGGGAGATTAGTTTATTTGCAAGTGCTTAAAAGAGAAACTTTTGAGAAAATGGCTGAACAAAATCGAATAAAAAAAGTTTCTATTAAAGCTCCGCGTGGGGTAATTGTTTCACGCGAAGGGAAAATTTTAGCTAATAATGTTCCTAGTTTTGATGCTGTTTTTGTGCCAGCAGATTTGCCAAAAGATTATTCTTCCAGAAAAAAAATCTATTCTCAATTAGGGGAGATTTTGTCTTTAAATGACGATTTTCTTTCTTCTATGTTGGAAAATGCGGATTTTTCTTCTCATAACGCCTTTTTAATTAAGGAAAATATTGGTTATGAAAAGGCAGTGGTTTTAATGGAGAAAAGAGAAAAATTTCCTGGAATATATTTGGAAGAAACCGCTAAAAGAGAATATCCAGAGGGAGTGGCATTTTCTTTTGTGCTTGGTTATGATGGGAAAATAACTCAAGCTGAGTTAAAGGAACATCCGGGGTACAAACTAACTGATTACATTGGAAAAAATGGATTGGAATATTCTTACGAAAATAAATTGAAGGGCCAAGATGGGGAAAATTATTTTGAAGTGGATTCTCTAGGTAAAGTAAAAGATCAATTGGGTACTCGTCGCCCAGTGGAAGGTAAGACGTTAAAACTTTATTTGGATGCCGGTTTGCAAAAAAAAGCTTTTGAAGTTTTACAAAAAATTTTAGCAGAAAATTCAGATGCTACTGGAGCAGCCATGGTAGCGATTGATCCTCGTAACGGTGGCGTGTTGGCATTAGTTTCAGTGCCAGCCTATGATAATAATTTATTTGCCGGAGGAATTTCTCATGAAGACTATGTGGCTTTAATTGAAGATGGAAGAAAACCAATGTTTAATCGAGCGATTAGTGGAGAGTATCCACCTGGTTCAATTTTTAAAACTATTATGGCGGTGGCTGCTTTAGAAGAAAAAATTATTACTAAAGATACAGTGATAAATTGTCCGGGCAGGATTACTTATGGAAGTTGGGTTTTCCCCGATTGGAAAACCCATGGACCGACTAACTTAAAGAAGGCTTTGGCAGAAAGTTGTGATGTTTATTTTTATGCTGTTGGCGGAGGGTGGAATGGAATTTCAGCCTTAACTATTGACAAAATAGGAGTTTATGCCAAAAAATTTGGTTTAGGCAGTACTCTAGGAATTGATTTACCAGCCGAAGCTAAGGGCAATATCCCAGACCGAGAATGGAAATTTAAAAAAACTGGAGAGAAATGGTATATTGGTGATGACTACCATTTTTCTATTGGACAGGGTTTTGCGCTAGTTACCCCACTACAAATGGCGAATGCGGTAGCGGCTATTGCCAATGGTGGAAAACTTTTTCGGCCCAGTTTGGTGGAGAAAATTATTGATGTTGATGGAGAAGAAGATATTTTGAAGCCGGATTTAGTGCGTTCTGGTTTTGTTTCCGAGAGTAATTTGGCTAGTGTGCGAGAAGGAATGCGGGAAACAGTAGTTGGTTCTAGCGGTTCGGGACGGTTATTGAATGGTTTAAAAGTGGCAACTGCTGGTAAGACTGGAACAGCTCAATTTGGTTCTGAAGATAAAACACATTCTTGGTATGTTTCTTTTGGGCCTTATGAAAATCCAGAAATTGCTATGGCGGTTTTAGTAGAGGGCGGAGGAGAGGGTCATAGTTGGGCGGTGCCAGCTACTCGAGAAATTTATCATTGGTATTTTGATTTACAAAAAGGAACGCTTCCGGAGGAAGAAGAAAAAGTGGAAGAAAATGATGAATCTTTAGAAGCGATAATAAGTGGAGAGTAATTAATTATTTTCCTAAAACAAGAGAAAAGATAATAAATAGAAGATGAATAAGTGTTTAAATCAATTTTAGAGCAAGGTATTAAGTTGAGTTTATTTGTTATTAATAGCTTTGATTAAAAAGGTCAATAAGCGATAGGCAAGGTATTGTAAATTTTTAACTGTTCCAGCGCGTTTAAATACTTTTTTTGTCAAATTTGTTTATTAAAAAATAGATTTTCTATCTTTATCTTTAAGTGAAACTTTATGTCTGGGCATTCTAAGTGGCATTCTATTCGTCACCAAAAAGCGATTAACGATTCAAAAAAGGCTAATATTTTTACACGACTTTTAAAAGAAATTTCTGTAGCAGCTCGGGCAGGTGGTGATCCAGAAAGTAATTTTCGTTTGCGATTGGCTATAGAAAGGGCAAAAAATGCTAATACTCCTAAGGAGAATATTGAGCGGGCGATTAAACGGGGTACGGGCGAACTGAAGGATAGTGCCCAGATTGAAGAAGTAGTTTACGAGGCTTACGGTCCGGGTCAAATTGCTATGTTAATTAAGGTAGCAACGGATAATAAAAATCGAACGCTGAGTGAAATTAAAAATCTGTTGAAGAAGAATAATGGCAAGTTCTCTGAAGGTGGCGGGGTAGCTTGGCAATTTTCAGCAGTAGGGATAATTCGTGTTTCAATTTCTGGAAAGTCTGAGGAAGAAATTGAAATGAAGATAATTGAAAGTGGCGCTAATGATTATCAAAAAGAAGAGAAAGGCAAATATGAAATTTATACAGCCACTGCCGATTTAAAGATAGTTAAGGAAAATTTAGAAAAGATGGGTTTTGAAATTGAAGAAGCTAGTTTAGGTTATCTGGCCAAAAATAAAATCGTTGTAGATGAGGCTAATTTGGAAGCTTATCAAAAACTTTGGGAAACTTTAAACGATCACGACGATGTTAGCCAGATTTTTGATAATGTAGCCTAAAATTTGAAAGTAAAAATCTTAAAGGGACTTAAATTTGTTGTTAAGTCAAAAGGAAAGGCAAAATTAATTTTAATTGGTTTTAGATTGATTTTTAGTCGAGAATTTTTTTATCAACCAAACAATAATTCCGCCAGAAAGAGCGGTTACTAATTGAGGCCAAGAAAGCATGGTTAAAAAATTTGCCGGAATTTTGTTGCTAAAAAAGAGCATAACAGAGAAAAGAAAGAGGAATTTCAATCCGGCGGACAGAAAAATGGAAAATAAATTTTTTTTAGGTAATAATTGAAAAACAGAAATTAGAATTAAGTTAGAGATGATAATAAAAGGGATAAGCATCGCCATAGGGGAGGGCAAAGTGCCTTTTATTAAAGCAGCAGAAGAAGGTAAAATTGCTACCCAAACAGCACCTAACCAACCAACTTGCCAAACAGCACCGAACAGAGAAGCGTTAACAATAGTACCAACCAGCAACTGATTTTTGGGAACATGCGCTAGTAGCACCGGAGCAGTGACGGCTAATAAGGAAAAAAAGAGTGTCCAAAAAAAGAAGGCTGGTTTAAAAGAAATTTTTGTCCAAAAATTTTCTTTTAAAGTCTCAACTTGAGGATTAATTTTTTTCATAAAATTTTTTTAATTTTAAAATAAAATTGCCAAAAATAATTTTCAAGTTTATTATAACATCAGTTAATTAATTTGCCAATTATTGCGGAATAAGATCTTTTAATTGTTTTTTAAATATCTAATATCTTTCGAGTTTTGAGTAAGTGATTTTATGCAACCCCAAAAAACAATTTTGAAAATTTTGAAAGGATATTCTTCGGAGCGGAGTAATTTATTGCCGGTGATTAAGGAAATTAATTATCAGGTTGGGTTTTTTTCTTTGGAAGCGGTTTTTTTAGTAAGTAAACATTTTGGTTTATCGGCTAGTCAAGTTTTTGAAGTGGCAAGTTTTTATGATGAAATAAAGGTCAAAAAACCTTGTTTAGTAGAAGTAGGAATTTGTGATAGTTTGAACTGTGTGAATAAAGCAACGGAAAAAATTATTCAAAGTTTGGAAAGTTTTTTTCATATCAAGGAAGGTGATGATATTAATAAAAAACTAAAAGTCAAAAGAATTAGTTGTCAGGGGCGTTGTTTATCAGGGCCGATTATGATTGTTAACGGACATGTTTATGAAAAAGTAACTCCGGGTTTTGCAGTAGAAATAGTAAAGGATTATTTGGGAATAAAAATTTAAAACAAAATATAAAATCTATTTTTTAATATGCCAACAAGAAAAGAAAATTATTTAATTATTACTAAATTTTGGAATTCAATTGACCCGCAAGATATCAGCAGTTATGTTAAAAAAGGTGGTTATTTAGCGCTCAAAAAAGTTATTAGAGACTTTTCTGAAGGGGCTGTTATTGAGGAAATTAAAAAATCTGGTTTACGAGGGCGAGGTGGCGCGGGTTATCTTACAGGAGAAAAGTGGGAATTGGCGCGAAAAAATAAAAATAAAAAACGTTTTGTTATTGCCAATTTAGATGAGTCAGAGCCGGGAAATTTTAAGGATAGAATATTGGCAGAAGAAAATCCTCACCAGCTTTTAGAGGGAATTGCTATTGCTAGTTATGCGGTAGGCGCTAAAAAAGCTTTTATTTATCTCAATAGTTCTTTTGCCTTAGCTAAAAATGTTTTAAAAAAAGCTATAAAGCAGGCGAAACAGAGAAATTTTTTAGGAAAGGGTATCTGGGGTTCTTATTTTGACTTGGATGTAGAAATATTTGTAGGAGCTGGCGCTTATATTTGTGGAGAAGAATCTGCGTTGATTAATTCTATGGAAGGTCGTCGAGGCGAGCCAAGTCTTAAACCGCCTTTTCCTTGTGATTGTGGACTTTTTGGTTGTCCAACTGTGGTAAATAATGCTGAAACACTGACTAATTTGCCATGGATTATTTTAAATGGAGCAGAACAATTTGCTAAGATTGGTTTAAAAGATTCTCCGGGAACTAAATTATTTTGTATTGATGGAGCAGTAAAAAAGCCGGGTCTCTATGAAGCTCCAATTGGCAAAACGCTAGAAGAATTGATTTTTGACTATGCTGGTGGATTGAAATCTGGAATGAGTTTTTGGTTTGCGCAAATTGGCGGGGCTTCTGGTCCTTTAGCGCCAGCAAGTTTTTTAAACGAGATTCCTAGTTATTTATCTACAGCTAGGTTGCCTTTGGGCGCTGGTTCAATTCTAGTCGTGGATAAAAATCAGGAAATAGAAAAATTATTGTTTGCCTGGATTAGATTTTTTCAGAGAGAATCTTGTGGAAAATGTGTGCCATGTAGAGAAGGGACTTTTCGTTTAAAAATTTTAGCAGAAAGATTAAAAGCGGGGGTTTTTGATGATAATGACTGGGGGGATATGGAAAAAATTTTATGGCTTTTAAAAAATACTACTTTTTGCGCTTTGGGAAGATTTGCTGCTACTGCTTGGTGTGATGCGATTCGTTTTGGATTTTTAAAGAAAAAAAACAATGCAAGTTAAAATTAATGGGAAAATTTACAAAACAGAAAAAACGGGAACAATTTTGGAAGTTTGCCGGGATTTGAAAGTGGAAATTCCTACCTTGTGTTATCATGGGGATTTGTTGCCGTCAGAAGGTTTATGTCGATTGTGTTTAGTAAAAACCAATTGTCATCGAGGTTTAGTGGCTTCTTGCCAAACTTTAGCTAAAGATTATTTAGAAGTTTTAACAGAAGATGAGGATATTGAGAAAGCGCGTAAATGGAATCTAGAACTTTTATGGGCAGACCATGCCGGTAAATGTTCACGATGTCAGAAGAATGGTCATTGTGAACTACAAAATTTGGCGCGAAAGTTTAAAATTGATATAGCCGATTTTATTCCCGATTGGCAAAATTCGCCCAAAGAAAGTCAATTATTGGCATTAAAAGAGAGTTTAAAGAATCGAGTAGTGGATAATGAAAACCCTTGTTTAGTAAGAGATAACCAATATTGTGTGGAATGTCGGCGTTGTATTAAGGCTTGTCGAGAAATTCAAACAGTTGATTCTTATGGTACTAATTATCGTTCGATTGAAACTAAGGTAGGTACGCCAGGTGAGATTCCGTTGGATTGTGTTTTTTGTGGTCAATGTGCCAATTATTGTCCCACTGGAGCAATTGTAGAAAAAGATGAAACGGAAAGGATGGAAGAATTATTAGCAGATAAAAGTAAGTTAAAAGTTTTTCAATTTGCGCCTTCAGTGCGTTTTACTTTAGGAGAAGAATTTGGTTTAAAGCCAGGAACTTTTGTGGAAGGAAAGTTAATTTCGGCTTTAAAGCTTTTAGGGGCAGACTTAATTTTTGATACTACTTTTTCTGCTGATTTAACTATTGTGGAAGAAGCGAATGAATTAGTCAAAAGAATTCTTGCTTGGTCGCGTGGTGATGAGAAAGTTAATTTGCCGATGTTCACTAGTTGTTGCCCCTCGTGGGTTTTATATATAGAGAAATATTGGCCACAATTTATTGATCATCTTTCTACTTGTAAATCACCGCAACAAATGTTGGGGGCGTTAATGCGTAGTTATTATCCAGAAAGGAGAAAAATTCATCCTAGAAACATTATTAGTTTATCAATTATGCCTTGTATTGCTAAAAAATTTGAAGCGCAAAGAAAAGAAATGCAAACCGATCAACTGAGGGATGTAGATTTGGTTTTGACTGTTCGAGAACTAGCCAGATTGATTAAAAAGAAGAAAATTGATTTTAATTCCTTGCCTGATGGTAAAGCTGATTCATTATTAGGCGATTATACTGGTGCAGGAATTTTGTTTGCTTCTTCCGGTGGAGTAATGGAGGCGGCGTTACGTACTGCTTATGAAAAGTTAACTTGTGAAAAACTGCATCAGTTAGATTATCAAGAGGTGCGCGGAGTTAAAGGAATTCGGGAAGCGGAAGTGATTTTTCCTCGTTCTAAGTGTTTGACTAAAGAATTAAAAATCAAGGTGGCGGTGGCGCATAAATTGGTTAATGCTAAAAAGATTTTAGAAAGTTTGGAAAAAGGGGAGTGCGAGTATGATTTTGTGGAAGTGATGGCTTGTCCAGATGGTTGTTTGGGCGGAGGCGGTCAGCCGATTCCGTCGGATAGTATGGTACGAGAAGAAAGAAAGAGAGCTATTTATGCCTTGGATAAAATTTTACCTAGAAGGAAGTCACATGAAAATCCAATGGTAAGAAAAGTTTATGAAGATTATTTAAAAAATCCAGGCAGTGTTTTGGCGGAAAAATTGTTACACACAAAATATGAAAATCGAAAAAGTTGAATTTGACAGAAAAGAAAAAAGAGGATAGATTCATTAAAAGAGAACCTGGCGGGTTTGGCTCCGCAGGATAGAGGTAAAAAAGAAGAAAATTAAGTTGTCTGCCGAAAAGGCAGGAAGTCAGATGGAACCGCGAGAAGAATCTCGTTCTGACAAATTAAAAATGTGAAAGCATTTTTGGTCTGTTGGGATGAGATTTTTTGTTTACGAATTATGTTATGAATCAAATACAGATTTACGGATGTATAGATAATAAACTATTAGTCTATATTGCGAAAAATGATAGAGGAGTAAATTTATTTTAATTTTTAATTAGCAATCTATGGAATCGACAATGATGGAAAAATTAGTATCTTTATGCAAGAGGCGAGGGTTTGTTTATCTTTCCTCAGAAATTTATGGAGGTCTGCAGGCGATTTATGATTATGGACATTACGGTACGCTTTTAAAGAATAATATTCGGGATGCGTGGTGGAAAGCTATGGTACAAGAACGGCGAGATGTAGTAGGTTTGGATAGCGCAATTTTTATGCATCCAACTACTTGGGTGGCTTCGGGACATGTGGGCGGTTTTAATGATCCGCAGGTGGATTGCAAAAAATGCAAAGCTCGCTTTCGCGCCGATCATATCTTGGAAGAATTTGGAATTTCGGCAGATAAAGCGCCAATTGAAGAAATTAATCAACATTTGGCTAAGTTAAAAAAAGAAGGAAAACTTAAATGTGCTCATTGTGGTTCAACGGATTTAACAGAAGCTAAAATATTTTCTTTAATGGTAAAATCCAATATTGGTTCTCCCACAGAAGAACTAAAAGAAGAAAATGTAGTTTATCTTCGTCCAGAAACTTGTGGAGGAATTTATTTGGAATATAAAAATACTCTTGATTCTTTGCATCTCAAATTACCTTTTGGAATTGCTCAGGTGGGTAAGGCTTTTCGCAATGAAATTGTGGCGCGCCAATTTATTTTTCGGACGCGGGAATTTGAGCAAATGGAAATGCAATATTTTTTAGCGCCAGAAATGATGAAGGAAAAATACGAAGACTGGAAAGCAACACGTTGGCAATGGTACTTAGAATATGGAGTCAAAGAAAAGGAAATTCGTTGGTATCGCCACGAAAAATTGGCACACTATGCTAGCGAAGCTTTTGATATTGAATACAATTTTAAAACTTTAGGTGGATTTAAAGAATTGGAAGGGATTCATGCGCGAGGTGACTGGGACTTATCTCAACACAGTAAATTTTCTGGTCAAATTTTGGATTATTTTGATGAAAAAACTGGTCAGAGATTTATTCCGCATATTATGGAAACTTCTGTTGGTTTGGGCCGTTTAGTTTTTATGTTTTTAGATCAGGCCTATACAGAAGAAGAGGTACAAGGAGAAATAAGGGTAGTTTTAAAATTGGATAAACGTTTAGCGCCGATTAAAGTGGCTGTCTTACCTCTTTCTAAAAAATCAGAGCTAACTGCACCAGCTAAAAAAATTTGGGAAAAATTAAAAAAGCAATTTATGGTGGAGTATGATGAAACTCAATCTATTGGCAAACGTTATCGTCGGCAAGATGAAATTGGCACACCCTACTGTGTAACTGTGGATTTTGAAACTTTAAATGATAAATCAGTCACTGTGCGTGATCGAGATACAATGAAACAGGAACGAATTAAGATAGCTAACTTGGAAAAATATTTGGAAGAAAAATTAAGTTAATTTTATGCAAATTTTTGTAGGTACTAAAAATGTTGCTAAATTAGAAGCAGTGCAGGAAGTAGTAAAAGATTATGCGCTGTTAAAGCCAGTAAAAATTATTAGTAAAGAAGTGGCAAGCGGAGTGTCTGATCAGCCTAAATCATTAAAAGAAACAGTAACTGGAGCTAAAAATCGAGCACAAAAGATTTGGGAAAAAGATGGCTTGGGGATTGGCTTAGAATCGGGTTTAATTGAGGTTCCCGGTTCGAGAAATGGTTTTATGGATCTTTGTGTTTGTGCTGTTTTTGATGGGAAAAATTTTTCCTTAGGCTTATCTTCCGGTTTTGAATGTCCGACTGAAGTTAATCGATTAATTTTTGAAGAAAATTTAGATATGACTCAGGCTTGTAACAAGTTAGGGATCACTAATAATCCACAACTGGGTTCGGCCGAGGGTTTGGTAGGTATTTTGACCAAAAATCGTATTAATCGTCAAGAATATACCAAACAAGCTTTGATAATGGCGCTGGTGTCAATTGAAAATTCTAATCTTTATTAAATTTTATGCCGGAATTGCCGGAAGTAGAAACGATAGTGAGAGATTTAAATAAAAAAATTAAGGGCGATGTAATTGTTAGTTTTAAGAGTTTTTGGCCAAAGGCTTTGAAGAATATGTCGCCAAAGGAACTTGAAAAAGCTATTGTTGGAAAGAAAATTTTGAAAGTTCGTCGGATTGGTAAAAATATTTTTATTGATCTGTCGGGTGGAAAAACTTTGTATTTACACTTGAAAATGACAGGACATTTATTGGTTAAGTTTTTAAAGTCTAAACTTCAAATTTCTAATAACGGAAAAGAAAGAAAAATAAAATCCAAAAAAGATTATTTTCAAGATAGAGTGAATCAATACATTCGGCATGTTTTTTCTTTGCAGAATGAGAAAGGGGATAGGAAAAATTTAGAATTTTCTGATTTGCGCAAATTTGGAAAAATTGTTTATTTAGATACCAAAAAAATAATGGAGCTGCCAGAAATTAAGAATTTAGGAGTAGATGCATTAAGTGAGAAATTTACTTTTAGAAAATGGCAGGAAATTTTAAAAGAAAAAAGAAAAATGGAAATTGGAAGAATTTTAATGGAACAAAATTTAATTGCTGGAATAGGCAATATTTATCGTTCAGAAATTTTATTTACTGCCCAAGTTAGTCCGTGGAGATTAGCGGAAAAAATAAGAGATTCAGAACAAAAGGCAATTTTTTTGGCGATTAAAAAAATTTTAAAATTAGCAATCCAATTACGGGGAACTTCAGATAGTGATTATCGAGATACTGCTGGTGCGCCGGGGGATTTTCAAAAAAAACTAAAAGTGTATAATAGAGAAAATGAGAAGTGTTGGCGTAAGAGATGTCGAGGGAGAATTAAGAGAAAAAAAATGGCGCAGAGAAGTGTTTTTTGGTGTCAAGAGTGTCAGAAATAATTAAAGCAATTTATTGTTTTTAAAAAATATGTTAAATTGTTCTTAGATTAAGATAATCAAGTAACTTGTTTTGTGATTTGTGAATAATAAAAATAATTAAAAAAATGAAAAAGGATTATTTAGACCGTTTTTATACTAAAGATTCAGTAGCAGAGGATTGTGTTGGTAGTCTTCCAAAAATTTTAAAAGTGCTTGATTATAAGGAAGTTTGTTTTTTGGAACCATCTGCTGGTGGGGGGAGTTTTTTGCGGGCTTTGAAAAAAAAGTATCCGCAAAACAAAATAATTTCTTGTGATATTGATAAGGATTCTGTGTCACAATACAAAGTTGATTTTTTATTTTCTCAGAAAAGAGATTTGGGGATTAATAAAATTAAAGAAGATATTGTTGTAATCGGTAATCCTCCTTTTGGAAAAAGGAGTCGTTTGGCGATTGATTTTGTTAATAAGGCTATGGAATATTCTGATTTAGTAGCGTTTATTGTGCCAATTCAGTTTGGAAAATGGTCGGTTCAATCAAAATTACGAAAAGATTTAAAAATGATTTATCAAAAAGAGTTGCCCAGTAATAGTTTTATTTTGTCGGGTAAAGATTATCAAGTAAGAACTTATTTTCAAATTTGGACAAAAAGATCTGGTATGAAAAATTTGCGATTAACAGGTCGTCCTCCTATAAAACATCCCGATTTTGATATGTTTTTGTATAATAATACCCAAGAAACCTTAAAGTATTTTGATAAAAGTGTTTTTAAATGGGATTTTGCTGTTCCACGTCAAGGTTTTTATAATTATAAAGAAAGAATAGAAGATCAAAGAAAGCTCAAAAAAAATATTCAGTGGATGTTTTTTAGATCAATTGAAAAGATTATTAAGAAAAGACTTTTATCATTGGATTATGAAAAATTGGCTCGAAAAAATACAACTATTCCTGGATTTGGGAAAGCGGACGTGGTGGAAGAATATAGTTCAAAATGGGGAGGAATTAATCAAATGAAGTTATGTTAAAAAGAGTTTTTGAGGATATTCAAAAAGATAAAGATCGTTGGTTACAAAGCAGAAGTGGGGATGATTTTGAACAAAGATTTGAAACTGCTTTAAAAAAATATGGTTTCAATCGAATTTTTAAAACGGATATTGAAAGAAGGGCTTTCAAGAAAATTAAAGCAAAGATTCAAAACAAGAGATCGGATCATTTAATAGAAAACCCTTTTGAAAAAAGGAAAGAATTTTGTAACTGTTTTATTTTTCAACCTTTTGGCTCGCAAAATTTTCCAGATTTTTTGATTTTTGGAAAAAAATTTTTGTTAGCAATAGAAATAAAATATAGCAAAGACAAGGCGGTAAAACCAATGTGGAATAGTAATTTACCTAAGGGAAATGCTGTGTATATTTTTGGTTCGTATTTGTTTAAAGATATTACCTTTTTTGTAGGAGGAGATGTTTTGCCGATGAGAGAACGAGAAGATTTGATTGATTTTTTTGAGGAAGTAAAAAAACATGAATATCAATTTCAGAAAGATAAAAGAATCGAATTGAGTGTTGGGAAAATAAAAAACGAAAGAGGCTTTAATGTTTATATTCGTCGAGCGTTTGACCAAAATAAAAATATAAACAAAAACGCTAAAATTGACTATTTTAATCATCCAGAGAGAATAAATATTGAAAAAAAGGTTTTTCTTTTATTGGATCAAATAAACAGTTAGGGCATAAAAATATGAAAAATGTCAGAAATAAAATGATAAAAAAGGGGTGAAATAATTTTCTTAAGAAAATGTATTTTTTCTATTGACAAACTTTTTTAAGCTGCTATAATGGTTTCTGCTTGGAAGAAAAAGATCTTGAAATTTCTTAATTTAATTTGTTTTTTGGGGTTCGAAAAAAGGGGTTGGACAGCGCGGGTCGTTGTTTTGACAACACTCGTTTCAGCTGTTCCCTCTTTTTTCGCGCCTAACTGGAGCTTTGTTTTTTAGCAAAGAAGAAGGTTGGATTGGCGGAACTTTAACAATTGAATAGGTAGTAGTAGGTAATTAATTTCAATGGAAAAAGTAAAACAAGACTTATATATAGTAAACACAAAATGGATTTTTGTTGTTTGCTAGCCAAACGCGGTAGTGTCAAATTAAAGCGTACGGTGGATGCCTTGACATCAAAAAGCGATGAAGGACGTAGCAGGTTGCGATAAGCTTCGGGGAGTTGCCAAGCAAACTTTGATCCGAAGATTTCCGAATGCGGCAACGCGGTAGAGTAAACCTCTATCAGTCCGTCATTTTGGCGGGTAGCGTACCCGGGGAACTGAAACATCTTAGTACCCGGAGGAAGAGAAAACAATTGTGATTCCGTTAGTAGTGGCGAGCGAAAACGGAAAAGCCTAAACCGGTGTAAGCCTCGGAGATTCTAAATCTAATATTCCATCTAAGAGATATTTAAATTCAGTTAATCAAGATTCAAAACGTAAAAAAGTTTTGAAAATGTTAATTTTGAAGAGAAATATTATTTTGGGATTGATTGTTGAATTTTGAGTTTCCGATGCTTACACCGGGGTTGCGAGGTAAACACTCCTATTTAATTAGGGCAGAGTGAAAAAATATTTTATTAGCGGAACAATCTTGGAAAGGAAGACCAAAGAGGGTAAAAGTCCCGTAAGCGAAAATAAAATATCTCTGTAGTGTTTATTCTCAAGTAGGGCGGGACAGGAGAAATCCCGTTCGAATCTGGGACCACTATAGCTCCAAGGCTAAATATTTTTGATGATCGATAGCGAACTAGTACCGTGAGGGAAAGGTGAAAAGTACCCCGAAAGGGGGGTTAAAAGATCCTGAAACCGTGCGCAGACAAAGAGTTAGAGCCGACGCTTGCGTCGGTGATAGCGTGCTTTTTGCAGAACGAGCCAACGAGTTAGTTCTATGCGGCTTATCTAAGCAGTTTGTAGCTGCGGAGATGAAGTGAAAGCGAGGTTTAACCGCCGAAATTTTGGTCGCATGGACTAGACCCGAAGCCGGGCGAGCTACACATGAGCAGGGTGAACTTCGAGTAACATCGGGGGGAGGCCCGCACCCACTAGTCGTACGACTCTAGGGGATGACTTGTGTGTAGAGGAGAAATTCCAATCGAGCTCGGCGATAGCTGGTTCTTTCCGAAATAGCTCTAGGGCTAGCGTTAAGTCATTATCAATAAGAGGTAGAGCTACTGAAAAAGCGACCGTGTCTTCGGACTAGGCCGTTTTATCAAACTCCGAATGCTTATTGATTTAGCTTAACAGTCAGAACTTGGGCGCTAAGGTCCAAGCTCAAAAGGGAAACAGCCCAGATCGCCATCTAAGGCCCCTAAATTTATGCTAAGTGGTGAAGGTAGTGGAATTGCTTAAACAGCTAGAAGGTTGGCTTAGAAGCAGCCATCCTTTAAAGAGTGCGTAATAGCTCACTAGTCAAGCGATTCTGCATCGAAGATGTAACGGGGCTAAGCATAATGCCGAAGATGCGAACTGTTGTATAGCATCGGAATTTTCAATTTCTAATTTTTCAGTAATTTTTAATTTCAATAATTGGTTTCTAAAGAATGGATTTTTGAAACTTAATTTTTTGAAAGAAGAATTTTGAAATTTTTGGAATTTCCGG
>Ga0073932_1000961_pt1 | contig 61471 bp, 30 predicted proteins | sample DewCreD2012metaG_FD_76967 | JGI IMG/M metagenome (GOLD analysis project Ga0073932, IMG submission 76967) | Hot spring sediment bacterial and archeal communities from British Columbia, Canada, to study Microbial Dark Matter (Phase II) - Dewar... ...
CCCAACTTTCGCACGTGTTGGCGTTTTTGAACTTTTTTCGGGCGTAAGTCAGTCATGGGCAAGGGGCGCATGAATGACTTACGCCCGAAAAAAGTTCAAAAACGCCAAAACGTGCGAAAGTTGGGTTAGCGCCGCCACCGCCGGGCGCGCCTTAGCAACAAAGAACTGGCTTGCGCGGACAATCTGGGCTAGGTTTGGCGCATAACAATATGAAAAGACGAATATTTTGCAAAAAACTGGGCCAAGCGATACCGGCGGTTTTTCTTGCCGCGACGTTCAATCTGACGGCAAGGGAAAGATACGACGACCTCGAGGCGCGGGGCAAGGTGTTGGAAATCAATCCGCGTCACGATAACTTCAAAATGAGCCGGGGGGCTTCCGAGCAGCCCAAATACATTCATTGGAACAACCGAACCAAGTTCCTGCTCGATAACAAAAGCGCCTCGCGCGAGGATTTGAAGGTGGGCCGGGAAATCCGGGTTTATTACTCCGAGGACCCCAAAAGGGTCGGTTATCCCGAGTCGGGCTTTCGCCCATGGAACCGGGGCGTTTACGCGGTAGCCAGCAAAGTCGTCATCAATCCGACCAGCGATCCCCATAAACCCGAATACAACCGGTAGTCAAACCCGAGGTCAAAGCCGGCATAGCCATTGGTCTGACGATTGCCCAAATGCCCGATATTGCCCCTTTTGCCGCCCTGCGACCCAAGCCCGAATTGGCGGGTCGCATCTGCGAGCCGCCCTACGATGTCCTGTCCGCGGAAGAGGCGCGGGTCATGGCCGGCGACAACCCGTTAAGCTTTTTGCGCGTCAGCAAACCGGAAATTGAGCTGGCCGCCGGCGCCGATCCCTACGCCCCCGAAGTCTATGCGCGGGGCCGGCGGAACTTTCAGCGCCTGATGGAACAAGGCGCGTTGCGGCGGGACGCGGCGCCCTGTTTCTATCTCTACCGGCAGGTGATGGGGAAACACTCGCAAACGGGGGTGGTGGCGGTCGCCAGTTGCGCGGATTACCTGCAAGGCGCGATCAAGAAGCATGAGCTGACCCGCGTGGACAAAGAGGATGACCGGGTGCGGCACATCGAGGCCCTCGACGCGCAAACCGGCCCCGCTTTCCTGGTCTATCGCGCCCAGCCCGGCCTGGGGGCGTTTGTGGCCCGGCGATGCGCCGTCCCGCCGGAGGTTGATTTCACCGCGCCCGACGGCATCCGGCATTCGACCTGGACCATCGCGGACGCGGAGGGCATCCAGTTCGTGCGAGACGAATTCCGCCGGCAGCCCTGCCTTTACATCGCCGACGGGCACCATCGCACGGCGGCGGCCGCGCGGGTGTTTCAGCAGCGCGGCGGCGCGGGCGGCAGCGGCTATTTCCTGAGCGTCATATTTCCGCACGATCAGATGCAAATCCTCCCTTACAACCGGGTTTTGCGCGATTTAAACGGCTTGTCACCGGCGTCCCTTTGGCGTCGGTTGGAAACCATTTTTGAAATCACCAGCCCGGGTTCGGCGGTCCCCGCGCGCAGGAATCAAATGGGCTTTTATTTTCAGGGGCGGTGGCACACCCTGCTTTTCCGTCCGGCCTTCAGCGAAGCGCCCGACCCCGCCGGTCGTTTGGATGTGGCGTTGCTGCAAAAGCACGTTCTCGAACCGGTTTTCGGCATAGACAATCCGCGGACCAGCGCTCGCATTACCTTCGTTGGCGGCGGGCGCGGTGTCGCCGAGCTGGAAAAAATGGTGGAAAGCGGACAGCACGCCTGCGCCTTTTCCATGCGCCCAACCGACATCGAAGAACTATTGGCCGTGGCGGATGCCGGCGGGCTCATGCCGCCCAAAAGCACCTGGTTCGAGCCCAAACTGCGCGACGCGCTTTTCTGCCATCTGCTTTGAAGCAGACGGGAGACGCCGAACGGCATCCCCCCCTTTGCGGGAGGGCATTGACCGGCGCGTGGGCTCAACCCGCGCGGTCCGCCACCCGCCGCCGGGCGCCGTCCCGCCGCAAAATTTTCTCCGGGAAGGACTTGACAGACCGTCAGGCTTGGAGGCTAATGCCGTCCATGAATAAAAACGCAAATAGCCCAGAAACCTCACGTCGCGAATTCATCAAGACCACCGGCCGTGTGGCGGCTGTGTCCGCCCTGGCCGGCGTGGCGTTGCCGCCGGTGCACGCCGCCGGCACCGACACTCTGCAAGTGGCCCTGATCGGTTGCGGCGGACGCGGGACCGGCGCGGCGGACAACGCCCTTTCCACCAAAAGCGGGCCGATCAAATTGGTGGCCATGGCGGACGTCTTCGAGGACAAACTGAACCGTAGTGTCGAGGGCCTCAAAAAAAAGCACAGCCAAAAGATGGACGTGCCGCCGGACCGGCAGTTTATCGGCTTCGACGGCTACAAAAAGGCGATGGATTGCCTGAAGAAAGGCGACATTGCCATTTTCACGACCCCGCCGGCGTTCCGTTGGGTCCATTTCACTTACGCGATTGAAAAGGGGCTGAACGTGTTCATGGAAAAGCCGGTGACCGTGGATGGCCCGACCACCCGCCGGATGCTGAAATTGGCCGAAGAGGCGGACGCGAAGAAACTCAAGGTGGGCGTGGGGCTGATGGTAAGGCATTGCAAGGGCCGGCAGGAATTGCACCAACGCCTTCAAAACGGCGAAATCGGCGAGCTTACCTACCTGCGCGCGTACCGCATGGGGGGCGCGGCCGCCACCGCCGGGCCGAAGCCGGCCGACATGACCGAAACCATGTATCAAATCCGCCGGTTCCATTCTTTCCTGTGGGCCAGCGGCGGCCTGTTCAGCGACTATAACATCCACCAGGTTGACGAGTGCTGCTGGATGAAGAACGACTGGCCGGTCAAGGCGCACGGCCTGGGGGGACGCCATTACCGGGGCAATTCCCTCGACCAAAACTTCGACAACTACTCCATCGAGTATATCTTTGCCGACGGGATGCGGTTCACCTTCGGCGGCCGGCATATTCCGGGCTGCCACAATGAATTCGCCAGCTACGCCCACGGCACCAAGGGCTGCGCGGTCATTTCGACCTCGGCGCACGCGCCGGGGCGGGTCCGCACCTACAAGGGACAGAACTTCGCCGCCGCCGACCTGATCTGGGCGTTTCCGCAGCCTGAGCCAAGCCCCTACCAGTTGGAATGGGATGATTTGGTGGACGCCATCCGCAACGACAAGCCTTACAACGAGGTCAAGCGCGGCGCCATGGCCAGCCTCATCACCTCGATGGGCCGCATGGCGGCGCATACCGGCCAGATCATCACCACCGACCAAATCCTCAACAGCCCGCACGAATTCGCCCCTACGGTGGACAAGCTGACGCCCGACGCCCCGGCCCCGCTGCAATTGGGCAAGGACGGCAAATATCCCGTGCCCGAGCCGGGCATCAAGAAGGACCGGGAATACTAACCACCGCGCCAACCGCCGACCTGACCCGCCCGGGAGTTGAATCTTGCCGGGCGGGGGCTGCCGGTCTAGTTTGGCCGGCGTGAGATGGCTCGATCCACAGTTACTGATGAGTGCTTGGGATAAACGACCCGTGTTCCCTCACCCTGCCATCTCCCCCCAAAGGGGGGGAGGGAGAACGCCGCGCACGGGGACCCATTGTGTATTGCCTCCCGGAGACAATGCATTAAACCGGGCGACAAAAGGGCGCTGAGGAGATTTCTTTGAGCAAGCAAGCGCGAATTTCCTACGTGCTGATGGCGGCGCTGCTGGTGCTGATAGGGGTGCTGCACCTGGCCACCCTCGTCCTGGCGGCGTTGTTCGGACACTTTGCCTTGCGCCTGTTCAGCTTCGGGCGCAGCAAAGCCATCGCCGTCACGATTTATGTCATAACCGTTTGCGGCCTGGGATACGGGCTGTTCTTTTTTGCGCAGCAGGCCTATGTGGCGGGCCCGGAAATTGCCGAAAGAACTGTCCCGGCGGTGGTGGCATTCGCCGAGCGCCACGGAGTCGAACTGCCCTTCACGGATTATGCCGGCTTTCGGGCGATGATCCTCGAAGCCGCCAGCGACCGTCTGGCCAATGTCGGCCATTACCTGCAGTTGGCCATTTTTGAAATCGCCTTTTTGATCATCGGCTTGGTGGTGGCCCTGAGCCTTTTCCTCAACGCCCGATGGCAGGTTCCGAACGACCCCGACGCGGTATCGGACAGCCTGTATGCGCTCGTCAGCCGCGAGTTGGCGCAGCGTTTCAAGACCTTTTACCGCAGTTTCTCCACCGTGATCGGCGCGCAGATTCTTATCTCCACCATCAACACCGGCCTTACCGCCGCCTATCTCACCTACTTCAGTTTTCCCTACGCGTCGGTTTTGATCGTGTTCACCTTCCTTTGCGGGTTGCTGCCGATCATCGGCAACCTCATGAGCAACACCCTGATCATCAGCGTCGCCTTCACTATCTCGCCCAAGCTGGCCCTCTTTTCGCTGATCTACCTGGTGGTGATCCACAAACTCGAGTATTTCCTCAACAGCAAGATCATCGGCGACCGCATCAAAAACCCGATGTGGCTGACGCTGCTGGGCTTGGTGCTCGGCGAGCGCCTGATGGGCATCCCCGGCATGATTCTCGCGCCGGTGGTTCTGCATTACATCAAGGTCGAGGCCTCCCGCAGCAAGGTCTCCGATCTCTCCAGCCCGCCGGAACCCGCCCCCGTCAGTCCGGCCGGCAGGCCCCCAGCCGCTGCTGCCGAAGGGAAAGCGCCCCCACCGTAACGCGCGGAGGCGCTGAGTTCACTGGCCGGCAAAGACTCGGTTGCCCGCGGTTACGGCGCGGTATTTTCCCGCCGCGCTAGCACATGCGCGCGAATCGCATTGCGCATGGCCTCGCCGGCCTTGGGCGATACCGTGTGGGTGCTGGGCGGATCGTTGAAAATCGTCTTTTTCCCGGCGTAGGCGTTGTAAGCCGCATAGACGCTGGTGGGCGGGCAGGTCGTGTCAATAAACCCGACCGTCAGGATGGCTTCGGCCTTCGCGCGCGTGCCGAAATTCATCGCGTCGTAATACCGCACCGCTTCCACGACCTTGGGATCGGGTTTGGCGTTGTCGGATCCGGAAGCGATGAACTTCGGCCAGCCGTTCACCCGGCCCGCCACGATGCCCGTGTGGTCGCACATCGCCGGCACCCCGGCGGCAATGAAGGTCACCCGCGCGTCCAGACCGGCGGCGACGATGGACTGCGCGCCGCCCTGGCTGCTGCCATGGACCACCAGCGTCCGCCCATCCCATTCCGGCTGGGAACAGAGAAAATCCATGGCCCGCATTAGGCGAATAAACATTCCCTGGAAATAGATGGTGTCCCGTGATTCCCGTCCGCGCGTGCGGTAATCCTTGAGTTCGCCGTTGGCCAGGTCTGTGTAAAACTTTTCGGGCTGGCCGTTGGGCAAGCCGTGGGCGTTGATGTCCAAGGCGAGCATTTGTTCCCTCGCCCAGGTCGCGGCGGCGCCGAGGCTGGAACTGCGGACGCCGGCGCCATGCACCGTCAGGATCGCCGGCAAACTTTTGGGCTTGGCGCCGGCCGGTTTGGCGAAATACCCGGAAACCGGCGCGCCCACGCAGTCCGCCTGGAGATCGAAACATGCAATTTCGGCGGCGGGGGATTTGACCGGCGCCAGCCGGGCATTCATCGGCACGGCGGCCAGTTTTTGGCGTTGTTGGGCCCAGAAGGCGTCAAAGTCATCGGGCACGGGCAGGCTGGGCTTGATGAGCAACGGGTCCACCGCCGCGCCGCCCAGGGCGGTGAGAGCGGCCTTGGCGGGCGTTTGGCAGGTCACCTTGCAAAGCAGAAAGCCGGGTTCGTCCAGCTTGCCGGTGATGCTCCCCCGGCCCCCTGGCAACTTGAGTTTGCCGCTTTGCTGGGGCGGCACGCCATCCTTGGTGATGGTCCACTGCACCTCGGCATCTTCGGGCAGCGCGTCCGCGGGAAGCAGGCTGATCTGGAAGGTTACGGTTTCGCCCTGGCGATAAATGGCCTCGGCGCGGTCGGCAATCACTTTGAGGGTCGGCGGGGCGGCCTTGGCCTTTGGATCAGGAGCGGCGAGAACGGCGACGCCGAGTCCAAGCCAAACCATCGCCAACAGAAAAGCGGGCGAGCATAATCGTTGTTTCATGCCGGAATTCAGAAGGACCGAACCGGATTTGGCAAGCGGGTTTCCGGGGCTTCAAGGGCCTCGGCCAGCCACTCGGCCATGTGGATCGGGCGCCGGCGGGCCAAATGTTCGATTTGATGCCGGCAACTGGCGCCGGAGGCAATAATCGCCGTTTCCGGAGTTTGCTGGTCAATTTTTTGGATCAGCGGCTCAGCCACCGCCCGGGAGAGCTCGTATTTTTCCGCCAGCGAGCCAAAGGCGCCGGCCATGCCGCAGCAGCCGGTGTCCAGGAGGGTGACGGATGAGCCCGGCGCCCGTCCGGCTAATGCCGGCATGAATCCAACCGGCAGGAGCGCCTTGGCCTGGCAATGCGCGTGGATTACCGCCTTGACCGGGCGGGCGGGGCACCACGGCAGAGCCGCCGGGTCGGCTTGCAGCAAGCGGTCCACGAAATGCTCGAACAAGAGGCAGCGCCCGCTGATTTGGTCAGCGTGGGGCAGTCCCAGTTCGCGATAGTCCTCCGCAAACATGGCCCAACAGGAGGGTTCAAGAAAAATGACCGGCCATGAGGGGTCTTGGCCGGCCAACAAGGCAAGGTTGTGACGGCCCAGGCGCGCCGCTTGGCCGAGATCACCCTGACTGAAAGCGGGACGGCCGCAGCAAACACGCTCCGTCAGCAAGGCCACCTCGTAACCGGCGGCTTCCAAGACCTTCACCGCCGCCCGGCCAATGTGCGGCTCATGGTAGCGCGTAAAAGTGTCATCCCACAAAATGACCTTGCCGCGCGGAGCCGGTCGGCGAACGGCGCGGGCCCGGCGATGGAACCAATGATCAAAACGCTTGGCGGCGTATGCGGGCAGCGGCCGCGGCGACGCCAGCCCAAGGGTTTTTTCCAGCAACCGGCGCACAGGAGCCGCCGAAAGCAGCGCGTTGGCGAACGCGGGCGCCAGGCAACCCAGTTTGCCCAGCAAATCCACCCTGCTGATGAGCCAGGCGCGCAGCGGCAAACCCGACCTTTGCTGCCGGGCATGCAGCAAATCCGCTTTGAGCAACGGCAAGTTGACGTTGGACGGGCATTCCGCGGCGCAGGCTTTGCAGGACAGACAGTTTTCCAGGGCGGCGGCCAGGGCGGGAGAATCCAGGGGCGCCTCGGAATCCGCCAGCCGTCCTTCCAAAACAGCCCGGATGGTGTTGGCGCGACCGCGCGTGGACATGATCTCGCGACCGGTGGCGATGTAAGTGGGGCACATCACGGGGGCGGATTTGAGGCAGCCGCCGCAGCCGTTGCATTGTTCGAGGTTGCCGATAAAAGAATGGTCGCGGGCCGCAAAGGCCAAAACCGGGGCAAAAGGCAAGACCATTTCCTTGCCGGCGCCCTGGCGCAAGTGGGTGTCTATCCGGTAGCGGCCATCCGGTGTTATTTTTCCCGGATTCAACAGCCCTTGCGGGTCGAAGAGTCGTTTGATCTCCCGCATCGCGCCCAGCAGCGGTTCACCCAACTGGCCGGGCATGAATTCGGCGCGCGCGATGCCGACCCCGTGCTCGGCGGCCAGGGAGCCGTTGAACTGGCGGACCAGACCGGCGACTTCAGTGGCAATCAACCGCAAATGGCGGACCCCTTCGGCCGTGTGCAAATCGAGCACAGGGCGCACGTGCAAAAGGCCGGAGGCGGCATGTCCGTAATAACAGGCCGCCACTCCCAGGGGCTTGAGGATGGCTTGCAGGCCGGCCACGTAAGCGGGCAGGTCGGCGGGCCGAACAGCCGCGTCTTCGATGCAAGTGACCGGCTTGGCCGGCCCCGGACAGCCAGTGAGCAGCGACAACCCCGCCTTGCGCAGGTTCCAAACCAGGTTCATTTCCGCGGCGGCGGTGACCACCTTGGAACGCAATCCCAGGCGGCGCGCGGACAACGCCGCCAGTTTGTCGCCCACCTCGTCAAAGAATTCCACAATGAGGATGGCTTCACAGGGAGCGGTCTCCAGTTCGAGCAGGTCCCGCGCCGCCTGAAACGCCAACTGGCCGCGGGTTTGGTCGAATAGGATGCGGTCAATGTGCTCGATGGCGGCCGGCTGCAAATCCAACAGATCCACCGTCGCTTGCATGGCCTCCGCCACCGAGGCAAAAAACAGCAGGCCCAAGCCCCGCGCGCGCGGCAAAGGAACAATCCGCAGCTCCGCCGACCATATCCCCGCCAGCGTGCCTTCGCTGCCAGCCAGCAGATGGGGCAGCGTCCGGTCCGGCTCGCGCAGACAACGGTCCAGGCCATAGCCGGGCCACCGCTTGGTCAGGCCCGGAGGCATGCGCCGCCGGATTTCCTCCTGATTTTCAGCCAGCAGTTTCTCGAGCTGATGGCGCAGGGGTTTCAGCCGGTCCAGGCCGTTCGAGTCGGTGATGCTGCCGTCGGCCATCACCATTTCCAGCGAAAGCACGTGGTCCCCCGTGCAGCCATAGAATGGCGCATGCGTTCCGGAGGAATTGTTGGCGATCATGCCGCCGAGGGTGGCGCGCGAGCTGGTGGCGACATCCGGACCGAACCGCCAGCCGTGCGGCCGCAGAAAGTCATTCAGTTGATCCAATACCACCCCCGCTCCGACGCGCACGGAGCGCCGTTCCAGATTCAATTCGCTGATCTGGCGGTTATGCCGGGCGAAATCAACGACCAGACCGTCGCCCAAGGCGCCGCCGGTCAAACCGCTGCCCGCGCCCCTCGGAATGACCGCCCATCCTTGCGCCGAGGCGCCTTGGATGGCTTCCGCCGCTTCGCGGGCCGTTTTGGGAAAAGCCACCCCGACTGGCGCGATCTGGTATAGCGAGGCGTCAGTGGCATACAGTTGCCGGGTATGCTCGCTGAAATCCAATTCGCAGCTAATCACCAGTCGCTCCGCCATTTCCATTTATTCTGGACCGCCGAGGCGCGGAAGCAAGCAGAACCGCCGGGCCCGTCGCCAAACGGCGCGGAACCGGTCAAATACAGGAAAAGATTGCCCGGTGAAAATGGGCGGCCCGCGTAAATTGGCGACGCCTTTTCCCCTCACTCTTGCTCCCTATCGCCCGTGATCCATGTTTCGGACGCTGGCGACCGGGGTTATTCCACTTCCCACTCGTAAAGGCCGGCGGAGAAGTTGGGCGGCAATTGGAGTTCCAGCCGCAGCGCCTTGGTGGTGACTGGATCAAAGGTCACCTTCACCGGCTCGCTTTTGCGGATGAGGTATTCGCTGGCGCCGGTCACGGGCTGCCAGTCGCCCGCTTCTGTGCGATAGAGCAGCCGCCAGGAGGCCGGCAAGCGGCATTCGCCGGAGCCGGTGTCGTCAAACCAGGACACGGTGACGCTTTTGACGCGCGCGGGCTGGGCGAATTCGTAGGCCACCCATTCCGCCGTGCCTTTGCGGGGCCAGAAATCAAAGTTGGGCGCGAAACCGTCCGTGGCGTTGCGCGGCATCAATTGGTCGTTCAGGTGCGCGGGATTCATGCCGCGGCGCGCGAAAGAGACGGTGAGCTTGGCCTGAGAGGCGAGGGTGGGTCTGGGCGCCACGCGCGCATATTGAACGTCGCGCGCGATCCAGACGGCCATGGGCGTCAGGCCGCGATTGGCCCAGACCGCGTAGGGGATGGCGGTCAGGTTCGCCGCCTTGGTTGCGAGGTCGCCGTTCTCCTGGCGCGCGGCCTTTTGCGCCCCGCTGATCTTGAGCACCGTCACCCCGCCCAGGAAATCAGGGCGATGCTCGGCGGCCACGGTGGCGGTCGCCGGTAGAATGGATTCAAAAACGCCGCCGTCATTATCCACGCCTTCAAACGCATAGACGACCGGCCCGCGCTCCAACGCCAACAGGCCGCGCGTGGCGGCAATTTTCGGATGACCAGCCACCCGCCGCACCGGCATGGGCAAGTTCAGCTCAACGAGGTCGCCGGCTTTCCATTCGCGGCGGAGGACGGCAAATCCTTGCTGGAGTTCCGGCGCGACCGGTTGGCCGTTTAGTTTGAGCGACCACTCGGCCGGGGCGGGATCATCATAGGCATAGAGGTCGCTCGGCAGCGGCCGGCCCCGGACCCAGCCCGGCAGGCGCAGGCAAAGCGCAAAGGAACTCGGGCGCTCCGGCTTCACCCGCACGGTGACCGCGCCGTCCCAAGGATAGCGGGTGGTTTGTTCGAGTCGCACTTTCTGTCCAGCCACGGTGGCGCTGGTTTCGGATTGCGCGTAAAGATTGACGAAGAGATGGTCCTCCCGCACCGCCGCCAGGTAACCGCCCAAGGAAGCCACCGTGCGCAGCACGTTCGGCGGGCAGCAGGCGCAGCCGAACCACGGGGCGCGCCCGGCGTGACCATGGTTGTTGGCCGTCTGGCCGTCGTATTCGAGCGGATTGGGATAGAAAAAGCGGTCGCCCGAGAGGGAGACCCCGCTTAACACCCCGTTGTAAAGACAACGTTCGAAGACATCCATGTATTTGGCGTCGCCGGTCAGGAGGAACATGCGGTGATTCCAAAAAAGAAACGCCACCGCGGCGCAGGTCTCGTTGTAGCAGCGGTTGGGCAGCTCGTAGTCGTCGCCGTAAGCCTCGCCCGCCGCGCGCGCGCCGCAGCCGCCGGTGAGATGCAGCTTTTTGGCGACCACATTTTCCCAGATGCGCGTGATGGCGGCGAGGTAGCGTTGATCGCCGGTGAGCGCGGCAACATCCGCCATGCCGCTGTAAAGATAATTGGCGCGGACGGCGTGGCCCACGGCCTCCGCCTGCTCGACCACCGGCTTGTGGTCCTGGCTGTAGGGGCCCCCTTGGCCGCGGCATTCGAGGAAAAACCGGGCCAGCTCGATCCAGCGTTTGTCCCCCGTCTGGCGGTAGAGCTTGGCAAGGCCCATCTCGATCACCTGGTGGCCCGGAGCGATGCGCGGCTCGCCGTCGCTGAATTCGCGGTGGATCAGCTCCGCGCTTTTGCGGCAGACGTCAAGCAGCGAGCGCGAGCCGGTGGCCTGAAAATGGGCGACACCGGCTTCGTAAAGGTGCCCAAGATTGTAGAGCTCGTGGCTGAGTTGCGGGTCCTTGAGCCAGCGCTGCGGATGGATCCACGCGTGCGCCGGGCGGTCGGGGTGCATGGTCCGCCAGGTGTAGAGGTAGCCGTCCGGCTCCTGGGCGGCGGCGACGCGGCGAATCATCCCTTCGAGTTGCCCCGCCACGGACGGATCGGGCCGGACACTCAGACAGTAGGCCGCTCCCTCGATGGCCTTGAACACATCCGAGTCGTCGAAGGGATACTGCGTGGGCGGCTTGTTTTGAAAGCCGCTCTCACCCGCCGCCCGCCGGCGCATCGTCTCGGCGGCCAGGTCGAAATTCTTCAAGCGCAGGGACGATTCGCATTGGCCGAGCGCAAAAGGCATGGTGACCGCGTTGTTGGTGGCCTGGCGGGCATGCAGCGTGCCGCCGGTCAGGCGCACGTCGGTGAACGGCACCGGCTTGACCGGGTAATCGGAGTCTGCCGGCAACGCGACACCCGCCAGCCATGCCGCGACAAAAACGAGTTCGCTTGCTTTCATGCCCGAAATATGACCGCCCGCCGGCGCAAAGCAAAGTCGCATTAACGGATGACAGCCGGAAAGCGCCAACCGCTGGCGCTCAGCGGCGGTTGCGATTGTGGCGCTGGTTGTCGCGCTGGTCGTTGCGACGCTCGATGGCGGTGGCTTGCTGAAGCTGCTGGTTTTCGCGTTGGACGGCGGCCTGCGCCGAATTCAATTCTTTTTCCGCCTGGTCTTCCTCTTTCCGCGCCTTTTCCAGTTCGCCGCGTGTTTTGACTGTGGCCTGGAGGGCCTTGATGACCTCGGAATCCTTTTCCACCGCCTGGCGGACCTCCGCCTGTACGCGCGCGAATTTTGCCTCCGCCTCGCGCAGGCGTTGGGTGGCCCGTCGCATTTCCGCATCCTGGTCCAGTTGGCGGTTCCTGAGTTCCATTGGCCGCTTGGTCTTGAGGGTCAGTTCGGACATCAGGCGATGACGCTGCTCATCAGGCATGGACCGGTCGTCGGCCAGCTCGCGAAGGCTTTTGTTGGCCGCCTCCGCCTCTTTAACCGCTTCCTGGTAGGCGGCGGTTGCCTCCAATTCCCGAAGGAGGAATTCCGCGCGTTGTTTCGACGCGAACGCGGCGGCATCGCGCTCCTTCAGGGCGGCGGCATAGCCCAATTGGCCGGCGTGTTCCCGGTTGGCGGCGGCCCGGGCCTTTTCAAGCTTGTTGGTGGCGGCTTCGCTGGCCTCTTGGGCCTGGCGAACTTCCTTTTTGGCTTTATCGAGAGCCTGACGGGCGTCCTGCAGCTTTTTCTGGGCTTGCTGCAGGTCCTGGCGCTCCGCCTGCACGCGGCGCTCATCCGCGCGGTTTTGGGCGGCGGGGAGATCAAGACACCCGCCAATCAGCAGGGCGAGCAGCAGCGGTAACGCGATATTTCGCATATCGTTCCTATGAGGTGATTAGACGCGAAGGGGAAAGGAAGGGTTACACCGTTTAGCCGGAAAATCAATTGGTTTCTCGACATTTTCGGTGCTTGAAACATGGCCGGGGACGGGTGAGATTACTGATGAGTGCTCGGGATAAACGACACGCCCCCCTCACCCTGCCCTCTCCCCCCAAGGGGTGAGAGGGAGAACATCGCCCAAAGTGACAAATTGTGTATTGCATCCCGGAGACTATACAATAAGTCATGAACCAACTAGTGTTCGAGGTGGAAGTTGATGAGGGTTGGCTGATCGCCACCGGCCATGATCCTGAGATGGCCACGCAGGTCGAGAACATCGAGGAACTGGGCCCCATGGTGCGCGATCTCGTGAACTGCCGCTTTGATCCCGGCGATGCCCGTCGGCACTGGCCAATTCGTTTGCATTTTATTCATGATCCCGTCCTGGCGGTTTCCGCATGAAACTGCCGCGGGATTTATCTGGGGATGATGTTTGCCGGGCTTTAATCGGGATGGGTTTTGAATTCCGGCGTCAAACTGGGTCGCCCCGACACTACGCCAAGGGGCCCAGCCATCCTTGTGTTGCCATGCATCGTTAAATCCGCCCCAAAACGCTGCAATCCATCTTGAAGCAGGCAGGCATCACTCTGGAGGAACTGCTGAATAACTTGTAGCTTTCGCGAAAGGGATTTTCATCCCCTTCTTCTCCGCATAGCCGCCGAGGGCTGACATTTGGAATCCGATTTTTATCCCAGCCAAGACCACCTCGACGAGGTCGCCAACGGTTTTTGCCTGCGCCACCGGGACGGCGGCCTGGTCCGCGCTGGCGGCGGTCAGCACGTGCAGGAAATAATCGGTGGCGGCGGGTTGGGCCGGGACGACCTGGAAACGGCATTCGGGCGCGGGCCCGGTGTTCTTGCGGGGCGGGAATTCCTGGCCGTCGTAGCGATACAAATCGGCGCCGGTGGCCAATTCCACCCTGGCAGCGGCGGGCAGGAGCGATTGGATGAAAAGGCGGCCTTTCCCGTTCGTGATCGCCCAGTGTTCCCCTTGTTTCACTGGCGGCTTCATCGCCTGCAATTGCCAGGTCTTTCGGACCTCCGGCCGGGTCGCGCGCACGCGGTCGAAAATGATGAACGTGTCGGGCCGCCAATAGACGATTTGCCGGGTGAACATCTCCAGCTTTGAGGCTGAGTAGGCCTTGGAACAATCGCCCGCCACATAAAGCCAATCACCGCGGTCTTCAACGGCCAACAAATCGGCAAGGTCATGAAACGCCCGTTGCTTGTTCCAGTCGGCGGCGTCGCCAACGCCTCCATTGTGGTGGGGAAAGTTATGGTGCTGTCCGCCATCGTTCCCGGTCACTTTGCCGGCGCGAATGGCAGGCCACTTTTCCGACGGGTCATGCACCAGCACCGTGCTGTGGGCGATGCTGCGCAGGTGATAATTGACATCGTGAACAGAGCCAAAGTCATCGTAATGACCGCCGTCACCGGCCAGTTCGGCGTGCTTGAAAATCAGGAGATGGCCGTTGTCGAGGTGCTGGTGGGCGGTGAAGCGGTCGCCGCACTTGAAGAAAAAGCAGGTGGCATCCTCCTGCCAGGAGCTGCGAGCATAAACATAGCCGGGGCCTGGACTGACATGAGAAAGCGGAAGTTTATCCAGGCTCCCTTTCGGCACGGTCGGATCGCGCCAGAGGAAATCCTTGTAGGCATAAGCGCCCACGGCGGAACGCGGCGTGGTTTCGTTGAAGGCGTGGACCGCCTGGTGGGTCGGATCATTCCGGTGATAGTTCACCAGGATGCGACGGGCGGCGAGCGCCTTGTCGCGGTCGCCGCCAAAGGTCCGTCCGCCGCCGTCCCCCATCGGCAGGCAGCGGCGGGAGCCGTATTCGCCCAGGCCGGGGTAGGTTTCGAACATCGCGGCGATGGCGCGCCGGGAGAAAAATTTCGGGGCCAGCGCGTAGTAATCCACCCCTTCGCAGCGCCGGGCCACTTCGCAGAAGAACAGCCATTCGTAGAGGAAATAATGGAGGTAATAGCCTTCCGCCCAGCCGCCGCCGTCGCCGGCCAGCTCGAGCGCAGGCGCGGTGCGGGTGCGGTAATCCTCCTCCAGGGTCTTGAGGATTTGAACCGCGCGCGGGTTTTCGTGATACCCCGCGTAGGCCGCGAGGCCGATGCCCCAGTTCTTGTAGCCATACCAGCCGTTGTGGAAAACGCTGGTTTCCGACTGCACATTCGCGTCCACCGTCTGGTTGACGTATTGATGGAATTTCTGGCGGTCCGGTTCGCTCCAGGCTTCGTGGCAAAGGTCATAGGCGAGGCCGCTCAGGGCCAGGTCGTTGGCGAACGGCACATGGCCTTGGCGAATCGGGCCGGACACAAATTTCATCGCCCGCTGTTGAATCTGGCGGGCCAGGGCCTGGTCCTGTTCGATGGCGGCCACCAGCGCGCCCGAGATGATTTTCGCGTAATCGTCACCGCCTTCCTGCCGGGCCACCCGGGCCATCCGCTGGTATTCCGCCGGGCGCTGTTTGGCCAGCGCTTGCAGCTCACGAAGGGAGCCCAGCAGCCGCGGGTGATCTTTCGGCACCGGCCGCCGCGCCGTTTCGCTTTCGGCCGCCGGCAGCGGGATTTCGCGGTTCAGAAAAGTGGCGCCCAAGCTCGCCGCGCCGGCCAGCGCCAGGAAATCACGTCGCGGAAACCTGGTCACCGACGGCTTGGTTTCCTTGGCACAATGGCTGCCAGCTTCATTCAAACGTGACGCACGGGATTGAAGGGAAGTCTCCATATCTCCACTAAAACCGATTTAACCTGCGCCATTGAATTCGCGCCAGCAGGGTGTCGCCTTTGTAGCCGTTGCCGGGATTGTTTTCGCCTACCGTTACCCAGGATTCCTCCGGGGTGACGTTGAGCGGATGGAAATTGCCCATCAGCGGGACTTGTTTGGGATTATTGAGGGGATCGCCCATGAGCGGCAGCACCACCTGCTCGGTGTCGCGCCGCAGGCAGAGGCGGGCCGTGTCCACCTGCGCGAGGAACAGCGGCGCCCGGTAGCGCATCACCTTGGCATTTTGTTCGGTGCGCCGCGTATAGACCAGAAACAGGGCCTCCGAATGGGGCAGCCAATGTTGCTGCGTGGTGGACATGACGAGCGGCGCGCCGTCCTCCCAGGCCCAGGCGCGCAGCGGCTGCCAGTTCAAGCCGTCGTCGGATACCGTCACGTAGCCGCGCTCATCCTCGGCCCGCAGGGTCAGATAGTATTTTCCCCGAAACCCGGTCACGCTGGGCTCGAGCAAGCCGCGTCCGGCTGCGTTTCGCAATTCCGCGCCCACTTTCTTGATTTTCAATTGCTCGCCATCGAAGGAGCATCGGACCGTGGTGGCGCTGCGGTCCTTGCGCCCCGTGGGACCGAAAGACAGAGGCATGAGAATATCGCCGTTCTCCAACAGCCAGCGCTGCGCGCAATTGCTGGTGTAGATGGCGGTGGCCCGCGGATCGTCCCATTCCACCTTGCGCCGCCCGGAAAAAGTTCCATCGGCGCGGCGGACCACATAAACCGGGAAACGGTCTTCGGCGGGCTTGGTCAGCTTGCCGTTGCGGTCGTAATAGACATTGTGGCCCAGGCAAAGGATGCTGCGCGTGGGGGCATGGTATTGCGGCACGACATCGCAGACGCCCTCTTGCAAATCCTCCGCCAGTTGCCGCCGCCCCAGGCCCTCGATTGGCAGCGGTTTGCTCCAGGTCCGGCCCAAATCGTCGCTCAGAGTGTGGTGCACCGGGCCAAACATGTCCGAGCCGGAAATGGTTTGCAGAGTCATGAACACCGAAGGCGCCGCCGTTGTCCGGGCCGCCGGGATGATGCAGCCGCGCGGATGGAACCACGAGGGATCGTCCCCTTTCGCCCCGTGCCACAAAACTTCCTTTCGGATGCCGGCGATCAGCGGCTCATCCGCCGGCGCGGCGCGTCCAGGGCTCAGGCCCCACGCCGCAAGCCCGCCCGCCGCCAGCTTGGCTAGAAAAGCACGGCGCGCATGGCGGACACCCGCCGGCCGCAGACCAACCACCGGCCCGGCTTGGGCCGCCGCTAAAATTTCCGCTGCCTTGGCGCGCGCTTTCATGGGTCAGACCGCCCGGGTCTGCTGGTAATACCATTGCAATTGGTCCGGGCTGCTTTCCTCGTCCACATTTTCTTCTTTGGCCATCCGGGAACCCCGGGCGGGCGGGACAATTTCCTTGAGCTTCCATTGCCCGTCCAGACGGCCAAACGTGAGGTATTCCTCAAACGGGGCCACATCCTCATCCCGGCGCAGGACATAGCCGCTGCGTTTGTGGATTTGCTGGGCGTGCGCGCTGATCCGGACGGTGTATTCGTCCAAACCATTATCGGCAAAGTTGCGCACCAGGATCAGTTCCACCTTGCGCACGCACAGGTTGCGGTATTCGACCGCCAGCACTTTTTCGCGGCGGCTTTGCAAAGTCGTCTGCAGGTCGGCGGCTGCTTCCGGAAACAGGTCGGCAACCGGGGCGGCGCTGGGATCGCCATTTTCCTGGGCCAGTTTCATCGCCAGAAAAACTTCGCGCGCGCGCCGGAGCATCGTTTCGCGGTTCCAAAGTTTGTCGGTCTGCGCCAGAAAATTCAGCAGGCGCTCGGTGCGGGTGGCCTTGGTTTCCACTTCCTTTTCCAGCCATGGTCCCGCTTCTCCCTGCGCCTTCGCCGCCTCGCCGTAAACCTCCTTCACTCCCGGGTCGGTGAATTGCTCGAAGAAATTCTCGTCCTTCAAAATGTCGGATTCGCCCGTTTGCTCGATTTCCCGCAAGCTCCAGCGCGCATCCACGAGTTGGAAAGTCCAGAACTCCTGGAAGGTCGCCGGTTCGCGGTCACCTCGCAGCCAGGAGCCGCTGCGGTCGTCCACGTAATAATCCCTCACGTTGGCGGTGAACAACGCGGTGAACTCCCGGTGGCCGGGCTGATGGGTGTAGCGCACGTTGACCAGGTCAATTTGAATGATCCTAAGTCCTTCCATGCGGTTGATCTCGTGGTTGCGGATCATGCCGTTAATCTGCCGCAGGTGATCCCGGTAAAGGTCCGGCATCAGCAGCTCCTGCATGGGTCCATACTCGCGCGCCTGCCAGCACTCCTGCAATTTCAGGAAGGTGGTTCGGGCGGCTTCCCGCAGGGCGTCAGGTTGAAAAGCGGGGTCCACCCGGGCGATAAACTCCAACAATTTAAGGGTTTTGCCAGCCTTGGCCTCGATTTTCTTGCGGCTGAAAAGAAAGTCCAGGTTCTCGCTTTTAGATGACTGCAGCTTGCCGGCAATCAATGCCGTCAGGAAGATGACTCCAAAAATTCCAAAAGCTCCAACAAAAACCGCCTTCTCGAACTTAGACATTTCAGACCATGATTTGCCGCCGCCTCCGCTTCCCCCACGCCTTGATCCGCCGCTAAAACCTTTGTTATGGACCGCCAGGCCAGCGGCAAAATAGGTGTGCGGCGCGTCGGTTTGCAGATTATAGACGGTCACTTTGCCCGGCACCTGTTCAATTGCCAGCACCCCTTGCTCAGTCAGACCGGTCGTTTCCGCCGCGAAAACTTTGTCGCCCGGGCGCAAGGCGGAAACCGTTTTGAATGTGCCATCGCCCACGTAAAAGGGGTGTTCCGCTGTCACACGCACGCGCGACCGTTCCGTCGCGACCACGTAATGCACCTCCGCTTCCGCCTGAAAGACCCGCTGCACGATGGCCTCGGCCAGTTCACCCTCCAAGGTGAACGCTCGCAGCCGATCCCCCGGTCGCACCTGGCTGATTTGAACGGTGGAACCGTCCGCCTGCAGGATTGGCGTATCGGGGAGGAAACAACCTTTGTTATGCGCCACCACGCCATCGGCGATGAAAGTGCCACCGGGCAGCACTGACAGGTTGAAGGCGGGGGCATCGGCCGGAACACGGGCGACGGATTCAATGACGGTCGGTGAATTGGAAAGTGAATTTTCTCTTGAAGGAAATCCATGGACACCTCGCTCTCCCTCACCCGCCCTGCGGGCACCCTCTCCCCCACGGGGGGAGAGGGACGTGGTGAGGGGGCGCGGCTCAGGAAAGAGGTTCGGGGCCGATGTAAACACGGTATCGCCCGCCCGCAAACTGCCCGCTGTCCGGAATATGCCCTCCGCCACCATGATGGGATGCTCTGCGGTCACATAAACCGTCCGTCCCGCAATCGTTAACGCGCAATATTCCGCCGGTTGCACCGCGTGCAGGCTTTGCACCAAAGCTAAACGCCGGCTTCCATCCTGCCAGGCCCAAACCCGATCCCCCCGCTGCAAAGTTTCAATTGCCTGTTCTCCTGAAAGAGTGGCAATCAGCGTTCCCGCGCGAAAGCAGCCCCCGCCTTTGTTATGCACGGCAATCCCGGCGGCAAAATAGGTGTGCGGCGCGTCGGTCCGCAGATTATAAACAGTTACAGGACTTGGAATCTCGGTGATGGAAACCACTTTTTGTACGAGCAACGCGTCGGTCCCGGCGGCGAAAACTTTGTCCCCAGCCCGCAATGCGGCGACGGTTTTGAAGGCGCCATTCCCAAGGTAGAACGGATGCTCACCGGTCACGCGCAGGAGCGCGCGATCCGTGCGCACTTCGTAATAGCGCCCCGCTTGCACCTGGTAAATCTCCCGCACGGTGGTGTTGACCAGCGCGCCGTCGGGGGTGAAGGCCCGCAAGCGGTCACCCACCCGCACCTCGCTGATCATCGCATGGGAACCATTCGCCAGCAGAATGGGCGTATCCGGCAGGAAACAACCCTTGTTATGCACCACCACTCCTTCGGCGACATACACGCCGCCGGGCATCACCAGCAGGTTAAAGACCCGCCGCAGCCCCGCCAGCCGGCGCACGGATTGCAGTCGTTCATAGGCCAGCCCTCCGCCGATCATTTCGTTTTCCGCAGCCCGACAATCTGCCGGAGCCGAGGTAACGAGGCTCCAATTATGATTTGCCAGGGATGCTGCTGACACCAATACCTGGTCGTCCGCCCGCAGGCGGCCCGCCGCTCGAAACAAACCCTCTCCGACTTGCACCGGGTGCTCGGGCGTGGCCAGCAACCGCCGGCCCGGCAATACCAGCTCCACCAATCCTTCCGCTTCGGTTTGCGTAGCGCCTTGAACGGCGCCCTGGACAAATTTTCCTTCTTGAAAGGTCCAGACCACGTCCCCCCGTTGCAAATGCTCGATGGCCACCGGGCCCTGAGGGGTGGCAATGCGCGTTCCTTCCGCGAGGCAGCCGCCGCCGCCCCGGCCCCAGGCCATCGGCAGCGCCAGCAGCCATCCCAGCAGAACCAACCCCAGCCTGGCCGTTTTCATCGTCATTCCTCTGCGGCTTTCAGCGCCAGCTCGCCATTACAAATCGTGGCGATATTTATCACCCTCGGATTACGGGACGCGCAGCGAAGAACTCCGCCGCGGCCTTGGTCAGCCAGGGGTTCGGCGCCAGCGACCCGCTTTAATGCAAAGCGGCGATGATGCCGCCCATGACGGCTGCGGCCACCACGATGCTGATCCCCACGATCGCCGCCGCCACCAGGCGACCGAAATACTCGGCCACCGCCTGGTTGCCGCGCGCGATCTCCTTGCCCTCGTCGAGGCTCGGGGTCAAACGCTCCAGCAGCCGGGGAATGACCGAGGCGGAGGCCAGCACCAAGGCAATGCCAATCAACCCGCCCGTGAGGATGAACAGCAGCGCCCATCCCATGTTCGCAAACGTTTCAATCATGGCTTTGTGCGGGCAGCATGACCACCCGACCCGCTGGATTCAAGAACCATTTGCCTGCCGGGCAGCGGGCGGGTATCCAAACCCGCCTGGTTTCCCCATATTTCCGGCCCTGCCGACGTGGAAGTCGGCGATACATCAGACTTGGAAGTCGGCGCCACCAAGTCGCCGCCCAACCAACGGAAAAGGGCTGGGAAATGCGCGGTTTATGGCTTAGACTCTTTCCCATGCCCTGCGGGCGATTACTGATGAGTGCTTGGGATAAACGACACGCGCCCCTCACCCTGCCCTCTCCCCCCAAGGGGGGAAAGGGAGAACGTCGCCCACAGTGATAGATTGGGTATTGCATCCCGGAGACCATACAGTAAGACAATGATGATTCTTTCAAGGTCTTTGCGGCGGATTTGGCGCCCGGCCAGCCGGCGGCGGGCCGCGTTCGTTCCCGGCATCGTGGCTCTGGGCCTGTGGTTGTGCCCGCAGGGACCGGCCCAGGACGGCCCGGCGCTGAAATTTGGACCGTGGGAGTTCGAGGTCGAGGCGGGCAGCGGCGCTTGCCGAAACCTGCGCTGGCAAGGGCAGATCATCGCCGCAGAGGGCCTCTTTTCCACCGCCCAAATCAGCCCGGACGCGCCGCCCGGATCACCCCAGCCGCGTCCGCCCGCCCGCGTTTTTTCGCTCACAGCGCAAACCTGGGAGGAAAAAAGCGGCACGCTGCGCCTGGTAAAAACCATGCCGAACTGGTCGCTGGTGGAGGAAATTCAGTTCGGCGCGCCGGATCGTCCCGACCGGCTTTCGCGGCGGGCGGAACTGGTGTATCTGCCCGCGCAAAAGACCGCCGCGCCGGAAAAATTTGGGTGGGTGCGTTTCCAGACCCGGCTGCCGTTGCAGGGGAGTTACTGGTGCCCGGCAACCTCCTTGTTCAACCCGCGCCGGCAGGGAGAATGCGCGGCCCTTGAGCCGGGCTTTCGCGCCAACGCCGTCGCCGGCGTCGGCCCCCTTATTTTGCAGCCGGCGGCCAACCGCAGCCTGCTGTTCCTAACCGACGCCCGGCGGGATCCGGCCAATTCCCGCCTCGAACGCGGCGCCGGCGGGTTCCTGGACCTGGTGCAAGACATCAATTCGGCCGGCTGGGCGGAGCCAGGCCAGACCCAGCGCATCGGCACGGTTTACCTCGAGGTAATCCCCGCCAATCGGGAGCAGGCGCTGCAAAAGGGGGTCTGGCGCTGGTATGAGGACCTCGGCATCAAACCGCCGGCGGACCGACCGGACTGGGTTTTTCAATCGCCCCTGTATGCGTTTCATCCCGGCGGCACGATTGGGAGCGGTTGCAAGGACTTGGGCGGCTTTGAGGCCGCCCGGGAAACCGTGATCCCGCGGGCGCAGCGGTTGAACATGGGCGCCATCTGGCTGCTGCCCATCGAGGACCGCAGCATTTACTGGCCGCGCGACTACTACCAATTCGCCGAGGGCCTTGGCACGGAAGCGAATTACCTGGAATTGGTCAAGGCCGCCCGGCAGGCGGGCCTGAAGGTATGGCAGGATTTGGTGCCGCACGGCGGCTCGCCCGCGTTTGGCCAGGCGCGCGGCGATCTTCCCTGGTGGCTGGTATTCGACGCCCAAGGGGACGCCATGAACTACTGGTGTTTCGATTTTCGCGAGCCGCAATGGCAGCAAAAGATTTTCGCCGTCGCCGACCATTACACCCGCCGGTTTGGCATTGACGGCTTCCGCGTGGACGCGGCGGGCGGCAGCCACGGGATGAATTGGCGGCGGGCCGGCTTTCCTTTGGCGGACCGGGTTCCGGCAAATGTCCCGTCTGATTGGTGGAAGAAATCGCTGGCCGAGGCCGGCGGGAAGACGCCGGCCCTGCCCTACGAGCGCGGCAGCCTGACGTTGCGCGAAGGCGGCCTGCAAATGTTGCGCGGCATTCGCCAGGCCACCCGGCGGCAACAACCCGCCAGCGGCGCGGTGCTGGGCGAGGTGCAGCGCCCGCCTTACATGCAGGAAGCCGACGTGGTTTATGACTTCGAATTGGCTCACCAGTGCCTGCCCCAAATGCGCCGGTGGCCGGCGGCGGAGTTTGTTCCCGAATTGCAGCGCTGGTTCGAGGAGCAGAAATTCGCCGAACCGCGCGGCACCTTGCGGCTGCGCTATGTCGAAAGTCACGACACGGTGCGCGCCCAGGGCTGGCATGGCGTGGACGCCACCCGCGCCCTGCTGGCCCTGACCGCCTGGATTCATGGCCAGCCCATGTTTTATCACGACGCGGACCTTGGGCACGGCCCATACGTGCAACGTCTCCTGGCCATCCGGCAGGCGCTGCCTGAACTGCAATTCGGCGAGGCGCACTACCAAAAAGCGCGCTCGAGCCACCCGGCCGTTTTCACCTGCCTGCGGGAACATGAGGGCCAGTTCAGCCTGGCCGCCATCAACCTCGGGCCGGAGCCGCTGACAACCACTCTCACCCTACCCGCCGAAGTTTATTCCGCGTTCGTGGACCAACCCGTCGCCTGGCGGAACCTGATGAATGGAACCGTTGTCGCTGAGGGAAAACCGGAGAAACTAGCCGCTTGGAAAATTGCCCTCGCCAGCTACGAGCCGGCGTTGTTCACGCTGCGTCCGGCGGCTGCGGCCCCGCCAACGATGAAGGTCGAGGCTCCGCCGGTCATCGCCGCCAACGCCACCCCCCGCTCCCCCCCAAAGCTTGCCGAAGGCGGCGAGTTCATCGAGGTCAAGACCGGCCACTACACCTTGCGCGCGCGGCGGGAAAGCGGATTGTTGGAATCAATGACCGGGCAAAAAGGGATGGTTTTGCTGGGCGCCGGCGATCTTTTGGCGGACCTGCCAGCCGCCGCCGGCCGTCAATTTTTCACCGGCGCGCGATACCAGGGGGAACAGGCCGCCAATATGGTCACTTTGCGTTTTCAAGCCACGCTGGCCGGCGGCGGCGGACTGTCGCTGACTTACCGCTGCCTGCCGGAGCAGGTCGAAATCGAGGCGTCGCTTGGCTCGCCGGAAATCGCGCGGGCGGGGCTGGTGTTTTATGCCCCGGACTGCCATTCGTGGCAGGTCAACACCGCCGAGGGGTTGCTGAGCGACTGGTTTATTCCCCCGCGCGAACGGGGGAAAACGGGAACCTCCAGCATATATTACCGCCCCCAGGGAACCGAGGCGCTTTGGCTCTCGGGCCGGCAGCCGCTCAATTCCACCAATGCCTTTCTGCAATGCCGGCTGCCCACCGGGGAGGGAATCGAGATGGCCGCCGATCCGCTCGCTGAGGGCTTGGCGGAGACCGCCGTCTTGAATCGCCTCGGCGCGCGCGCCGGCTGGCACGCGGCTTTCTTCTGGCGTGATGGCGTCGGCAATCCGCGCGCCCGCCGTCCCACGTCCGCCTTCACGCTGCGACTGCGGCCGTTGTCGGCGCCCCCCGCCGCGACCAAACCATTGCTGGCGCCTGTGCTGCTTTCCCAGCAAAGCGCCGGGCCGGTGGTGGAAAACCGTTATTACCGGCTCCATCTCCGCCGCACCGGCGGCATGATCAGGGAACTATGGGCGATGGATCCCGGCCCTCGCTTGGTGGCGCGCGAGGGCGACCTTTACACCGACCGCGGCTGGCGCGGCGAGCAGGTGCGGCGCGCCGGAGCGGAGAATGACGTGGAAACCGATGTTCAGGCCTGGCGGGAGAACGGCCAATTGCGCCTGCGTTTCGCCGGGCGATTGCGCGACGAGGGCCGCTTCGGCCTGCTGCAGCCGCCGCTGCGCTTCAATGTCGAATATGCCTTCGACGATTCCCCCTCGTTTTCGATCCGCTGCAGTTGGATGGCCGAAGGGCAGGTGCGGGATGCGTCGGCCTTCCTGGCCTGGGTCTTGCAGGTTCCCGAGCTCGCCCAATTCCGCTTTCTCAAAGAGGGGCGCGAGATTTTCCGCGGGCCCGTCGAGGCTGGCCGGCGCTCCGGCCAGACGGCGCCCGCCGGCAAGCCGATACCCGATCATGTCATGCTGGCCGATGCCAAGGCCCGAACCTTGCTGCAAATTACCGGCTTGGAGTTCAGCGCCCCCGCCCCGATGAAGAACGCTTTTGTGGATCGCCAACAATTGTTTTTTGCCTGGCTCGACGGGCCGGAACAAAAGGTGGTCCCCGGAATTTGGCACGAGGCGGCCCTGACCTTGACTCCCGGTGGCGGCCAGCCCGCCGCGGCCGTTCACCCGCCTTGGTGGGGCGCGGCCACGGAAGCGATGGATTGGATTGCCAATCCATCATTCGAGATGGGTGAGGTCCGCCTCGCCAGCGCGCGGACGCGCGGCCAGCTCGCGCTGGCGTTCCTGGAAGCCGCTGACTCCGCCGGTTGGACGTTGCCGGCGGCGGGGGAGATCACCGACCAACACTCCTGGCACGGCCAGCGCAGCTTGAAAGTGCGCAACACCACCGGCGAATACCTGCTGGCCACCCAGCCGGTCAAACGGCCCGGATTGGCCGGGCGCAAAGTCAGAATTGGCGCCTGGGTGCGCGGCGAGAATATCGTTCGCGGCCGCGAATCCTGGATGACCGGCATCGTTGGGTTTTCCTGCCGCACCCCTGACGGACGGATGCACCATCCCGCCCTAAGCGCCCCCACCGGCACTTATGACTGGCGCCGCTTGGAGGGCACGCTTGATGTCCCCGCCCAAGCGGAAAGCCTGACCCTGCGCGCCGGCCTCAACGGCGCCACCGGGACCATTTGGATTGACGCCATCGAAATCCTGGGGTGGGAGTAATTGACCATTCCAGCCGCGATCGGCTCATCCATTATCAGGGCTGATGGCGGGGAACACGAGGCGGCGCCTCACTCCCGGAGCGCGCCGCTTCCGGGCTTTTAGGCGGGAACCCCGGCGGAAACAACCGGGAGGCAATTTTCGGTTCCTCGACGTTTCCAGTGGGTAAAGGCGGGGCAAGGAGCATCGGTCAGCCCGCTGTTTGACAACGAAAACCATTCGTATTCGTTGGTGCCTTTTCCCCTCACCCTTAATCCCTCTCCCTTGGGGAGAGGGAAACATCGCTGGCGGCGCATTGTGAAACCGCAGCTCTTGATCACTTCGAGCACTGCCGAACGGGTCTCCCTCTCCCCCAGGGAGAGGGACGCCTGCCTGCCGCGCCCGCGGCGCAGGCAGGGGGTGAGGGGAAACCGCGCTATCGAAAACCCCAGGCCTGACGTTATACACCGTAATTCGCTTCCAGCAATTCCACCGAAAACATCGAAGAACCAATTTTCTTTATCAAACCTCCTAAAAGAAAAGCGGTTGTGCATTATTAATTTTCAAAATGTCCATCTCTTGCTCTAATAGAATTGTGAACTAATTTTCCGCGGGCCGGCCGGCAAAAAAGCCGCCGAGGCCAAATCGAAACGCATGGGCAAAAGGCCCAAAAAACGATGATTAAGAGTTATATGCGCAGGGCAATCCGCGGGTTAATCGCATTGATGGTTTTCGGCGCCACGGCGCGTGACAGTTGGGGGCAAAATTGGCAGGCGGTCAGCGGCCCGCCGAGCGGAGTGGGAGCCAGCGGCGTCGGGGGCGGCTCGGGCAACACGCTATACGCCGGCTTTGGCGGCTCAGGCGCTTATAAAAGCACCGATAACGGCCTGAACTGGGTGGCGGTGAACAACGGCCTGGCCGACGCCTTCGGCGGCATCCTGCCGCCCAAGATGTTTTTACGCACCAGCACCGGGCGCATTCTGCGCGGCGGCGACAACGCCTCATGGAACAACGGCGTGGGCGGGCCGGTTTTTTACACCGACGACGCGGGCGGTTCGTGGACGATGGCACCGTATCCGTTCGGATCGCCGACCGCCAATCCCGGCGGCATTGCCTTCACCGACATGGTGGAGCTAAATGGCGTCATCTATGCCACCGACACTCTTTCGGCGGGCGTCTGGAAGAGCACCGACAACGGCGTGACTTGGACCGACGCGGGCAACGGGCTGCCGTTCACGCCGTTCACCAGCTACCGGTTTGCACGAGGATTGACCGCCGCCAACAGCAAGTTGTATGTGGCGACGCCGTCGCGGGGCCTCTGGCGCTCGGCGGACGGCGGCAACACCTGGCAGGAGCTGAACAGCGGCATTCCGGGCGCCGATAATGTGCTCACCGGCATTATCCGCGTGGGCAACGACGTGAAGGCGCTGGCGAATGGAACTTTGTTTGCGGCGGTGGACAACGCGGTTTGGCGCAGCACCAACGAAGGAGCGACTTGGGTGAATGTCAGCGCGGGATACCTGGGCGTGGGTGAGGAGGCGCGGCGCCTGGCGGTGCTGGGCAACAACCTTTATGTCTGTTTGAACAGCGGCGGCGCCAACAAAGTATGGGAAAGCGCGGACCAGGGCGCTTCTTTTGCTTACCTGTCCAGCGCCGGTTTGCCGGCAGAGACCGTCAGCGTGCTCAGCCAGAGTTTTTACGCGCACAACGCCGCGCTTTACCTTGCCTGCACCAACGGACTTTACCGTTTGGACACCGCCGCGGCGGTTCGCCTGCCATTTCCGCCTGCCCTGGTGGCCGGACAGCCATCGCTCAGTGTGAACGAAGGGCTGCCTTTAACGCTGAAAGTCGAGGCTGCCGGCACCCCACCGCTCAGCTACGCTTGGTATCGAGAGGGGACCTTGGTCGGGCAGAATGCAAATCAATTAACTATTGCCGCTGCCACGACCAACGACCAAGGCGGTTACTGGGTGGTGATCAGCAATGCCGGCGGCTCGACAAGCAATTACTTCGTGCTCACGGTCGCCGGAAACCATCCGGGCGCGCCGGACTACACCTTCAACGCGGGCAAAGGCTCGATCACCTTAAAAAAAGGCTTCATGAACCTGTTTGATGGCACGGCCACCAGCCGGGCGGTGCAGCCGGACGGGAAAATCTTGATCGGCGGCGACTTCACCCAGGTCAACGGCGTGGCGGCGAATTACCTGGTGCGCGTGAATCCGGACGGCACAGTGGACCCGAGCTTCAACACAGCGGTCGGCGCCAACGGCATCGTGCGGGCCATTGCCGTGCAGCCGGACGGCAAGATCGTGATTGGCGGCGAGTTCACGCAGGTCAACGGCGTCTATGCGGCGCGCGTCGCGCGGCTGAACGCGGACGGCAGCTTTGATTTCACCTTCAACCAAGGCTACGGGCTGGATGGCGTGGTGTATGCGCTGGCCGTGCAAGCCGACGGGCGCATTTTGCTGGGCGGCAATTTTGCCTCGTATAACCAATACACCGCGACGCGCCTCGCGCGGCTGTTGCCGAACGGCGAGTTTGATCCCGCCTTCCGGCTGGCCGACCCGCCGAACAACACGGTCGAGACCGTGCTAACCCAACCGGACGGCGGCATTGTCATCGGCGGCAGTTTCACCCAGATGGGCACGACCTCCCGCCAGCGCGTCGGGCGGTATAACCCGGACCTGACGTTGGACACGAATTTCAACACCTCCTCCGGCGCGAGCAGCACCGTGCGGGGCCTGCTGCAACTGGCCGACGGCCGGCTGATTCTCGCCGGCGATTTCAGCGCCTATCGCGGCACAACCTTTGCCGGCTTGGTCCGCGTCAATGCGGATTCCACCTTGGACAGCTCCTACGCCGGCATCAACAATGGATCGGCCGGCCCGTGGATCACGAACCTGAACAACGCCATCGGCGGCCAGGCGGTGGCGGCGTCGGGAGGCACCCTCGCCATCGGGGCGGACCTGCGTCCGTTCTACCAAGCCACGACGCAGCGTTATCTCGGCGTTGCCCCGGCGCTGGCGATTATCGCCCAGCCGGCGGGCGCGGTGGTGCGGCCGGGATCGCCAGTGACCTTGAATGTCACCGCCACCGGAACCTCCGCCATCAGCTATCAGTGGCGCAAGAACGGCGGAAACCTCGGCCAAACTGGCGCGAGCCTTAATATCGCCGCCGCGCAGGCGGGCGACGCGGGCGATTACACGGTGGTGGTGTCCAATGCCTCCGGCAGCTGGACCAGCTTGGTGGCGCGCGTGGTGGTGAGCAACCTGCCGGTGATCACTCTCGCCAGCACCAATATCTTGGTGGCGGAGACCGCCTATTATCACCTCAGCGCGAATGTTGTCGGCCCGGGGCCGCTCGCGTATCAGTGGTATCGCAACGGCGTTGCCCTCAGCGACGCCACCAACGCGGCCATCACCCGCTACGGCATGCAGCGCGCGGACAGCGGCGATTACACCGTGGCCGTTGCCGGCCCCGGCGGCGCGGCGACCTCCGCCGTTCTGCGCGTAACCGTCGGTTTCATTCCGGGCCACATCCACGACACGTTCGGGCCGAGCACAGGCAACTCCGTGACCATAAACGCGGTGGCGCTGCTGCCGGACGGGCGCATCATGGTGGGCGGCAACTTCACCACCTACGCCGGACAAAACCGCACCAACCTGCTGGTCTTTAATGCCGACGGCACCGTCCACACCGGCTTCAACGCGCGCACCAATTTTGGAACGATCAACCACATCGCCTTGCAGCCCGATGGCAAGATACTGGCCGCCTCCGGCGCCGGCCGTTTGTTGCGGCTGTTGCCGGATGGAGCGGTGGACACCAATTTTGTCGCCGGCACGGCGGCGGGCATCACGTTCGCCGACGTGCGCCGCGTGGCGGTGTCCAAGACGGGAAAAATATTCGCGCTGGGCAATTTCCGGACTTGGAACGGAGTGGGGCGCACCAACCTGGTGATGCTCAATCCCGACGGCTCGCTGGGACCGGACTTGGGGTACCCGAACGCTCTGTTGCTGGCCCAGGCGCCCAATGGCGAGGGCATCGCGGTGGGGAGCGGCGTGAGCTTGAGTGTGGACATCCGCCGGTTGAACGCTGATGGGGTGACGGTTCCAACCTTCAACGCTCGCACTGTGGACCCGGCTTCCTATCTTGGCTTTGACCCGCAGGGCAATCTTTACGCGGCAGGCTATTTCCAAACCGTCGGCGTGGGCGCCAGCACCTACCCGCGCTCGCTGGTGGCCAAGTGGCTGCCGGATGGTTCGCTGGACCAGAACTTCGCAGTGGATGACTCAATCGCGTATATCCAGACTGTCAATGACATGGTGTTCCAGACCGATGGGCGCATTCTCATCGCCGGCAATTTTACCCTGCAGACCAATCAGCCGATCGCGAACCTCGCCCGGCTGACGGCCACGGGCAAGGTGGACAAGCAATTTAGCGGCTACCTCGGCGGCGCCAACCTGAGCGCCCTGGCTTATTATCCCGATGGCCGCGTAGTGGTGGTCGGCTCGTTCACCGTCTTCAACGCGCGTGCCAAATACGGTGCGGCGATGTTCCAAACCGAGCGCAACGACCCGGCGGTGGTTTTCCAACCGCTGAACCAGATCATCAATCAAGGCGAAATGGCCACCTTCGAAGTCACGCCCGTGGCGGGTGAAAACCTGACTTATGTGTGGCGGCGCAATAGCGTGGTGGTGCCCGGCGCCACGGGGGCGGTGCTCTCGATTTCCAATGCGACACTGGCCAACAGCGGCGCCTACACGGTCGAGGTGACCAGCACGGGCGGTTCCGCGACCTATAGCGTCGGCAGCCTGGTGGTGCTGGGCGCGCCGATAATCCTGGCCAACCCAGCCAGCCCGGACGCGGTGACCGGCAATCCCTTCACGCTGACCGTGAGCGCCATCGGCCTCGCGCCCCTGTATTACCAATGGTTCAAGGATGGCTCCCCGGTGGGCATCACTTCCACGAACCCGGCTTACACGATAGCCAGCGCCAGCGCGGGCGATTCCGGCAATTACACCGTGCTGGTCAGCAACACGCTCGGCACCGCGACGAGCGCGGGCACGATTGTCACCGTGATTTCGCAGCCCGGCGCGTTAAGCACCACCTTCAGCAATGTGCTGGGCGGCGCCGTGGTTGGTTTCGCCGTGCAGCGCGACGGCAAGATCGTCGTCGCCGCCAACAACCAGAATCCCGGCCTCTACCGGCTTCACCCGGACGGCACACGCGATACGAATTTTGTCAGCAACATCGGCAGCGTGACCACGCTCAAAACGGTGGCGCTCGACCCGCAAGACCGCATCTACGTTGGTTTCAACACCGGCGAGCTGCGGCGCTATGCGTCCAGCGGCACCCAGGAGAGCAACTATGTGGCGAATGTCGGCGCGGTGACGCGCACCTATGTCGTGCTGGGGCTCCCGGACGGCAAGATTTTGGTGGGCCGCGACGGCGCGATGCTCCGGCTCAACGAGAACGGTTCGGTGGACAACACATTCACCAACGTGATCGGCGAGGTGTACGACTTGGCCCTGCTCCCCGATGGCAAAATCCTGGCGGCAAACTGGGCCAGTTACGGCTATGTGCGGCGGCTCAATCCGGATGGCAGCACCGACACGACCTTTGACGGAACGGTTCAGGCGAACTCGACCGTTTTCGGCGGGTTGCCGCTGCCGGATGCCCGGGTGCTGGCCTACGGGCAGTTCGGCTCCTACGGCGGCGTCGGCAAAACCTTCCTCGCCCGCCTGCTGCCGAACGGCCAATTGGACCCCACTTATTCCAATGCCGTTCCCAATGCCTTCATCCGCCGCATGGCGCTTCAGGACAATGGGCGGCCGCTGATGGTCGGCAACTTCAGCGCGGTAGGCGGCTCGAACCGCACCTACGTGGCCCGCCTGAACGCCGATGGATCCCACGACACCACCTTCAACCCGCCCGCGCCCAACAATTCCGTCACCCATGTGCAAGTGCTGCCGGATGGCCGCATCCTGATTGGCGGCATTTTCAGCACCGTGGGCGGCGTGGCGCATCGCGGCCTTGCGGCGTTGAACGGCGACATCGTCAACCTCGGCTTCCTGCGCCAGCCCGTCGGCGGTGTGACATTGAACGTCGGCTCCCCGTTGAGCCTGGAGGTGGCCACCACCGCCACTTCGCCGGTCGGCTATCAGTGGTATCGCAACGGCGCGCCGATTCCCGCCGCGACCGCGGCGGCGTATAACCTGGGGACGACGACGACCAACGATGCCGGCGCGTATTACGTCGTGGCCAGCAACCTTTCCGGCGCGAAAACCAGCCTCGTCGCCAATGTCACCATCCTGGCGGCGCCGGATTTCCTGGCGCAACCGCTTTCGACCAACGGGTTCCTCAATAAATCCGTCACCCTCGCGGGCCAGGTCGTGGGCGTTGCGCCTTTGGCGGTGCAGTGGCTCAAAGACGGCGCGCCGCTCGCCAATGCCACGAACCTCTCGCTGACGCTGACCAACCTGCAATTCACCAACGCGGGCGCCTACGCGCTGGTTGCCTCAAACTCGCTCGGCGTGGTCACCAGCGCAGTGGCAAACCTGACGGTGACCATCCTGCAAGGCTCCGCTGATCTCGCTTTCAATCCGGGCGGCGTCGGCCCCAACAGCACTGTCAACGCGCTTTACACCCTGCCGGACGGACGCATTTACGTCTCCGGCGGCTTCACCACGTTCAACGGCTCCACTACCAACCGCTATATTGTGCGGCTCAATGCAAATGGCGCCCTTGACCAAAGTTTCGCTTACAGCACCAATTTCTCGGCGTCGGTGCTGGCGGTGGACGGTCAGGGCCGGCTGCTCGCGGCGTCGGGCACCCAGTTGCGCCGCATTCTGCCCAACGGGACCACCGACACCAGCTTCCCCGCTGCCGGCATCACCTTCAACTTTGCCATCAACACGCTAACCGTGCAGCCCGACGGCAAAATTCTCATCGGCGGCGTCTTCACCACGCCGGCCAATTACCTCGTGCGGCTGAACGACGACGGCACGCGGGACGACACCTTCACCCCGGCGGTGGCGGCGGTGGTGGATTCCCTGCTGCTGCTGCCCAACGGCTCGTTCCTGGTCGGCAGCTACAACGGCGGAACCATTCAACTGCGCCGGTTCTTTGCCGACGGCAGCCTGGATAACTCGTGGACCTCGCCCAGCTTCAGCCTGAACGGCCGCATTTACTCGATCCTCCCGCTGGCGGATGGAAAGTTCCTGATCGCCGGCGCGTTCACCACTACGAGCCGCTCGTACCTGGCGCGCATTAATAGCAACGGTTCGGTGGACACCACCTATGCGCCGCCCACCCTCAACGGCGGCATCGTGCAGGCGATCTTCCAGGATGACGGCAAGCTCTTGATCCGGGGCAGCTTCGACACCATCGGCGGCGTGGTGAGCACCAATTTTGCCCGGCTCAATGCGGACCTCACGCCCGACGCTTCGTTCGTCTCCGGTCTCGCCGCGTACAACCAACACAACGCGATGGCGCTGCAATACGACGGGCGCATCATTCTGGGCGGCAGCTTCACCAGTTACGATGGCAACAATCAATCCTACCTGGCGGCGGCCTACGGGCAGCCGGTGCCGTTGGCCATCACCAATCCGCCCACGGCGCAAACGGTCAACCTGAGCGCGCCGCTGACGCTCACCGCCGGGGTGTTCGCCGCCGGCCCGGTGACCTACCAGTGGTTCAAGAACGGCGTGGCAATTCCTGGCGCGACCAGCGCGACCTTGACCATCGCGCAGGCCAAAGCCAGCGACAGCGGCGTCTATACCGTGCAAGTGAGCGACGGCGCCAATACGCGCGCCAGCGCGGGCGCGCTGGTTACGGTGCTGGGCTCGCCGCTGTTCGTCCGGCAGCCGGCCAGCCTGGTGACCACCCAGGGATTGGCGGCCGCGTTCGCGCCGATTGTGCAGGGGCAGGTGCCGATGACCTATCAATGGTGGTTCAACGGCGCGCCGCTGGCGAACGCGACCAACCCGAACCTGACGCTGCCTTCCGTTACCGCGGTCCAATCCGGCCAGTATTGGCTGGCGGCCACCAACGCCATCGGCGGCGCGCTCAGCGCCCCTGCCTTCCTCAGCGTCGGCGTCCTGCCCGCCGGCACCGTGGACCCGAACTTCGCCACCAACTCCGGCGGCAACAACAGCATCTCCGCCTTCGCGGTGGCGCCCGACGGGGGCATGGTGTATGCCGGCGGCAACTTCAGCTTCTTCGACGGCGGTTCGCGCGCGAATTTCGTGCGGCTTAATTCCGATGGCGCGCGCGGCGCCAATTATCAGCCGAATGTTGGCGGCGCGCTTTACGCGATGGGGATGCAGGCCGACGGCAAGGTGTTGGTTGGCGGCGCGATGAGCAGTGTCACCGACCAGAACGGGGTGGTCACGATGTACGGCCTCGCCCGGCTGCTGACCAACGGGTTCGTGGACCGCGCCTTCACCAACCTGCTCAACAGCGGTTCGACGGTGTATGGCATTAGGCCGCACAACGGCGGCTGGCTGGTGGGCGGCTGGTTCAACAACGTCGGCGGACTCGCGCGAAGCAACCTCGCGCGGATCACCGCCGAAGGCGCGCCGGACGCCGCTTTCGGCGCGCCGGACCTGGCCAACAACATCGTGCAGGCGATGGCGACCGACGCGCAGGGCCGCGTGCTGATCGGCGGCCAGTTTACCTCGGTGCTCGGCCAGCCGCGCGCCCGCATCGCCCGCCTCACCGCCAGCGGCGGGCTTGACACCACCTTCACCAACACGCTTGGCGCCAACCTGACCGTCCGCGCCATCGCCGTCCAGACTGACGGCAAGATCCTCGTGGGCGGCGATTTCACCCAGTTTAACGGCCTGGCCCGCAATTACCTGGTCCGCCTGAACGAGGACGGCTCGGTGGACACCAATTTTGTCACCACCGCCGGCAGCAGCGTGTATGACATTGATGTGCTGCCCAACGGCAAGATCATCATCGCGGGGTATTTCACCACGCTCAACACCGGCGCCGGCAACTTCAGCCACAACCGGCTGGCGCGATTGAATCCCAACGGCACGCTGGACGCGACCTTCGCGACGGCCTCGCCCAGCGGCGGCGTGATCGTGGTGGAGCCGCAGCCGGACGGCTCGCTGCTGGTCGGCGGCGCGTTTACCACCATCGGCGGGCTCTCGCGCGGCAACCTCGCCCGGCTCCTGCCCGACGGCCAGTTGGCGCCGCTCATCACCGCCCAGCCCGTCGGCCTCACCGCGAACCCGGGCGATTCGGCCTCCCTGAGCGTCGGCGTCGCGGGCTTGAACCCGCTGCGTTTCCAGTGGCGCAAGGATGGCACGAACCTCCCCAATGCCACCAACGCGGTGCTGACGCTGGCCAATTTGACCACCAACAGCACTGGCGGTTACTCCGTGGTCATCACGAACTCCGCCGGCGCGGCCACCAGCGCGGTGGCCGGCGTGAGTGTCAGCCTTGGCGGCGGCTATGCCGCTTGGGCTGCGGAACAGCAGTTGCCTCCCGGGTTGGATGGCCCGGCGGACGATGCCGACGGCGACGGGTTTCCCAACATTGTGGAATACGCCTTGGCCTCGCATCCCGGCCAAGCCGGATCGCGGCGCCTGCCGACGCGGCATTTTGTCCGCAGTGGCAACCAGGACTATCCCGCGCTGCAATTCATCCGCCCGAAAAATCTGCAAGGCGTTGTGGTGCAAATTGACGCGGCGACCGATGTCCGCTTCGGCCAACCGGTGGCGACGTTGCAGGAAGGCGCCGCCGAGGACTTGGGTGACGGCACCGAGCGGGTGACCATTCGCGTCAACACCACGCTCACCCAGACTCCGCTGATCTTCTTCCGCGCGCGCGTCGTGGCGGAATGATGGTTTGGAGGCCGAGGGGTCAGTGCCTGGATAAGTGGCGCGCTTTTTCAACCGCCACGAAACACCAACATTCTGACTGGCTTATCTAGGCACTGACCCCTAGCCACGGTTCTTACTGTATGGTCTTCGGGAGGCAATACACGATTTGTCATCATGGGCGGCGTTCTCCCTCTCCCCCCTTTGGGGGAGAAGGCAGGGTGAGGGGGCGCGTGTCGTTTATCCCAAGCACTTATCAGTAATTCCGAATTTTGCGTTCATGATGGTTAGCCGAAAACAAACGGTTGGTTGAAGTCATGGAACACCAACGTGAGCTTCATGGCGATGGGCGTCACGATTGGCAGTTAAACCCTGATGCTTGAATCAGGCTGTGACGAACGGCCCTACGGCTTCTTAGGCCAGCGTGGGGAGCCATATCTTTAGCGCCTTATTAACCAGCGCCATGACATGGATGTCCAGCCGTCCGATTTTTCTCAATAGATACTTCCGTTCCATGGTAGTAACGCCTTGCACGTTAATAACGGACGCCTCTTTGAGCCAAGGTGGCTTCGCAAAGGGAACTTCGTAGGGGCCGCCTTTTCTCACGGTGGTTATGGGAACAAAAGTAACCAGATTGCGTGCGGCATTAGGATCGTCAACAGAAAGGATTAAAACCGGGCGAATCTTGGCTTGCAGGCCAAGATCGGCAAGGTAAACCTCTCCGGGAGCGCTCATTGGTAAAATTGGCTGAGAGTTTCTGCCTGGCGTTCGCGATCTGGCAGCAGGTCGGAGTTGTCCTCAAGTTTCATGGGGAACGGCAATCCACGGCGTTTGACCGTTTGTTGCATGAAAATGCGCACAATCTCGCTGGTTGAAGTCCCCAACTCCTTGCTAATCTGATGAACTTGGTCCAACAGCTTCTTGTCCACCCGGCATCTGAAGGTCGCAGTCATGCCACAAATGTGCCACAATTGCTTTGCCGTTCAAGCCCAACCTTTCCCGTGATCCTAAATGCCCATTGGGTTCTTGAAGGCCGGGCCATCAGAAGCGCATCTGCGAGCGCCAATTGGCGTCGCGGTGCAAATTGACGCGGCGACCGATGTCCGCTTCGGCCAGCCGGTGGCGATGTTGCAGGAAGGCGCCGCCGAGGACTTGGGTGACGGCACCGAGCGGGTGACCATTCGCGTCAACACCACGCTTTCGCAAACTCCGCTGATCTTCTTCCGTGCGCGCGTCGTGGCGGAATAATCGGCGCTGCGCGCCGCCGTGATTGGGCGATGAACAACAATTCCTTCCGGCTGTGGGCCAGCCCGGCTCCGCAGCGGATTGCAATGCCATAAATTGACCAAAAGCGGCTGAATTTTTCTTGACAAGCGGCGCCGTTGTATTACTGCAAACGGCAATGAAAGTGCGCCCATTATTCTTAACTAATCGCGCCGGCTTGGATTTCATCGGCCTTCTCGCCAAGGCGCTTATCGGTGCCGTTGGCCTGGTTGGGGGTGGTCTTTTTGGCATTTGTGATTTGCGCGCTCAGCCTATCCAAGTGGGCAATGACACGCGACTCGCCAGCGTCGTTTTGCAGGGCCATGCCAGTGCCGACGGCTTTTCCACCAATGCAACTGTGGAACGGGATCCTTTGAATCCCAATCTACCCTTTTCCGCCAGTCCGCATACCCTTTTCCGCCAGTCCGCAATTGGCGGCCAATGATTCTGGCTATGGCGCCTCCATTAGCGCCAACGCCCGGGCGCGCCAAGATTCTCTGGTCACCTCCAATCGTTTGGTTTTCTCAGTCGGATTTTCGAGTTCGATCGGCCTCAGCGGGGCCGATGGAGGTAATGATCCCTATGTGCAGGCGCTCCCCTCTTCGTCTGCTAGGGTGGATTTTTCACTGACTGAATTGTGCAGCTTTTTTCTCCAAGGAGGCGTACGGGGAAACGTTCGCCAATCCGTCGGAAGCGGATTTCAGTTTGGAAATTTAAGTGCGATTTCAAGAGCGGATGTGACTCTGTCAACCCTATTGTATGGTCCCATCCATAAAATAGACATCGAGCTTAACCCCTCTTACGGTCCTAGCGAGGACAACGCTTACCTGGAGGCAACCGGTTTTCTTGATGAACAGCGTTCGTACTCTTTTTTTGTCGGCGCTTGTGGAGAAAGTTGTTCCAGCGGGGCCAACGGCAGCGCCAACGCCAGCGGCAACGCGTGGGGATCTCTTTATCTGACACCTTTGGGGACCCGCTTAGTGGCTCTTGAGATTATCCAAAGCTTGGGGCAATGGGACTCCACCATACCTTTGGTATCGGGCAAGCCTACCTATGTGCGCGCGTATGTGGAACCAGTCAGCGCTGCCTTCGTGCCGATCATGAATCCCAAGTTGCGGGGCTTCGACTCGGAGGGAAGGGAACTGCCCGGGTCGCCCTTAATTCCCATTTCCCGCAGCGCCAAAGAAGCGCGGCCGGGGGCGGCTCTGCCCGCCCAGCGCGCGCAGTGGGATGGTTCAGTCAATTTTCAACTGCCCGCATATTGGACCACCAACTCAATTCGGCTTGAATTTAATATGACCGGCTTGCAAGCTGGGCCAGGCGGATCGCAAAGGTGGATTTCCTTTAATCCCAGTCCCCGGCTGGACCTCAAACTGGTGCGCTTGATTCTGCAACGCGCCGGGCAAACCAATCAAACACCGGTTTTCACCGGTTCTATGGACATAGTGCAGGAACTGGTGCCGATTTATCCAATCAATGCTTCTTCCCTTCATTTCAGCGAGGAAACAATGGTTGTATACTCCGCCGATCCGGCGGGAGTGACGGCCGAGGAGGTGCTGGAGCAGGTGGCGCTGAAAAAAATCGAGGACAAGTCCGCCGCCATTTATGCCGCCATGATGGACCGTACCATGCTGGACGGGCTCGATGGCCTGTCGGTCAACATCCCGGGTGACGTGGTGGTGGCCAATGTTTTCAGACATTGGGCCATGGCTCATGAGCTGGCTCATGCCCTGGGCGAGTTCCATACGGTGAACACCCAGCAGTTTGGCGTTATTAGCCTTTCCTTGGATGAGGCAGATCCGGCTTTTTTGCCGGAAACAAATTACGCTTGCGGCCCCTGCGGCATGATTGCGCCGTTGAGTCGGGCCGTCCCGTTTCCTTTCTTTGAAGGCGAATATGCCCGCCTTGGCCCCATGGATAAGGGAACGAACCTTTTGGTCTATGGATTGGACACTTCTCATGGCGCGCTGCGGGTGCTTAGCCCGTATAGCAGCGTGGATTTGATGCAACCCTATTGCCATGGAACCAACGATTGGTGGATTTCCTCGTTCACCTACAACCGCCTTTTATCTGCTTTGTATTCTCGGTCGCGAACTTCCCCGCTGGCCGAAAAGCGGGCCTCCTCAGGAGGGCCGGCCCAACCTTATGTGCTGCTTCGGGGCTTGATTAATCTCACCAACCATCAGGTTCGTTGGCTGCCGTCGCGCGCTTTGCTGACGGATTCGCCACCCACCTGGCCTTCTGGCACTACGCACCGGTTGGACGTTTACGCCCGCGATCAAGGCCTCACCAATTTGGTCTTATCCCGGCCTTTTGCGCCTTCGCTGGCAAGAGCCGATACTGGCGCTGCCACGCCCGGCGCCGGCTTCTTTCACCTGCCTGTGCCCGGCGCGCTTTCCAACCTGGTGCGGGTTGAGATCCGTGGCCCGACAAACCTGATTGCCAGCCGCCAGCGCAGCCCCAATGCTCCGGTCATTTACCTTTCCAGCACCGCTGGCGGTCGGGTTTCAGCCACCAACTCGCTGTTGGCTCGCTGGAACGCAGCGGATGCGGATGGCGACCCGCTGGTTTACCACCTGCAATACAGTTCCGATGGCGGCCAGGTTTGGCAAACGCTGGCCAATGATTGGCCCGACACCGAGTTTCTGCTGACCCATGATTGCCTGCCCGGCGGCGCCAACCTTTTGGTCAAGGTGACGGCTTCCGATGGCATGAATCAAGCGGAAAGCCAAAGCAGCGCTCCATTCGCGGTGGAAAACCATGCCCCATTAATCAGGATGGTCCGGCCCTCGCCTAATGAACATTTGATTGGCGATTCCTTTGTGCGTTTCGAAGTACAAGCGCGGGATGCGGAGGACGGCCCCCTGCCTAACGACCGTGTCATTTGGACTTCCAACCGCGACGGTTTCCTGGGGGAGGGATTGGTCTTTGAAACACGCGCCACCCAATTGTCCGAGGGCGACCATTGGATCACGGCCACGGCGACCGACACCGCCGGCGCGACCAGCCATGACGCCCGGCCAATCAAAATCTCCCGCTATGCCGCGCCATCGCTCCAAAAAATCACCCGCCTTGCAGAGGACACTTTATGGATGTCGGCCGTTGGTGACGTCTCGGGCTCCCAGGTTTTGGAAGTTTCAACCAACCTCCTCGAATGGACACCCGTCGCCACCAACCTTAATTCGTCCGGTTTTTACGATTTCCTGCGCAAGGTAAATCCCGCCGCCGCCGCTGAATTCTTTCGGGTGCGCACCCAGCCGTGAACATCGCGAGAAAAGCCCGCAACGATGCGAATTTGGTTCCTTGCTTGCGGGATTCAGGTTATGCTGGCCCAAACGGCGGGAGGATGATCTGTGCTGGGATAAACATGCCGCTCTTGACGGAGCTTTTGATCCGCCATTTCCCTGCCAACGCCGAAGAACCTGAAATTTGCCGGTCAGGGCTTCGCTCGCACGCAGCGCTCGAGGAAAAGCATTTTGGGGGCGGTGTTGCCGCCCGTTTCCACGTCGAAGGAGGCTGAGGCGGCGGTCAGATTGCCCCGCGCGGTTTTCTCCGGGCCATAGGTGATGCCCGTTCCGTCCCAGCGCTGGCGTTTGGCCGGATTCGCCACCGTTGCCTCCTGGTAGCCCACCGTCACCGAGACCACGGCGCCCGCCGGCAGGCTTCCCCGGTTCCCGGTGACCGTTACGCGGTTCTTCCCAGCCACCAGGTATGGCTGCACACCCCGGTTGTGTTCCACCATTGCCTCGACGCGAAACTTCGTCAGCGCGCCGGCAAACTCCACCTTGATCCAGACGTCGTATTTTTGTTTTACCAGCGTGGAGATGTCTCCGGGAGCGCACGCTTTCCAGGTCTTGCCGCCATCGTTGGACAACTGCAGCCGGCCATCGCCCCCTTCAAACCCCGCTTCCAACCGCGCCGTCACCCAGGCGTAAGGCAAAGGCAGCTTGAATAAAGCCGCGCCTTGCCCGGCGGTGGCGGCGAGTTTTCCCCCGCCGGCGGCGGCGCCGGCCAGCTCGACGTCGGCCACGTCGGCTGGTTGGGAAAAATCCGGCGCGTAAAGAAACCGCCCGTTGGCCCAGCCGCGGGGGCCGTAGTGCTCAAACAACGGGCCGAGCACGGGATCGTGGCGGTAATCTTTCGTGCCGCAACTGTGGCGGGGCGCCTTGCCGGACACGGCAAAGCCGTTGGTCTCCGCCGCCCATTCCAGCCGCAGGGTGGAGCCGCAAGGCAGGCGCAGGTTGGGCGAATAGCCCTGGTCGCGCCACGCCACCGAGGCCCAGCCCTTTGAATCACCGGCCACCTTCCGACTTTTGACGCCGCTGATGATGCCCTCGGGCGTGTCCCCGCAACAGAGGTGGCTGCGGGCGGCGCGGCCCTCTTTCACCGCGTCGAGCACCAGCGACGGGTCGGCGGCAATTTCCTCCTGCCCCACCACGTGGCTCTTGTCCTTCGACCAGAAATAGCATTTAAGGAAGACATCGAAGTAATGCCAGCGCCCGTCGTATTTGACCTCGATGGTGGTGTGGCCCGGGTTGGACCAGCCAACGTAGCGGCATTCCCAGCCGGCGGTTTCGTAGAGCGCCTTGAGCACGGTATGCTGCCCGCCGCACAGGCCCCAGCCATAGACGTTCAAAACCTTCAGCGGCCCGACCGACTGCGGCGCGGCCTCGGTGGGGTAGGCCCAGTGAAAAATTGCTTGGTGCAGCCAGTCGTAAAGGGCGATGGCCTTCTCGTCGTTGCCGCGCGCCCCGGAGCGCGCAAAGACATCGCGCACGATGCTTTCCAGCGAGGTGGTGTCCACCGAAGAGTCCGTGACGACCTTGAAATTTTCCACCGCGCCCCGGGCCGTGGATAAAACCGGCAGCGCGGCGGCGAGACAGCAAAGCCAAAGGCGTTTCATACTGTATAATCTCCGGGATGCCATACCCAATTTGTCACCGTGGGCGACGTTCTCCCTCTCCCCCCTTGGGGGAGAGGGCAGGGTGAGGGGGCGCGTGTCGTTTATCCCAAGCACTCATGAGTGAATGCAAACTCTACACGCGGCGCCGCCCCCTGCCAAGCACGATGCACAAGCCGGGTTTGGATTTGCCAAGCCAGCCGGTTGCGGCTATTTTGACGCGGTAATTTAACGCATCGCGAACGAAAGGAATGACGTGATTATGAACGGAACACCTTCCCGGCGGGATTTTATCAAAACCACCCTGGCGGGCGCCGGCGCGGCGCTGGCAGCGCCGTCGCTGTTGGCGCAGGAAGCCAAACCGATCACCGCGCGCCGGGCCTCGGACTTGGTGACGATTGGCAAAACCGGCGTCAAACCCTCGTTCCTGGCCCAAGGCACCGGCTTCAACGGTTCGGCGCGCTCCTCGGACCATACCCGCATGGGCATGGAGGCTTTCGACCGCCTGCTGCGTCATGGAATGGACAATGGCATCACTTTCATTGACACGGCCGACCTTTACGGCACCCACAGTTACATCCGGGCGACCATCAAAGGGTTGCCGCGCGACAAGTTTGTGCTGCTGACCAAATTGTGGCCGCGCAAGGAATACTGGAACGTCCCCTCGGGCGGCGCGGAGGAGGAGATCAACCGTTATCGCCGGGAAACCGGTGTGGAGGTCATTGATATTTGCCTGATCCATTGCGCCATCAATGACCAATGGACTGCGGAATACGCCGGCATTCGGGATGGCCTCGCGAAATTGAAGGAAAAAGGCGGCGTGCGGGCGGTGGGCGTCTCCTGCCACGATTTCGGGGCTTTGAAAGTGGCGGCCAGCGATCCTTGGACGGATGTCATCTTCGCCCGCATCAATCACAAAGGCGGCAAACAATACTCCATGGACGGCCCGGTGGAGGAGGTTGCGCAGACGCTCAAAACGGCCCGCGCCAACGGCAAGTTTGTGGTGGGGATGAAAATTTTTGGCGCCGGCAAGCTGACCGGCGCGGAGGACAAAGACGCCTCGCTGAAATACGTGTTCAGCAATCAGTTGGTGGACGCCGTCACCATCGGCATGCGGAAAACCGAGGAAGTGGATGATACGGTGGCCCGCATTAACGCCGCCTTGAAAGGGTAGCCGCGGAACGCGCCGGAGGAACTCGGCGCGCCGCGGCCCGCCGGACGCGGCGCGCGTCCGGCGGGGGCGGGCGGAGGCGGCGGCGCTCCCGCCAATGACCGGGAGTTTAATTCAAAATCGCGGCCAGGTCGGCGTCCGCCGTGGTGATCGGCATCAAGTTGAATTTTTCCACCAGCACGTTGAGCACCGCCGGCGTGACAAAGGCCGGGAGCGTCGGTCCCAAGCGAATGTTTTTAACCCCCAAGTGCAGGAGGGTGAGCAGCACCGCCACCGCTTTCTGCTCATACCAGGAGATGATGAGGGAAAGCGGCAGGTCGTTCACGCCGCAGTTGAAGGCTTTGGAGAGCGCCACCGCGACTTGGATGGCAGAGTAGGAATCATTGCATTGCCCCATGTCCAGCAGCCGCGGCAGGCCGCCAATCGTCCCGAAATCCAGCTTGTTGAAGCGGTATTTGCCGCAGCCCAAGGTGAGAACCACGCAATCCTGGGGTACCCGCTCGGCGAACTCGGTGAAATAATTGCGTCCGCTGCGGGCGCCATCGCAGCCGCCAATGAGGAAGAAGCGCTTGATGGCGCCGCTCTTGACGGCTTCGATGACCGTGCCGGCCGCCTGCATGACGGCGTCGCGGCCAAAGCCGACCATGATGGTTTTTTCCGGCGCGTCGGCGGCAAAGCCGGGGGCCTGAAGAGCGGCCTCGATGACCGGCGAAAAATCGCGGTTGGCGATATGCGTCACCCCGGGCCAGGCGACCAACCCACAAGTGAACAGGCGCTGCTCGTAGCAATCATGCGGCTTTTGCAGGCAATTGGTGGTCATCAAAATCGCCCCGGGAAAAGCGGCGAACTCGATCATTTGATCCTGCCAGGCGCCGCCGTAATTGCCCACCAAGTGCGGGTAGGCCTTGAGTTTCGGATAGCCGTGCGCGGGCAGCATCTCGCCGTGGGTATAGACGTTGATGCCCCGGCCGGCGGTCTGCTTGAGCAATTCCTCCAGGTCCTTCAGGTCATGTCCCGAAACCAGGATGGCCTTGCCCTTGACGGGCGTCACCCGCACCGGCACGGGCTGCGGATGCCCATAGGCGCCGGTGTTGGCCGCATCCAGCATTTCCATCACGCGCAAATTCACCTCGCCGCATTTGAGGCATAGCCCCAACAGTTCTGTCAGGTCGGGATTCGGTCGCGCCAGGTAATCCAGGGCCTCGGCCAAAAAAGCGTGAACCTTGGGGTCTTCCTGGCCCAGAATCAGCGCGTGGTCGGCGTAGGCGGCCGCGCCCTTGAGACCGTAGGTGAGCAATTCCTGCAAGCCGCTCAGGTCGGCGCCCAGGCGGGATTGCCGGACCGTGATGGAAACTTCCGCCGCCTGCCGCATCAATCCCGGCAGGTCCGCCGCCGGCGTCCAAGTGGACGAGCCGTTCAGTTGTTCCGGCGCTTTTTGCGCGCCCCGGCAGGCTCGCTCGTAGAGCGCGCGGGCGCGGTCGCGCATTTGCACGCCTTTGCGCAGCACGTCCTGCAATCGCCGGGGATCGAAGTTCACATTGGTCACGGTGGTGAAGAGCGCCTCAATGATATAAACATCAACCTCCCGGTCGCTCGCGCCCATCTGGCGCGCGCGGTGGGTGAACTGGGCGATTCCCTTGGCCACATGCAGAATCAAGTCCTGCAAATTCGCCGCTTCTTCGTTCTTGCCGCACACGGAAAAATCCCGGCAGGCGACACCCCGCGAGGTCTGCTCACACTGATAACAAAACATTTTTGCCTTTCTTCAATAGTTAATTTGTTGCTGTCAGCCCTTCGGTTCCGCCCCCGCAGCCCGACTACTGACGCGGCGCAACATACATCACCACGGCTTATCATTCTTGACGGAAATCAAAACTCTCCCGACTAATGGCGCGGCTAATTTCATTTATTAATTTTCTTATTTGCCCAGCCCAAAGGAAATCAGGCGCTTCAACGTGTCCCGGCCAAACCCGGTTAATTGGAGGGACAAACCGCCAGGCGAAAATGGACGGCCCGAATTCAATTGGTGACGCCTTTTTCAATCTCACACTTGGTTTGGATCGCCAATCTCCTTACCCCTCACCCTTAATCCCTCTCCCTGAGGGCGAGAAAATGCGCGGCTCAGGCTTCCAGCAAAACGCGGGCGCGGGAAATGTCTTCGGCGATCTGGTTTTGCAAAGCCGCCAGTGAGGAAAACTTGATCTCCTCGCGCAAGCGCGGGCCGGGAACGACCTCGAGGCGAACGCCATAAAGATCCCCGCTCCAATCGAGCAAATGCACCTCAACGCGCCGCTCGGGATGCGGCCGATTGAGCGTCGGGCGCAGGCCGATATTCAGCACCGCCGGACGGAGTTGTCCGGCCACCCGGGCGCGGACGGCATAGACGCCTTGGGGGGGCAGCGCCAACCCCTCAACGTCGAGGTTGGCGGTGGGAAAGCCCAGTTGCCGGCCCAATCCATCCCCGCGCCGCACCGGTCCGCTGAACGCGTAAGGCCGCCCGAGCATGGCGTCCACTTCCGGCAAGGCGCCTGCGGCAATGCAGCGGCGGATGCGGGAACTGCTGACGGGTTGGTGTTGGAAGGAAACCGGACTGGCCACCTCGACGGCAAACCCCATGCGCGCGCCGGATTGCTGCAAACTTTGCGCGTTGCCGCGGCGCTGATGGCCGAAGCCAAAGTTGGCGCCCACGCTGAGGGCGCGCAGCCGGCCAAAACCGTCCGCCAATTGGCGAATGAACTCCTCGGGCGGCTGGCGGCTGAACTCCAGGTCGAACCGGTAAACCAAGGCGGCGTCCAGCCCCAGTTTTTCCATCTCCGCCAGTTTATCCGGCAAGGACTGAATCAACAACGGGGCGCGCTCCGGCTCCACGACGCTGCGCGGGTGCCGGTCGAAAGTGATAGCCACGCTCAGGGCGCCCTGCCGGCGCGCTTCCGCCACCGCCCAATTGATCACGGCGCGGTGCCCCAAATGCACGCCGTCAAAAACCCCGATGGCGGCGCACACGGGGCGATGGGCCTGGCGAACTTCCGCGGGCTGGGAGATGATTTTCATCGCGGCGATCAAAAGGCGGCCGGCGCCGGGCCGTTCATTCCATTCGCGCTAGCTGGAAAAAAGGAATCGTCCTTTTCTCCAGCTCGGGGGTGGTCCACTGCAAGATGTCCGCCAGCGGGACGGCCTCGGCGACATCAAACCGCCCCGAACCGACGCGGCGCAGGCTTCCCAAATGCGCGCCGCAACCCAATTTGATCCCCAGCTCGTGCGCGATGCTGCGCACGTAAGTCCCCTTGGTGCAGGCGATGCGAAAGCTCCCCGCCGGCTCTTCGTAGGTGACAAAGCGGAACCGGTAAATATGCACCAAGCGCGGCTTGCGCTCGACCTCGAGGCCTTTGCGGGCCAGTTTGTAAAGCGGCACCCCGCCCTGCTTTACCGCGGACACCATCGGCGGAGTTTGCAGCAGGTCGCCCTCAAATTTTTCCGCTTCCGCATTGAGGCCCGCCAGCGTGAGCGGCGGCACCGGCTTGATTTCCGTCGTCTGACCTTCGGCGTCATAGGTGTCGGTGGCCCGGCCGAAGACGATGCGCCCCTCATAAACCTTGTCCGACGCCATCAGTTTTTCGGACAATTTGGTGCCCCGGCCCAAAACAATGATCAGCAGCCCGGTGGCGCCCGGATCGAGCGTTCCGCAGTGGCCGACCTTCTTCAGGGCGAACCGCCGGCGGATGGCGTCCACCACGTCGTGGGAAGTGGGCCCGGCCGGTTTGTCCACCAGAATCGCCCCATCCAAGGCTGAAAGCTCGCGCATCACCATTTTACCCGGGGCCAAGCGCCTGTTTGATCGCCGCCAAAACTTTTCGCTGCGCCGCCAAGGGGCTGCCGGCCACGCGCGCCCCTGCGGCGGCGGCGTGCCCCCCGCCGCCAAACAGGCCGGCAATCTGGTTGACATCCACGCGCGCGTCTTTTGAACGAAGGCTCACCCGGGTTAATTGCGGCTCGACTTCCTCGAAAACCACCGCCACCACCACCGGCTCGATGGCGCGAATGTGATCAATCAAGCCTTCGGCATCGTCCTTGCCCGCGCCTGTCCGGGCAAAGTCCGCCTTCTTTAACCAGAGGTAGGCGACACGGTCTCCGCAAGCGAGGCGGAACTTGTTATACAAGTGGCGGACCAAACGCACGCGGGAAAGGGGGAAGGACTGATAGACCTCGTTGCAGATGCGGGCCAAGTCGGCGCCGCGTTTAACCAATTCGGCGGCCACATGGTAGGTCGAGGGCCGGGTGGTGGCATATTGGAAGGAGCCGGTGTCGGTGGAAACCGCCGTGAAAAGGCAATCGGCCATGAGGCGGGTGATGGGCCAGCCGCCCTCCTTGAGCAACCGGAAAATGAGTTCTCCCGTGCTCGGCATGCGGGGGCAGACCCAGTTGATGTCGGCATACCGCGTGTTGCTCGCGTGGTGGTCAATGTTCAGAAAAATTCGGCGGTCCTGAATATATTGGGCGGCGGAACCCAGCCGCTCCAAGCTGGCCGCGTCCACCGCCACCACACAGTCATAGCCGCCGTTTGGCCCCGGCTTGCGGATCAGGCGCTCCTCGTCCAAAAAACGCAATTTTTGCGGCACGGGGTCCTCGTTCCAGCAGACCACTTTTTTGCCGGCGTTTTTCAGGGCCAGCGCCAGCGCCAGTTGCGAGCCGATGCAATCGCCATCCGGCCGCACGTGGCCCACCACGCAAAAGGAGCCGCCCCGCGCCAGCTCGGACAGCAGCCGCTCAATGATTTTCGGGCGGTTTTTCACCTTCCTTCTCCAGGTCTCCCAGCTCCTCCAGAATTTTCAGCACCCGGTCCCCGCGGGCGATGGAATCGTCCGCGACAAATTTGAGGTGCGGGGTGTATTTCAAGACCACCGAATGCCCCACCTGGGTCTGGATGAGCTTGCGGCGCTGCTGCAGCATCTCGGCGCCCCGCGCCTTTTGTTCCGGGCGGCCCAGGATGCTGAAATACGCGGTGGCGTTCTGCAAATCCGGCGTGATGGTCACCTCGTTGATGGTCACCAGCCCCGCCTCCGCCACCGGCAGCTCGCGCCGCACGATCTCGCCGATCTCCCGCCGCAGCAACTCCCGCACTCGTTCCACGCGCACTGACATAAGCGTCGCCCTCCCGCCTCACAGTTCCTGGGCGATGCGCTCAATGGCAAAGCATTCGATGACATCCCCCTCGCTGAACTCGTTGAAACCTTCGATGCGAATGCCGCATTCCATGCCGGCCCGCACTTCACTGACCTCGTCCTGATACCGCCGCAAAGAGGCGATGTTGCCGGTATAAACCAGGTTGCGCCGCCGCAGCAGCCGCACCTTGCCGCGGGCGATGCGGCCCTGGGTCACCATGCAGCCGGCCACGTTGCCGCCCTTGGACAGCGCGAAGACTTTGCGCACCTCGGCGGCGCCGGTCACCGTCTCCCGCAGGATCGGATCAAGCAATCCGGCCATCGCCTGCTTCACCTCATCAATCAGCTCGTAGATGATCGCGTAAAGCTTGATCTGCACCCCTTCCCGCTTGGCAACCTCGGAGGCCTCGCCGTCCACCCGCGTGTGAAAACCCAGGATCACCGCCTTCGACGCCGACGCCAGCAGCGCGTCCGATTCGGTGATGGTGCCCACCGCGCTGTGGATGATTTCCAGGGAGACCTTGCTCGACTCGATTTTCTTGAGCGCCTCGACAATCGCCTCGACCGAGCCCTGGGTGTCGGCCTTGACCACCAGCCGCAACACCTTGGCCTGCGCCGATTCCATCGTGGCAAACAAATTCTCCAGCGTCACGGCCTGCCGTGTTTCCTGCCCGCGCGCGCGCAGCTCGGCGATCCGCTTTTCCGCTTCCGCGCGCGCCAGTTTGTCATCCTCGACCACGGCGAATTCCAGTCCCGCCTCGGGAACGCCATTGAGGCCCAGAACTTTGACGGCCACCGACGGGCCGGCCTCCTTGAGACGCTTGCCGTCCTCGTTGATCAACGCCCGGACTTTGCCGTAAAACTGGCCGCAAAGCAGCACGTCGCCGACTTTCAAGGTGCCTTTGCGCACCAGCACGGTGGCGGTCGGACCGCCGGGCTCCAGCCCCGATTCGATGATGTTGCCCTTGGCTTTGCGCCGGGGATTGGCCTTCAGCTCCAGCATGTCCGATTGCAGCAGGATCATCTCCAGCAGCTTGTCCACCCCCTTCTTCGTCAGCGCCGAGCATTCCACAAATATGGTGTCGCCGTTCCAGTCGTCCGGCGTCAGGCCGCGATCGTTCAACTGTTGGCGCACCTTGAGCGGGTTGGCGTTCGGATGGTCGCATTTGTTGACCGCCACGATGATTGGCACCCGCGCGGCCTGGGCGTGGTCAATGGCCTCGATCGTCTGCGGCATCACCCCGTCATTGGCCGCCACCACCAACACCACGATGTCGGTCACATTCGCCCCGCGCGCCCGCATCGCGCTGAAGGCGGCGTGGCCGGGGGTGTCCAAAAAGGTGATTTGCTGGATGCGCTTCTTGTCTTCCGGATGCGGAAAGCTGATCGTGTAGGCGCCAATGTGCTGGGTGATCCCGCCCGCCTCGCCGGCCGCGACATTGGATTGGCGGATGACGTCCAGCAGGGTGGTCTTCCCATGGTCCACATGCCCCATGATGGTCACCACCGGCGCCCGCGGACGCAGGTCCTCCGGACGGTCTTCCGCATCCTCCTCCAACGCTTTTTTCGCCGGCAGATGCAGTTGCTTGCTTTTGTCCCGTTTCTCCAGCTCAAACCGAAAATTGTGCTTGGCGCAAATCCGCGTCGCGGCGCTTTCCTCGATCGCCTGGTTCACGGCGGCAAACACCCCCGCCTCCATAAGGTCGGCAATCACCTGGTGGGGCTTGCGCCCCATTTTTTCCGCCAGCTCGCGGACAATGATGGGCGGCTTCATGGTGATGACGGGCGCGTTGGCCGGCAGCGCGGGTGCCGTGGCGCCTCGATGCGGCGCGCCCTTGGCCGGCGCCGGACGAACGGCCGCCGGGGCCGGTTGGCCGGGCGCTCGCTGGCCGCGTCCGGCGCCGCCAGGCTGACCCGGTTTGGGCGCCGCCGGCCCGCTTTTCTTCTCGATAACCCGCCCGACATTCAACGGCAGACTAATCCTCCCCACCAAAGCGCCTATGGCCGGTTTGGGTGGTGGCGGCGGAGGGGTGGGGGGCGGCGGCTCCGGCGCCACCGCCGGGGTTTCCACAGGCGGGCTCGGCGGCGTGACTTCCTCCGCCGGCACGACAACCGCCGGGGCATCGGCAATCGCCTCGCTGACCGGCGCGGCAACGGTTTTCGGCAAGGCTTCGGCCGCCGCTGGTTCCACAACGGGCGCCACGCCCCCGACCGTTTCCGTTTCCGCCGGGGCGGGCGCGGGTTGGGATTCCGCTGGGGCCGCCTGCTCCACGACCTGTTCCGCCGGAAGATCGTCAGTTTTGACGACTTGCAATTGAGGAGGAGCGGGAGGTTCAACCGGCGGCTCCGCGACTGCCGCCGCTTCCGGCTCCGCCTCGGTGACGATTTTCATGGGCGGAATATCCGGGGGCGGCGGCTCGATCGGGGCAGGCGGGGGCGGCTCGGGTTCTCCGGCTTTCCTTGGATACAGCAGGTCAAGCTGTTGTTCAAGATACTCCGCCGTGATCTTGTCCAAGGTGCTGGAAGCCACCCGGGCATGAGGAATGTCCAGTTCCTTGGCCTTGGCCAGGACGACCTTGCTTTCGATGCCAAATTTCTTGGCGATTTCGTATATCCGAACCGGCATAAAAAATCCATCAACCGTCGGCGAACAGCGCGGCTAAGGCGCCTCGCCAGCCTGCTGCCGCGGCTTTCGCCGTCAACCGGCGCGTCACAGTTTGATTTGCCGCCGGCCCGCCTCCGCCTTGGCGGCTTCCAAAATGGCGGCGGCTTGCGCGCCGATAGTCGCGTCTTCCTGCAAATCCTCCAGGCTCGCCGACGCCAGGTCCTCCAGCCCCAGGAAACCCAAATGCACCAGCGCGTCCGCCTGTTCCCGCGTAATGCCGGGAATGGCCGCCAAGGCTTCGACCGCCTGCTCGACCTTGGCCGCGAACCCATCCTGGGCCGTCGTCTCCACGTCAATATCCACCTGCCAGCCGGTCAGTTTGGACGTCAGCCGGGCGTTCTGCCCGCGCCGCCCGATCGCCAGCGACAGTTGGTCCTCGGCCACCCAGACCTTGGCCCGGCGGGCGGCGTGGTCCACCTCGATGGACTTATATTTGGCCGGCGCCAGGGCATTGGCAATAAAGACCTCGATATTAGGATGCCAGGGGATGATGTCCACCTTTTCGTTGTTCAGCTCGCGCACGATGTTTTTCACGCGCTGCCCCCGCAACCCCACGCAAGCCCCCACCGGGTCCACTTTCTCGTCGCGGGTATAGACCGCCAATTTGGTGCGAAAACCGGCGTCCCGCGCGATGGCCTTGATCTCGATGGTGCCGTCGTTGATTTCCGAAACCTCGCGTTTGAAGAGCTTGACCACAAACTGGGGGTCGGAACGGGAGAGGATGATGTCCGGCCCGTGCGTGGTATTGTCCACCGCTTTCACGTAGCACAGGATGCGTTCGCCCACCTCGTAATTTTCGTTGGGGACGCGCTCCCGGTTGGGCAGCACCGCCTCGTAGCGCCCCAAGTCAATGGTCACATCCGAGCGCTCGAACCGCCGCACCGTGCCGCTGACGATTTCCCCCAGGCGGTCCTTGAACTCGTCAAAAATCATCTTTTTTTCTTCCCGGCGAAGGCACTGCATGAGGTTTTGCTTCACCACCAGGGCGGCGATGCGCCCGAAAAGGTTCGTCGTCACCTCCACTTCCAATTCCTCGCCGATCTGCGCGTCCGCTTTGTGCCGCCGGGCTTCCGCCAGCGAAATCTGGTCATGCCGGCTGAGGATTTTGTCGCTGACGATCAGCGTCGCAAACGCCTTGATGTCCCCGGTCTTCGAGTTGACGGTGCAGCGCAATTTGCGCGCCGGACAATCCGCCTTCCGCGCGCCGGCCGACAAAGCCTCTTGCAAGGCAAGGATTAACACATCCCTGCCCAATCCCTTTTCCCGTTCCCAGTAATCCAGGAATGATAATAACTCAGCATTCATAACCCACCGCGTTTAGCCCCTCGTTTGGGGAACAAAAAAGTCGGTAGAGTTGTATCTCCCGACTTTCGCCTGCCGGTCGAACCGGCGCATCTTTACCTATACCGCGGTTAATTTAAGGCTGAATCCTCCGGGCCGTCAAGTTGCAAATTTAGGAAAATTCGGGGTCCGCCACCTCCCTTGGCGGCCCCGAGTCCGCATCCAGAGACCCTACCGCGCTGTCGCCCGGTAAAACCGCCGGGGCTGGCGCACGGTAAAATCGCCCCTCTCATCAACATCCCGCTTCAGCGGGGTGATTGGCACCAAGGGACGAGACTCAACGGTTTTAACCGTTTCGCGTCGCACCTAGCACAAGAGGCGTGGGCATTCATTGATCATCGGTCATTGAAAATTAAGCCTTTCCCCAGCTTTGAGCCATTCCCCAGCGGCCGGTGCGCCGCGTCAATGCGGCCAGCGCAGGCGGAAATAGCGGGCTCGATCGCTCAACGGGGCCATCAGGCGATTGGTGGTTTCCTGGCTGGAAATCCCGTTCGTCAGCGGCCGCCACTCCGGCGCTTCCAGGCTGGCGGTGGACTCGATAATCGGCTCGCCAAAGCCAGCCGGCCAGGTGAGCGACAAAAAACCGTCCCCGGGCAGGGACCAAAAAAGCCGGGGTTGGACCACGCTCAACCAGACGGTTTCCGAGGCGTTGGTGGTGCCCGAATTGTCGGTGGCCACCGCCTTGATCTCGTGGAGGCCCGGCGGGGCGTCAGCCCACACCCAACGGTAGGGCGCGCCGGCGGCCTCGCCGAGCTTGGCGTTGTTCGCGAAGAACTCGACTTTGACCACCCGCCCGTAGCTGTCGAAGGCGTCCGCCCGCAGTTCGACCGGCGACCCGGCCGGTTGCGCCGCGCCGGCGGCCGGCGCCGTCAAACGCACAGCGGGCCGCAAATTGCCCACTCCCTCGAGCGCGAGGTTGAAACTTAAATCAGGCGAGTTGTTGGTGTATTGATGCACTTCCACCGCCAGCAGGTTGGCGCCCCGGGGGAGGCTGCCCGGGGACAAAGCGAAAGAATACCAGTTGGTTTCGTTGGCGCCGGTCACGTCGAAGCTGGCGCGGCTGTTGAAGGAAATGATGGCAAAAGGCGGCATGTTGTGGCGGATAATTTCCTGTCCGTTCAGCCAGACAATCGCGCCGTCATCGCGCAAGAGGCGCAAAGTCAGCGAGGTCAGATCGGCCTGGTTGGTGAACGTCCGGCGAAAATAGGTGGTCAAGTATTTGTTGTAGGGGTCCGGGCCAAAGTCCACCACCGTCGCTTCGTCCCCATCCCCGTAGCCGAATTCGGCCAGACCGCTTTTCCACAAGGCATCCGCAAAGCCCGGCTCCCGCCAGGCCACGCCCTGGTCGGAGCCGTTGTCCAAATACTTCCATTCGGAGCCGGCGGGCACCAACAGCAACGGCGCCCCGCCGCTCGGCATCACAATGACATTGACGGCGCGCGCGGAAAATGTTTCGCCCCCCACCGCGCGCAAGACGGCGGACAACTGGTGGTTGCCGGACGGCGGGTTGGTCCAGGTGATTTGATAGGGCGGCTGGACCGCTTCGCCCAGCCGGGTTGTATTGGCGTAAAATTCGACTTTTTGCACGGTGACCGGGGAAGAGACTTCGGCCTGCACCAACAGGTTGGTGGGCGGGGCGAACATCGAGTAGTCCGGCGGGCTGACCAGGGCGATGGCCGGGACGGGGCTGCCGCCGGCGGTGGTGAAAGTCCATACCGGGCTTTCCCGCTCGACCGAGCCCCGGCGCGCAATCACTTTCCAATAATAGGTGGTGGCGGGCGCCAGCGGCGCGGCCAAGGCGAAGCCTGCCTGGCCGGTCACGCCCAAGCGATGGGTGGAATCAAGCGTCGCGGAAGGACCAAGGAAAACCTCGAAGGTGGTGTCCGCCGGCGGCACGGCCTGCAAGCTGATTTGGTCGAGCCATACATTGAGACAGCCGTCCGAGTCCTCTTCCACAAAGGAAATTTTAGCCGTTTTTCCCCGCCAATCCCGCAAGTTGAAGCGGTTGGTGACGGTCTCCTGGAGCAAGGCGTCCCCATTGCCGGTGACGAACAAGGCAGTGGCCGGCTCGCCGCCATTGGCCAGTTCGACGCGAAACTGCTGGTTGGTGGAGAAGGAAAAGGAATGATTGCGAATCCGATGCCGCCACGTCAGCCAGACTTCCGCCGCATCAATCGGCACCGCCACGGTTTGGCTGAGGGACCGCCGGCCATAACCGGTCTGTTGCACCAAAGCGTCAAAGTTGCCCCCCAGCGGCGCATACGGGCCGTCGCCGGATACCGGCACAAACGCGCCCCGATTGATGACGAAACTGCCACTGGCGGTGTTCTCGACGGTCCACCCCGTAAAGTCACCGGTTTCAAAATCCCCATTGACCAGCAGCTCGCCCACGCCGCCGGCCCATTGCAGCCGGGGTTGGAGCGCCACGCCAACGGCGCCGTCAGCCGGAGACGGCTGGGCCGGGGTCGCGGGGATTTCATTGTCCTGGATCGTCAAATTGGCGGCGCCCGGGGAAAACCCGACCGCGCTGGCGGTGAGGGCGACCGCGCGGTTGCCGTTGACCCAAGGATCGTCCACTAACTCGACGGAAAAAACCGAGGAACTGCTGCCGGCGGGAATCATCACCGTGTAAGGGAACAAAAGGCCGCCCGGGGGGTTGGCCTCCAGGGAGGCGACCAGGTTAAATCCCAAAATGCCACTGGCGGAAATCCGTCCGGCGTTGCTGAGCACCCCAAAACCTTCGCCCACCTTCGCGGGCAGCGACAAGGCCAAGTTACGCGGTTCATTGTCCTGCACGCTCAACAGGCCCGAGGCGTTCTGCCAGCCGCCCACGACGGCTTCAATTCGCGCGCCGGCGGCGCCCCTGATGATATTGTCATCCCCCACCAGGAGGTCGAAGTTCGCCGCGGTTTGTCCGGCGGCCAGGATCAAGAAGCCGGGGGAAGGCGGCGCGACCAATTCGGGATGCGAGGAGCTCAGGCGCACCACCACTGAGCGATCCGGCGGCGCATCCGCCAAGATGGCGCCGGCCTGCGCCAACAAGCCCGCTCCCTCATTCACCGAGGCCGGCAGAAGGACCGAAAGCCCCACCATTTCGTTATCGGCCACGTCCACCAGGCCATGGCCGGTGTTGAATCCGGGCGCGGCGGCGGAAACCCTCACGGTTTGTTCGCCATCGCGGAGTTGATTGTCCACGAACTCCAGATCGAAAAAAGCCTGGGTTTGGCCGCTGGGCAGAAACACGGAGGCCGGGACCACCAGTTTGTTGGTGTCGCTGGAAAAAAGGCTGATGGTCAAACCATCCCCCAACGGCGCTTCCAACCGGAGGAGGCCGCCATTCACCAACCGCCCCTGGCCTTCGGTCGCGCGGGCGGGCAAGCCCACCGTGAAACTGGTGCCGCAGAGCGGATAGGCGCTGAAGTCGCTCTCGGTCAGCCCATTCGGCACCCCTTGCCCTGGCGACAACCCCACCACCGCGTTCGGCGCCGCCACGTCGAGCCAGGTCATGCGAATCCGTCCGTCGAAAAACAGCTCAATTTGAAAATTATTCCGATTGGGGATGCCGTATTCCGGCACGTCGAGCCAGGTCACCGCGACCCGGTCCTCGTATTGCCGGCACCGGACTTCCCCGCCTTCCAGGGGATTTAAGTCCGCGTAAAGCGCCGCCGCCCTTTCTTGCTCGAAAAAGACGAAGAGTTCCGGCTCGAAATAATTGGTGTTGCCTTGGCGCAAGGCCAGTTGGCCATTGCTGCTGATATAAATCACCCCGCCGCGTTTGCCGTGGATGCTCACCTGCGCGCCGTTGGTCAGCGGCACCGGCACATACCAATCATCGCCAATGGGAAAGACCCGGGCGGCTTCGTCTGGCGGTGAGGGAAACGCCAAGGCCGGCTGCCGGCACACCCGGTAGCCCCCGGGCGCGTCGTCCGGGATAAACGTCAAGGTTTGATATTGGAGATCAAAATCGGCAGCCTGAAAGAGTTCCACCAGAAAGTCCTCCTGTCCCACCCGGAGGGTGAACTCCCGAACCTGTCCGATGCCGGTCAAATGGTTGGTGAAATACACGGTTTCCCTATACACCCCCGGGGGCAGGCTGGCGGTGGCCGCACTGAAGGACACGGTGACGACGGTCGCCGCTCCGCCGGCCGCCAGGAGGCCCTGCCGCGGAGAAATTTCCACCAGGCCGCCCGCGGACGCCGACCAGCTCAAAGTCTGCTGGCCGCCGTTGGAAAGCTGGAACTCGATGGCGCCGGGATTGAAGGGGCCGCCCACCGGTCCGCTGGCGACCACCGCTTCGCTCGGCGACACCAGCAAATCATCCGGGAGACTGAAATCCTCGCGCACGCCGTAGGTGGTGCTGGCCGCGGGCGCGGTGGCAAAGAAGCCCAGCCCGCGCCTGGCGAACGCCGACCAAATCTCGAACCGATTGGCCCCGCTGTTGACCGCCTGGTCCGCCAGCAAAATGGCGTCGCGGGCGTTGATGAAATTCGGGTTGGGCGGGGACAGTTTCAAGCCGTCCACCACGAGTTGCATGGCGAGGCGGTTGCCGTTGGTGAAGCCATGCTTTTGGATCAGGTTGGCGCGCATGTCCCAGAGCATCGCGCACCAAACCTCGCCCTGGGCATGCACTTCGGCGGCGCTGACGACAATGGCCGGGCTCTTGGGTATCCCGGCATGGCTGCTGGCCTGGCCGGGGTCTATGTCGCGGAAAGTCAGGGGATTTTTCGCCAAATTGGTCGAATACGGATACCGGCGAATGCCATAGTAATAATTTTCATTCAACCCCCCAAACAAACGGGCCGCGTAAGCCGCAAAGGGATAGGTTCCGCCCGGATCGTCATCGCTTTCGCTCAGCAGCGCCAGCGCGAAGAAATCCGACCAGCCTTCCGCCAAACCCGCGGATTGCAGGGAGAATATCCCCTGGCCGCCGCCCACCAGCCGGTCGCTCAACCCGTGACAATACTCGTGCAGGATGACCTCCGCGTCCAGCGATCCGTCCCGGTCGGGATTCGGCCCGGTGAAAATGAACATCTGCATCCGCCCGGGCAGGCCGTCCGGGGGCGTGGAAAAGTTGGCGTTGTTAAAGCCGTCGCCATCCTGGGCGTCGGCCTGGACGGCGTCGTTGCCGACTCCGCCGCGTCCGAAATTGGTCGTTTGAAAATTGCGCCAATTTTCCGTGAAGCCCAGATCGTAAAGGCGGTCGTGCGCCCAGTTGCACCAGTAAAAAAGATTGACCACGGCGGCGTTGGTGTAGGTGGAAGGCGCCAAACTTAAATCCAGCGGGAAATCAAAAACGCGATTCGTCGCGGTGGGGCGCGGCAAGTCCGGCTGGTCGTTGCCGTCGCGATCCAGGTGGGCCGCCGCATTGTTGCCGCGGGTTTCCAAGACCCCTTCCCCGATCCATCCCAGCGGCGAGGCATTCGTGTTCAGCGCGGACCACGTCACCAGCGTCCGTTCAACCTCCGGCGGCTGCGCCGCCGAAACGATAAAATGCCCCGGCGAAAAGGGCGTGGGGCTGTCGCCGGCATAAACGCGAAACGACGCGGTGGCGTCGTGCTTGGTGAGGCCGCGGCGCAGCCAGACCTCGCCCGTCTCGGCATCCACCAGCAGCAAGAACATGGCCCGGGCGTGGTGGCTGGTCAGGATGACCTCCCAGCACAAACGCACCGCCGCCGGCGATAGCGGCAGCCACACCAACCGAACCCGCGCCGGCCCGCGCAGCGCGGGGGCGTCCAAAAACAGCGCCTCGCCAGCCGCCGTCGCGGGCCTTGCGGCCAATTTTATCTCACGCTCGTCCATCTCCGGCCCGAGGCTGGCCGACGCCAAAGCCAGCGCCCGCGTTGCGGAAAGGGGCCCGCCGGGCTCGGCGGTCAGGGTGAGGGAGCGTTTGGCCGCCAGGTTTTTTTGCCCCGGAATGGCCAGGACGGCTTTCCCGGGTTGGGCCAGCATCTGGCTGCTCAAAGCCACGATTTCCCCCCGGCGGGTCACATGGCTCAGGAAAATGGCGCCATGCACCTCGAGGCCCTCGATTTGCTGCTGCCAGAGGGTGGTGCGCAAGCCGCTGCCCGGCCATTCCAGGTCCTGCGCGACCAAGGCCCCCTCCAGGACGTCCGCGCCGTGGCCAAACCAGCCGCCATGGCGCTCCAAAAAGGTTTTCACCACCGCGTGCGCGTCTTTTGGGGTGGCGGCGGCGGGGGCTTTGGCGCCTGGCGGCTGCCCCTGCGGGCCGGTCAGGAATCCCGCTCGGCCCACCACATACCGGGGCGTGCCCAACAGCTCATCGCGCTGCACCTTGAATTCCGGCGGCGCGGCCGGCGCCCAGGCGGCCTTGGATTTGCCTCCCGGGGCGATCGCGGCCCGCCGCTCCTCGCGACGATCGAAATCGGGGTGGAGCGGTTCCGCCGCGCGCTGAAAAGCCCACCCTCCCGGCGCGCCGGCCAGGGCCGCCAGGCCCGCGGCCAGGAAACTCTTAATTGATAACTTCATGATGCGGTCGCCACGCGGCCAAGTTTGCACAAAAGGTTCCGGGCCGCAAACGTCAAAGCGCCGTCAGGAACCGTTTAATTTCTTTTAACCGGGCGCGGGCGGTCCGCTTCTCGAGCCGCGGAAAGCGCCCGTCCACCAGCAGGTAATCGCCCTGGCGCTTGAGCATCAGGCGGTCTCCCTTGGTCTCCACCCAAGTCACCTGGCGGCGGTCGGCCAGGATTTTGATTTCCTGGAGCAACAGCAGCAGCTCGGCGGCCTCGGGGAGCGGCCCGAAACGATCGCGCCATTCATTTTGCAATTTTTCCAGCTCTTCCGCCATGGTGGCTTGGGCCAGTTTGCGATAAGCCTCCACCCGCAAGGCCGGCTCGCCAATATAATGGACGGGCAAATGCGCGGCGGCGGGCGTCACCGGCGGGGCGTCCAGCGCCGCGGCCTCGGCCGGCCCGGCGCCGCCCGCCTCCGCATAGACCGCCACCTCGCGCGGCACTTGAATGTCCGGTTCTTGCGGGGCGCGTTGACGCGCGGGCTTCGCCGCGGGCGCCTGCGGCGCTAGGGCCGCGTTCAGCAGAATGAAATCCAGGTGAACCTGCGTCTCCACGCGGGGCTTGACCGGTTCGCCTTTCAATCGCGCGACGCTCTGTTTCAGCAATTGGCAATAAAGGTCGAAGCCCACCGCGTTGATATGGCCGCTTTGCTCGGTGCCGAGCAGGTTGCCCGCGCCGCGAATTTCGAGGTCGCGGAGGGCGATTTTGAAGCCGCTGCCCAAAGTCGAATACTGCCGGATGGCGCTGATGCGCTTGCGCGCGTCGGCCAGCAAGGCCGCATGGCGCGGGATCAACAGCCAGGCATAGGCCTGGTTCTTGTAGCGCCCCACCCGCCCGCGCAACTGGTAGAGGTCGCTCAGGCCGAAACGGTGCGCGTGATTGATGATGATGGTGTTGGCGTTGGGAATATCGAGGCCGTTTTCGATGATGCTGGTGGAAACCAGCACGTCGGCCTCGCCGTTCACAAAGCGCGTCATGACCTTTTCGAGGCGGTCGCCCTTCATCCGCCCGTGTCCCACCACGATCCGCGCCGACGGAACCAGCGTCTTGAGCCGCGCCGCCACCGCGTCCAGGTCCTGGATGCGATTGTGCAGGTAATAGACCTGGCCCTGACGGTTGAGTTCGCGCTGGATGGCGTCGCGAATGAGGCGCTCGTCAAACGGCGCCACGATGGTTTCCACCGGCAGGCGGTCCTGGGGCGGCGTTTCGATGGTGCTCAGGTCGCGCACCCCCATCAAAGCCAGATGCAGGGTCCGGGGAATGGGCGTCGCGGTCAGGGTCAGCACGTCCACCAGATGCCGAAGTTGTTTGAGCCTTTCCTTGTGGCGCACGCCAAACCGCTGCTCCTCGTCCACAATCACCAGGCCAAGCTCCTTGAAGGCGACGTCCTTTTGCAACAGCCGGTGCGTGCCCACCACAATGTCCACCCCGCCGGCCGCCAGCAGGCGCAATACCTGGCCCTGCTGGCGCGGACTGCGAAAGCGGGAAAGCACTTCCACTTTCACCGGGTAATCGGCCATCCGCTCGCGAAAGGTGTTGTAATGTTGCTGGGCCAGCACGGTGGTCGGGGCGAGCACGGCTACTTGCCGGCCATCCATCACCGCCTTGAAAGCGGCCCGGATGGCCACCTCGGTCTTGCCAAAACCGACATCGCCGCACACCAGGCGGTCCATCGGTTTGGGCTGTTCCATGTCGCGCTTGGCGGCTTCGATGGCGCGCTGCTGATCGGGGGTTTCCTCGTAGATGAAAGCGCTTTCAAATTCCCGCTGCCAGGGGGTGTCCAAACCGCAGGCGTGCCCCGGCTGGCTGGCGCGCGCCGCCTGGATGCGCAGCAGGTCGGCCGCCACATCCATCACCGCCGCTTCGGTCTGCGCCTTGGTTTTGGCCCAGCGCGCCCCGCTGAGCTTGTTCAGCGGCGGCGCCGCCCGTCCGGCCCCGATATATTTGCTCACCAGATGCGCCTCGCTCAGCGGCACATGCAGGCGCGGCGCCGTTTCCCCTTCCCGGGCCGGCGCGTATTCGATCACCAGGCACTCCCGCCCGTCGCCGCCGGCGGGGCATTGCAAACCCGCGTAACGGCCAATCCCGTATTGCAGGTGCACCACGAAATCGCCGGGCTCGAGCTCGGCAAAATCCAAGTCCAAAACCGAGCGCACCGCCTGCGCGTGCGGCGATTTCAGCCGGCGCGGGCGTTGAATTTTGTAGCGCCCGAAAATTTCCGCGTCGGTCACCACCACCAGGCGCGCCGCCTCGCAGGAAAACCCCCGCGAAAGCGGGCTCAGGCAGACGGTCAGGCCCTCCCGCGCGCCCTCCGGCGCCGCCAGGCCCAATTCCCGCCAGATTTCGTCGAACCGCTGGCGCTCGCCTTCGCTGTTGAAAAAAACCATCACCGCCTGGCCCTGTCTCAGCCAGCGGTGAATCTGGTTGAACAATTCCTCCTGCCGGCGTTCCGCCACCACCGCGGCGGGCGCCGGGGTGTCCAGCGCGCAAAAGGCCTCGAGCGATTGAACGACCGGGCCCAGGTCGTTTTGACTGTGGTCGCCGCCGGCCACCGGCAACGATTCCTCCGCCAGCTCCAGCCGCGCCATCCCCCGCTGCTGTCCCCCGGCCAGGAACTCCTCCCACCCGGCAAAAAACGGGTCCCCCGAGGGAATTTGCCGGCCGTAATCACCGGCTTGCTGGCGCAGCCGCGCCGGCTCGCAAGCGATCAGGATCGCGTCGGACGGCAGGTAATCCAGCAGCGTCCCCGGCGGCGCTTCGCCGCCCCGCAGCAAGGCTTGTTTCAGCAAGCCCAGCTCGCCGGCCGGCCCCAGCGTCACCCGCTCCACCGGCTCGCGGGAAATCTGCGTGGCCGGATCAAAATAGCGCAAGGATTCAAGTTCATTGCCGAAAAATTCGAGACGCACCGGCCAGGGGCTGGTCAGCGGAAACACATCCAGAATGCCGCCGCGCAAGGCCAGCTCGCCTTTTTGGGTCACCTTGGCCTCCGGTTCGTAGCCTTGGGACTCGAGCCATTCCACCAAATCCAGCGGGTCCAGCGCCTCTCCTTTTTCCAACCGCCGCAATCCCGACTTCAGGCGGGCGGGAGCCAAAGTCTTTTGCATCAAGGCGGCCACGGAGGCCACCAGCAGGGGAGCGCCGCGGCTCGGCGGCCCGCCAGGCTGGGACAATTCAACCAACGCCGTCAAACGCTCGCTGATGACATCCGCGTGCGGCAGCCGGGCTTCGTGGGGCAAAACTTCCCATTCGGGATAAAACAACACCGGCCGCGGCCAAACCGGCTGGCCGTCGGCGGGCGGGACGTGGTCGCCCCCGATTCCCGCCGCCACTGTCAGCCAAGAGCAGACATCCTGATAAAAAAGATCCTGGGTTTTGAGGCCATCCACCACCACCAGGATCACTCGCTCGGGACAGGCCCGCGCCAGCGCCGCGGTAAGCCACGGAAATCCCGCCGGCGCGACCTGCGGCCAGCCAACCACCGCGCCCTCCCGCAACTGGCGCGGCCAATCCGCGATTACTGTATGGTCTGCGGGATGCAATACACAATTGGTCACCGTGGGCGGCGTTTTCCCTCTCCCCCCTTGGGGGGAG
>Ga0073932_1000962_pt1 | contig 61438 bp, 64 predicted proteins | sample DewCreD2012metaG_FD_76967 | JGI IMG/M metagenome (GOLD analysis project Ga0073932, IMG submission 76967) | Hot spring sediment bacterial and archeal communities from British Columbia, Canada, to study Microbial Dark Matter (Phase II) - Dewar... ...
ACGGGACGTCATGGTGTTTCACCGTTCAGAGAGGTGGTTTTTTGCAAACTCAATTATCTCTGAGACGTCCCTTTTGTGTTGTCAATGTTCTATTTTCTCAACTGCGTAAGTACTGTCAGTGATCAGTGAACAACAAGCGGACCCGTCTCGGTAAGAGGCGGGTTTTTCATGCCGCAAAAAAAAAAAAAACGCGAGATACCCTTCGGCAGGGTTTCGACAGGCTCAACCTGCCAGCTCAGGACAAGAATCTCGCGCCACCGCGCAAGGAGATGGTGTAACAAAAATAGTTACCGAAGAAGCAGTAACAGGAATCAAAAAGAGAGCCCAACGCTTTCACGCCGGACTCTCTTTTGACTACCAGGCTTCGGATGTCTGCGAGACTTCCAAAGCCTTTTCTCTGCTACACCATTCTAACGTTGCTGGCTTGCGGTCCTTTGGGTCCCTGCTCGACGTTGAACTCGACTTGTTGACCTTCGGTGAGGTTGCGGTAACCGTCGCCCTGGATGGCGGAGAAATGGACGAAAACGTCCTTGCCGCCCGGGCGCTCGATGAAGCCGAAGCCCTTGTCACCGTTGAACCACTTGACCGTACCAATTATTCTTTCAGACATGTTTTGCCTCCTATGGCAATTTATAGATTTTAGGCGTCCGTTCGTTTCCATCGGAGGTCAAAACAAAACAGCCCACGGGTCTAACCGTGAGCCGCTGTTGTTCTTCTAACCAACGTAACTTACCGTTATCCTACTGGGCTTCATAGTAACAGGATAATAGGAATATGTCAATGAAAATATCGGAGCAATTCCCGGTCCCCTGGTCTCAACTGCCAAGCACCAAGCAACCCTTCGGCAACAAGATAATCCTATGATGCTATAATCTCCATCACGTATGAACTTTCTGATTACCGGAGCCGCGGGATTCCTCGGCTCTTCGCTTGCCAATCATCTCGCCCGCGAAGGGCATCAGGTGCGCGGACTGGACGACCTCTCCACCGGCGACCCGCAGGCTCTCGCACCCGACGTTCATTTCACGCGCGGCGACGTGAGTGACCGCCCCAAGTTGTGGACCTTGCTCCAGGAGGTGGATGTCGTCTATCACCTGGCGGCGCGCGTCTCGGTGCCGGAGTCGGTGCTGTATCCGCGCGACTACAACCACGTCAACGTGGGCGGGACGGTTGCCCTCATGGAAGCCATCCGGGATGTCGGCGTGCGCCGCGTCGTTCTCGCCTCGAGCGGGGCTGTGTACGGCAACCAAGCCGACCAGCCGCTGAAAGAGACCCTCACCCCCAATCCGCGCTCGCCGTATGCTGTCTCCAAACTCGCGGCGGAATACTACGTCCGCACCATCGGCGGGTTGTGGGGCATCGAGACGGTCAGCCTGCGCATCTTCAATGCCTATGGACCGGGTCAACATCTGCCTCCCTCGCATCCGCCCGTGGTGCCGCATTATCTCAAGCAGGCGCTGCGCGGCGGGACATTGGTGGCGCACGGCGACGGCACACAGACCCGCGATTTCGTCTTCGTGGATGACGTGGTCAGTGCGCTGGTTGCCGCGGCGACCGCCCCCAATATCAACGGGCTGGTCATCAACATCGGCTCCGGCACAGAGACCAGCATCCGCGGATTGATCAAAACAGTGCTGGATGTGACCGGCAGCAAAGCCGAGGTCATTTACAACGCGCAAACCTCCGCCGGCGTCTCGCGCATGTGCGCGGATATATCGCTGGCAAAGGAAAAACTCGGCTACCGTCCGTCCATCAAGTTGGAAGAGGGGTTGAGGTTGACGATTCAGCGAGACCAACGCTTCAAATAAGTTGGTCAATTTTTCCAACATTCACCCCACTGCTGATGATTGTACTTCCACGCGAGTTTTACAACCGCCCCACATTGACAGTTGCCCGTGAGCTCCTCGGCGCAAGGCTGGTTCGCATGCTGGACGGCGTGAAGCTGGTCGGGCTCATCACCGAGACCGAAGCGTATATCGGCGAGAAGGATTTGGGATGTCACGCCAAAGCCGGGCGGACGCCGCGCACACAGGTCATGTATGGGGAGCCGGGGCATGCTTACGTCTATTTCACCTATGGGAATCACTGGATGTTGAACGCGGTCACCGAACGGGAGGGATTTCCGGCGGCAGTGTTGATTCGGGCAATTCAACCCATCGAGGGCGTGGAGGTGATGCTGGCAAGGCGCGGTGGGCGCGATACCTTTGGTCCGGGGAAACTCTGTCAGGCGATGGGAATCGGCAAAGGGGAGAACGGGGTTGATTTGACAGAACCAACCTCCGGCTTGTGGATCGAAGCGGGGGTCGAAGTCCCGAATTCGCTCGTGACGAAATCCCCGCGTGTGGGTTTAAATAATGTGCCTGAGCCGTGGAAGTCCAAACCCTGGCGGTTCAAGGTGAAAGATTGGAAAATTATTTCTGCGTAGAAGGCGCTCTCTTGCGCCGCGCAAATCATTTGGAGGAACAATGGGATTACTCGAAGGCAAAAACGCACTGGTGTTCGGTCTGGCAAACGAACGTTCGATTGCGTGGGGCATTACGCAGGCGTTTCACCGCGAAGGCGCGAACATCGGCATCAGTTATGCGGGCGAGGCGCTCGAACGGCGCGTGAAACCGCTTGCCGAAAAGGTGGGCTGCACATGGGTGGAACAATGCGACGTGACCAGCGACGAACAAATCGCGGCGGTGGCAAAGAAAGCCGCCGAGCATTTCGGGAAGATTGACGTGCTGGTGCATTCGATTGCGTATGCCGGGCGCGAGGAGTTGAGCCGGCCCTATTACCAGACCTCGCGCGAGGGCTTCAAGAATGCGATGGACATTTCCGTGTATTCGTTCGTCGCTTTGACGAACGCCTTTTTGCCCATCCTGAACCCCGGCGCCTCAATCATGTGCCTGACCTATGGCTCGGGCGCGAGCAAGGTCGCTCCGCATTACAACGTGATGGGCGTGGCAAAGGCGGCTCTGGAATCGTCCACCCGCTATCTTGCCTACGACCTGGGTCCGCAGAAGATTCGCGTCAATGCCATTTCGGCGGGACCCATCCGCACGCTGGCGGCGGCGGGCGTGGGCGGCTTCCGCGACATGTACAAGCACTTCGCCGATATGTCGCCCCTGCGTGAGAACGTCACCATCGAAGACGTGGGGGATTTGGCAGTGTTCCTTGCGTCGGATTTGTCGAAGCGCATCACAGGCGAGGTGATTTACGTGGATTCGGGCTTCAACATCATGGGAGTGCAAATTAGCGGGAAGGAAGAGGAAGGCGGGAGTCAGTGAGCGTAAAAAGTAATCAGTGAACAGTGAACAGTGAGCAGTGAACAGTGAGGCAGGGCGGCGGCGCGGAAGCGTGCCGCCTTTTTTGTTTAACGGTAAAATCAACCCATGTTCAAACGCAACACGACACCCATTGCAAAAGAAACTCCTCCGCCCGTGCAAGCCGTGGAACGCATTACCTCAGTGCTGGGAGCGGGGGTCATTTGGCACGGCTCGATCAGCGGGTCGGGCGGCGTGCGCATCGAAGGCGCGTTCGAGGGCGAGATTGCCCTGCGCGGCATGCTCGTCGTTGGCGAGACGGGGCGCGTCACCTGCCAGAACGTGCGCGCCAACACCGTCATCGTGGCGGGCGCGGTGCGCGGCAACATCACCACGCAAAAACTGGAAATTCGCGGCACGGGGCGCGTGTGGGGCGACGTGGTCACCACCGCTTTTGTGACAGAGGAAGGCGCCTTCCTGCGCGGTCAGATTCGGATGGAAGAAACGGTCGAGCTGGACCTCGGACCTGTCACCGAGACGACGCAGTCGGAGGCGGCTGTGGCGGAATCCATCGCCGCGACGCCCATCGTCATCCCTGAAGCGGAGAAAACGCAAAGGCTGCCGAGGAAGAAAAAGGCGGAATCCTGACATCTCCCCTTGACCTCGCCCCTGACCCCTCTCCCAAAAGGAGAGGGGTGTCATCGTCCATGAAATACCGTGACCTCAACATTCAAACCCTGCGCGAAGCCCCCAACAACGCGCGGACGGAAGGCTGGGCGCTCCTCGTCCGTGCGGGATATTTGACGCGCGAGAACATCTCAACAAAACTTGGCGAACTCACGCTTGCACATTTACAAGAACTCGCCAAGGATGCATCTTTCCTCTCTCGTCTTTCCTTGCCCACCATCGGCAACGAACGGGAAACCTTCTCCCCCATCGCTTCGGGGAATGTCAAAGTTGCCCACTGCCCGCACTGCCAATACACGGAGCGGCTCGAACGCGCCCGCTTCGCCAAAGTCCCACAGGGAGGGGATGAACCGCTCCTGCCTTTGGAAAAGGTGGAAACACCCGAATGCAACACAATTGAGTCGCTGGCAAATTTCCTCGGCATTCCCAAAGAGAAAACCGCCAAGGCACTGATGTACACCCGCGTCAGCGACGGGCGTTTCGTCTTCGTCGCTTTGCGCGGGGACATGCAATTGAGCGAGGCAAAATTGAAGGCGCAGGTGGGAGAGATTCGCCTGGCGACGGAAGAAGAAATTCTCAGTGCTGGGGCGGCGGCGGGGTACGCATCAGCCGTCGGCTTGAGTCCCGAGGCGCTGGTCGTCGTGGACGATTTGATTCCCGCCTCGAAAAATCTCGTGGCGGGGGCAAACGCGCCGGGCTGGCATCTCAAGAATACCAATTACGGGCGCGATTACTCGGCGGAGATCGTGGCAGACCTGGCGCAGGTAAAAGCCGGTGACCCTTGCGCGCTGTGCGGCACATCATTGGAGACTGTATCAACAATTGCGTTGACAAATGACCCTCTCAACCTTCTGATTGCGCTGGCAGAGGTGCATCACGACGACAAGGGATTGACTCTGCCCCATCCTGCCGCGCCGTTCGATGTCTATCTCATGCACGTCCCCGGCAAAGAGATGGATACCCGCGCGGCAGCAGAGACATTGTACGAGAGGCTGCGCGCGGCAGGCATTTCGGTCCTGTTGGATGACCGCGAGGAGCGCGCCGGGGTCAAATTCAACGACGCCGATTTGATCGGCTGTCCGTTGCGGGTGACGGTGGGCGAAAAGGGCTTGAAAGAGGGGATGGTAGAATTGAAACCGCGCAAGTCAAAGGAGAACCGCCTCGCGCCGCTGAATGGAATCGTCGAAGAAGTCCTGTCCATTTTGAGATAAGCGGGCGTGTGCAACATTCGATGAACAATCCCAAAGTCGGAAACTTTCCCCCTGCCAAACAAGCCGGGCTTACCCTGCATGTAACGCTCATCCTGGCGTTTGCCGCAGTGTCGGTGTGGGGATTTTGGAATCTCACCCAGGCGCCGGTGGGACCTGCCTACGTCTTGTATCTGCTGGTCGGGCTGCTTGCATTCGCGCCCCTGCCGGTGCTGGTCTATCGCGCCTACGCCCTCCAACGCGCCAACTATTCCATTGACCGCGACAGCCTTGCCATCTTGTGGGGCTTGCGCGTGGAAGACATCCCCCTGACCGACATCGAGTGGATGCGCCCCGCTTCAGACCTGGCACACCCTCTCGCGCTCCCGCTCTTCCACCTGCCGGGAGCCGTGCTTGGCACGCGCCGCCACCCCGACCTGGGACTGGTCGAATTCATCGCCTCCGACACCAAACGCCTCATCCTGGTTGCCACCTCGAAGCGCGTCTTCGCCATTTCACCGGAAAATCCCGCCGCATTGGTGCAAACCTTCGCCCGCGCCATCGAACTGGGAAGCCTGACACCCGCCGAATACAAATCGGTCTATCCGTCCTTTATCGTCACGCAGGCATGGGAAAATCCGCTGGCGCGTTTTTTGTGGACGAGCGGACTCCTGCTCAACCTGGGGCTGGTGGTTTGGGTGGGTGTGTTGATCCCGTCACTGTCGCAAATCCCCTTCGGCTTCGACACGCTGGGCAACCCCAACGAATTTGCCCCGGCAGCGCGGCTGATCTTGCTTCCGCTTATCAGCGGCTTCCTGTACATCGCCGCTCTGCTGGCGGGGTTGTATTTTTACCGCTGGGAACCTCAGCGCCCGCTGGCATTCGTCATTTGGATTGCCAGCGCCATCAGCACGGTGTTTTTCCTGCTGGCAGTTTTAGGCTTGGTGACAACGGCGGTGTGAAGATTTTGGATTTTAGATTTTAGATTTTGGACTTTGAATTTCGACCTGACATACAATCATGCAACTACTCCTCGGTTTCCTCCTCGCAGCCATCATTGCCTACCTTGCCTATCGCGCGCACAGTCTCAACCCAAGCGGAGCAATTGCCGCGACCGTCGTCGGCACCATCATATTTGGTCTGGGCGGCTTGGCGTGGGCAATACTACTCATGACTTTTTTCATCACTTCGTCGGCGTTGAGCCGGGCGTTCAAGAACCGCAAGCAAACCCTCAACGAAAAATTCTCCAAAGGGCATGAACGCGACGCCGGTCAGGTCTTCGGCAACGGCGGGCTGGCAACGGCTTTCGTGTTGATCCATGCCCTTTATCCAGAATCAATCGTCGGCTGGGTCGGATTCGCGGCGGCGCTGGCGGCGGTCAACGCGGATACGTGGGCGACCGAACTCGGCGTCCTGAATTCCTCCCCTCCGCGCCTCATCACCGACCTGAGAAAGCGCGTCGAAAAAGGGACATCGGGCGGGGTCTCCCTCCTTGGAACGTTTGCCTCGCTGACAGGCGCCGCCGTCATCGCCCTGCCCGCAGCACTGCTCGCTGACAACTGGTCGCTCTTTCCACTGATTACTTTTGCGGGTCTGGCCGGCTCCCTCTTCGACTCCTTCCTCGGCGCGACGGTGCAAGCCATGTACTACTGTCCTGCCGACCAAAAGGAGACCGAAAAACATCCCCTCCACACCTGCGGCACAGTGACGATGCACATCCGCGGCTGGAAATGGCTCGATAACGACTGGGTCAATTTTGCGTGCAGTGCGGCTGGAGTTGGCGTGGCGATGCTGACTTTCCTCGTCCATTGACAAACCACCCCCCACAGCCTACAATTGCCGCCATGCAGAACAGACCCGCTTCCCCAATGGTGACAACACTTGCACCTGGCGCAAGTGCAGGTGCAGCCATGTTGATGTCCATGTGCATGGAAACGTGGACGCGCGTCTGGATGGCACGTTAGTGCACCCTGTCTGCTGACATAACGGGCTGTCCATGCTGAGGACAGCCTTTTTGTTTGCGGGTTCAACATCCAATCAACACAAAGGGCACAAAGTACACACGGGTTCACGTCCTTCGTGACCTTGATGCCCTTTGTAGAAAAGAAACACGGAGGCGCGAATGCCAGAAAACATCCTCATTGCCATTGCCTGGCCCTATGCCAACGCCGAAATCCACGTGGGCAACATCACCGGCTCCCACCTGCCCGGTGACATTGTCGCACGTTATCACCGCCTGAAAGGGAACAAGGTGCTGATGGTCAGCGGCACCGATTCACACGGCACTCCCGTCACGCTGGCGGCGGACAAGGAGGGCAAGCCGGTCGAGGAAGTGTACAAAAAATATCACGACGGCTTCCTTGAATTATTCCGGGGCTTTGGCATCACCTACGACCTGTTCACCACCACCCACACCGAGAATCACTTCAAAGTTTCACAGGCGATTTTCCTCGCGCTCATGCGCAACGGCTATCTCTTCAAACAGACCTCGAAACAGTGGTACTCCCCCGCCGCCAAACGCTTCCTCCCCGACCGTTATGTGGAAGGAACCTGCTACATCTGCGGCTTCGAGGGCGCCCGCTCGGACCAGTGCGACAACTGCGGCAACGTGCTCGAACCCGAAAAACTGCTCAACCCCCGCGCCAAAACCGGCGACGGCGCGCTCGAACTGCGCGAGACCGAACACTTCTACCTCGACCTCTCGAAACTCGAACCCGATGTCAAGAAGTTCCTGAAGGAACGCGCCGCGCACATGCGCGAGACCGTGCTGGGCGAGTCGCTGGGGAAAATCGAGGCGGAAGGGCTCAAGCCGCGTCCCATTACGCGCGACCTCGATTGGGGCATCCCGGTGCCGGTGGATGAACCCGGCTGGGAGGGCAAAAAACTCTACGTCTGGTTCGAGGCGGTCATCGGCTACCTCTCCGCCGCCATCGAATGGGCGCAGGTGTCGGGTCAGAAAGACGCGTGGCGCGAGTGGTGGGCAAATCCCGAGGCGCGTCAGTTCTATTTCATCGGCAAGGATAATATCTTCTTCCACACCTCCCTGTGGCCCGCGCAACTCATGGGCGCCGGCAGCGCCTTCATGCAAATCTTTACCGGCGAGGAAATTCCGCTCACCCTGCCCTTCGATGTGCCTGCCAATCAGTTCATGAACCTCGAGGGAAAGAAAATCAGCGGCTCGCGCAACTGGGCGGTATGGGGACGCGACGCCCTGACCCGCTACGACGCCGACGCCCTGCGCTACTACCTGACCGTCAACATGCCCGAAGCCAAAGACAGCGACTGGGATTGGGCGGAGTTCGTGGCTCGCAACAACAATGAACTGGTGGCAACGTGGGGCAACCTGGCAAACCGTATGCTTTCGTTTGCCTACAAACACTGGGAGGGGCACGTCCCGCCGGTGGATGAAAATGCGCTTCGTCCCGCCGACCTGGAACTGCTCGCCGCCATCGAAAACGGCTTCAAAACGGTAGGCGCGGAATACGAAGCCGTGCATCTGCGCTCCGCCGTGGCAGAGACGATGAAACTCGCCACCGCCGTCAACCAGTATCTCGACGTTCACGCCCCCTGGAGCGCCGTGAAAACCGATAAAGACTCCGCCGCGCTGACCGTCTTCACTGCCCTCAAAGCCATTGACTCGCTCAAGGTGCTGTTTTCGCCCGTCCTGCCGTTTACAGCGGAAAAACTGCACGCCTTCCTCGGCTACGAAAAGCCGCTCTTTGGCGAACAATACATCGAAGAGATTCGCGACTCGCTCGGCACGCACAACGGACTGAGATACCGTCCCATCGAGGGAGTGCAATGGAAGCCCAGTGAACTCAAGCCGGGGCAGAAATTGAAACAGCCCGCTCCGCTCTTCAAGAAACTGGATGAGAGCATCGTCGAAGAGGAACGGGCAAGGTTGGGAAAATAAACTTCAAGGGCGATCCTGATGGGTCGCCCTTCTGGTTTCGGTTAACTGATGTTACGCAGTTTATTCGTGCCGCGACACCTTGTCCCCGCATGGAGATTTACGTCACCTGAAAACACGAGATAAATCTCGCACTACCGCATAAGGTAGCGGCTAATATGCCCCAAACTCCACTGCCGCATCCACCATGGCGAGGATGTTTTCCGGCGGCACATCGGGCATGATGATGTGGACGGGCGCGAGCATGTAGCCGCCGCCCTCGCCGAGGATTTCGATGACGCGTTTCACCTCTGCGCGTACCTCCTGCGGCGTGCCGAATGGCAGGATGCGGTGAGTATCCACTGCGCCGCAAAAGACGAGGTTCTTCCCGAATTGCCGCTTCAATTCATGCAGGTTTGCCATCTTGCCGGCTGACGTCTGAATCGGGTTGAGGATGTCCACGCCGATTTCGATGAGGTCGGGGATCAGCGGGAAGACATCGCCATCGGTGTGGAAAAACACCTTGGCTTTGGTGTGCGCTTTGATGAAGGCAATGTAATCGGCATGGAAGGGCTTGACGATGCTGCGATACATCTTGGGCGACATCAACAGGCTGTTCTGCATCCCCAGGTCGTCACCGATTTTGATCATGTCAATATCATCGCCGCATTCGCGCAGGAAGTTGCCCATCAGCGTTTTGCACAGGTCGGTGATCTTTGCCAGGAGCGCCTTCGCAAAATCGGGATGCCAGCCCAGGTTCGCCATGAAGCGGTCCATGCGCTGCATGGCGAAGGCGCGTTCGAGCGGAAATGCCAGCCAGGGCGTGGCGAGGATGGCATACTTGTTTTCAGCCGCCAGCCTTTGCACCTCCGCCCGCACGTGAGCGAAGCGCGTCGGGTCGTTCATGTCGGGCCAGGGATAAGTTTCGAGGTCGGCGATGGAGTGAGTCTCTGCCAGAGGGTGAATGGCTGGAAACCACATGCCGGGATCGCCTTCGACGGAGCCGACGCCCCAGGAGTTGAAGTAGGGCGAGCCCGGCTCCCGTGTGCGATTCCTTTCTCGGACGGAGGCAGGTTCACGGTCATGGACGCCGCGCACGTCGCTGTGGAGGCGTTCGAGCACGGCTTCATCTATTGCCGAGGCGCCCAGTTCGGGCCAGTCATAGAGGTATTTATCTTCTGCTTCTATGCCCAAATAACGTTTCAGATTGCGATAGGCAGGCGTGCTGATGCCGGTGGCGTTACTGGCGCCCAGCACAATGGGGACACGGTCGGGAATCTCGTGGTTCAAGACAGCCTGAACGCGTTCGCGTGAAGTCAGCGGCATGGTTGCTCCTGGGAGATGAAATAGCGTCAAGCGGATTGTATCGCGAATGTTACCGCTAGGCATAAAAAAGACTCCCTGGGTTGCAGGGAGTCTCTCGAGTTGAAACGGCGTCAGCGTATCTTGAACATCTGGGTCAACTTCATCGCCAAGTTCAAGTCGCCGGCGAGTTTGAGTTTGCCTTGCATGAAGGCTTGCATACCGTCCAGTTCGCCGGTGAAGATTTTGACGTAGTCGCCGGAGTCGGCGGTGAGGGTCATCTTGGGCGAGGGGTGCGCTCCCTTTTCGACTGTGACCTTGCCGTCTTTGATCACGGCGTACCATTCACCCGCTTCCGCGCCGGTGAACTTGAACTGGATGACCGCGTCGAGTCCAACCGCCTTTTCGGGGATGAACGCGCCGGGCATTTTTTCCATGAGTTGTGCTACTGTGAGGGGCATGTTAGTCTCCTTTTGTGAATTACCAATTACCAATTACGAATTACCACGGAAGTAACTGGTAATTGGTAATTGACATCTGACGAATGATTTGTTACTGAAGGTTCTCGAAGATCGCCGCCGCGCCCATGCCTCCGCCGATGCACATGGTGACCATGCCGTACTTCGATTTGCGGCGACCCATTTCGTAGATGAGTTGGGTGGTCAGTTTGGCGCCCGTGCAGCCGAGCGGATGCCCGAGGGCGATCGCGCCGCCGTTGACGTTGACCTTGCTTTCGTCCAGTTCGAGCAAGCGGATGACCGCCAGCGACTGCGCGGCAAAGGCTTCGTTCAATTCGATTAGGTCAATGTCGTTCAGCGTCAAGCCTGCCTTTTTGAGCGCCTTCGGGATGGCGGCAACCGGACCGATGCCCATGATTTCAGGCGGGACGCCCGCCACCGCAAACGAGACGAACCTTGCCAGCGGCTTGAGTCCCAGTTGCGCGGCTTTCTCTTCGGACATGACCATCACTGCCGCCGCGCCATCAGACATTTGGGAGGCGTTGCCCGCTGTGACCGTGCCGCCCTCTTTGAACGCGGGCTTGAGTTTGGCGAGCGCCTCCATGCTCGTATCGGCGCGCGGACCTTCATCCCGCTTCACGGTGAACGAGCGCTTCTGCACCTTCCCGTCCACGTATTCGGTTACTTCCACGTCAATCGGCACCAGTTCGGGGTCGAAGAGTCCGCTCTCGACTGCCTTCGCCGCCTTCTGGTTGCTCTTGAGGGCAAACTCATCCTGCGCCTCGCGGCTGATGTTGTATTTGACGGCGACGTTCTCGGCGGTGAGTCCCATGTTGGTGTAGTAGTGCGGCAGTTCCATCGCAAAGTGCGGATTGGGCGAGAACTTGTAGCCCATCATCGGCACCATGGACATGGACTCCACGCCGCCGCCGATGCCCACTTCGATGTCGCCTGCCTTGATCATGTATGCCACGTGCGCGATGGACTGCACCCCCGACGAGCAGTAGCGGTTGATGGTCTCGGCAGGGACGGAATCGGGCAGACCCGCGCGCAGGGCAATCATGCGGGCGATGTTCATGCCCTGCTCGCCCTCGGGGAAGGCACAGCCGAAGACCACGTCCTCGATTTCGGCGGGGTCGAGATTCGGCGTCCGCTTGAGCAAGGCTTGGATCACGGTAGCAGACATCTCGTCGGGGCGAACCGTGGCAAGTCCTCCCTTTTTGGCTTTGCCGACGGGCGTCCGCACCGCGCTAACGATAACGGCTTCTTTTGTTGTCATAAGTCTCTCCTTGGTTGGTAATTGGTAACTGGTAATTACCAATCTCCAATTACCAATTACCATTTACCAATTACTAATTCCTCAACGGCTTCCCCGTTTGCAGAAGCGCCCACATGCGCGCCTGGGTCTTTTCTTCGCCGCACAGCGACAGGAAGGCTTCGCGCTCGAGGTCGAGGATGTATTGCTCGCTCACCCATTGCGGTTTGCTCAATTCGCCGCCCGCCATGACGTAGGCGAGTTTGGTGGCGATGTGCGCGTCGTACTCGGTGATGTACTTGCCTTCCTTGAACGACCACGCGCCGATTTTCATCGCGCCGTACATGTCGCGCCCTGGGGCGTAGATGAGTTCGGGCGCAGGCGGACGATACCCCGACGCCGCCATGTGCAGCACTTCGCGCTTGGCTTCGGTGAGCAGATGGTCGCGGTTGAGGACGATGCGGTCGGCAGGACCGAGGATCGCCATGTCGCGCGCTTCGTATGCAGACGTGGCGACCTTCGCCTGACCAATCTGCAGGAACGCACGCTGGATGAACGGGAACGGTTCGGCGTTTTCGGTCTTCATGGCGGGGTTGATGATGCGGCGCATCATTTCCTTCGTGCCGCCGCCCGCAGGGATGACACCCGCGCCGAGTTCGACCAAGCCGATGTACGTTTCCGCCGCAGCGACCACGCGCGAGGCGTGCATGGTCACTTCACAGCCGCCGCCGAGCGCCAGTCCCGCAGGTGCAACCACGACAGGTTTCGGGAAGTAGCGCATCCGCATGTTCAGGTTTTGCAGTTTACGCACCGCCGCATCGAGCGTGTCCCACATGCCTTGCTGCGCGGCGACCACCACCATAAAGAGGTTCGCGCCCGCGCTGAAGTTCTCGGCTTCGTTACCAATTACCAATCCCGCAAACTCACGCTCAACTCGATCCAAAGCCTCAAGCGTAATGTTGAAAATATCATCATCGAGCGCGTTCATCTTGGTGTGGAATTCCACCAGCGCCACGCCGTCGCCGATGTCGTAGAGCGTTGCGCCCGCATTCTCGCTGATGACTTTCTTCGTGCCTTTCAAATCGCTGAGGACGACCATGCCCTCAGGATGCTTGATCTTCACATACTTCTTCTTCGCCACGTCGTACACGCCGACCTTGTTCGCGCCCTTATACTGATAGAACGTCTCGAAGCCGTTCTTCAGCATTTCGTCCACCCACTTGGCGGCGGGGTAGCCGGCGGCTTTCATCTTCTTGACCGTCTCACGCACGCCGAGCATGTCCCACGTCTCGAACGGTCCCGCCTCGTGCATGAACCCCCAGCGGACGGCGTCGTCAATCGGCTTCATCGTATCCGCCACTTCAGGGATGATGGATGACGCGTACTGGAAGCCCTGATACGTCAACGCCTTGACGAGATTCGCCGCCTTGTCATCCGCTTCAAGCAGGACCTTGAGCCTGTCACCCAGACCCTCGACATCTTTCGCCTTCCCGACGGATTCGAAGCGCGGCTTGGTCGGCGGGACATGCTCCAGCGTGTTCAAGTCCAACGACCAGAATTCCTTGCTCCCATCCTCCTTGCGGACTTCCTTGTAGAAACCGATTTTGGTCTTGTTGCCCAGCCACTTGCGCTCGATGAGGGTCGAGATCAACTTGTTGGGCGCTTCGGCTTTGAGGTACTGCTGACCGAGTTTGTCGTGCGGAATTAACGGCGCGAGGTTGCGCCCGACGTGATCCCACACGTCAATGCCCACCAGGTCAATCAGGCGGAAGGTGGCGGTTTTGGGGCGCCCGATCAACGGTCCCGTGATGGCGTCCACCTCGTCCACGGTGTAGCCGTTCTTCAGGATGAAGTCCAGCGCGAACGCGCCCGTCCCAAACGCGACGCGGTTGCCGATGAAGTTGGGCGTGTCCTTGCACAGCACGATTCCTTTGCCCAGCCGATGTTCGCCGAAGTAACTGATGAACTCGACGACTTCCTTCGAGGTGTCCTTCGTTGGGATGATTTCCAGCAATTTCAAGTAGCGCGGCGGGTTGAAGAAGTGTGTGCCAAGGAAGTGTTTCTTGAATTCCTTCGAGCGCCCCTCCGCAATGGACGTGACGGGGATGCCCGACGTGTTCGTACTGACGATGGCATTCGGTTTGCGGACCTCGTCAATGCGCGCCATCAAGTCCTGCTTGATTTTGAGGTTCTCGACGATGGCTTCGCAAATCCAGTCCGCTTCGGCAACCGCGCCAAAGTCATCTTCGAGATTGCCGAGCGTGACGAACGTCTTCAGTTCGGGCGACATCAAGTTGGCGGGTTTGGCTTTCAGGCATGCCTCCCACCCTGCATTGACGATTTTGTCCCGAGCCGCCTTATCGCCCTCCGGCGCATCCTTCGGGACGATGTCCAGCAGCGTCACAGGCACGCCTACGTTCGCCAGGTGCGCTGCAATCGCCGCCCCCATCGTCCCCGCGCCGATGACTACGGCTTTGTGAATTTGGTATGTCATGGTTTCTCCTTTTGGTGCGTGGTAAGTGGTAACTGGAGATTGGTAATTGGTAATTGGGAATTAGAGATTGAGGTAGTTGAGGTCGGCTTCGGAAAAGAGAGGCTCGGGGATTTCTTCCAGATTTACGGCGAGATATTCTGGCGCAGATTCGCGGACGGCGGTGGATCTCCCTTTGGGCTGCTCAGAACGAACAGTTCGCAAGCCGCCGGCAAAAGCGTTCAGTTGCCGAGCCAGCGTAGTCAGGCTGCCTGCATATTTTTGCACATCCTCTGGACTCATCAGGCTGCGTTCTCTCGTTCTGTTGAGCCAGTACTTGGTCTCGAACAGACTCCCGCGCGAGTAATACAGGAATTGTAATTTCTCGCCGAAGTTGTATCGTCCGAACGATTCCGCGATGTTTGCGCCAATCGAATCAACGGCTTCTGCCAATTGCTTTCCGACGACATCTTTGGCAAATTCGTCCCACTCCACAACGCGCTTCCAAATTGCATCGGCAATTCCCTCAGCCGCTTTCAACACCTGCAAATCCTCAAACGTCGCCATCACTCCTCCATTTGCCAATTACCATTTACCAATTACCATCATCTTAACTCCGCTCCACTATACCCCAGTATCTGCCTCGCCACCACGAGACGATTAATCTGCCCCGTGCCTTCGTAGATGTCCGTGATCTTCGCGTCGCGGAACCACTTTTCGGCAAGGAACTCGCGGCTGTAGCCCAGCGGACCCAAAATCTCGACCACCTTCTGCGTGATCTTCGTCCCCACATCGCCTGCCTTGACCTTGCTCATCGAAGACTCGAGCGCGTTGGGGTGTTTGTTATCCGCCATCCACACTGCCTTGATGACCATCAGCCACGCCGACTTGAGCATGATGTCCATGTCAATCACATCGCGCTCGATAGCGGTCAACTTCTGGCGCGGCAGACCGTAGCGAATTTGGATTCCGTTCTCGGCGAGTTTTTCCTTCAGGAATTCGAGAGCGGCTCGCGCCACGCCCAAGCCTGAGGCTGCCACGAGGGGTCTTGTCGCATCGAAGGTCGCCATCGCGCCCTTGAAGCCCGTCGTGGTCTTCTCGACGGTGGGGCTGCCGAGGATGTGGTCGAACGGCACGCGCACATCCACCAGCGAAATCGCCGCCGTATCGCTGACGCGGATGCCGAGTTTGTGCTCCAACTTGGTCACCCGCACACCAGGCGTGCCTGCCTCGACGACGAAGGCGCGCATTCCCGCCCGCCCTGCACTGGGGTCAATGCTCGCCCAAACGACGATGAAGCCCTTGCCGAGTTTTTCGTAGGGGGTCAGGGACTTGTCGCCGGCGGTGACGAAAATCTTCTCGCCGTTGATCACCCACTCGTTGGTCTTTTCGTCCAGCACGGCGCGCGCCCGAATGGAGGCGGTATCCGAACCTGCGCCCGCCTCGGTCATGCACATGGCGGCAAAAGTGGGTTTTTCGCCCGCAAAGCGCGCCAGGAACTTCGCCCGCTGTTCGGGAGTCCCTGCCGCCTGCACCGCCGCTGCGCCCAACCCGCCGCCTGGCGTGCAAAGATAAAAGCCCACGTCGCCCCAGGCAAGCGCCTCGATCTGCGCCGCCAGCGATTGATAGGCAATCGGCGGTCGTTTTTCTTTCTGTTCTTCACCCTCGTGACCGTTGCCCTTCTCTTTCGGCGCGAGCGAGCCTGCTCCCATTGCCTTCATGGCGGTGTGCATGAACTCGATGTAATCCCAGGGAATTTCATGCTCGTGTTCGTCGTAGTAACGCGACTTCGAGCGCATCATCTCTTCCGCGACGGTTTTCAACACAAATTGTGTTTGCACAATGGGTTTTGGGGGTTCAAATTCGATAGGCATGGTTTACTCCTTCAATTACCACAATTACCAATTACTATTTACCATTTGCGTAATTGGTAACTGGTAATTGGTAATTGGTAATTACACTATGGCTAGTCCCGTAAACGTGGCAAAGCCTCTGCCGTTCCGCATCCACATCTCGACGGGGTGTTCGCGGATGTAACCGTGTCCGCCGAGGATCTGCACGGCGCGGTCGGTGACCATCATCGCCATGTCGGCAGCGCCCATATAAGCGAGATATGCTTCGGTAAAGGCGTCATCCTTGCCGGCGTCGAGTTTCCAAGCGGCTTCCCAGGTGAGCAGGCGGCTGGCTTCGATCTCCGTCCGCATTTCGGCGAGCATGAAGGCGATGGCTTGCTTCTGCGCGATTTTCACGCCAAACGCCTCACGCTCCTTGGCATAGTTCTTGCTGTACTCGAAGGCGGCATTCGCCACGCCGACCGCGGCTGAGGCGGCGGCAAGGCGCATCGAAGCGAGGACAGGCTCAAAGTCCATGCCTGAAGCGCCGCCCAGACGATTCGCCGCAGGGACTTTGACGTTGTCCAATTTGACGCGGTACATCGGCAGCGCGTTGAGGCTCATCAATTTTTCGCGCTCGTCGCCGATGGTCAGTCCTGCCGCGTCTTTCGGGACGATGAAACCCTGCGTCTTACCCTCGAGGCTGGCATAGACGATCATTGCCTCGGCATCTTTCGCAAACGGGACGAATGCCTTCTCACCGTTGAGAACATATTCATCGCCTGCGAGGGCTGCGGTGGTTCTGAGCGCGAGCGGATCGAAGTCGAAGGCATATTCGATGAGCGCGGCAGTATATGGAGCCCAATCGCCCTCGATGACTTTGGGCAGGTATTCCTTCTTCTGCTCTTCGCTGCCCGCGAGCAGTATCGGCGTGGCAAACAGACTCGGCGTCATCACTGCCAGCGTGCCAGCCAGGTCGCCGAATGCCATCTCTTCGACAGCCAGCACCCCCGTGACCGCGCTGCGCTCGCCGAAGCCGCCGTATGCTTCGGGGATGGAGGCTTGCAGCAAGCCGAGTTCCCAGCCCTTGCTGATGAGTTTTCTCGGCATTTCGCCGCTCTCCTCCGCGTCGCGCGCGGCAGGACGCAGGTCATTGGCGGCGTACTTCCTCACTGCGTCAACGAGCATTTGTTGTTCTTCAGTTGGGTCAAATGAATACATGGTTCCTTCCTTTCGGTCATTGGTGGACAGGTACGCAGTACACAAGTACACAGGTAGAAGCCTTGCCCGCGCGCTGCCTAATGTATTTGTGTACCTGTATGCCCGTATACCTGTTCTACATACCTGTACACGTTCCTTTCCAATTGTTGGATTACGTCGCCGTTTAGTGTTCGATATTTTGCCGGCAGAGCCTTTTCTATTTCATCGGGGTTTGTTACCTCGATCATGCCGTGCTCGTAGAGATATTCGATATACGCGCCCGTTTTTTCGATGACCAGCAGTTGGTTGTATCCGTTCATTTCGCCATACACGGCGCGGCACACTTCAGCAATCGTCAGCGGTTCGGCAAGGGCTTGCAGGGCGCGGCTCATGCGGCGGATGAGGTTTCGCCGCGTGGCTTCGATGCGTTCCGCCAAATCGGTAAAGGCGTCGTTGTGACCGTTCAGGAACAGGCGCGCCCCATCCGACCATTCCTGGAGCCGCGCCAGCGAGGCAAGGTAATGATCCACACCGCCATAGGGATTGATGGACTCGGGCGCGAGGTGCGGCGTGACCCCTTCCACAACCATGTCGCCGCAAAAGACGACATCGTCCACCCGCATCGCCACGTGACCCGGACAATGCCCCGGCAAATGGATCATTTCCAACGCCTCAACCTGCATCCCTTGCGCTTCGTAGGTGAAGTCCACAGGGACGGAGCGGTAGAGCGCTTTGGTGAAGCGGTAAATGCCGAGGAGTGAGTCAATTTCGTCGCTGGCGAGTCCGCTTTCGGCGAGGAAAGATGCGAGGCGGCGGGAGATGAGGGCAAGCCGCGCGTCGTGGTGCGCCACAACCTGCACGTCCAGTTCGTGACATCCAATCTGTGCGTTCGTGAGAGGTTTGAGTTTGGCAAGTCCGCCGTAATGGTCAATGTGGGCGTGTGTGATGAGGATATGAGTAAGGTCGGCTGGCTGTAATCCGGCTTGTTTCAGGCCGTTTGTCAGGTCTTCATGGGAGACATCGGTGCCGGAGCCGGTGTCAATGAGGATGTTTTGTCCCTTCGCGGAAACGACGTAGGCGTACGCCCAAAACTTCGGAAAAGCCTGAATGGGCAGGCGGTGAATTTTTACCCCGCTGGAAGTTTCGAATACAGCGTAGGCGACTGGGGTCATTTCAGTAGTCCATTCAAGAGCAGGCTGGCGTAGTCATCGGCAATTTGCTGGATGGTCTTTTCGCCGTCACTGCGATACCAGGTAATCGTCCAGTTCAACAAGCCAAGGATGGCGCGCGCCGTGAGGGGAACGTCGTCACAGCGAAAGATGCCTTCATCCACACCCTGCGTCAGGACGTTGCGCCATAACAGTTCGAACTTGTCGCGGTTGGGGACGTGGCGGGCGTGCTGACGCCGCTCAAGAGCGCGATGCTCGAAGAGGAGAACCGCTGCCAGGTCGAGGTTCTCGTCGAGGATTTGCAGGTATTCGGAAATCATGCGGCGCAGTTTCTGGTCGGCGGAGAGATCCTGGGAGGTGATGGCGGAAATTCGCTCGAGGAGAATTTTGAGCGCCTGGTCGAGCAGTTCGAGCAAAATCTCCTGCTTGGACGAAACGTGATGATACAGGCTGGCTTTTTGCAGATGGACGGCTTCCGCAATGTCGTTCATGGATGCGCCATGAAACCCCTTCTGGCGGAAGACTTGCGCAGCGGCTTCGAGGATATCTTCGCGTGTCATATATTCCCTACCGAACGGTCGGTAAGTGGATGATACTCCCAAGCGGCGGTAAAGTCAAGATGTTGAAGCAGTTATTTTATTGTCTCATCTTACGCGAAACGTCCCGAAGGTTCTCGCAAATTGCGTCTATTTTTTAGCCGAACCTTCGGGACGGTGCGTAATCAGTTATTGTGTTAGACTTCGTCCATGATTTCGACCCGCACCGAACGAGATTCGCTGGGAGAGATACAAGTCCCCGCCGAGGCGTTGTACGGCGCGCAAACTCAACGCGCTGTGGAAAATTTCCGCATCTCGGGCTTGAAACCGCGCCCCGCATTCATCTGGGCAATGGGGGTGATCAAACGGGCTGCCGCCGAAGTCAACCATGACCTGGGTTTGCTGGACTCTCGACGGGCGGAAGCCATCACCCAAGCCGCGCAGGAGGTGATGGACGGCAAATGGAGCGCCCAGTTCGTGGTTGACCCTTTCCAGGCGGGCGCGGGGACGAGTCACAACATGAACGTCAACGAAGTCATCGCAAACCGCGCCACGCAGATCATGGGCGGGAAATTGGGGGAATATCTCGTACACCCAAACGATCACGTCAACATGTCGCAATCCACGAACGACACGATACCGACCGCCATTCGGCTTGGCTGTCTGCGGCGGTTGGATGAACTATTGGGCGCATTGAAAAATCTCACCGACGCGTTGAATGAAAAGGCGGTTGAATTCGACGACATCGTCAAATCAGGACGGACGCATTTGCAAGATGCCGTGCCGGTCCGCCTCGGTCAGGAGTTTGGCGCGTACGCCAAAGCCGTTGAGCGCGACGCAGAGCGCATCCGCGATGCCGCCGAGGCGTTGAGGCGGCTTGGGATTGGCGGCACAGCCGTTGGGTCCGGCTTGAACGCACATCCGGAATATCACACGCGCATGGTTGCCAGGTTGTCCGTGCTGACCGGATTTCGGCTGAGAGAGTCTGACAATTTGTTTGAGTCCATGCAATCCATGGCAGACATGGCGGCATTCTCGTCCGCCCTCAAAACGCTGGCGCTGACCTTGATCCGCATCGCCAACGACTTCCGCCTGCTCGCCTCGGGTCCAGCCACCGGGCTGGATGAAATCCGACTGCCTGCGGTGCAGCCGGGGTCGAGCATCATGCCGGGCAAGGTCAACCCGGTGATGGCAGAAATGCTGGATATGGCGATGATGCACGTGGTCGGGTGTGATGCAAGCGTTTCCCTGGCAGCCCAGGCTGGACAACTGGAATTGAACGTGATGATGCCGTTGATTGCATACGAACTGTTCGAGCAGATGCAAATCACCATCGAAGCGGTGCGCGCTTTCACGGAAAAAGCCGTGCGCGGCGTGCGGGCAAACCGCGAGAAGGCGGAAGGCTGGCTGGAGAAGAATGCCATCATTGTGACCGCGCTAAATCCATTGATCGGGTACGCACAGGGAGCGGCGCTGGTCAAAGAGGCGCTGAAACGCAACCTCCCGATTCGGGAAGTTGCCATACAAAAAGCGGAAGCCGGGGAATTGAAACACCGCGACGAAGACCGCGCGGTTTCCGCCGAAGAGATCAAAGCCGCACTTGCGGACTTGAGAAAACTGACGGGAAAATAACCAACCACTGCCTCCCTTACACTATCAAAAACGGGACGCGGCCTGACACGGATTTACGCGGAAACAGCCTGCATCATTCAAAATGAAAAAAACACGCTACTAATGCTATAATCGAAATATGGCAACGCCACTCCCTCCCCAACAAACTGCTTCGCCTCATGCCGGTCCCGAAGAACTTGCCGTGCAACAAGAACGCGAAAAACAGACGAAACGTTTGACAGCCGCCGTCCTCGCTGGCGTGGTCATTTTTTTGGCGCTGCTGGGCACGGCAATCTATTTCCTGCTCCAGCCTGCCACACCCACCGACAAGATTCGCGACATCTTCATCATCGTGGTGGCGCTCGAATCGCTGGTCATCGGCGTGGCGCTGATTGTCCTCATCGTTCAAATGGCAAGCCTGATCAACCTGCTTCAAAACGAAGTGCGCCCCATCCTCAAAGCCACCAGCGAGACCGTCAACAACCTGCGCGGCACGGCGGAATTTTTGGGTGAAAACGTCGTCGAACCCGTCATCAAATTGAACGGTTATCTGGCGGGCTTGAGCCGTATGTTAGAATTGATGGGCATAAAAAAGAAATGACTTTTTTCGCAAAAAGACCAACCCAACCCCAAGGAGGTTACCATGTCTGATCGTGATGAATTCGGAGCCTTTCTCGTAGGCTTCATTGTCGGCGGGCTGACCGGAGCCGTTGTGGCTTTGCTGTTTGCTCCTCAATCCGGCGAAGAGACCCGCGCCCTTATCAAGGATAAGTCCATCGAACTGCGCGACAAAGCACAACACACCGCCGAAGAGGCGCTCGCCAAAGCCGAAGCCGCCGCTCAGGAAGCGCGCGCCCGCGCCGATGAACTTGCCCGGCAGTTGAAGGAACGCGGCACCGAGGTCTACACCAAAGCCAGCGAACGCGGCAAGGCGGTTGTGTCGGATGTGCGCGAACGCGGCAAGACCGCGGTCGAATCGCTCCGCAAAGGCAAAAAGTCCGACGAGGCGGCTGCATAAGTCACCTGCATCCGTGCGAGGGTTTGACCCGGCGGTCAAACCCTCGTTTTGTTTATGAAAACGCTTCTGCGGGTATTCTTCCACCTGCTCTACCACTCGTTTGCCTTTACCTACGACCTCGTGGCAGGGATCGTTTCGCTTGGGCATTGGAGGGAATGGATTTTGGAAGTGGTCCCCTTCATTCACGGAACGCGGACGCTCGAAATCGGTCACGGACCCGGTCACCTGCACCGCTTCCTTCTCCGCCGAGGCTTGGTCGCTGTTGCCCTGGACGAATCTGCCGCGATGAGCCGGCTTGCCAGGCGGCGGGCGCTTGCGAAGGATGCGGATCAGTTAGCAGCGCCTTCACACATGCAACCCTCGCAACATCCTGGCTGCACGCAAATCAATTTGACGCGCGGATTGGCGCAAGCGCTCCCCTTTCGAGACGGGGCATTCGAAACCGTCCTTGCCACCTTCCCCGCAGAGTACATCGCCGATCCGCAAACGCTGTCAGAGGTGAGGAGATGCCTTTCGGACGGAGGCAGGTTTGTCGTCCTGCCCGCTGCGCTGCCCAGGAACCGCCTCCTCGCCTGGTTGTTTCGAGTCACAGGTCAGGCGCCATCCGATGCCGTGCAAGTCATCCAGCAAAAATTACAAGAGCCGTTCATTCAAGCGGCGTTCGAGACAAAGATGCATGTACTGGAAAGAACTTCGGGTACACTTATCATCGTTGTCGCTGAAAAAAAGGAAAAGTATGTTCAAAAAACTTCGTGAACCTGTCAATAGTCTCACCCATTGGGCGGGCGCTGTGCTTGCGCTTGCCGGATTGATTGCCCTGCTCGTGGTGGGCTGGGATACGCCCGCCAAGGTCGTTTCGCTCGCCATTTACGGCATCAGTCTGATTGCCATGTTTTCCGCAAGCGCCACCTATCACATGGTGCGCGTGAAGGATAAGGCTTTGGAAATCTTCCGCAAGATTGATCATTCCGCCATTTACCTGCTCATCGCCGGGACTTACACGCCGTTTTGCGTGAACGCCTTCGAGGGCTTTTGGAAATGGGGAATGCTGAGCATCATCTGGTCGCTGGCGCTGATTGGGATTGTGGTGAAGGTGTTCTACATTCGCGCGCCGCGCTGGTTGAACGCCGGCATCTACGTTGTCATGGGCTGGCTGGCAGTTGGCGCAGCCGGACAAATGCTGGCGGCGCTGCCCGCTTGGGTGTTTGGCTGGTTGATTGCCGGCGGCGTGATTTACACCCTGGGCGCGATTGTGTACATCACCAAAATTTTCAATTTCAAGCCCGGCGTATTCGGCTTTCATGAGATGTGGCACCTCTTCGTTCTGCTTGCTGCGGCGGCGCATTATGTGGCAGTGCTGGGCGTGGCGGTGTAGTTACTTGAGGATTTGAAACAGGTTGCTGTAGTCGTCCGTCCATAGCCTGAGGTTCGTGGAGTAGCCGCTCAAGTCCACCGCACGGGCTTGGATGGCGGGAACGTTCAGGACGGCGGGGTCGCGGGTAAGCAAAATCCAGTGGGAGGCGTAGCCGCCATTCGCGTCGCCGGCATAGTCAACGCGCACCAAATGCAAGCCGTGATGCCTTGCCAACTGCCAGAAGACCGGTTGAAGGTCGAGGTGGAGGTTGGTGATGTGAGCGGCAATGATGCCGCCGGGCGCAAGATGGGCAAGATACAAATCAAAGGCTTCCGTAGTGACGAGGTGGACGGGTATCGAGTCGCTGCTGAAGGTATCGAGGATGAGCACGTCGAAGGTTTGCGAGCCGCTTTCAGCCAGTTCGCGTTCGAGGGAGAGGCGCGCGTCGCCGAGGATCATGGTTACGTCTGCCTGACTGTCTTTGACGAAGGAGAAAAAGCCGCCCTGTCCTTTCGCCAGGTCAACCACAACGGGATTGATTTCGTACAAACGATACACATCCCCGCGCTGACCATAGACCGCCAGCGTCCCTGCGCCGGCGCCCAGCATCCCCACTCGCATTCCCCTGCCGTATTTAGGATGATGTAAGATTGCCAGCCCTGCTCCGCTTTCGCGGGCGTAGTATGTCGTCGGCAGATGGCGGTCTGCTCCGATAAACTGCAACCCATGAATGGTGATTCCATGCGTCATGAGGTAGGCGGGGCGCGGCGGCTCGCCAACCATGCTTTCGCGCACGCGGATGACGCCGTAAAAATTCCTTTTGGCGTAGAGCGAACCGGAAAAAGATGTTTCCACCAGCACGAGCAAGCCGGTGGTCAATGCGAAGACAAAGAAGAGAAAGCGGGAACGCGCCGCTATGTCAGTGGAATAAGGCAAAACGGCTCCATCCTCTCTTTTTGAAGAGCGAAAAATGGTCAGGAGTACCGCCACTGCCAGCGCCAGTCCAACAAAGAATTCCCAGTAACCGTCGAAGATCAACGGCGCAAGCAGGCTGACGAACAATCCGCCCAGCGCTCCGCCGACGGAAATCATCAGGTAGAAACTGGTGAGGTGGTCGGCAGAGGGACGCAGAAGATATAACTCGCCGTGACAGAGCATGCAGGCAGAGAAGAGTAAAAAACTGTACGCCAGGATTTGCCAGTAGATGTGCAAGCGGGTGGCGTTGAGCAGGACCACCACCGTCCCTGCGGCGGCAAGGATAAAGAGAGAGGCGTAAACGCTGTGGTTGTATCCGCGCTCGCCGGAAAAAGTCAGGATGAAGGAGAGCAGGTACAACACAAGCGGAAGAATCCATAAGAACGGGATAACCGCTACTTCCTGCGAAATCTGATTCGTGACCGACAAAAGCAGGAGTGACGCGGCGCCGCTCAACCCCACCCACAGCGAGAGCAAGGCAAAAGAGGGACGCCCATTTTGGGAAACAGGAACAGCATCCGGGGCGGTTGGAAGCGAAGCGCGCCCATTACGAAGCGCAATCCAGCCGGCAAGCAATCCGAAGAGGACAAAGCCGGCGCTCCATACCCATCCCTGACTCTGAAGCGGAAGATTCGGCTCGATGACAAACGGGTAAGTAAGCAAGCCGAGCAGCGAGCCGGCATTCGATAATGAATAGAGTTTTGCGTAAGACCTTTCGGGAAAAGCACGGCTGAACCATGCCTGCATCAGCGGACCGTTCGAGGCGAGCAGAAAATACGGCAAGCCAACCGAAAGGGCAAGCAGTTTGAGAATGGCAGGGGCGGGCAGGGTATCAGCCTGCGGTTTCCAGTTGGCGGCGGGCAGGGTTGGAGTTTCCCAATTCAAAGCCTGCACAGTCAGCACGACAAAGGCAAGCGCAAGCAATGCGACATGGATGGCAGATTGCCTTTTTCGTTTCATCAACCAGTAGGCATACGCATAACCGCCGCTAAGCGCCGCCTGAAAGAACAACATCGCCGTTGACCAGACCGCAGGCGTGCCGCCAAACCACGGCAAAATGAATTTCCCAACCATCGGCTGGACTTGGAAAAGAAGAAAAGCGGAAAGGAAGATGCTGAGTGCAAAGATAAGCATGATGTCACCTGTTGTATTGTAAATGCGCAGATGGGATTCATGTACAATTGGATAGCGCGGCAAGCCGCAGTCCAAATTGTCTTCGCCGCGCAGGGCGCGTTCTCTTACGCGCCGTCTCTGGCGTCAGAGAACGCAAAATACGCTCAAGCGTTGCATGGAGCAGCCCGTAACATCTTCGTGATTAGCGTGGTGTTCACCGAGTAATACTATAAGGACTTATGCAAAAAGGACAAAGATATGAACCAAAACAAACGAAAAACATCCAGCGCGTTTCTGATACTTGGCATGGCATTTCTGGTCATCGGGCTTTCCACCGACAATACCGCCTTTACCTGGGCGGCGCTGGCGTTCATTGTTATTTCCCTCGTCCTGGGCGGACGGTGGATGAGACCAAGAAAAAGATGAGGCGCAAAAAACCATGGAAAAGAAACCTGCTTTAGATGCGCAATTGGTGCAAGAATTCGTAGGCAATGCCCACGGTAATTTGGAACGTGTGAAAGAGTTACTGACTCAGGAACCGGCGCTGGTCAACGCCACGTGGGATTGGGGCGGCGGCGATTTCGAGACCGCGCTAGGCGCGGCTTCGCACATGGGGCGCAGAGACATCGCTGTTTTTCTGCTCGAACACGGCGCGCGGCTCGATATTTTTGCCGCGGCAATGCTCGGTAAACTGGACATCGTTCAAGCCGCGCTCGAAGCATTTCCCCAGTCGCTTCACACGCCGGGACCTCACGGAATACCGCTCATCACCCATGCCGAGGCGGGCGGCGACGACGCCAGGACGGTGTTGGAATATTTGCAAAACTTTCGTCTCTAACATAGCACATTCCCTTTCAATCAACGAGCCGGCTCTGCAACAGAACCGGCTCGTTTGTCTGTGGTCGGATTCGAGACCTTAGAGAGTGTTTTAAATTTTTCCGGTTAGCGCGTAGACGACATTCTCCCCTGGCACCGCCCGCCAGGGCAGGTGTAACGTCGCCTGCGGATGCGCAAGAGAGCGCATCCTACGCAAATGACACAAAATAGGGGGCTTTTAAAACGCTCTCTTACGCTTTGGCGCGCATTTTATGGCGTATCAATGCAGATTTGAAAATGCGGTCAAAGAATCCTTTGTAGCCATCCTTATCGTACAAAATCATGTAATCCGCCGGACCGTATTCCTCCGGCGGCAGCATGATGGCGCCGTTGGGATTGATCTCCAGGATGAACAATTCGCCCTTTTCATTCATGCGAATGTCACAGCGCCCATAGCCCACTCCACCCATGGCAAGGAACATCCGCTTCCCCATCTCCTGCAGGCGGGCAACCAGGACGGGGTCTGTCACCTGCTTGAAATCGAACGGCACGTTGTAGTCCCATTTGATGTCGGTATGCCAGAATTCCTCGCCCGGTGGGAAGATCAACTCGGCTGGCGGGTACACAAACGGATCGGATAAATCGTCCGGATTATCCACCACGAAAACATTGAACTCCTTGCCGACAATGAACTCTTCCATGCGTGCCGCGCCAAACTGGGAGCAGATTCGTTCCACCTGAACGCGCAACTGCTCCAAGGTATCCACGCGAGATTCCCGGAACATGCCGGTACTGCCATAACTCTTGGGATGCTTCACCATGATGGGAAAGCGGAGATTTTTGACCAGCCGCTCGGCTTCTTCCGCCGATCGGACTTGATAACCCTTTGCAAATCCAAGTCCATGCGCCTCTGCCACGGCCTGCATCTCTTCGCGGGTGGGATCGAAGAATTTTTCATCCGCGCCCGTATAGGGAAGATTTAACTCCTCCAAAGCGCGGACAACATCAATGCCGTGATAGGCATATTCATTCCATTCGTCCAACTCATAACCTTCGCAGATATTCAAGAACACATCGAAGCGATTCTGGTCGGCAATGGATTTGATAAACGGCAGGACGGGAGCCTTCACGGTAAACATCTCCCAGTCATAATCCTTCAAATACGGGGCGGGGTTGAAATCCTCGGGTTCTTCATCAGTCAACAAACAAACGCGCATTGACGAACTCCTTTCAAAGATTGTTTTGCAATCATACACTCTATTATTACACATTCCCACTACATGACAATACACCGGGAGATTAAAAGTTCAAAAGACTCCATCCGAAATCATATTGATATGCAAACAAACACTGTCTTGCGCTGACGCGCAGAAAAACAATCTGCCGCGCCCTTGACAGATTTCCCGTTATGCATAAAATTTAGGTATTCCTAAATTTTGTTTTACTCTAAAATAATGAAGAAGAAGTTCACCATCTCCACTGAGGACTACCTCAAAACCATCTACGAACTCACCGAAAACGGCGAGAGCGCCAGCACCAACGCACTGGCACAAAAATTGAAAATCAGCGCTCCATCGGTGACCGGCATGATCAAAAAACTCGCTTCCGCCAAGCCTGCCCTGGTCGAATACCAGAAACATCAGGGAGTCACGTTGACGCGGGAGGGCAAACGCGCCGCGCTTGAGGTCATCCGCCATCACCGCCTGCTCGAAGCGTGGCTGGTTCAAACCCTCGGCTATTCCTGGGATGAGGTTCATGAGGAGGCGGAGCGGCTCGAGCATGTCATTTCGGAGGATTTCGAACAGCGCATCGCCGCCGCCATGGGACATCCCACCCGCGACCCGCATGGAGAGTTGATCCCGACCGCCGACCTCAAGATGCCGCCGGAGGATTCGACCCCGCTTTCCGCCCTGCGTCCCGAGCAAAGCGGGACAATCCAATGTGTGAAAGCCGCGGATACCGACTTACTCCGCTATCTCGAAAGTCTGGGTCTCATCCCCGGCGCGGCGATCGAAGTCAAGGACTATTCGCCATTCGACCACAATCTGACCGTAAAAGTCGGTCGCAAAACAGTCGTGCTCGGATTGAACGTTACCAGCAAAATTTTTATAGCGATGTAAAGCAACCATGAACGAACTATTTTTCAAAATCGCATTCTTTGGCATTTTCTTCAGTTTCGCCTACGTGATGACGCACTATTCAAAAAAGGCGAAATCCCATGCCAAAGAGCAAAGCGAACGCATCCGTCAACACAATAAAAACGAAGTGCCGCTCCTGCTGAAACTCCGCACCGTGTTTGGCATCCCTTTTTATACTGGCATGTTGATTTGGACGTTCGCACCGCAGTACATGGAATGGTCTGCGCTTCCCCTGCCGCTCTGGGTACGCTGGGCTGGGCTGGGGCTGGGTCTATTGGCAGTTTTTCTGAACGCGTGGAGCCACAAAACTCTGAGCCAAAAACTCGGCACGGACTTCGACCCTGCCTTGCGCCTGCTCAAGGTCCCCGCGCTGGTGACGGAAGGACCGTATGCAAAAATTCGACACCCGATTTACCTTGCCTTTCTGCTGATGCAAATCTCGGTTCTGCTTCTGACAGCGAACTGGTTCATTGGCTTCTGTGGAATTGCCATTATTACAGCAGTTATTGCCATCCGAGTACCCGAAGAGGAAAAAATCCTCATCGAGCAATTCGGCGATGAATACCGCACATATCGGAAACAAACAGGAAATTTCTTCCCAAAATTTGGAGGCAACGAATGATCTGGATTTGGTTAATTGCAGCCACATTGATCGTGGTACTCACACCACGCTTCGGTCTGCTTGCATTTTACAAGGTTTGGAAAAGCGCGAAAGAACGTGAACAACTGGAGGACGCCCTCAAGCATCTCCTCGACCGCGAACAGCAGGGACGCCACGCTTCGCCCGAATCACTGGCTGGGACCTTGAACCTGTCCCGCGCAAAAGTCACCCGCCTCATCTCCGACATGGAGGCGCAGGGACTGCTGGAAACGCGCGGAACGCAACTTCATCTCACCGCCGAGGGCGAACGCTGGGCAATGCACGTCGTCCGCGCGCACCGTTTGTGGGAGCGCTACCTCGTGGACGAAGCGCGCATGCCGTTGAACAAGATCCACGGCGAGGCGCACCGGCGCGAGCACTCTTTCACCGATGCGCAGCTCGACGAACTCGATGCCGCGCTCGGTCATCCCACCCGCGACCCGCACGGCGACCCCATCCCCACGCGGGAGGGAAAAATGCCGTCGGTGGAGCGAATGCCCATTACGGCGCGGCAGGCTGAGGGTCCGGTGCGAATCGTTCATATCGAGGACGAGCCTGCCATTGCGTATGAACAAATCCTGGCGGCGGGTCTCCGTCTCGGTCAGGTCATCCGCATGATCGAAAAGACGCCGCAGCGTGTGGTGTTGAGCGACGGGGAAGCCGAATACCGCCTTGCCCCGGCTGTGGCGGCAAACATCGAGGTGGAACCTCTGCCGGAAAGCGAGATTGCCAAAGCCAACGCGATTTCTCTGGCAGACCTGCCAGACAACCAGCCCGGCGAGATCCTGCAACTGGACGACGCCGTGCAGGGCTTCACCCGCCGCCGCTTTCTGGACCTGGGGCTGACGCCCGGTGCAATTGTCTACCCTGAACTCGGGAACTTCTTCGGCGACCCGCGCGCCTATCGCGTGCGAGGAACATTGATTGCCTTGCGAAAGGATCAGGCATCGCAAATTTGGGTAAAAGAAGTACACACGGAGACACCATGACCAACACAAAAATTCAACTCCCCACTGAAAACTGCGAATCCTGCCCTGCTTTCTACACACTCGAACAGATGGGTTTCAAGGTCGGCAATTTCGACCGCGTGGTGGCGCTGGCGGGTAACCCGAACACCGGCAAATCCACGCTGTTCAATGCCCTGACCGGTCTCAAACAACACACCGGCAACTGGCCCGGCAAGACCGTCACCCGCGCCGAGGGCGGATACCAATTCAACGGCGTGCGCTACAAATTGGTTGACCTGCCCGGCACCTATTCGCTCCTCTCCGCCTCGCAGGATGAAGAAGTGGCGCGCGATTTCATCCTATTCGGTCAGCCGGATTGCACCATCGTCGTGACCGATGCGACTGCCTTGGAGCGCAACTTGAACCTGGTGATGCAGGTCATGGAAATCACCGACAAGGTCGTGGTCGCCGTCAACCTAATGGATGAAGCCAAACGCAAAGGTCTCGAAGTGGACGCGCGCTCCCTCAGCCGTGACTTAGGCGTGCCGGCCGTGCCGCTCTCAGCCCGCACCGGCGAAGGGATTCACACCCTGCTCGCCACCGTCGCCGATGTCATCAACGGCGACATCGTCACAAAGCCTCTGCGCGTGGAAGGCACGCCCGAATTTCAAAAGGCAGTGCGCGAACTTGTCCCCATGATCGAGCAGCTGGCGCCCGGCGTCCCTAACGCCCGCTGGCTGGCAATCCGCCTGCTGGATGGAGACGCAAAAGTGCAGCAAGCGCTGCTTTCCGGCGAACTCGCCCAGCGCGTAGCGCGGCAAAAACAAGCTGATGTACAGTTCAGCCGAAAAATGTCGGTCGAGGGAAGGCAGTAAATGGTACACAAGTAGATGGGTAAACAAGTAGACACGGAGACAGGTAAATCCGTTCCTTGTGTACCTGTGTACCTTGTGCACCTGTGTCCTTATTTTAGGAGCAACCATGAACCCCAACGATGTACTCGTAAAAGCAGAAACTCTTAGAAACAGTTTATCGAGCGGCTTCCGCGATGAAATCGTCAAATCGCTCTACAGCGAAGCGGAAAGGATCGCCCGCCGCGCTGTCAAAACCGCGCAAGAGAAAAAATACGACCTCGACCAGAAGATTGACCGCCTCGTCACCTCCCCGTTGACCGGCTTGCCATTGATGCTGATTCTTCTCGGCATCATCATCTGGCTGACGGTCTCCGGCGCGAACGTAGTCTCGGAGGCGATTGCTAATGTCCTCTTTGGTATTGGTGACTGGGGACGCGCCTTGTTCAATCAAATTGGCATGCCCTGGTGGATTACCGGCTTCCTGTGGGACGGCGTGTATCTTGGGCTTGCCTGGGTGGTCAGCGTGATGCTCCCGCCGATGGCAATCTTTTTCCCCGCGTTCACTTTCCTCGAAGACCTCGGCTACCTTCCCCGCGTTGCCTTCAACCTCGACTGGCTCTTCAAAAAAGCCGGGGCGCACGGGAAACAGTCCCTAACAATGGCGATGGGTTTTGGCTGCAATGCCGCCGGCGTGGTGGCGACGCGCGTCATCGACTCGCCGCGCGAACGCCTGATTGCCATCCTGACCAACAACTTTGTTCCCTGCAACGGGCGCTTCCCGACCTTAATCATGCTTGCCACTGTTTTCGTGGCATCCGCCTTCCCCCCAGCCTTGACCTCCTTCGTCGCCGCCGGAGCAGTCGTCGGCGTGGTGCTGATCGGTGTCGCGTTCACGTTCCTCATGTCGTGGCTGTTGTCCCGCACGGTATTGAAGGGCGAAGCATCCGCCTTTACGCTCGAACTGCCTCCCTACCGCCGCCCCAACGTGACGCGCATTCTCTACACCTCCATCATTGACCGCACCATCTTTGTGCTGTGGCGCGCCATGCAAACCGCTGCCCCTGCCGGCGCAGTCATCTGGATTTTGGCGAACATCCATATCGGCGATTCCAACCTCGCCCGCCTGATTGCCGACTGGCTGAATCCGTTCGGTCTGCTGCTCGGCTTGGACGGCGTCATCCTGCTCGCTTACATCATTGCCATTCCCGCCAATGAAATCGTCGTCCCGACCATGATGATGGTCTACATGGGCGCCGGCATGATGGTGAACGCCCCCAGCACCAGCGCCGGCATCTACAACCTGCTTGTCGTACAAAACGGCTGGACCATGCTCACGGCGGTCAACCTGATGCTGTTTGCCTTGCTGCACAACCCCTGTGCAACCACCATCATCACCATCTACAAAGAGACCAAGAGTTACAAATGGGCGGCGCTCAGCGTGCTGATTACCCTCGGTACGGCGTTCATCGTCACCTTCCTCACCGCCAGTTTTGCCCGCCTCATGGGCTGGGCGTGACCTTGCTCACTGCTCACTGACAGTACTTACGCAGTACCTGATTTTATTCCGCCAATCTTCACTAATCTGCGCTAATCTGTTCAAAATTCGCGAAGATTGGCGCAGATTAGTGGATAAGAAAGCCTGATTGCGTAAGTCCTGTCACTGATGACTGATTACTGATGACTGATTACTACTTCACTCCTCCCCCGCCATCAACTTGATCCGTTCCCACGGTTTCAGGTTTTCATCCTCCGCCAGCAGGCTCTTCAGGTCGAATAACTCGTCGCGCAAGGCGGCGGCGCGCTCGAATTCCAGATTTTTCGCCGCTTCCTTCATCTGTTTCTCCAGTTCGTGAATGATCTGCTTCAACTCATTGCGCGGAATGGCGCCCTTGTCCCGCGTTTTGTACTCGCCGCGCATCTCAGCCACAGCCTTCTGGGAGAACTCCTCGGTCAGGTCGTGAATCGCCTTGTGAATACTGATGGGAATGATGCCGTGTTCCTCGTTGTACTTCAACTGCTTGGCGCGGCGGCGGTTGGTCTCGTCAATGGCGCGTTTCATCGAGTCGGTCATCTTGTCGGCGTACATGATTACGCGTCCGTTGACGTGACGCGCGGCGCGACCAATCGTCTGAATGAGCGCGGTATCCGAGCGCAGGAAGCCCTCCTTGTCCGCATCCAAAATCCCCACCAGCGAAACTTCGGGCAGATCGAGCCCTTCGCGCAGGAGATTGATGCCCACCACCACATCGAAGATTCCCAGCCGCAAATCACGCAGGATGCCCACCCGCTCGAGCGTTTCCACCTCCGAATGCAGGTAGTGGACTTTGATGCCCAACTCCTGCAAATACTCGGATAAATCCTCCGCCATGCGCTTGGTCAACGTGGTGACCAGGACGCGCTCGCCTCTTTCGACCCTCAGCCTGATCTCTCCGACCAAATCATCCACCTGCCCCTTGGTTGGACGCACCTCCACCTCAGGGTCCACCAGTCCCGTCGGGCGGATGATTTGCTCGACGACCTGCTCCGCCTTGCTCATCTCATACGGACCCGGCGTGGCGGAGGTATAGATGGTGGTGCCCATCACCTGCTCGAACTCCTCGAACTTCAGCGGACGGTTATCGAGCGCGCTCGGCAGGCGGAAGCCATACTCGACCAGCGTCTCCTTGCGGGAACGGTCACCGTTGTACATGCCGCGAATTTGCGGCACGGTCATGTGACTCTCGTCAATGACGAGCAGATAATCACTCGGCAGGAAGTCAATCAGCGTCCAGGGATGTGTGCCGGGCGCGCGGCGGTCGAGGTGGCGGGAGTAGTTTTCGATGCCGGAGCAGTAGCCCACCTCCTTGAGCATTTCCAGGTCATAGCGGGTGCGCTGTTCGAGACGCTGCGCCTCGAGGAATTTGCCGCTCTCCTTGAAGAATTTCAAGCGCTCCTCCAGTTCCGCTTCGATGTCGGCAATGGCATCCTTCATCTTGTCGGCGGCGGTCAGGTATTGTTTGGCGGGGTAAATCGAGACCTCCTGCAATTCATCGTACACTTCACCTGTCACAGGATGGAACTGCATGATGCGTTCCACCTCGTCGCCGAAGAACGCGATGCGGAAGCCGCGCTTCTCTTCATAGGCAGGGATGATTTCCAGCGTATCGCCGCGCACGCGGAAGGTGCCGGCACGCAGTTCCATGTCGTTGCGCTGATACTGCGATTCAATCAATTGACGAAGCAGGGCATTGCGGCGGTACAACTCCCCCACCTTCAGCGTCACCGTCCCCTTGCCGAATTCCTCCGGGCTTCCCAAGCCGTAGATGCACGAAACGGACGCCACGATGATGACATCCCGCCGCGACATCAGCGCAGTGGTGGCGGCAAGCCGCAGACGTTCGATTTCCTCGTTGATTTCGGTCTCTTTCTCGATGTACAGATCGTGGCGCGGGACGTATGCTTCCGGCTGGTAGTAATCGTAGTAGGAGACGAAGTACGAAACCGCGTTCTCAGGGAAGAACTCCTTGAACTCGGCGTAGAGTTGCGCGGCGAGCGTCTTGTTGTGCGCCATAATGAGGGCGGGACGCTGTAACTCCTGGATGACCGAAGCAATGGTGAACGTCTTGCCGGTGCCGGTGGCGCCAAGCAGGACCTGGTGCTTCATGCCTTTTCTCGCGCCTTCCACGAGTCCGCGGATGGCTTCGGGCTGGTCGCCCATGGGCTGAAAGGGGGCTTGTAGTTTGAATTCCATGTTTGTTGGGGGCAGGATGCGCTCTCTCTATACACAGGATGGAAAGAGTCATTTTTGAACGTGTGTTCTATTGTATCACACGCAGAAAAAGCTACAGCGTGGCGGCGGTTTGGGAAGCGGGAACAGGCGTCGGGGCGATGAGAAGCGTCGGTCAGGTATAATCGAGAAAAAATCGTTGGAGGAGAGGTCCCCATGAAAACAGTCGCGTATGTGGCGGGCATCCTGTTGATTTTGGGCGGCGCGGTGTGGGTGTTGCAGGGATTGAACATCCTGCCCGGCAGTTTTATGACCGGTCAAATCCAATGGGCATACAACGGGGCAATTGCCATCCTGATTGGGCTTGCGGCAATCTGGTTTGCAAAACGCATGAAGTAAACATGAATCTCGAACTTCTTCACGAAAAGCCGGCGGGAACGTCTAAAGCGGCGCCCGTCCTCTTTGTGCATGGAAAGTGGCACGGCGCGTGGTGCTGGCAGGAACATTTCATGCCCTATTTTGCCCAGCAGGGTTATGAAGCCTATGCCCTCAGCCTGCGCGGACACGCCGGCAGCGAGGGACGCGAGCGTCTGCGCTGGCACTCGATTGCGGATTATGTGGAGGATGTGGCTTGGGCGGTGCGGCAAATTGGCAAGCCGCCGGTGATCGTGGGACATTCGATGGGCGGCTTTATCACGCAAAAGTATCTGGAGGCGCATCAGGCGCCCGCCGCCGTCTTGTTGACGCCCGTGCCGTATTATGGACTTTGGCATTCCACCTGGCAGGTCTTCCGCCGCCATCCGCTCATTGTCCTGCGCGTGTTGGCGACCATGAGGCTGTATCCGGTGGTGGAAACGCCGGCACTGGCGCAGGAAGGCTTGTTTTCAAAGGACATGCCGGCAGACGAAGTGAAAAAGCATCACCAAAAACTTCAGGACGAGTCCTTCCGCGCCTATCTGGACGAACTGGGACTGAACCTCGTGCATCCCCGCCGCATCCAAACGCCTTTGCTGGTCATCGCCGCGGAGAACGATGCCGTAGTCCCGCTCAAAACTGTACAGGACACCGCCCGCGCCTACGGGACGGAGGCAGTCATCCTGCCGGGGCTGGCGCACGATGTGATGCTGGAGCGCGGCTGGCAAACTGCGGCAGACCGCATCCTGGGCTGGCTGGCGGAGAGAGGTTTGTAGGCAGTGGAAGAAATTCGCATCGGCGACCGGGTGGAAATTCACCTGGACGCCAAATTCGGGAACCGGGAAGGCTGGTATGCCGGCACGGTGGTACGCATCGAGCCGTATTCACGTCATCGCAGTTTCTATTGGGTGGAATTGGACGATGAGGCGCAAGCCGCCCTCGGCACAGGGATGAAACTTATTTCGGTGTTCAACCCCAAGAATATCCGCAAGCATTAGCATGGTCTCGTGGTGTTAAGTTGTAATAAAAGTCATCTTGTCCAAGCAGGGGAATTTGAGTAGGATTATCGAGACTTGCAATTCAATCAACGGCAGGGACGGACAAGGTTATGGTGACAAGATGAAGCAAACTCTGGACAAGTTTTATGATCTTCCGGCGGGTGTTTGTTACGCTCTCGAAAAGGAAAAAGTCAAGACCATGGATGCCTTGCTGAACCGCGCAGCATGGACACATGATCGTCAAAAACTGCTGGCAAAAACAGGGGTCAGCGAAGCCGATCTCCGTCCCTGGGTCATTGCTGCAGATCTTTGCCGCATACCAGGCATCCGTCCCAGGCAGATTCAAGAAATCGCCTTGAGCGGTTTGATCTCGAATGCAAAGGAACTGGGCAGACTGGACAATCGCCAACTTGGCACATGGTTCAACGCGGAAAACGGCTATGCCGAAGGCTTTATAGATCAGTTAAAAAGCAAGATCGAAAAAATGCTCCCCCGTGTCATTTGGGATGATCAAAATGTTGATGACTATGAAAACATTCTCAAGGGGTATCTTGTCAACGGTATCGCCAAACAAATCGAAATGTTGCGAGGCGGTTACGCGTTGATTGCCCTTCTGTTTTTTCTGTTTATAAGCGGCATTGCCATTTACGCGGCGCTGACAATGCGTCAGGTTCTCGCTAGCGGCGCGCCAGCCATTCTTTTATTCTCCATATCCCTGCCGGGTGTTATGGTGTTGATAATTAATATGGCATCCATCTCGCTTTTGGTTCTTGGCTGGGCTTTTGGCATGTCAATATTCACCACTTATCTTTTCCCCGCAACCAGTCTGTTGATAAAATCGCGCCTCAAAAACAAACTTTACCGCATTATTGATCTATACACAAATACAGATCAAGCCGCTGTTTTGACAACCGCCAGGATTGTGCTTGGCGTTCTCCTGAGTGCATTTATCATTGCGGGCATATATCTGCTCTTCACAGAATGGACCATTTCTGAAAACCAAATCATCGAGGTCGTTCCTCTCATTGCAGTTGCCGCCACAATGATTCTTGGTTTTATAGACGTGCGTCTGTTTGTAATAAAAATCAGCGGACAAACGGATAAACGTTACCGGTCGGTTCTGCCCATGATGTTTACCATGCGCCTGCTCCAGATTACCCTGTTACCCTTGATTCTCCTGCTGGCATATTACTCGCTGAAAGGGCTCGGCATGGCGCACGATGCGTGGATTACCAAGCCGTTGATCAACCTGTACACCGCCTGGCTGGAGCAATGGCGCAACACAAGTTCTCTTCTCTCCCCTTCCCAGGAATTCACCTTCTGGTTGTATGACCTGCTGGAACACGCCCAACGATATGTCATCCTCACACCTTTCACATCACTGTCAGTGTGGAGCTCGCTTCTGTACGATCTTTTTCTACGAATGGGACTTTGGGCAACGATGACGTACGCCCTAATCGGCGCAATCTTTCCGCCCCTTTTATTTAAGGAGCGAAAAAAGGTTCTGCTGATTCTCGGCACGACCTTTGGCGCTTTTTTACTGGAGCGCCTGCTAGGACAGGCAACGTTGGGATTGCTGGACCTCCCAGATAACACCCTCTTCACTGGCGCGCTTGTGCTCATCAACGTATTTCTTTCGAACAGCGCCGCGGAACTGGTACAAGATGTCAGTGAAACAGCGGATCAAATTCAATGCCCAGCCTGCGGAGAGACGCTCGAAGCGTCCGCTCGCTTTTGCAGCGCCTGTGGCAGAAAAATACAGCCATCGGAAGAGAAAACCGAACACTAAAACATGATTCTTCCTCTGCTCGACCAAGCCATTGCATCCCGCGCACATCTGCTCGAACCTCCGCACGAGACTGCCTTTCGCCTCTTCAACGGCTTCATCGAAGGTTACCCGGACCTCGTGCTGGATGTGTACGGCGGCACGCTGGTCATCCACGACTATGCTGAAAAACCCGACCCTGCACTTATACGAGAAGTTGTAAACTATATATGCGCCGCCATAAATTGGCTACGCGCAGGAATTATCAAGACACGAAACGGAAAATCACCCGAAGAAACGCGAGGCATCCTGCTCTTCGGCGATAAGCCCGACCGCAAAATCCGCGAACATGGAGTTTGGTACGCCCTCAATCTCACCCTCAATCGCGATGCCAGTTTCTACCTCGACACGCGTAACCTGCGGAAGTGGCTCATCGAACACGCGCGCGGCAAAACCGTCTTGAACACCTTTGCCTATACGGGCAGTCTGGGCGCGGCGGCAATGGCGGGCGGCGCGGAACGCGTCATCCAAACCGACCGCAGCCGTGCCTTTCTCGCTCTCGCCAAAGAGACTTATTCCCTCAACGGCTTCCCCATCCACAAAGCGGACTTCCTCGCCGCCGATTTCTTCCCTGCCGTTGCCCGCTTCAAGGCAGCGCAACAACTCTTCGACATCGTCCTGCTCGACCCGCCCTTCTTCTCCACCACCTCGCGCGGCAAAGTGGACCTCGTGCATGAGAGCGCGCGGCTCATTAACAAAGTCCGCCCGCTGGTGAAGAATGGCGGCACGCTGGTTGCCATCAACAACGCCCTGTTCGTCAGCGGAAAGGAATACATGCAAACCCTCGAAGAGTTATGCAAGGATGGGTATCTGACCATCAGGGAGTTGATTCCCGTACCCCAGGACTTTATTGGCTATCACGCCGTTGGCGCTCCTGTTGCCGACCCGGCGCCGTTCAACCACTCCACCAAGATCGCCGTGCTGGATGTGAGGCGGAAGGACACATGAAAAAACTCATTCAGGTCATTGACTTCATCGAAGATTTCATGCGCTGGGCAAGGCGGCGCAGAGACATCCGCGCAGTGGCGCTGGTTGGTTCGTATGCGCGTTTACAGGCAAACCCCACCTCCGATGTGGATTTGGTCATCATCGCCAACGACCCGCAAAAATATCTCACCCAAACTGAATGGCTGAGGGATTTCGGGGTGGTCATCACCAAACAGATAGAGGAGTACGGAAAACTGACCTCCTTGCGCGTCTGGTACGAGAGTGGATTGGAAATCGAATACGGCTTCACGGCGCGGGAGTGGATCGCCGCGCCGCTCGATGCAGGGACGAAACGTGTCATCAAGGGCGGCTTGAGAGTGTTGTTCGAGAAAGAGGTCTTGCTCAGCCCGTATGAGACGCAAATAGAGGCAGGCGCAAGCCGTGTAAGAAGGGCATAAGAGAAAAACGCGCTTGCCAACATCCTGCTTTATAATTCAACCGATGATGACACGATCCAATGAAGCCTGGCTCGCAGACCTGCGTGCGGACGGGGAACGAAGAAACGCCGCTCTCGAAGACTTGCGTACCATCATCCACAAGGGATTGCCGTATGCCCTCTCCCGCTGGCTGCCTCCCACCCAGCCGCAATTCGAATCGCTGGTGGAGGAGGTGACACAGGAAACGCTTCTGCGCGTCCTCGATCAACTGGACACGTTCGAAGGGCGCAGTCAATTCACCACCTGGGTTCACAAAATCGCTGTGCGCATCGCCCTGACCGAACTGCGCCGCAAACGCTGGCGCGACTCATCCCTCGATGAACTTGCCGAAAACGAAGAAGCCCCGCCTCCACCGGGACTTTTGGCAGATTCCACTGCCGGACCCGATGTCTCCGCCGAGCGCACCGACATGCTGGCGCGCGTCCGCCGCGTGATCGAGGAGGAACTGACCGAACGTCAGCGGCAGGCGCTGATCTTGCTTGGCGTGCAAAACATGCCCATGGAAGATGCCGCCCGCAAACTCAAGACCAACCGCAATGCCCTCTACAAACTCCTGCACGATGCCCGCCTGCGGCTGAGAACACGCCTCGCCCTCGAAGACATCAGCCCCCAGGAAGTATTGGCATTGTTCGAGCAAAAATAAGTAAGATTAAGAAATCATTAATCGTCCTCTCATCGTATGAACCTTCGAGAACTCATCCAACGAGTACGCAACAAACTCAGACCGCACGAGGAACTCTCCAACGATGCGGTGCTGGGATTCTTGCGCGTGTTGGAGGATGTGCGCAGGGAAGAACTCTCTTGCGCCGAAATCTATTCCAAACTGGATGAGTATGTGGAATGTGAAATCGGCTGCAAAGACGCCGCCCATGTCATGCCGCTCATCCGCGAACATCTGGACATCTGCCAGGAATGCTGCGACGAGTATGAAGCCCTGTTGGATGTCGTCGAAAAAATGGACGAAGAACAGAAATAGGGCAATTTCAGTAAATCGTATTTTCAAAACTCGAATGCCCCGTAGTGGCGACTTCAATCGCCTTTGGGCTAAACGTGGAAAATCTTCTCCCCCGCCCGAATAGGCACCTTCAAACGGTTCTCTGCCGGCGTGATGGGACACGACCACATCTCGTTATAGGCGCAATAGGGATTGTACGCCAGATTGAAATCCACCAGAAAATGGTCGCCGGGCAGTTCTTCCGGCTCCAGATAACGCCCGGCGGGATAAGTCTCCACTCCAGCCAGCGCATCCACAAACGGCAGGAAGTAGCCATACTCAGCGCGGTAGATGGTCAATTCGGCTTCCTGTCCATCCACCACAAACCTGAACCGCCCGTGACGGTAATACATCTGCACATCGCCGGTGGTCGTCTGCATGTAGATGGGTCCTTCATCAGCAAACCGCTCGATTTTCACTTCCAGGCGCAAGTCATCGTTCTCAGGGAAATACTTCAACCCCGTAAAAGTCCGCTTTTGTTCGGGCGTCAGCGGGCTTTGCGGGTGAGATTTGAAGAACTCGTCCTTTTCCGCGCGAAACGCTTCCAATTCAGTCATCCTGCCTCCAATTCAAAACGTGACTGTCAACATAGACAGCAGACACAAAGCGGTTCTTACAATGCCGCTGTAACTTCAACCCTCTTGCGCTTCCCCTTCTCTTATGCTATCGTTATCGGCGTATGGAACAAAAGACTGTGTTCATCATCGAAGACGAAGAAGACGCCGCCGAACTGTTCGCCGAAATGATGCGTCTCAGCGGCTTCCGCGTCGTCAAGACCTCACGCAGCGCCCCCGCCATTGCCATGATGATTGCCGACAAGCCCGACCTTGTCCTACTCGACATCATGATGCCCGAAGTCTCCGGTCTCGACATCCTGCGCCAGATGCGCCGCGACCCCAACCTGGCAAACATCCCGGTCATTGTCGTCACCGCCAAGGGCATGCCCACCGACATCAAAAACGGCATGGAAGCGGGCGCATCCACTTACCTCACCAAACCCGTCGGCTTCCTCGAACTGAAGGAAGCCGTCGAACGTGTGCTTGGGGCAAATTCCTGAACATGCAACTTCTGCGGACCTTCATCGCGGCAGACATCCCCCCCACTCTCCAGCAAACCATGCAAAGCCATGTGGACCGCCTGCGGCGATCCCTCGGCGACCTGGTGCGCTGGGTGCCGGTTTCAAACATCCACCTCACCCTGAAATTTCTCGGCGAGGTTTCTCCTGCCAGTGTGGAAATCCTCACCCAGATACTCCGCGCCGAAGCGGATTCCTGCCCCTCGTTCGACATCACCATTGGCGGACTCGGCTCCTTCCCCAACTCGAAGCGGGCGCGCGTGCTGTGGGTCGGGATTCAGGCTCCGGCGGAGTTGGAGGCGCTCCAGCGCGGCATCGAGGCGGCGTGCGCCCGGCTGGGGTACGAATCGGACCCGCGCCCGTTCTCACCGCATCTCACCATCGGGCGGGTAAAGGAACGCATTGCCCACGCCGACCAGCAAAAAATCCGCCAGGCGCTGGAGGAAATTACAATTGACTCACTCGGCACTGCCCGGGTAGACTCTATCCATCTCTACAAAAGCGATCTAAAGCCGGGCGGCTCGGTCTATACCAAACTCTTCACTGCGCCGCTCAAAAACGTCGTTTAACCCGTCACAAATCAAGAGGTGAAACCTGAACGCACTCGAACTTGCCCATAAAATCGTCGAAGCCCTGGAGGACAAAAAGGGCGAAGACATCCTGCTTCTCGACATCAAGGGGATTGCCACCTTTACCGATTATTTCATCCTCTGCAACGGCACCAGCGATCGCATGCTCGATGCGCTCGCCAAGGGCGTGCTGGAGGCGACCAAATCGCACTACAAAAAGAAAAGCCGCGTGGAAGGGGAATCGCGCGAAGGCTGGCTGGTGATGGACTTTGGCGATGTGGTCGTCCACCTCTTCTCGCCCGACATGCGCGCCTACTACGACCTCGAAGAACTCTGGAGCGACGGCAAGGTGCTGTTGAGAGTCCAATAATCTGGAGACTAAAAGTCTGCAAAAGAAAACGTCCCGCCACTCTTTCAGCGGGACGTTCCATTTACCAATTACCGGTTTCTTACTTCTCGAACACCCATCTATCCACTTCGCGCTTCCAGTCCACGAGTTCTTCCGCCTTGAACCACAGGGCAACTTCGCGGACGCCGGTTTCGGGTTTATCCGAAGCGTGGATCAGGTTGCGCCCCACCTCGAGGGCGAAGTCATGGCGGATGGTGCCGGGTGCGGCTTCCGCCGGTTTGGTCGAGCCGACCGTCTGACGAATGGCGGCGACAGCGTTAGGACCTTCCCACACCATCGCCATCACCGGCGCAGAAGTGATGTAGGCAATCAGACCATCATAGAACGGTTTGCCTTCATGTTCGGCGTAGTGCGCCTTCGCCAGGTCCAGGCTGACCTGCATGAACTTCGCGCCCACCAGGCGCAGTCCGCGGCGCTCGAAGCGGGCAATGACCTCGCCGATCAAGCCGCGCTGAACGCCATCGGGCTTTACCAACACAAGCGATCTTTCCACAGATTTCCTCCAAAAATAAAAATAAGACCTGACAGGTCGGCGGGACCTGCCAGGTCGTGTTCGCTAACGTAACAATTCCTCCGCCTTGGTGTAGGCGTCGAGGGCATCCTGCAATTGATTGGCGCGCATGTACGCATCACCCAGCGCCTGCCAAATGCTGACCTCCACCGGATAGCGGTACAATGCCTCGCGCAGGTCGAAGATGACCTCCTCGAGGAAGCGCCCTTTCTTGATGAGTTTGCCGTAGGCATCGAGCGCGGCGGGAATGTTGCTGCGCGAAAGTTCCGTCCGCGCCGAGGCAAGGAGGGGGTCGGCGGGCATGCTCAACATCCCCGTGCCGCGCACAGTGGTCACAGGCTCCACATACGTCGCAGGCGGAGCGGGCTTTGCCTCTTTCTTGGAAACCTTCTTCGGCTTTGGCTCTGGCTTGGGGGCAGGAGCAGGCTCAGGGGCGGGTTGAGGCGGTTCTTCTTCCGCCACCTCGTCCGCGGGCTTCCAGTCTGCCGGGTGGGTCGGTTCGATTTTGGTCGGCTCGACCACCAGTTCTCCGGTCTCGTCGCGCAGCCAGGCAGGCAAATCTTCTGCCGCTGGAATGACAGGCTGAGACGGTTCTTCCTCGAGACTGCTCAACCAGGCGGGCAATTCCTCAGACGTGGACTCTGCCGCTTCTTCCGCAGGGACGGCTGATTCTGCTTCGGGGGCGGTTTCTTCGCTGACGCCTTGCAGCCACGCCGGCAGTTCGGAGGCAGGCTCGGCGGCGGGCGCCTCCTCCACCTCCTCCAGCGACTTGAGCCACTCGGCGGCTTCACTCTGCGGAACAGGCGCCGGTTCGGCGGGCATCTCTTCATCCAGGCTCTTGAGCCACGCCGAAACATCGGCTTCAGCGGGTTGGGGTTCTTCGGTGATAAGCGGCTGTTCTTCCGTCTCCAAGCCTTTCAGCCAGTTCAAGTCCTCAGGAGCCGGTTGAGGTTCTTCCGCCACAGGAGGCGGGGCGGCTGATTCGAGTTCCTTCGTTTGCTTCACCCAGTCGGGCGCTTCTTCCCGCCGCTCTTCGGGCTTGGTGAGCAAGCCTTCAGTCGCGCCCTGTTTGGCGGCGAGCGCTTCCAGCCAGGCGAGGGCGTCGTCAATTTCTGCACCGCCAGCGGGAGGTTGAGCCGCCGCCGTAGGCACCGGGGGTGAAACAGCGGGCGCTTCCTGAACAGGCGGAATTTCTTCAGCGGGCGTCTTGAGTTCGCCGGTCGTCTTTTTGACCTGTTTCACCCAGTCCGGCTCTTCGGCGCGGCGTTCTTCGGGTTTAGTAAGCAAGCCTTCGGTGGCGCCTTGCTTGGCGGCGAGCGCTTCCAGCCAGGCAAAGGCATCGTCCTGTTCTTGTTCCGTTGTGCCGAGACTGTCGCTTTCGGGTGTTACCGCCGCAGCGGGTTCAGCAGGAGGTGAGGCGAAAAATTCTTCTTCCTGCGGCGCAGGAGCAGAGGGCGTCTCTTGCACGAAGTCTTTCAACCAGTCGGGCTGTTCTTCCGAGGCAGGAGCGGGTTGTTCTTCTGCGCCGAGGGTTTTCAGCCAATCCGGCTGTTCTTCTGCGGCTGACGTTTCTCCCTGCTCCAAGTCCTTCAACCAGTCGAGGTCTTCGGCGGCGGGAGTGGGTTGAGGCTCTTCTGCGGTGAGCGGCTGCCCTTCCTGTTCCAAGCCCTTCAGCCAGTCGAGGTCTTCGGCGGCGGGAGTGGGTTGAGGCTCTTCTGCGGTGAGCGGCTGCCCTTCCTGCTCCAGGTCCTTCAACCAGTCGAGGTCTTCGGCAGGAGCGGCGGATTGAGCAGAGGGCACCGGGAGTTCATCTGTGCCGATTTTTTTGATCCAGTCGGGAAGTTCTTCTTCTTTGGGTTCTTCCGCCGGCTGGAGGGCTTCGGGCGGCGCCATGGCTTTGAGCCAGTCGGGCATTTCGCCCTGGGCGATGGGTTCGGTAGGCGCAGGTTCTTCTTCAAGCGCAGACGCCTTGCTTTCGTCGAAGGCGCCGGTGGCGGCTCCCCATCCCGCCGCACGCAGGAAGTCGGGGATGTCGTCTTCGGGCGTGGAAATGGCTGGGGCAGACGGCTCAAGCGTCGGGGCGGAAAGAGGCGGTTCTTCCTGAAGGGAGGTTTTCAGCCAATCGGGCTGTTCGTCGCGGACTCCGCCTTCGAGGGCAATCGCTGCGCTGTCCCAATCGGCGCGCATGCCCACCGGCTGACCCTTCCAATCCAGTTGTTCAATGGAGACCGCCGCGTCGCTGACTTCGGAGGAAAGGAACAGGTTATCCGCCTGCGCCGCATAGGGGTCGAGTTCGACGACGCGCTGGCGGTAGGGCTGGGCGCTTTCGGGGCGGTCGGCGCCGAGGACTTCCGCCAACACCAGGTTGGCTTCGCGGCAGTACGGCAGACGTTTGAGGACGGCAGAAGCGGCATCCGCCGCATCCTTCTTCTGCCCGCTTTGAAAGTATGCCCGCGCGAGGAGCACCTGCATGTCGGTGCGTCCGGGGTCTTCTTCGAGAATGCCTTTGGCTTCGGAAATAGTTTGAGGGTAGAGCTCGCCCCGCATGTACAAGTGCGCCAGTGCGCCGCGCGTCAGGCGGATGAGCGGAGGGGGGACGCCGTCGCGCCGCCCATACAAGCGTTGTAATTCGGCGCGAACGGCGGAATTGGCAGACTGCACATCGAAGGCGCGTTCCATGTGCCAGATGGCGTCATCGAGTTTGTTTTGTTCGTCGCGGATGATGCTCATGCCCACATGGGCGACGAAATCTCCGGGCTCTGCCGCCAGCACACGCGAGAAGATATCCGCCGCTTCGTTGTAGCGTTTGGCTTCGAGATATGCCTTGCCGAGCAGGCGGTAGGTTTCGAGGTGCTTGGGGAAGGTTTTGAGAATGTGCTGGCAGTGCGCAACCGCTTCATCCAGATGATTGCGGTCAATCATTGCCTCGATTTCGCGGTTGTACGCCCGAAGTGAAACTTTTGCCATGAGTCGTTTAACTCCTCGCCGCTATTATAACGCACCTTCTCCGGCGTAAAACAGCGGCAGAGGCTCGACTTTCACATCGCTGAAGATATAGGCATTCAATACTGCCTGACGCGCTTCTGCAAGTTTTGCGGCGTCGTTGGCGTGGACGGTGAAAAGCGGCTCGCCCGCTTCGACACGATCTCCCACCTTTTTGTGGATGACAAAGCCGACGGCGTGGTCAATGGGATCGGACTTTTTGGTACGCCCGGCGCCCAGCGCCACTGCCGCCTCACCCACGGCTCTGGCATGGACCTGGGAGACGAATCCGCTTCGAGGCGCCTTGACCGTCTCGACAAACTTCGCGCGCGGGAACTTGCCGATGTCGTCCACATACGAGACATCGCCGCCCTGCGCCTCCACCAATACGCGGAGTTTTTCGAGCGCCGCGCCGCTGGCAATGGCGGCTTCCGCCATTTTTCTGGCGTCTTCCAGCGTTTTCGCGCGTTTGCCGAGTACCAGCATGTGAGCGGCAATGTGCAAGCAATGCTCGCGGAAGTCGTCCGGTCCGCCGCCTTTCAACGTTTCGATGGCTTCGATGACCTCCAGGGCATTGCCGACGGCGCATCCCAGCGGCTGGTTCATGTCCGAAAGCAGCGCCACCACATCGCGCCCCGCCAGTTTGCCGATGTCCACCATCAAACTGGCAAGTTGACGGGCTTCTTCGAGGGTGGTCATGAAGGCGCCCAGCCCGGTCTTCACATCCAGCACAATCGCCTGCGCCCCACCGGCGAGTTTTTTGCACATGATGGAGGAGGCAATCAGCGGAATGGACTGCACGGTGCCGGTGACATCACGCAGGGCATAAAGTTTGCCGTCGGCGGGCGCCAGGTCGAGGGATTGACCGGTGAGGACAATGCCCTTTTCCTTGAGTTGGCGTTTGAATTCCTCGGTGGTCAGGTCCACGCGGTAGCCGGGGATGGATTCCATTTTATCGAGCGTGCCGCCGCTGAAGCCCAAACCCCGCCCGGACATTTTCCCGACCGGCAAGCCGCACGCCACCACAACCGGCAGGACGACGATGGAGGTTTTGTCGCCAACGCCGCCGGAGGAGTGTTTGTCCACCGCAAAGTCCACCACGTCGCTCAAATCGAGCATTTGACCGGAATGCGCCAATGCCAGGGTCAGGTCGGTGGTCTCGCGCGGGGTCATGCCGTTCAACACCACCGCCATGGCAAAGGCGGAAGCCTGATAGTCGGGAATCTCCCCCGATGCAAATCCTTTGACAAAGAACTCAATTTCTTCTCGAGTGAGTTCGCCTCGATCACGCTTTTTGATGATGATATCCACAGCGCGCATGAGAATCTCCTTGTGTTTTATGCGCGCCTATTGTATCTCACTTTGGGAAGGTACACAGGAAGGTACACAGGTATACAGGTATACAGGTGCTAGGTAGATAGGGCGTCTTGTATTTTTTCTTGTGTACCCTGCACACCTTGTTTACGTGTTGATCGCTCACTTTACGCAGTTTCTTCGTAGTGCGGCGTTCGTGTCGCCCCAAAACGCGAGATACCCTTCGGCAGGGTTTCAACAGGCTCAACCTGCCAGCTCAGGACAAGAATCTCGCGCCACCGTGTAAGCCGAGTTAGGCACTGATGTTACGCACCGTCCCGAAGGTTTGGCTGGAAAATAGGCACAATTTGCGAGAACCTTCGGGACGTTTCGCGTAAGGCGAGTTAAGCAATCACACATTCTTCACAAGCCTGTACCCGTCCTTCCCATCCTGCACCGTCCAGCCCAGGGCGGCGATTTCCTCGCGCAGGCGGTCGGATTCTGTCCAGTTTTTGGCGGCGCGGGCGGCGAGGCGTTCTTCTGCCAGGCGGGTGACGGCTTCGGGAGGCTGGTCATCCGTCAGCGGCGGCGCATGAAGCGCCATCGCCCAGGCTGAGGCGGAGATGCCGCTCTCCAGCGGGTCGGGAATTTTGAACGCACCGAGTTCATTCAGTCCAAAGATCGAACCGGCAGGGTAGATTTTCGGGTCACAGGCACGGATAATGGAAACCGTGCTCACGCCGCTGACTTCACACTTGCCCTCTTCCAAATCCATGATGAGACCCGTATGCTCATCCAACCCCAGGATGGTATGTTCGAGCGGGAGCAAATCGCACCACTGCGCGAACCGTTCCATGCCGACAAAACAGCGGCTGGTATCGAGGTCTGCTCCGCCTTCGGCGTTGTTCCAATGCGGAACGAAAGAGAGGTGCAAGCCAAAATCGGCAAAGAAGTTCAACCCATCCACGACGCGAACGTCTTCGCCCACTTTATAGATTTCATAGACGGGCAAAGCATGAGCGCCGACCGAAATCGTGGCGGCAGAGGCAAAAATCAGCGCAGCGCCGAGGCGGTGCCGGGCGCGGATCAGGTCCCAGGCGAGCGTATCCTTCAACTGACGTATGGCGTAGGTGGGACTGCCCGGTCCCATGAAAATCATGTTGGCGTAGAGGAGTGGTTTGAGAATTTCGGCATCGTCGGGGCTGAAAGCGGTGCCTTTTTTGCGGGCGGGGATGACATCCACAAGCGGCTTGTAATTTTGCAGGCGGGTCTTCATAAAATCGCCGACCCGCCCGACCACCTGCGCCGAGTTCAGTTCGAAGCCAGCCGGAGTCTCGAGCAAAGCAATGCGGAGCGGCTCACGGATGGTTCGCGCCAGCGACTCGAAGATTCGCCCGCCTGCCAGCGAGGTCTCACCGGAGCCAAGAAAGGCAATTTGTCCAAGCGTCATGCTATGAGGACGCCCTGTTTAGTTCATCTATTACACGGAAGAGTTCATCGTTGGGAGGAATGTCGCTCATGGATGCGCCGTAATGGGCAAAACGAACATAGCCGTTCTTGTCCACCACGCAATTCAAGGGCATGCGTCCCAGTTTGAAGAGGTTCACTTCCTGCCGGTACAACCGCGCCACGCGGCGCTCCGGGTCGGGCAGACCGATGAAGGGAATCCGTTCATTTGCCCAATACTGCTCGAAGGCGGCAGGCGAATTGGGTCCCACCGCCAGAATTTCGGCATTGCGCCCAACAAAGCGTTGATAATCATCCCGCAGGCGCGCCAACTGCGCGCGGCAGTGCGGTCACATGAAGCCGCGCAGGAAGGCAAGCACCACCGGCTTCTTCCCACGAAAATCGGACAGGCGCACAAGGTTGCCTTGCACATCCGTCAGTTCGAAATCCGGCGCCAATGTGCCGGGAGCGATGAGTTTGGGTTTCATCCCTGTCAAGCCTCCAAAACATCGAAGAATACGCGCGATGAACATCATTCCAACAGGTCTTTCGCCTTCTGCCAAATGTCGTCGAACATGGTCACGGTCAGTTTACCGGTGAGCGTGTTTTGCTGGCTGGGATGGTACGAACACAAAATCCATGTTCCATCCTTCAGCCGGTATGCCGCGCCGTGAGCAAACTTCCGGGCAGGGCTGCGGGCAGAATATATCCGCAGGATTCTCTCAAAAGCGATCCGCCCCAGGCAAACGATGACCTTTGGGCGGAGAATCGCCAATTCCCGCTCCAGATACGGCTGACAGTTATCCAACTCTTCAGGACTCGGCTTATTGGCAGGCGGCGCACAGCGGGCAGATGCCGTGATGTACATGTCCTTGAGAAGCAGACCATCGCTTCGCGACTCCGCCGACGCTTGATTCGCAAACCCGGCGCGGTGCAGCGCCGAAAACAAAAAATTCCCCGACGCGTCCCCCGTAAACTGACGCCCCGTGCGGTTCGAGCCGTGCGCGCCGGGAGCGAGTCCGACCACCAGCACGCGCGCATTGGGGTCGCCAAATCCCGGAACGGGCTTGCCCCAATATTCCTGTCCCTGATATGCCTTGCGCTTTGTCCGCGCCACCTCCTCCCGCCACGCGGTCAGGCGCGGACACTTGCGGCAGGCGATAATTTCCTGATTGAGTTTTTCCAGTTGCGACGACATGGGTTATACCACTCTCTAAAATCAAAATGCCCTGACGGTAGATACCAGGGCATTTCCGTGCTGGGGGCAATGGATTCGAACCACTACTAACTGATCCAGAGTCAGTCGTCCTGCCATTAGACGAGCCCCCACTGGGTTACCAGCGGGCAGTATTTTATCATGCGATGCAGGAGCAGGCAAGAGAAATACTTTTCGGAAGTGTCTAAAAGAATGGGCTAAAAATTTTTCTGCCACAGAGCTCACAGAGATCTCTGAGAAAAATCTCAAAATCTCTGCGCTCTCTGTGGCTAAGCCCACGACATTGGGCACTCCCATTTTTCCGGCGACGAGGCGGGGATACAAATCCACCGACAAGGCTTTGCGGCGGTCCTAAAAGGCAGTCTTGACGCCTGACAGAACACGGCTACAATACTTCAACAGGCTTTTTTTATTCCCCGCCGGGATAACCGCACAAACCACCAGCCAACGCTGCCTCAAAAAACGTTCTTTCGTTAGAACAATCCCCTTCTGGAGATTGTTGTGTTGCTCACATTCGCCTGCATCATTTGCACAGCACCCGCTTCGGAAAGGTCTCATGTACTACACTCGTCAGCAACTCGAAGAGATCGAAGATAAAAGCCTTGCTCCCTACGGCATGCGCAGCCGCGACTCGAAGGGACGCGCTTACCTCGACAACGAACCGGAATACCGTACCGCGTTTCAGCGCGACCGCGACCGCATCCTGCACACCACCGCCTTTCGCAGGCTGGAATACAAGACGCAGGTCTTCATCAACTACGAAGGCGATTACTTCCGCACCCGCCTCACCCACACGCTGGAAGTTGCCCAAATTGGACGCACCCTTGCCCGCGCCTTGGGTGCCAACGAAGACCTCGTCGAGAGCATCTGCCTCGCCCATGACCTCGGTCACTCGCCCTTCGGACATTCCGGCGAAGTCGCCCTTGCCCGCCTCATGAAGGACTTTGGCGGGTTCGACCACAACAAGCAATCCCTGCGCATCGTCACCGAACTGGAACAGCGCTACCCCGAATTCCCCGGCTTGAACCTCACCTGGGAAGTGCGGGAAGGCATTGTCAAGCATGAATCCGAGTATGACGTTTCCGACGCCAGAGACTACAACCCCGACCTGCGCGGCAATCTCGAAACCCAAATCGCCAACGTGGCAGACGAACTCGCCTACACCACTCACGACCTCGATGACGGTCTGCGCTCGAACATGATCACCCCACACATGCTCGAAGGCATTGCCTTGTGGGAAATTCTGCGCGAGGCTTACCACTGGCGCGGACCCGACCTCAGTGAAATGGAACGTCACCGCATGATTCGCCAACTGGTAGGTCTCATGGTGACCGATATGGTCGAAGCAACCGACAAGCGGCTTAAGGACAGCAAAGTCAAATCGCCGCTCGACATTCAAAAACTCAAATATAACGTCATCGGTTACAGCGAAGAGATGCAGCGGCGGAATCGTGAACTGAAGGATTTCCTGTACAAGAACCTTTACCGCCACTATCGCGTGGTGCGGATGCAGGTAAAGGCAGAGCGCATCATCACCGACCTGTTCACTGCCTACCGCTCCGAACCGTCCATGCTCCCCGACACCGTTCAGGCGCACATTCCCACACGCGGACTGGAACGAACCATTTGCGATTACATCGCCGGCATGACCGACCGTTATGCCATTGAAGAACATCAAAAACTATTTAATCCATTGGAAAAACCTTAAGACCGGAGAACGAACAAATGACCCAAACCACCCATTACCTGACGCCGGAAGGCGAAGCCAAACTGCGGGCGGAACTCGCCGAACTGACGGGTCCCCGCCGTGAGGAACTCGCCAAACGCCTCCGCTCCGCCATTCAAATGGGCGACCTCTCGGAAAACGCCGACTACCACAAAGCCAAGGAAGATCAGGCATTTCTCGAAGGGCGCATCCAGGAAATCGAAGCCATCCTGCGCATGGCGACCATCATCGAAAACACCCAAAGCGACGTTGTTGCCTTGGGATCAAAAGTTACCGTTCAGGAAGAAAACCTCGACCCCGAAACGTTTTATCTGGTGGGCGCATCGGAAGCCGACCCGCGCAAAGGAAAGATTTCCAACGAATCGCCGTTTGGAAAAGCCCTGCTCAATCACAAAGTCGGCGATGTGGTGGAGGCAGCGACGCCGGGCGGCAAGGTCAAACTCAAGATTTTGAAAATCGAGTAACAGCGGTGCAGGCGGGCGTTCTCTAACATCTGCCCTACCTTGCGTTGACAAGCAGGATCAACAAAGAGACCGGCGTGGTGCCGGTCTCTTTTGATTCGGTTCGAGGGTGGACTAGGCTCCGGCGCGGGGCCAGACCGCCAGTTCCAACGTGATGCGTTCGAAGAAACTGTTTGGAGGCAGGGCGCCCATTCCGTATTCCAAATCCACCACAGTGGCGAGCAGCTGCAGGGTTGCCGTCTCCAGAAGGATTTGCTCGCCCTTTTTGACGACGTGCAGGTCGCCCTTGGGTTCGAGCCGCATACGGATGTTCGGGTCGTTGTAGGCATGCTCAGACATGAGGACTTTGGTGGCGGTCTTGATGTCGTTTTTGTCGAACAGCCAGACTTCCAGCGCCGCTACTTTCTTCGGCTCGCCCACGCCAATGGTCTCGGAAATGCCCACGCCGTATTCGCCGAGGAACTCGCCGCCGGCGGTATCAATGCTGAAGGATTCGTCGTACAGGTCGTCGCCGAGGACGTAGGTGGTCATGGTTTGCGTGATGGGAGGCGCAAGCCCGAGTTCCTCGAAGTTTGTCCGTTCGGCGCTGCGGCTGGCTTGCGCGGCTTGCATCACGGCGGTCGTCACGGCAGGACCCTTGCGGAGGAGGCGGTACAAGTAGAAGCCGCCTGCGCCCAGCAAAATAAGAATGACAGCCGCAGAAAGCACAAGGACGAATGTACCGGAAGAGGCGCCCCCGCTGGTTTGCGGCTGAGGTACGATGGGACCTCGCGCAGTTTGAATCAATCCGCCGTAGTTTTGCAAAACCGCCGGGTCAATCTTGCCGGGGTTGGCTTGCAGGCGCACGTACGTACTCGCGGCGGCTTTCCCCAGGTCGTCCCAGCGGCGGAGCGCATCGTTCGGGTCGTTGTTGCGGGCGTAGGCTTCCGCCGCCATGCGGAGGTAGTCCTCCTGCAGATCTGCCCGCAGGACTTCCGGAGTGCCGTCCGTCCATTGGACGGGCCACAATCCCCATCCGATGATCAAACCTAACAACAAACCCAAGACCACCCCTGTAATCAGGGCGACTCTTGGGTTTTTGAGGAGATTTTTTACAATCGCGAGTACGGCTTCCATGGTATTTTCCTTTTGGGTGGATTGTTACCTAGATTATATACCATCCCGCATCGAAAACAACCATCGAAGGTACCAGATTGAGCCTATTCAACAGGTTCGGGAAGGATCGCCTCGAGCAGGAAGGTCTCCTGACATTGAGTGCATTGCGCCTCGCGCTTGCTGGCAATTACCAACAGTCCGCCGCATTTCGGGCAGGGCGTCTGAATCGGACGCTTCCAGGAGGTGAAATCACAGTTCGGGTAATTGGCGCAGCCGTAGAACGTGCGTCCTTTGCGGGTTTTCTTTTCGACCACGTCGCCGCCGTCTTTCGGGCATTGCACGCCGATTTTTTCCAGCCAGGGTTCGGTGTAACGGCAGGATGGGAAATTGGAGCAGGAAATGAACTTTCCAAAGCGCCCATAGCGGATGACCAGTTCGCCGCCGTCTTCGGGGCAAGTGCGCCCGATCTTCTCGGGTCCGCTCTTGGTGACGGGCATCTCTGCCTGCGCCCGCTTCAAATCTTCGGCAAAGGGATGATAGAACTCATGGATGACTTCCGTCCATTCCGCCTGACCGTTGGCGATCATATCCAGGTCTTCTTCCATGCGGGCGGTGAATTTGTAATCCACAATGTCCGAAAAATACTTGACCATCAGGTCGTTGACCTGCATTCCGATTTCTGTCGGCACGAGGCGTTTATCCTCACGGACGACATAGCCGCGCTGTTGAATGGTGGAAATGGTCGGCGCATAAGTGGAGGGACGCCCGATGCCTTCCTCTTCCAGCGCCTGCACCAGCGAGGCTTCGGTGTAACGCGGAGGCGGCTGGGTGAAATGCTGTTCAGGGATCAGGCGGACAAGTTCCTGCCGCTGTCCTTCCTCGATGCCGGCGGGGATTTTGACATTTTCTTCTTCCTCCTCTGTCCGCGCATCTTCGCTTTTTGCTTCCTCATACACCACCAGAAACCCTGCAAATTTCACCGCCGAGCCGGAGGCGCGCAGAAGATACTCGTGAGCGCTCGACTTGCCCGTCACTTCCACCTGCAGGGTGTCGTACACCGCCGCTTCCATTTGTGACGCCACGAATCTCTGCCAAATCAAACGGTACAACTTGAACATTGCCGGCTCGAGATACTTTTGCACTTGCTCCGGCGTGCGCATGACAGATGTGGGACGAATCGCCTCGTGCGCCTCCTGGGCGTTGGCAGAACGCTTGGTGTATTGCGGCGGTTCGGGCGGCAGAAAGTCCGCGCCGTATTTTCCGCTCACATACTGACGCGCCTCCTGTTGGGCAAGCGTGGAGACATTCGTCGAGTCGGTTCGCATGTAAGTAATCAAACCGGTCTCGCCGCCGTTGCCCACATCCTGACCTTCATAGAGCGCCTGCGCCAGCGCCATCGTCCGCTTGGCGGTGAAACCCAATTTGCGCGAAGCCTCTTGCTGGAGGGTCGAAGTGGTGAATGGCGCGGCGGGTTTGCGCCGGCGTTCGCCGCGTTTGATCTTGGTGATGGTATAAGCCGCCCCTTCCATATCCACGAGGATGGGTTTGACCGTCTCTTCGTTGGGAAGTTGCGGGTCCTGCTCGTCAATCTTTGCCAGTTTCGCCGTGAAGGTGGACTTCAGCCCTTCGGGCTTGAACTCACCGTGAATGGACCAATACTCCGTCGGGACGAACGCCTCAATCTCGCGTTCTCTCTCGACAATGAGCCTGAGCGCCACCGATTGAACTCTGCCTGCCGAGAGACGGCTGCGCACCTTCTCCCACAGAATCGGACTGATGCTGTACCCCACCAGACGGTCCAGAATACGGCGCGCCTGCTGGGCGTCCACCAAATCCATGTTGATTTGGCGCGGATGGGTGAAGGCTTCTTTGATGGCGGGTTCTGTAATCTCGTGAAAGACGACGCGCTTGGCGCGCTGCGGGTCAATCTCCGCCGCTTCCAACAAATGCCACGAGATGGATTCGCCCTCGCGGTCGGGGTCGGTGGCGAGATAGATTTCCTCCGCCTTTTGGGCAAGTTTCTTGATTTCCCGAACGACTTCCTTTTTTTCGTTGGGCACGCGGTATTTCGGCGTAAAGTTATTTTCGATGTCCACCGACAACTGCGACTTCAACAAATCGCGCACGTGACCCACCGAAGCGCGGACGGTGTATCCCTTGCCGAGATAGCGGCTGACCGTCTTCGCCTTGGCAGGCGATTCGACAATGACCAGTTTACCGCTGCGCTTCTCCTCCTTGACTTGTTTTTCGGGTTTCGGCGGCGGCGTCAGGCCGGCATGCGCATCGGTACGTCCCATCTTGTAAAGTTTTGTGCCGCAAACGGGGCAAACACCAATCGTGACAGGAGACCCCTTGGCGTTGAAACCCGCCGCAGGGTCTTTCATCTCACGCTTGGTTTTGCATTTCATGCAATATGCTTCCATGTACACTCCTGCCTCACGCATCCTCCTCCAGAGGAAAGGCGAGGGACGTTATAAATATTTTTCCTGATGATGTTTTTTCAAATGCTCCACAATGTTCTTGACCTTTTGCGACTGGTCGGTCTTGCAGACCAGCAGCACGTCGCCCGCATCCACCACCACCACATCATCCAAGCCAATGGTGACAATCAGGCGCTGGTCGTCCACGCTGTAAACCAGAGCGTTGTGCGTATCCAGCGGCAAATGCTGGGAATTGACCGAAACATTTCCGTTCATATCCGGCAGTAACACTTCGAACAGCGAATCCCACGAACCGACATCGCTCCAGCCCAAACCGCCGGCAGGCAGGACCGCCACGCGTTCCGCCTTTTCCATTACGCCGTAGTCTATGGTTTGAGAGCGCAAATCATACCAAAGTTTTTGGATGACGGCGTCTCTTTGCGGCGTATCCCACGCGGAGGCAATCGCCTCCACCACCTGAAACAAATCGGGCATCTGACGTTCGATCTCAGCCAGGATGACATCCGCCCGCCAGACGAACATGCCGCTGTTCCAGGAGTGATCGCCGCGGCGCAGAAGATCCTGAGCGGTCGCCTGATCGGGTTTCTCCTTGAAGCGCTTCACTTTATAGACGGGATACTTGTAATCGCCATCCAGCGGCTCGCCCTGCTGGATATACCCGTATCCTGTGGAGGGAAACGTGGGCGTAATCCCCAGCGTGACCAGATAGTTCTTTTCCGCCACCTCGAAGGCGGTGCGGAGCAGGTATTGGAACAAATCCAGGTTGCGGATGTGATGGTCGGCGGTTTGTATCGTCATCACCGCCTGCGGGTCGCGCTTCCGGAGCACCGCAGCCGCCAATGCTACCACAGATGCCGTGCCGCGCGGCGCAGGTTCAATCAGATAGTTCTCTTTCGGGATGGAGGGTACCTGCACCTGCATGACCCGCGCCTGCTCTTCGACGGTCACAACCAAAATGCGCTCGGATGGAAACAAACGTTCCAGACGCGCAACCGTGCTTTGAAACAACGTCTCCTTGCCAAGCAGAGGAAGCAGCTGCTTGGGCGATTCCTTTCTAGAAACGGGCCACAGTCGCGTCCCGCCGCCTCCTGCCATGATGACTGCATAGGTATGTTCGTTCATCTCATTCACCATTCAAAGTATTCACGTTGTAATCGGCGCGTTCTTCGCGCACAGCCACGTAATGCATACCGCCAACCTGGCGCACCATGCCTTTCAGTTCCATCAACGCCAGCGTTGCAGAGACCTTCTCGATGGGCAATCCTGATTGATTGCGAATCTCATCCACGTGCAGCGGCTCACTGCCGATGACGTTTAGCAATTGGGCTTCGGTTGGATCGCCCGGCATGATCTTGCGGGCGGCTTTTTGCTCACCCACACGCGTCAAATCCAGCGCCTGCATCAAGTCATTGACGCTCAACAACGGAAGCGCGCCGTTTTGAATGAGTTTGTTTGTGCCTTTGCTTTGCGGCGCAAGGATGCTACCCGGCACGGCAAAGACTTCGCGCCCCTGTTCTGCGGCGAACTCCGCCGTAATCAGGGCGCCGCTGGTCTCTCCAGCCTCCACCACCACAACCGCCAGCGACAAACCCGAAATGATGCGGTTGCGCGGCGGAAAATTCGAAGCATCCGGCGGCGTACCGGGAGCATAATCGCTCAACAGCGCGCCGTGTTCCATGATTTGCTCCGCCAGCGCGCGATGCTCGGGCGGGTAGATTTTATCCACGCCGGAGCCCAGCACGGCAAGCGTCCGCCCGCCTGCCTTGAGCGCCATCTGATGCGCAAGCGCATCCACGCCGCGCGCCAGCCCGCTGACAACCGTAATTCCGCGCGAGGCAAGAAACGCCGAAAGTTCTTCCGTGATTTGCCTTCCGTACGGCGTCACGCGGCGCGTGCCGACAATCGCTACTGCAAACAAATCGTCGGGCAGATACTCGCCGCGCAGATACAACACCGGCGGAGGCTGGTCAATTTCCTTCAAGCGCTGGGGATACGCCTCGTCCTGCCAGGTCAGGATTTTGATGCCCTGCTTCTCGATGCGCTCCCAGACCTTATCCAAATCCACGTTCGTCCGTGCCTGGACGACTCGCTCGATCAATTTGGACCCCAAGCCTGCCGCCGCCAATTCGGCCGGCGACGCCGCCCAGGCAGACTCCAAATCGCCGAAGTACGCCACCAGTCCCTGCAGGCGTACCGCGCCGACGCCTTTGATAAGGTTGAAGCCGACCCAGTATTTTTTCTCGTCCATAAGCGGCGTTGAATCCGATATTTTCGTCCGCGGCTATCGAACTTTTGCTTGTGAAGACTATCCGTTGGAATCCACCAAGCCGTCGAGCAGATGAACTCTCAGAAAACCGCGCTCAAAATCCAGGTCCAGAATGACCGAGGGGATGGCGGGCAGAAGAATTTCTTTGCCGGCGTCACCCGCCACAACGTACACATCGTTGGCGCCAGTCTCCAGAATTTCCACCAGTTCGCCCAGCGGCTTTCCATCGTCGGTCACCACGCGCAAGCCGATGAGTTCGTGCTTGTAGTGCTGTCCCTCGGGCAGAGGGACATCCTTTGCCAGAACGTACAGCCATTGATTGCGAAATAGACCCGCTTCTTCGGGGGTGTCAATGTTTTCGAATTTTACAAGCATTCCGGTTTTATAGGGACGTACGCTGGTCAGGGTGACCGGTTTGTGGTCTTCGCCTACAAACATCCTCCTGCCCTTTTTCATGCGTTCCGGGAAGTCGGTGTGTAAATCCATGATGATTTCGCCGCGCACACCGTGCGGACGCCGCAAAAAGCCGACACTCAAATAAAGAGGCTCGCCAACTGGCGAGCCTGGTTTCTTCGGTTCAGCCATTATTCTGGCTCTACCACATCGAGGGTGACTTGCTTGCCTTCCCGCTCCGCCGCCACTCTCAGCAGTGTGCGGATGGAGTTGGCAACCTTGCCGCCCTTGCCAATGACGCGCCCCATGTCATCCTTGGCAACGCTCAATTCGATGCGGATGCGGGAGCCGTTTCCCATCTCACGCACCTGTACTTCTTCGGGATGATCCACGAGCGATTTGGCAATATATTCGATCAATTCTTTCATAATTCCAACTTACTCCCCTCTCCCTTGTGGGGAGAGGGGTTAGGGGTAAGGAAAACTACTTGCTTGTCCTGGCAGTTGCTCCGCGTTTGGCTTCGGCTTCTTCCGCTTCTTTCAGGAGCGTCTCGATTGCTTCGCCTTTCTTGAAGCGTTCCCAGCGGTCCAGTGTGCCGGCGGTTTTGAAAACCTGCGCCACCGATTCGGTTGGCAGCGCGCCGTTCTTCATCCAGTGAAAGATGCGGTCCTCTTTCAAGCGGATTGTCGCCGGCTGGGTGCGGGGGTTGTAGAAGCCCAAAATTTCCAAGAAACGCCCGTCGCGAGGGGACTCACTGTCCGCGGCGACGACGCGATAGGTGGGCTGACCCTTCAACCCGATACGACGTAAACGTAAACGAACCATCTTGCTTTTTCTCCTTATCGTTTATTGCGCCAATGATACGGTTAGAAAACGCATCCTGCGCAGATCAATTTGCGTTTCAGACAGGCATAGAGGGGGTGCGGAAAGGACGCATGCGGGCTGAAATCGCAGGCGCTATTTTACCAGAGAATTCCGCCGCACCAGCGCGGGCGCTTACCCGAACAGCCGTCCCAGCCCTTTCCCCCCGGTCTTTTGCAGCATCTTCATCATCTTCTGTGCTTCGCGGAACTGCTTGATAAGGCGGTTCACGTCCTGCACATCCATGCCGGAGCCGGCGGCAATGCGGCGGCGGCGGGATGCGTTCAGAATATCGGGGTTGCGGCGCTCTTGACGTGTCATCGAATTGATGATGGCTTCGGTCTGTTTGAAATTTGCCTCGATGTCGCGCGGGTCAATCTGACGCGCCGCCTGTCCCAACTGCCCCGGCAGCATTTCCATGATTTGCGCCAGCGGTCCCATCTTTTTCATTTGCCGCATCTGTTCGAGCCAGTCTTCCAAGGTGAACTGCCCCTTCATCATGCGCTCCGCCGCCTTCTGCGCGGTCGCCTGGTCGAAGGCGGCTTCGGCTTTTTCGATCAAGCCAATCATGTCGCCCATGCCCAAAATGCGGGATGACAATCGCGCCGGGTCGAACGTCTCGAGCGCGTCGAGTTTCTCGCCCGTGCCGATGAACTTGATCGGCACGCCCGTCACCGAACGGATGGAAATCGCCGCACCACCGCGCGAATCGCCGTCCATTTTGGTCAGCATCAAACCGGTGATGGACACGGCATCGCGGAAACCCTGGGCAATGTTCAACGCTTCCTGACCAATCATGGAATCAACCACGAGCAGGATTTCCACCGGCGGGACTTTCGCCACGATGGCTTTCAACTCGTCCATCAACTGCGCGTCCAACTGCGACCGACCGGCAGTATCCACAATCACGACGCCGTACCCGCCCTTTTCCGCCTTCTCGAACGCGCGGCGGGCGAGTTCCGGCGGCTTGAGGTTGAGGTCAGCCTCCACCGGCACGTCAATGCGCTCGCCGAGTTGCTGTAACTGCGTTACGGCGGCGGGACGGTATGGGTCACCGGCAACGAGCATCACCCGTTCGCCCTTCGAGCGAAGCAGGCGCGCCAGTTTTCCCGCGCCGGTCGTTTTGCCCGAACCCTGCAAACCGACCATCAGAATGACGCGTGGCTTGGGACCCGTCAGGTTGAGCGGCGCCGGTTCGCCGAGCGTTTTGACGAGTTCCTCGTGGACAATTTTGATGACCTGCTGTCCCGGCGCCAGCGCTCTGGAGACTTCGGCTCCAATGGCGCGTTCGCGGACGCGGGCGATAAAGGTTTTGACGACGCTGAAATGTACGTCCGCTTCGAGCAACGCGAGACGTACTTCGCGCATGGCGGCATCCACGTCGGCTTCGGTGAGTTTGCCGCGGCGGCGCAGTTGGTCGAAGACCTGGTTGAGTCGGTTGGTGAGGGTTTCAAACATGGCAGTGGGGTATATCAATCTTATGATGTGCTTTGGACGGCGGAATTATTTAGGAGCAGGACAAGGATTGTAGTGGCGAAGCAGGTTCAGGTCAAGAGAGAGGCGGAGGTAAAGGAAAAGCACTTTGAAGCCGCTATAATTTGATACGTATTTCACATTGACGCATATATGCTCAGTGGGTATAATCGTTTTTCGGCATTATTCACATCCAAGGAGTATATAATGGAAACGAACGAAACTATTGCGTTGGAAACAACGCTGGCACCCAAAACAAAACTTTCAGGTAAGGTAATCAAAACAACTTTGGCGGGAGCAATCATTGACATTGGTCAACCCCTGCCAGGCGTGGTTCACATTTCACAACTTAGCAAAGACCCCGTCAACAAGGTTGAAGACGTGGTGAAGGAAGGTCAGATTGTTGATGTGTGGGTGCGCCGCGCAAAGAAGGACCGCATCGAGTTGACCATGATCGAACCGCTGGCGCTCGAGTGGAAAGAGATCGAGCCGGACATGGTCGTAAAGGGCAAGGTCGTCCGTCTGGAACCGTATGGGGCTTTTGTGGATATCGGAGCGGAACGCCCCGGTATGATCCATGTCAGCGAACTGGCGCATGGTTACGTCAAAACCCCGAGCGAAGTCGTCAAGGAAGGCGATGAAGTCGAGGCAAAAGTCCTGGAAGTCAACCGCAAGAAGAAACAAATCAAGTTGAGCATCAAGGCTTTGGAACCGGAGATCGAAGAGTTCAAACCGGCAAAGAAGGAAAACCGCAAGGGAAGCAAGGCATCCAGGAAGGACGATGCGGAGGTCGCCGAAGCGAAGGAACCGCAGGAGCCCGAACTGACCGCCATGCAAATTGCTTGGCAGGAAGCCCTCAGCCGCTCCGGCGCCGGCAAAGACATCAAATTCCGCAAGACCAAAGCCGCCCTTTCCCGCGAACAGGAAGACTTGTTGAACCGCACGCTGGAAAAACGCCTTCCCACCGGCGGCTAGATTCAAGAAAATCAAAAAAGCAGGCAGCCGCCTGCTTTTTTGATTTAATCATTGATGTTACGCAGCTTTCTCGTAGCACGACATTTATGTCGCCCGAAAACGCGAGATATTGCACTTTTCCAAATTATTCTGACAATATGCCGACATAGCGCAGCAGATCAAGAGAACCATTCTTGAATTGGTCAA
>Ga0073932_1000972_pt1 | contig 61010 bp, 54 predicted proteins | sample DewCreD2012metaG_FD_76967 | JGI IMG/M metagenome (GOLD analysis project Ga0073932, IMG submission 76967) | Hot spring sediment bacterial and archeal communities from British Columbia, Canada, to study Microbial Dark Matter (Phase II) - Dewar... ...
CCCACCCCACCCAAAAAAGGCGAGACGGACGCAGCCCGCACGGCTCGATGCCCGAACGGCCGACCCCCACCAGGGCCGCCGCCCGCACATCCCTACCCACATACCCACGATGTCCAAAGGGCCGCCGGCGACGACCTCACCCGACCTCCCGAAGGAGGCGCGGATGTCCTCGTGCCGGCTTTTCCGCCACCGCAGCGGCGGACTTCCCATGTAGCCCTGCGCGCGGCGGGGATCAAGGGGTATCCGCATCCCCCCGGGAGGCCGCCGCGCGGCGGCCTGTCGCACTCTTGTCGCCGGACCGTCACGATGGCTCTCTACCCCTGTCGCCAGGCGCTCACCCGGGAGGAAGCCATGTCGTCGACCCGCCGCAGCTTCGCCGGGCTCGCGGTCGGAGCCCTCGCGCTCGCGACCACCGCCGCGGCCGCCCGCGCCGCGACCGAGCTCACCGTCTACACCGCCCTCGAGGCCGACCAGCTCAAGGCCTACCAGACGGCCTTCGAGAAGGCGAATCCCGACGTCAAGATCCGCTGGGTCCGCGATTCGACCGGGATCGTGACCGCCAAGCTCCTGGCCGAGAAGGCCAACCCGCAGGCCGACGTGGTCATGGGCCTGGCCGCCACCTCGCTCATGCTGCTCGACAAGGAGGGGCTGTTGCTGCCCTACGCGCCCAAGGGGCTCGAGAAGGTCAAGCCCACCATGCGCGATCCCGCGAACCCGCCCAAATGGGTCGGCATGGACGTCTGGTCCTCCGCCCTCTGCTTCAACACGGTCGAGGCCGGCAAGCGCGGGCTCAAAGCCCCCACGTCCTGGGCCGACCTCACCGACCCGGCCTACAAGGGCCAGATCACCATGCCCAACCCGGCGTCTTCGGGGACCGGCTTCCTCATGGTCTCGGCCTGGCTGCAGATGATGGGCGAGGAGAGGGGCTGGGCCTACATGGACGCGCTGCACCAGAACGTCGCGGCCTACACCCATTCGGGCTCGAAGCCCTGCCGGCAGGCCGGGGCGGGCGAGTACACGATCGGTCTCTCCTTCGAGTACCGCGCCAACAAGACCAAGAAGGACGGCGCGCCGATCGAGGTGATCCTGCCCAAAGAAGGCCTGGGTTGGGACATGGAGGCGATCGGGATCGTCGCGACCACGAAGAAGCTCGAGGCGGCCAAGAAGCTCGCCGACTGGGCGGTCTCGGAAGAGGCCAACCGGCTCTACGCGCAGAACTTCGCGATCGTCGCCCTGCCCGGGATCGCTTCCAAACTCGAGCACGTCCCGGGCGACGTCGAGGCGATGCTGATCGAGAACGACTTCGCCTGGGCGGCCGCCAACCGCGAGCGGATCTTGGCCGAGTGGTCGAAGCGCTACGACGGCAAGAGCGAGCCGCGCAGCTGATGGAGGCAGCGTCGGGCGCGGCGGCCCCCGCCGCGCCCTACCTCCAGATCCGCGGCGTCACCAAGCGCTTCGGCACCTTCACCGCCCTCGAGCGGGTCGATCTCGACGTCGAGGCCGGCGAGTTCGTCGCCTTCTTGGGCCCCTCGGGCTGCGGCAAGACCACACTTCTGCGCGCCATTTGCGGGCTCGACCCGCCGAGCGCGGGGACGATCCTGCAGGGCGGCCGCGACGTCACGGCCTTGCCGGTGCGCGAACGCGACTTCGGGATCGTCTTCCAGTCCTACGCCCTCTTCCCGAACCTCACGATCCGCGCCAACGTGGGTTACGGGCTCGCCGCGATCGGTCGGCCCAAGGCCGAGGTCGAGCGGCGGGTGGCCGAGCTCTTGGAGCTCGTGGGCCTCGCCGACCGGGCCGAGAAGTACCCGGCCCAGCTCTCGGGCGGCCAGCAGCAGCGCGTCGCCTTGGCCCGGGCGTTGGCGCTCCGCCCCGGCCTCCTCCTCCTCGACGAGCCGCTCTCCGCCCTCGACGCCCGGGTCCGGGCCCGGCTGCGCGGCGAGATCCGCGACCTGCAGCGCCGGCTCGGCATCACCACGATCATGGTGACCCACGACCAGGAGGAGGCACTCACCATGGCCGATCGGATCGTGGTCATGAACCGGGGCCGGATCGAGCAGGTGGGCCGCCCCGACGAGGTCTATGCCCGCCCGGCCACCGCCTTCGTGGCCGATTTCATCGGCAAGATGAACTTCCTCGCGGGCCGCCTGCTCGCCCCCGACCGGGTCGAGGTCGCGGGCGCCGAGCTCCGTTTCGAGCCGCCGCTCGACTTCGGCCCGGGCGCGACCGTGACCGTGTGTCTCAGGCCCGAGGACGTGGTCGTGCGCGAGGTCGAGCGGCGGCCGGCCAACCGGCTCACGGCCGAGGTCGGGGTGATGGAGTTCATCGGCAACCACTTCCAGACCACCCTCCACGTCCCCGGCACGAACCTCGACATCTCGGCCGACCTCTCGATCAACGCGGTCCGCGACCTCGGCATCCGACCGGGTCGGACGATCCCGATCTGCCTGCCGCCCGACCGGCTCCGGGTGTTCCCCGAGCCACCGCGGCCGAGCTGAGCCCGGCCCCGTGGCGACCGCCTCCTCGCGCCCGCTCGCCACCCCCCTTCCCGTGCCGGCGGCCGCGCCGCGACCGGTCCGCCAAGCGCTCTCGCGCGACGATCTCGTGATGCGCGCCGGGCTCGGGCTCCTCGTGCTCTGGCTCGCGCTCTCGGTCGTCCTGCCGCTCTGGGCGCTCCTCGCCAAAGCCTTTTCGGGCCCCGCGGGCGAGTTCGTGGGCCTCGCCAATTTCGCGGCCTATCTCGCCACCCCGGCCTTGTCGACCTCGCTCGCGAACTCGCTCCTGATCGCGGCCGTGAGCACGGTGATCTGCGTGGCCCTCGCCTTCGGCTATGCCTGGGCGCTCACCCGCACCTGCCTGCCGGCCAAGGGGCTCTTCAAGGCGATCGCGGCGATCCCGATCCTCGCCCCTTCGCTCTTGCCGGCGATCGCGCTCGTCTACCTCTTCGGCAATCAGGGTTTCGCCCGCTGGGCGCTCTTCGGCCATTCGATCTACGGGCCGATCGGCATCGTGATCGGCGAGGTCTTCTGGACCTTCCCGCATGCCCTGATCATCGTCACGACCGCCCTCGCCACCGCCGACGCCCGGCTCTACGAGGCGGCGGCAGCCTTGAAGGCCTCGCGCTCGAGGATCTTCTGGACCGTGACCTTGCCGGGGGCGCGCTACGGGCTGATCTCGGCGACCTTCGTCGTCTTCACCCTCGTCATCACCGATTTCGGCGTGCCCAAGGTGATCGGCGGCTCGTTCAACGTGCTCGCGGTCGACGTCTACAAGCAGGTCGTGGGGCAGCAGAACTTCCAGATGGGCGCGGTCGTGGGCCTCGTCCTTTTGCTCCCGGCGCTCTTTTCCTTCCTGGTCGATCGGCTGGTCCAGCGCCGCCAGGCAGCGCTGCTCTCCGCCCGCGCGGTGCCGCTCGTGCCCACCCCCGACCCGCTCACCGATCGGCTCGCGCTGCTCTTCTGTTCGATCGTCGCCTTCGCCATCCTGGTCATCCTGGGCACGGCGATCTTCGCCTCGCTCGCGACCTTCTGGCCCTACGATCTCACGCCCTCGCTCAAGAACTACGACTTCGACAACATGGACGGCGGCGGCTGGGAGAGCTACCGCAACTCGCTCGAGATGGCCGCGCTCACCGCGATCTTCGGCACGGCGATCATCTTCGGCGGAGCCTGGCTCGTCGAGAAGACCCGTCGCTTCGAGCTCGTGCGCGGGCTCGCCCAGCTCTTGGCGCTTCTGCCGCTCGCGATCCCCGGGCTCGTGATGGGGCTCGGTTACATCTTCTTCTTCGTCGAGCCGAGCAATCCCTTCCACTTCCTCTACGGCTCGATGGCGATCCTGGTGATCTGCACGATCGCGCATTTCTATTCGGTGGCGCATCTCACCGCCGTCACTGCCTTGAAGCAGCTCGACCCGGAGTTCGAATCGGTCTCCGCCTCGCTCAAGGTCCCGCTCTGGCGGACCTTTTTCAAAGTAACGGTGCCGGTCTGCTTGCCCGCGATCCTGGACATCGCCCTCTACCTCTTCCTCAACGCGATGACGACCGTCTCGGCCCTGGTGTTCCTCTATTCTCCACGCACCCAGCTCGCCTCGATCGCGGTGCTCAACATGGACGATGCCGGCGACATCGCGCCGGCTGCGGCGATGGCCGTCATGATCTTCCTCACGAGCGCGGTGGTGCGCGGGCTCTACGGGCTCGTGACGCGCGGGTTCTTGGCGCGGACCCAAGCCTGGCGGCGGCGCTGAGCCGGCTCCGGGCCGGCGGGCCTCCTCAGCCGGCGTAACCGAACCGCCGCGGCAGCCAGAGCGTGAGGTCGGGAAAGAGGATCAAGATCACGAGCGCGCCGATCAGGACCAACAGGAACGGCCAGAGATAGCGCAAGGTCTCCTGCAGCGGGGTCCCCGTGAGCGCCCCGATCACGAACAGAAGCATGCCGTAGGGCGGGGTGACGAGCCCGATCATGCAATTCACGACCGCCACGACGCCGAAATGGACGAGGTCGATGCCGAGTGCCTCGCAGGCCGGCAGGAAGAGCGGCAAGATTACGAGGATGATCGTGGTCGCATCGAGCACGCAGCCCAACAGCAGCAACAAGCCGTTGACCAGCAGAAGAAAGACCAGCGGCGAGAAATCGAGCCCAGCGAGCACGCCCGAGAGCGCCTGCGGGATCCGCTCGGATGCCACGATGTAGTTGAAGATCAAGGCGCAGCCGATGACGATGCCGACCGTCGCCGACTGCCGGGCGCTCGTCACGAACTGCCCCCAGAGCACGGGCAGGCTCAAGGCGCGGTAGAGGAACGCGGCGATCAAAAGCGCGTAGAGCGCCGCGATCGAGGCCGCTTCGGTCGGCGTGGTGGCGCCCCCGTAGATCCCGCCCAAGAGGATCACCGGCATGAGGAGGGCGGGGAAGGCCTCGAGTGTGCGGCGCGGCAGTTCGGCCAGGGGCACGGGGTCCTCGCGGGCGACGTGCAGCCGCGCCGCCATCGCCCGATTCATGACCATCAAGACCGCCGCCACGAGCAATCCCGGGACCACACCGCCCAAGAACAAGAAGCCGATCGATTGATCGGAGACGAGGGCGTACATGACCATCGGGATCGAGGGCGGGATGATCGGCCCGATCGTCGCCGAGGCGGCGGTCAAGGCAGCGGCGTAGCCCTTGGGGTAGCGACCGTCCTTGGTCATCATCTCCATGACGAGCTTGCCGACACCGGCCGCATCCGCGACAGCCGAGCCCGACATGCCGGCGAAGATCACCGAGGAGACGATGTTGACGTGGCCGAGGCCGCCTTTGAACCGGCCGACCGCGGCGGTGCAGAAGGCCAACAGCCGCTCGCTCACCGTGCCGGCGTTCATGATGTTGGCGGCGGTGACGAAGAGAGGAACGGCCAGGAGCACGTAGCCGTCGTAGAGCGATTGCACGAGCTGCTCGGTGGCGAGCGCGAGATCCGCACCGCGGACGGCGAGGTAGACGACGGCGGCGACGAACAGTGCCCAGGCGACCGGCGCACCGAGCACGCCGAGCGCGAAGATCGTGAACAGGCAGAGCGCGAAGGCGAGGCTCATCGCCGCGGCGGGAATGGATCCGCGGGCTCGGCCGCTCCGGGTGCCGGTTCGGCGGGCGCGCGCAGGAGCCGGACGATCGCCCGGGCTTGACGCAGCACGAGGGCTGCGGCGAAGACCAGGAACACCGAGAAGACCCAGGACAAGGGGATGCGCAGCGTGGCGCTGCGCTTGATTTTGTAAAAGCTCACATAGTCCCAACTCGGCCCGAGCACCGCCACGAAGCCCGCGAGCAGGGCCGCAGCGACGAGGAGGCCCGCCACACGCCGGCCGCGCGGCGAAAGTCGCTGCTCCAAAAGGTCGAAACGGACATGTTCACGGTCGGGGACGCAGAAGGCGGCGCCCAGGAGCACGAGCCAGAGCCAGAGCGTGAGGCAGACCTCGACCGTCCAGCCGACCGGCCAGTTCAAGAGGTAGCGAAAGGCGATCTGCAGGACGAAGGTCGCGAAGAGGGCCATCAGAAGGGCGGCGGCGAGCACGTCCGCCGCCCCCCGCAGGACGAGGCCCGCGCGGCGCGCGCGCCCCCTCAAAGCGCGTTGATCTTGTCGAGGATGCCCTTGGGCCAGGCCTTGGCGTACTCGGACTCGAGGTAGGCCTTCTGGACCCGGGCACGGAACGCGGCGACGTCGGGCGCGTAGACCTCGAGGCCCTTGTCCTTGAAGAACTGGACGAGCTCGGCCTCGAGCGCGAGCTGGCGCTTGCGGCCAAGTTCGGCCGCGTCGTCGGCCGCCTTCTGGGTGATCGCCCGCTGCTCGGGGGTGAGCTTGTCCCAGACCTTCTTCGAGAACGCCAGGTAGTTGAGATCGACGAGGTGCGAGGTGAGGACGATCTGCTTGGTGACCTCGTAGAACTTGGAATCCCGTACCGTCGGCAAGGGATTGTCCTGCCCGTCGATCGCCCCGGTCTGGAGTGCGGTGTAGATCTCGGTGAAGGCCATCGGCACGGGGTTGGCGCCCAGGGCTTTGCCCAGGAACTGCCAGGTGTCTGCCGGCGGCATGCGCAGCTTGACGCCGGCGAGGTCCTCGGGCGTGCGGATCTTCTTGTCGATGCGCAGATTGAGCTGGCGCCGACCGAGATACATCACGGTCAAGAGCTTCACGCCGAGCTCCTTCTCGGCCTTCTCCTTGAACGGCTGCATCAAGGGATCGTTGAAGACCCGGACTTGGTGCGCCGCGTCGCGGTGCACGTAGCCTGCCGTGAACACCGAGAACTCGGGGAAGAAGGTCGCGAGCTCCTGGGCCGAGGTGATCGACATCTCGAGATTGCCGCGGGCGATCGCCTCGAGCTCGGTTCCCTGCTTGAAGAGCGTCGCGTTGTAGTGCGGCTCGTAGATCGCGAAGCCGGCCACCGCCGGGCCGAACACCTCCTCGAGGGCCCGCGAGCGCTGGTCGGTCGGGGTGGCGGGCGTCGACAGCCGCAGCTTGATCTTGTCCGCGGCCGCAGCCGGGCGCGCGAAGCCGCCGGCGGCGGCGAGCGATGCCGCTCCGGCGAGGAGCGCACGACGTGAGGTGGACGAGGACATGGGTTCGCCTCCCCGGATCGCTGGTACGGCCGAGATCGCCTCGGCGGGCGCGGACCTTAGCCGAGCGTTGCGGCCTGTCCAGTGTGCTGCGGCCTCAGCCGTGGGCCCCGGCGACCGAGCCGAGGATCACGAGCGAGGCGAGCGTGGTGAGGGCCAGATGGCCGCGGCGGGCAAGGCGCAGCGCGCGGTCCGGATCACGAGCGGCGAGCCGGTCGAACCAACGATGGAGGAAGAGGGGCTCGGCCACGAACAAAACGATCGCGAAGAGCAACCAGAGGCCGACCATGCCGTGCATCCACCAGAAACCGGGCTCGGCGAAGCGCCACCAGAGATCGAGCCGGGCCGTGAGCCAGAGGCCCGAGGCGCCGGCCAGAAGGACCGAGAGCCGGGCCTGCGGCGCGAACCGGCGCTCGATCGCGAGGAAGCGAGCGAGCACCGCTTCGGCCGGCGCTCGGTCGGCCAAGACCACCGAGCTCACGAGCCAGAGGCCGCCGATCCAGTGCACGATCGCGGCGACGTGCAACGCCCGGGCGAGGGCCGGATCGTCCCAAGGCAGCATCGCCATCAGCCGCGGACCGCCCGGCGGAGGCGCCGGGGTCCGGCCCAGTTGTCCAGCAATCGGGCTACCGGGGTCGAGGCGTCGCGGTCGACCGCGCGCACACCTCCCCTGCCTCGGCGCCTCAACGGCGACCGCCGCCGAACAGCCCCTCGAGGCCGCGGCGCAGCGTGTCCACGCCCGGCAGCGCCGGGCCCGAGGTCGCCGGGTCGGTCGGCGAGGGCCCGGTCTCGGAGGCGAGGCAGGGGTTGCCGGCTGCGCCCAGATCGGCGAACGCGGCGATGGCCGCGGGCGGGAAGACGAGGGCCCCGAGAAGGCCGAGGGCCGCGCGGCGGGCCGCCTCGCGTTGGTCGAGGGCGATCTCCGGGGCGGCGAGCGTGCCGCGCACCCGGACCGGTACGGCCACACCCAAGGTCGCCCCGCGCGAACGCGGCAGAAGGGTGACGTCGAGCCGCTCGCTGCCGAGATCGAGGCGACCCTCGCCGGAGAGCCTGGCACGGGCGGTCTCCAGCACCACCACCCTGAGCTCGACCACTCCGGCCCGGATCGGCAGGTCGAAGGCGCCGCAGCGCAGCTCGACCCAGCCGTCGCCGCCCTGTGCCGCGAGCGCGCGGACCGCCTCGCGCACCCCGCCGGCGATCCGGTCGAGTGCCACCGCCCGCAGCCGCCCGCCGCCCAGGGCCGCGGTGAGCTCGCCTTCGGCCGAGGCCAGGAGCGCGCGCAGCGAGCGGCCGCGGCCGGAAAGCTCGAGGTCGAGGTCGAGCGGGGCGTCGAGCGTGGGCTCCTGGCCGAGCTCGCGCTGCAGCCGGGCGGTCGCGAGGCCACGGGCCTCGAGCGCGAGCGCGAGCGCGGGCTGCGGCTGGCCGCCGTCCGCCTCGAGCCGGCCGCCGATCCGCCCGCCCGCGAGCTCGGCCGTGACCGGCTCGGCCAGGAGGCGGCCGTTGCCGATCCGGACCGGCAGCACGAGCTCGCGCAGTGGAGGCCCGCCGGTCACGAGCTCGGCCACGCGCAGCTCGAGGCTCGCCTCGATCCCGCGCAAGCCCGCGAGCTCGATCGGCGCATCGGGGATCAGCCGCCCGGACCGCGGCCTGCCGCCGTCGCTCCCGGCGCCGCTCGCGCCGGGTTCGCGGCCGCCCGCGGGCGCGGCGAGCAGAGCCAGGAGGTGCGGAAGCTCGAGCCGGCGGCTCGCGAGCTTGCCTTCGAGCCGCGGCCGCGGCCCGCCCGGGTCGAGCTCGAGCACGCCCTCGAGGTCGCTGTCGGCGAGTGTGAGCGCGAGCGGCTTGAGCCGGACCCGTCGATGCTCCAGGAGGGCCATCGGTGAATCGAGCCCGAGGCGGAGCGAGAGCGGCAGGCCGTCGAGCTCACCCGACGCCTCCAGCGCGAGCGGGCCCGCCGGATCGGGCAGCCTCGCTTGCGCCTCGGTGAGCAGCAAGGAGAGCGGCGGCCGCCCCTCGGCCGCCGACACGAGCAGGCGGACCCGCTCGAGGCGGACGTCGCGTGCGACCGGCAAAGGAGCGACCCTCTCGGTGCCGCCCCCGGCACCGGGCGGTCCGGACTCTCCCGCGCTTTTTTCCGCGCCGACCGGCAGGGTCACCGTTGCATCGGCGAGGAGCAGCCGGTCGAGCTCGAGCCGGCCGCGGAGCAACGGCCCGAGCGCCGGGCGCGCCTCGAGCCGGCCGATCCGGGCGAGGTCCTCGGGCTCGCCCGGTCTTGCGGCGAGACGCAACCCCTCGACCAGGAGCACGGGCCCGGCAGACCAGTCGAGCGAGAGGCTCCCCTCGATCGCGACCGGGCGGTCGAGGGCGGCGGTGGCCCGGGCCTCGACCCACGGCCGGAGGCGATCGACGCCCAGGACCGCGAGGCCGCCCACGACGAGGGCCGGCAGCAGCAGGACGAGGAGCAGGAGGAAGAGCAGGATCTTGCGCATCGCGCGCCGTTTCCCTCGAGGCGTCGGCGCCGGCGAGCTGCGGGCGTCGCGCGGATGGTAACCGTCCTCGGGCCGGTTGGGCAGCGGCCCCGGCTCGCCGCCCGTGGTCCGGACGCCAGCCCGATCGGCCCGCGATCCGGCGCGCCGCTCGGCTCGCGCGATCGTTGGCCCACGGGTGAACGCGTTCCGGGCGGCGCGCGTGCGCCGGATCGTCGCCCGGTCGCGGCCCGGACGAGCGAAGCCGCCCTGGCACCGCGGCGGGCCCGGTTGACCGCCGACCGTGCCTCGACTAGAGGCTCGGCTCTCGCGGCACGGGAAGGTGCCGCGTTGGTTCGGTGCGTGCCGGCCCCAGCCGGGCGGCCGCGAGCGGGAACCCACCCATGGCCGTTCCGAAGAAAAAGATCTCGAAGTCGCGTCGCGACATGCGCCGCTCGCACCTGGCGCTGTCCATGCCCACTTGGGTCGAGGACAAGGAGAGCGGCGAGTTCCGCCGGCCGCACCACATCGACCTCAAGACCGGGCGCTATCGCGGTCGCCAGGTGATCGTCGAGCGCGAGAAGCCGGCTGAGGACGCCTCGGAGTAGGCCGCGCGGGCCGTCCGCCGACCGGTTCCACGGCGAAGCGTACCCGATCGGGCAGCCTTCCCCGCGCGGTCGTGCGGGCCGGCACGCGCTGCCGTCGGGACCGGCGCGAGCGAGCTCGCCGACCATCCGACGTGGTTCCGCTCCTGCGGGCGAGCGCGCTCGTCGAACGGTGCGAGCCGGCCCGAGCGCGCAGCTTCCCGGGAGGTGGCTGGAGCAGGGCGCGGAAGAGCGCGCGCGACCGTCCGCCCGGAGCGACCACACGGTCCCGCCCGGTCCCACGATCCGGCACGGTGCGACGGCCCTCGTGGCGAAGCTCGCCCCGGGCTGCTGCGAGGTCGTCGCCCGCTGCACCCATGCGCCGGGCGGTCGTCCCGAGGCCGGTGGGCGGTGCGCGCACGGTCTCGGATACGGCCCCGCCCCGGCTCGCCGCGGGCACGGATCGGCCAGGCGGGCCACGCCGCCGACAACCTCTCGTCGCCGTTCCGCGAACCCGTCGCCCACCGAACGGCGGAGCGGAGGTTGTGCGCCGAGACAGCGCCGGACCGGCTCCACCCACCGACGCGGGGCATGCCGCGGCCCCTCCGGCCCCCTCGGCGCAGGGGCAAGGCGCCTCCCTCCTGCCGCCGCGGCGCTCTCGCCCCCGCTCGGTGACCGTTCCGCGCCGACCCCCGGTCCGAGGTCCACGGCCTCGGCCGAACGGCGCGCGCGCCGTGACGCCTCCGCTCGCATGCGCGACGCCGCGGCGCGGCCCGGCGCGCGCGGGGCGCCGGCGGCGTCCCCGCTTCGCGACGCCGTCGGGCCGGATGGTCCCCTGGCCACTCGCGACGGCGCGTCCCCCTGCCCTGGCCGACCGTGCGCCGAGCACCGACCTCGCCTCCAGCCCGCCACGGTCGACCCCGGCGAGGACACGCTTTCGATCCGCACGCGGGTCGGCGTTCGGGCGGTCCGCCGATCGGTCCGCCTGTCGCCATCCGCCGCGCGCCGCCCCGTATCGCAGGCGGCGCGGTGCATCGAGGGGCGCCGCGGACCTTCGACCCGCTCCGACCCGCTCGCCCGGCCGGGCGACGGCTTGCCGGACTCTTCGACGGCCTTGCCGCCCTGCTGCACGCTCGGGGCACAGGGTCGAGCGAGGTCCCGAGCGCCTTCCCCGGGCCGACGCGCCGCCGACCGACAGCCCGGACGCCGGCGCTCGACCGGCTCGCCCCTCGGCCCGCGCGCGAGGGTGGTGGTGGCCACCCTGCGATCCCGCGTTCGCTCCGCCCGCTCGCATGCGCGACGCCGCGGCCCGGCCCGGTGCGCGCGGGGCGCCGACGGCGTCCCCGCTTCGCGACGCCGTCGGGCCGGATGGTCCCCTGGCCACTCGCGACGGCGCCTCCCTTCACCCCTCGCCGACGGTCCGCCGACCACGACGTCCCCCGCGGGCCGGCGCGGCCGAACCGGCGCCGCGGCGGTAACGGGCCGTCGCGCCGTTCGTAGGTCGGCGTTCCTATGGCCCGGTCGGCAGCTGCGCCTTTCGCCGGCTGCCGCGTCTCGAGAGAGCGGCGCCGCAGGTCCGAGGGGTCACCACGAAAACTCGATCGGCCCCAGCGGTCCCGGCGGGTCCGCCGGCCGCGGCCTCGGCGCAGGACCCGAGCGAGACGGCGGCGGCCACGACCCTCTCCGACCGCGCCGGAGCGAGGCACGCCCGGCGGCTGCGCCCAGCTCCGCTGCGGCCGGCCCGCGCCCTCCGCTCGAGCGGCCTCGCGCGTCGGCATGCCCCCGGTCTCGGCGTGCGCTCGACGGGTCCCGAGCCCACGGCCGGCTCCCTCGGTGGCGGCCAGCGCAGCCGGGCTCAGCCGAACCGGCGGAAGGCCATCGCCCTCTCGACCCGTTCGCGGGCGAGGGCTTCCGCGGCACGACGGGTCGGGATCGTTTCCCCGCGGGCGCGGGTCAGCACGGCTTCCGTGTTGGCGCGGATCTTCTCGGCGATCGTCGCGAGCGCCTCGGACTCGCTGCCGCCCGCGTACTCGACCGCGGCGCAGATCACCCCGCCGGCATTGGCGATGAAGTCGGGCACGAGCAGCACGCCGTGGGCTTCGAGGATCGCCTCGGCGCCGGGGGTGATCGGGATGTTCGCCCCGCTCACCACGATCCGGGCCCGGAGTGTGTCGACGTTCCCCTCGTGGATCACGTCCGGTCGGGCAGCCGGGATCCAGATCTCGCAAGGGACCCCGACGATCGCGGCGGGATCGGCCGGGCGGCCTCCCGGGAAGCTCGTGACGGGCTCGCCACGCGCCTTGTGGGCGAGCAGGGCCGCGACGTCGAGACCGCTCTCCGCGACGATCGTGCCCTTGCTGTCGCTCACCGCGACGATCCGCGCACCCCGCTCGGTGAGCCGCGAGGCGGCATGGCGGCCGACCGCACCGAAGCCCTGGATCGCCACGCGCGCGCCGCCGAGCGGGATCCCGGCGTGCCGGCAGGCGACCTCGCAGGCGACCGCGAGCCCGTGGCCCGTGGCGCCGATCGCGTCGAGCGGGATGCCGCCGAGCTCGCGCGGCAGCCCGACCGCCCGGCCGATCTCGTCGCGGATCCAGGCCATCGCGGTCTCGTCCGTGCCCATGTCCGGCCCCGGCACATAGGCCGCGAGGTCGCGGATGGCGCGGGCGAAGCCGCGCACGAGCCGCTCCTTTTCGGGCCGGGGCAGGGCCGGGTCGGCACGGATCACCGCCTTGCCGCCGCCGTGGCGGAGACCGGCCGCGGCGTTCTTGAAGGTCATCGCGCGGGCCAGCCGGAAGCACTCCTCGAGCGTCACGTCGGGGGCCATGCGGACGCCGCCGATCGCGACCCCGCAGGCCGTGTTGTCGACCACCACGATCGCCTCGAGGCCGAGCTTCTCGTGCCGGAGGTGGAGGATCTGCTCGGGCCCGAGCGGATCTTCGAAGCCGAACCAGCCCCGTCCCATCGTATCCCCTCCTCTCGTGCCCCGCTCGCCCCGCGTCCCTCAATCGGGCAGCTCGAGATCGCCGATCACCGCTTGCAAAAACCGCGCGGCCTCGCCGCCCGTGACGGCGCGGTGGTCGAAGCTCAAGGAGAGCGGCAGGAGCCGGGTGATGCGGATGGCCCCGGCCACCACGCGCACGTCCTCGCGGATCCGCCCGGCTCCCAAAATCGCGACCTGCGGCGGGACGACGACGAGCTGGGCGAAGCGGCCGCCGAGCATGCCGAAATTGGAGAGCGTGATCGTCGCACCGCGCAGTTCGGCCAAAGGGATGGTCCGGGCGCGCACGTCGCGCTTCAAGCGATCGAGGCCGGCGCGCAGATCGGCCGCCGTCCGGTTGGTGACGTCGCGCAGCACGGGCACGATGAGCCCGTCCGGCAGGTCGACGGCGATGCCGAGATCGACCCGGGCTTCGAGCACCCGCCCCTCGGCCTCGGAGAGGAACCGGGCGTTCAAGGCGGGTTCGGCCCGGCAGCCCGCGGCGATCGCCCGGACGAGCCGGAGGGTCACGTCGGTGCCCTCGGGCCAGCGGCCGACATCGGCCTCGTCGACCACGGTCGCCGGCACGACCTCGGCATGGGCCCGCGCCATGGTCCGCGCCATCGCCCGCCGCACCCCGCGCAGCGGCAAGAGCTCGGCGGCCGTGGACCCGCCCGCGAGCGGTCCCCCGCCCGTGGACGGCCGGGCGCCGGTCGCCGCGGCTTCGACGTCGGCCATCGTCACCGTGCCTTCGGGCCCGCTCGGCACGACCCGAAAAAGGTCGACACCGAGCTCCTGCGCCCGCCGGCGGACCGCCGGTGCCGCCTTGACCGCGCCTTCCGCGCCGCCGAGAGCAGGGGACGGCGGAGGAGCCGGTTCCTCGGCCCGGACGAGGGTGCCGACGACCGAACCGGCATCGGGCCGCTCGACGTCCTCGAACTCGACCAGAGGGGCGCCGACCTTCACGATCGCACCCGGTTCGGCGAGCAGAGCCGCGATCCGCCCGGACCGGGGGGCCGGCACCTCGACCACCGCCTTGTCGGTCTCGACCGAAAGAAGCGGCTGGTCGGCGACCACGTGGTCGCCCACCGCGACGTGCCAAGCGACGATCTCGGCCTCCTGGAGGCCTTCGCCGAGGTCCGGCAGCCGGAAGGTCGTCATGTTCCCTCCCCGGGCTCGGCCGCCGCCGGCAACGGGCGCGGCGACGAAACCGGGCCGCCTCCGCCGAGGGTCCCTCGCGCCCGCGGCGGCCGGCGGGCTGCGGCCGATCGGCCCCGGTCCGCGGGGCTCATCGGTGCACCAGAGCCGCCCGGCACGCCGCCAGGACGTCGGCGAGCGCCGGCAGGAACACGTCCTCGAGCTTCGGCAAAGGTGTGGGCACGTCGAAGCCGGTCACCCGGACGACCGGGGCCAGGAGCGAGAAGAGCCCGTCGCTCGCCAAGAGGGCCGCGATCTCCGCACCGGGCCCGTAGCTCGGCGGCGCCTCGTGGACGATCACGCAGCGGCCGGTTTTCCCGACCGAGTCGAGGATCGTCGCGGAATCGAGGGGCTTGAGTGTCGCCACGTCGACCACCTCCGCCGACACCCCCTCCTCGGCGAGCCGCTCGGCGGCCTCGAGGCAGAGGGGGATCATCGCTCCCCAGGCGACGAGCGTGAGATCGCGGCCCTCGCGCAGGACGAAGGCGCGGTCGAGCGGCAGCGCCGTGCCGTCGTCCACGACCTCCTCGCGGAAAGCCCGGTAGATCCGCTTGGGCTCCAGGAACACGACGGGATCCGGGTCGCGGATCGCCGCCAGGAGCAGCCCGTAGGCCTTGGCCGGTGAGGAGGGGATCACCGTGCGCACGCCCGGGACGTGGGCGAAGAAGGCTTCCGGGCTTTCCGAATGGTGCTCGGGGGCGCGGATGCCGCCGCCGTAAGGCGCGCGCAGCACGATCGGGCAGCCGAGCCGGCCGCGGGTGCGCGCGCGCAGACGGCCGGCGTGGTTCACGAGCTGGTCGAGTGCGGGATACATGAACCCGTCGAACTGGAACTCGACCACGGGGCGGAAACCTTGGGCGCCGAGCCCGACCGCGAGGCCCGTGAAGAGCGCCTCGGAAAGCGGCGTGTCGAGCACGCGCTCGGGGCCGAACCGCTCGAACAGGGCCTCTGTCGCCCGGAACACACCGCCGTCCTTGCCGACGTCCTCGCCCAGGACGAGCACCGTCGGATCCTCCTCCATGGCCCGCGCGAGAGCCGTCCGCACCGCCTCGACGAGGGTGAGGGCGCTCACGGCCGGCCGCTCCCGTTCGCGGCACGGGCCTCGGCGCGAGCCTCGGCGCGCCGGAGGATCGCCGCGCGCTGACCGGCCATCGCCCGCGGGAGCTCGGCGAAGACGTGGTCGATCATCTCGCTCGCGGGCAGCGGGGTGCGGGCGAGATAGGCCTCGACCGCCCGGTCGACCTCGCGGGCGCACTCGGCCAAGAGCTTTTCCTCGCGGTCCTTGTCCCAAAGGCCGCGGCCGACCAGGAAGGCGCGCAGCCGGGCGATCGGCTCCTCCTTCCAGCGCGCGCTCACCTCCGCGTCGTCGCGGTAGCGGCGGGCGTCGTCGGCGGTCGTGTGGTCGGAGAGCCGGTAGGTCGTGGCCTCGACGATCGCGGGGCCCTCGCCCGAGCGCGCCCGCTCGATCGCCCGGCTCACGACCTCGCGCACCGCGATGACGTCGTTGCCGTCCACCTGGATGCCCGGCATGCCGCAAGCGATCGCCTTTTGGGCCAGGGTTTCGGCCGCGGTCTGGGCCGAACGCGGCACCGAGATCGCCCACTGGTTGTTGGCGACCACGGTGACCATCGGCAGGCGCCACACGCCCGCGAGGTTCCAGGCCTCGTAGACGTCGCCCTTGGAGGTGGCACCGTCGCCCACGACGCAGACCGCGACCCGCGGCTCGCGGCGGAGCTTGAAGGCGGTCGCGACCCCGGCGGCGTGCGGGGCGTGCGTGCCGACCGGGACGCAGATCGGGAAATCCTCGCGCGGGCCGCTCCAGTTCGAGCCGCGTTCGTCGCCGCCCCAGAAGGTCAACAGCTCCTCGATCCGCACGCCGCGCCAGAGCATCGCACCCTGCTCGCGGAAGGAGGGCAGCAACACGTCCTCGGGGCGCATCGCGGCTGCGGTGCCGACCGCGACGGCCTCCTGGCCGAGCGAGGAGGCGACCGTGCCGAGCCGGCCGGTGCGTTGCAGATTGACCGCCTTGGTATCGTAGACCCGGGTCAGGACCATGGCCCGGTAAAGGCGGACGAGTTCACTCGAGTCCTGGGCCCAGGCCGGCAAGGGTGCGGTGAGCGTGCCGTCGGTCCGCAGGATCTCGACCCGCTCGATGCGGAAGCTCGCGATTTCGACCATGCCCGCCTCCGCGCGACCCCACGGCGAGGATAGCACCGCGGTCGAGCGGATTGTCGAGCGGAAAGGTTAATTCTTCGTCAACGCGATGACAATCTCCGGTATCGACCTCGACCGAGCCGAGGCCCGTGCCGGCTGGTAGCGGAGGAGGGATTCGAACCCCCGACCAAGGGATTATGATTCCCCTGCTCTACCGCTGAGCTACTCCGCCACGCCCGTGCCGTGCGCGTCACCTAAGGAGCGACGAGCACCCCGTCAAGCTGCGCGGCCGCGGCCTCGCGAAGGGGCTCGGTCGCGGCGATCCAGCCGCCGCCCAGAAGGCGCGTCCCGCGCCAGACGACGCAGGCCTGGCCGGGTGCGACGCCGGCCTGCGGCTCGAGGAAGGCGACCCGCGCCCGGCCGTCCGGCTCGAGCGCGACGCGGGCGGTCACCGCGGGCTCGTTGTAGCGGTGCTTGACCGCGAGGGCCTCCTCGGGGTGCGGGGCGGCGAGCCAGGAGCAGGCTTCGAGCCGGGCGGCGGCGACCAGGCTCGCCCGCCGCGGGCCCACCACGATCCGCGCCCGCGTGGCGTCGATCGCGGTCACGTAGAGCGGCTCGCCGACCGCCACCCCGAGCCCCTTGCGCTGGCCCACGGTGAAGCGGGCGATGCCGGCGTGCCGGCCGAGCACGCGGCCCGTCGTGTCGACGATCTCGCCCGGGCGGAGCGCGTCGGGCCGGAGCGCGCCCACGAGACGGGCGTGGTCGCCGTCGGGGACGAAGCAGATGTCCTGGCTGTCGGGTTTGTCGGCCACCGGCAGGCCGAGCCGGGCGGCCACCGCCCGCACGGCCGGCTTCTCCAGCCCGCCGATCGGGAAGCGCAGGAAGTCGAGCTGCTCGGGCCTCGTCGCGAACAAAAAATAGCTCTGGTCGCGGCGGGGATCGGCAGCACGGTGGAGCTCGACGCCCGCAGCGCCGCGCAGCCGCCGCACGTAATGGCCGGTCGCGAGCGCGGCCGCACCGAGGTCGCGGGCGAAGGCCAAAAGATCGGCGAACTTGACCCGCTCGTTGCAGCGCACACAGGGGATCGGCGTGCGGCCCGTGGCGTAGGCCGCGGCGAACTCCTCGATCACGGCCGCGCGGAACCGCGCCTCCATGTCGAGCGTGTAGTGCGGGATCCCGAGCCGGTCGGCGACCGCGCGGGCATCGTCGAGGTCGCGGCCGGCACAGCAGGTCTTGCCGTCGCGGCGGCTCGCGCGCTGGTCGTAGAGCTGGAGGGTCACCCCCACGACCTCGAAGCCCGCTTCGGCGAGCAGCGCCGCCGAGACCGAGCTGTCGACCCCGCCCGACATGGCGACGACGACGCGCGCACCCGCCGGCAGGTCGAAGTCGACGGGTCCGGTCTCAGCCATCGGACAAGAGGCTCGAGCGGGGGACGCGGACGGTCAGGCCGTCGAGCGCCGGCTCGATTCGGATCTGGCAGCCGAGCCGCGAGGTCGGCGCCCAGTCGGCGGCGAGGTCGAGCATGTCCTCCTCCTCGGGCGTGGCCTCGGGCAGGCGGTCGAACCAGTCCTCCGCGACCCAGAGGTGGCAGGTGGCACAGGCCATCGACCCGCCGCACGCCCCCTCGATGTCGACCCCCGCCTGGCGGGCGGCCTCGAGCATGGTGGTCCCCGGCTCGACCTCGACCGCCACGCGGCGGCCGCTCGGCAGAACGAAGACGACGGTCGGCAAGCGGCGTGGGCTCAGACCTTGAAGCTCTCGCCGCAGCCGCAGCGCGCCTTCTCGTTGGGGTTGTGGAAGACGAACTGGGCACCGAGCTGGTCTTCGACCCAGTCGACCCGGGTGCCGGCCACGAGCGGGAGCGCCTTCGCGTCGACCACGACGGTCACACCGTCGCTCTCGACCACATGGTCCTCGGGGCCGATCGAGCGGGCGAAGTCGAGGTGGTAGGAAAAGCCCGAGCAGCCGGTCGGCTTGACCGCGAGGCGCAAACCCGCCGCCCCTTCCCCCCGCGTCGCGAGGAGCTGCCGCACCCGGTTCACCGCCGCCGGGGACAAGGTCACGATCGTCTCCGCCATGTCCGCTCGCTCCGGCCCGCGTCGCAACGCCGCGTCCGCGCCTTAGGTTGGCCCGGCCCGCCCGAATGGCAAGGGTTCGTCCGGCGAACCGGCCGTCAGGCCGCCCGTCGCTGCCGCCATCGGCGGTAAAGCGCCGTCCACGCGGCCACGAGCCGGTCGACCTCGGCCTCGCGCGTCGACCAGCCGAGGCTCACCCGGATCGCCGCGCGCGCTTCCGCTTCCGAGATGCCCATGGCGCGCAGGACGTGCGAGGGGGCGAGCTTGCCCGAGCTGCAGGCCGCCCCGGCGCCGACCGCCACGCCGTCGAGGTCGAGGGCGACGAGCTGGGTCTCGGCCGGCAGCCCCGGCGTCAGCAGGCAGGCGATGGTCGGCAGGCGCGCGACCTCGGCGGCCACCACCCGCAGCTCCGGCGCGATCGCCCGGAGTTCCCGCTCGAGCCGGTCGCGCAACGCGGCCACGGCCGCCCAGTCGAAGCCCGAGAGGCATGCGAGCGCCGCGGCGAAGCCCACGGCACCCGCGAGGTTCGGGGTGCCGGCCCGCCGCCCGCCCTCCTGGCCGCCGCCCGGCTGGCGCGGCCGCAAGGCGAGACCCGGGCGAACGAGGAGCGCGCCGATCCCGGCGGGGCCGCCGAGCTTGTGCGCCGAGACGGCGACCGTGTCGGCGGCGAGCGTCTCGGGTGCGCAGGCGAGCTTGCCCGCGGCCTGAACCGCGTCGACATGGAGATGCGCGCCCACCGCGCGCACGAGCCGGGCGAGCTCGGTCACCGGCTGGATCGCCCCGGTCTCGTTGTTGGCGAGCTGGCAGGCCACCAGGCTCGGTCGGTACTCGGCCAGGAGTCGCTCGGCCGCGGCCAGATCGAGGATGCCGGCGGGTGTGACGGGCAGGCGGATCGCCTCGGGCACGGCCTCCAGGATCGAGGCGTGCTCGATCGCCGCGACCGTGATCTGTCCGCGGGCCTGGTGGAGGGCGAGCTGGTTCGCTTCGGTGCCGCCGCTCGTGAAGACGACCGCGTCCGGCTCGACCCCGAAGAAACCCGCGACCGCCCGGCGGGCCGCCTCCAGCCGGGCCCGCGCCCGCCGGCCGAAGGCGTGGACCGAGGCGGGGTTGCCGGCCTCGCGCAGCGCCTCGGCCATGGCCGCGATCGCTTCGGGACGAACCGGTGCGGTCGCCGCCCAATCGAGATAGACGGGCTCGCCCTTCACCGCCCTCTCACGAGCCCACCTTGCGCAGCGGGGGTGCGTCGGCGCCGCGCCGCTCGAGCTCCTCGACGCGGGCTTGGAGCTGCTCGAGCTGGACGCAGACCCGCTCGAGCGCGCGGCTCACCGGGTCGGCCGCCACGCCGGGCCAGGTACCGTAGGCCGGGAAGGCCCGCTCGCCCTCGGCGACCGGCTGCGGCCCCACGGGCTTGGCCGGGATGCCGACCACCGTGACGCCCGGCGGCACTTCCTTGACGACCACGGCGTTCGAGCCGATCCGCGCACCCTTGCCGACGGTGAAGGGCCCGAGCACCGCGGCACCGGCGCCGATCACCACGCCGTCCTCGATCGTCGGATGGCGCTTGCGCTTGTCGAGGCTCACCCCGCCGAGCGTGACGCCCTGGTAGATCGTGACGTCGTCGCCGATCTCGGCGGTTTCGCCGATCACCACGCCCATCCCGTGGTCGATGAAGCAGCGGCGGCCGATCTTGGCGCCCGGGTGGATCTCGATCCCGGTCAAGAACCGGTTGAAGTGCGAGAGCAGCCGGGCGGGCAGTCGCCAGCCGCGCCGCCAGAGCGCGTGCGCGATGCGATGCAGCGCCACGGCATGGACACCCGGGTAGCAGAGCAGGACCTCGAGCCGCGAGCGGGCCGCCGGGTCGCGCTCGAGGACCGCCTGGATGTCTTCCTTCAGCGCCTTGAACATCGCACCGCGCCCCGTATATACACCACGCTCCGCTGACGGACCCGGCAGCGGGCAGGGAGAGTGTTGCGCGCGGACGATGCGGCGTCGTGCCGGCATCTCGCGACGCCGAGGCCCATATAGGCCGGGCCGGACCGGTGCGCAATCGACCGCCGGGCGCGGGTGCGCCGGCGGCTTCCGCGGTGGGGAGACGAGGTAGGACGCGATGCCGGAAGTCATCTTCAACGGCTCGGACGGACGTCTCGAAGGGCGCTTCGCGCCCGGGCACGGGGCGGCACCGCCTCTGGCGATCGTGCTGCACCCGCACCCGCTCTACGGCGGCACGATGAACAACCGGCTCGTGCACATGATGTTCCAGGTCTTCGCCCGGCGCGGCTTCGCCACGCTGCGCTACAACAGCCGCGGCGTGGGCCGCTCGCAGGGCGTGTTCGACCACGGCCAGGGCGAGCTGCGGGACGCCGCCGCGGCGCTCGACTGGATGCAGCTCCACCACCCCAACAGCACCTCCTGCTGGGTGGCGGGCTTCTCCTTCGGCGCCTGGATCGCCATGCAGCTCTTGATGCGCCGGCCGGAGGTCCAAGGCTTCATGTGCTTGAGCCTCCCGGCCAACCTCTACGACTTCTCCTTCCTCGCCCCCTGCCCCGCCTCGGGGCTGATCGTCCACGGCGAGAAAGACGTCGTGACGCCCACCGACTCGGTCACCCGGCTCGTCACCAAGCTGAGCCAGCAGCGCGGCATCACGATCGATTTCCACGAGATCGAAGGTGCCGACCACCATTTCACGGGCAAGGTCGACCAGGTCGAGGCGATCTGCGAGGCCTATCTCGATCGCCGGCTCAAGCCGGCCGGCGAGAGCCTGGCGCTCGCCCGCTGAGCCCGTCGAGCCCGGCCGGGGCCGCACCCGATCGGGGCGGCCCACCCGCTCCGTTGCGACCGGCCCGCCGCGGCGGGCCCCTGTGCGAGGAATGCCCATGCGTCGGTTCCGCTCGGATTTCCTGCACGAGCTCGACAGCCGCGGCTACATCCACCAGGTGAGCGAGCCCGAGGCGCTCGACGAGCTCCTCGGCCGCGAGCGGGTGACCGCCTATGTGGGCTTCGACTGCACGGCCGACAGCCTGCACGTGGGCCATCTCGTCTCGATCATGATGCTCCGCATCCTCGAGCGCACGGGGCATCGCCCGATCGCCCTCGTGGGCGGCGGGACCACCAAGGTGGGCGACCCCTCGGGCCGGGACGAGAGCCGCCAGCTCCTCTCCGAGGAGCAGATCGAACGCAACAAGGCCGGGCTGCGCCGCTCGCTCGCCAAGTTCCTCGACTTCGACAAGGGTTCGGTCCTGCTCCTCGACAATGCCGAGTGGCTCGACGAGCTGCGTTACATCCCGTTCCTGCGCGAGGTCGGCACGCATTTCACGATCAACCGGATGTTGACCTTCGATTCGGTGCGCCTGCGGCTCGAGCGCGAGCAGCCGCTCACCTTCCTCGAGTTCAACTACATGATCATGCAGGCTTACGATTTTCTCCAGCTCGCCCGCCGGTGGAACTGTCGTCTGCAGATGGGCGGCTCGGACCAGTGGGGCAACATCGTCAACGGCATCGAGCTCGCCCGGCGGATCGACGGCCGGCACCTGTTCGCGCTCACCACGCCTCTGATCACCACCGCCTCCGGCCAGAAGATGGGCAAGACCGCAGCCGGCGCGGTCTGGCTGAACGCCGACCGGCTGCCGCCCTTCGACTATTACCAGTTCTGGCGCAACACCGAGGACGGCGACGTCGGCCGCTTCCTGCGGCTGTTCACCGAGCTGCCCCTTCCCGAGATCGAGCGGCTCGAGCGGCTCCAGGGGGCGGAGCTCAACGAAGCCAAGAAGATCCTGGCGGTCGAGGCGACCGCGCTGTGCCACGGGCGGGCCGAGGCGGAGAAGGCCAAGGCCGCGGCCGAAGCCCTGTTCGAGCACAAGGGGGGTGCCCTCGAGGGCCTTCCCGTGGTCGAGCTCGACCGCACCCGCCTCGCCCAGGGGATCCCGGTGATCGAGCTTTTCCAACTCGCCGGCCTCGTGCCCTCGAACTCCGAGGCCCGCCGGCTCGTCCGCGCGGGCGGCGCCCGGCTCGACGACCGGCTGGTCGAGGACGAGACCATGGTGGTCGATCTCGGCAGCCTCGCGGGCGAGGTGCTGAAGCTCTCCGCCGGCAAGAAACGGCACGTCCTGGTCCGCCCGGTCTGAAGCCGGAGTCGCGCGCCCGAGCGGGCGGCCCCTCGCCCCGGCGCCGCTCGATCGGCCGGTAGCTTGACCGTCCGGCCGGCGGGGGACAGTCTCGCGACCCCGACGACCGCCGCACGATCGGGCCCCAATTGGACCCCTTCCCGCTCGCCCCGCCCCTGCCGACCGATGCCGCGGCCGTCGAGACCGGCCTCGCCCGGCTCGCCACGCTCGCCCGGACGACCGGCGATCGCGGCCTCGCCACCTTCCTCGAGGCCGCTCCCGGTCTTGCCGGGCTCGGCTCGCTGCTGCGCGGCGTGTTCGCCGGCAGCCCGTTCCTGACCGAATGCCTGCTCGCCGAGCCGGACATCCTGCGCCGCCTGCACGAGGCCGGGCCCGATGTCGCCTTCGCCGAGCTTTCGGCCGCGCTCGAGGCGCTCGATCCGAGCGACCGGACCCGGGTCATGGCGCAGCTGCGGCGGTTTCGCCGGCGCACGGCCCTGCTCGTGGGGCTCGCCGACCTGGCCGGGCTCTGGCCGCTCGAGCGGGTCAGCGAGGCACTCACCGCCTTCGCCGATCGGGCGATCGAGCGGGCCCTCACCCATCTCCTTTCGGACGCGGCCAAGCGCGGCGAGCTCGCCTTTCGCGATCCGGCCGACCCCGCCCGCGAGAGCGGCCTGATCGTGCTGGGGATGGGCAAGTACGGCGCCCGCGAGCTCAACTACTCTTCCGATGTCGACCTCGTCGTGCTGTTCGACGAGGCGGTCCTGCCCTGCCGTGCGGCCGACGGGCCGATGGCGCTCGCCGCTCGGCTCACCCGCTCGCTCGTCCACCTCCTCGAGCACCCCTCGCGCGAGGGCTACGTCTTCCGCACCGACCTCCGCCTGCGCCCGCATCTGCCGGGCCACCCGCTCGTGATCTCGGCCGAAGCCGCCGAGCTCTACTACGAGCGGCACGGCCAGAACTGGGAGCGAGCGGCCTTCATCAAGGCGCGGGCGGCGGCGGGCGACCGGGCGGCCGGCGAGCGCTTCCTCGCCGCCCTCCAGCCCTATGTCTGGCGGCGCAACCTCGACTACGCGGCGATCCGCGACATCCACTCGATCAAGCGGCAGATCAACGCCCATCGCGGCTTCGGCAGCATCCGGGTCCACGGCCACGACATCAAGGTCGGCCGCGGCGGGATCCGCGAGATCGAGTTCTTCGCCCAGACCCAGCAGCTCATCTTGGGTGGCCGTGATCGCCGGCTGCGCAGCCCGCGGACCTGCGAAACCTTGGCGGCCTTGGCCGAGGGCCGCTGGATCGAGCCGCGCGCCGCCACGGAGCTGACCGAGGCCTATCGGCTGCTGCGCTGCCTCGAACACCGGCTGCAGATGGTCGCCGACAAGCAAACCCAGATGTTGCCGGCCCGCGAGCAGGAGTTCACCCGGTTCGCCGCCTTCGCGGGCTTCGCCACGCCCGAGGCGCTCGCCGAGCGGGTGCTCGCCACGCTGCAGACGGTCGAGCGCCATTATGCGGCGCTGTTCGAGCGGGAGCCGGACCTCGGGGCCGGCGGCAACCTGGTGTTCACCGGCACGGGCGACGACCCCGGCACGCTCGAAACGCTGCGGAGCATGGGTTTCACCCAGCCGCAGCAGGTGGCCGCGCGGATCCGCGCCTGGCACCACGGCCACATCCGCGCGACGCGCAGCACCCGGGCGCGCGAACTTTTGACCGAGCTCACGCCCCGTCTCCTGTCGCTCCTGACCGCCCAGCCCGACCCCGACCACGCGTTCCGGCTGTTCGACGAGTTCGTGAGCGCGCTGCCCGCCGGCGTGCAGCTCTTCTCGCTCCTGCGCGCCAACCCCAAGCTCCTCGACCTGTTGGCCGATCTCATGGGCGCCGCACCGCGGCTCGCGCGTCACCTCGCGAGCCAGAGCGACCTCTTCGAGCAGCTCATCCAGCCCGACTTCTTCGAGCCCCTACCGGAGCCCGAGCGGCTCGCGGAGGAGCTCGCCTCGCGGCTCGGCGATGCGCGCGATCTGCAGGACACGCTCGATCTCGCCGCCCGCTGGGCGCGCGGCCGCCAGTTCCAGGCAGGCGTGCAGGTGCTGTTGGGCCTGGCCGGTGCGGAAGAGGCGGCCGCCACCTTGACGGCGATCGCCGAAACCGTGCTCCGCGCGCTCCTGCCCCGGGCCGAGGCCTGGCTCGAGCCGCAGCACGGCCGGGTGCCGGGGGGCTCGTTCGTGGTCCTGGGCCTCGGCAAGCTCGGCTCGCGCGAGCTCACCGTGGGCTCCGACCTCGACCTCGTCTTCGTCTACGATGCGCCCGAGGGCGCCCGCTCGAACGGGCCCAAGCCCCTCGATGCCGCGACCTGGTACGGCCGGCTCGGCAATCGGCTCGTGGCGGCGATCACCGCGCGGACCGCCGGCGGCCAGCTCTACGAGATCGACACCCGGCTGCGGCCCTCGGGCAACGTCGGCCCTCCGGCCTGCGCGCTGCCCAACTTCGCCCGCTACCAGCTCGAGACCGCCGAGGTCTGGGAGCAACAGGCGCTCACCCGCGCCCGGGTGGTGGCGGGCGATCCCGAGCTCGCCGCCCGTGTCGAGGCGGCGATCGCCGCGGCGGTGCGGCGGCCGCGCGAGCTCGGCCCGCTGGCCGCGGCCGTGCGGGCGATGCGCGAGCGGATCTGGCGCGAGCACGGCAAGGAGGATCCGTGGGCCCTCAAGCACACGCGCGGCGGCCTCATCGACCTCGAATTCTCGGCCCAGTTCCTCGTGCTCGCGCACGCTCATGCCGTCCCGGCGCTGCACCGGACCGCGACCTTGGCCGTGCTCGAAGCGGCGGGCGAGGCGGGCCTCCTCGAGCCCTCGACCGCCCGCGAGGCGGCCGCCGCCTTGCGCCTGCTCCACGCCCTTCAGGCGGTGCTGCGGCTCTCGACGAGCGACCGGTTCGACCCCGCCGCGGCACCCGAGGGTCTGCGGAGAGCGCTGCTCGCGGCCGCCCGGCGGGCGCTGCCGGACGAGCCCTTGCCCGACTTCGCCGCGCTCGAGCGGCGGCTCGTTGAAAGCGAAGCGGTCGCGCGCCAGCTCTTCGACCAGCTCTGCCCGCCGGGCGGAGCGGTGGAGTGAGCGAGCTGGAGAGAGGCATGAGCGTCAAAGAAGGGGATCCGGCCCCGGCCTTCGAGCTGCCGACCGACGAGGGGGGTCGGATCGGCTCGGCGAGCCTCGCGGGCAAGCCCTACGTCATCTATTTTTATCCCAAGGACGACACGCCCGGCTGCACCAAGGAGGCGATTTCCTTTTCCTGCCTCAAGGCGGAGTTCGACAAGATCGGCGTGCCGGTGATCGGCGTCTCGAAGGACGGCGTCGCCAGCCACGGCAAGTTCCGCAAGAAGCACGATCTCGCGATCACCCTCGCTTCCGACGAAGAAGGCAAGACGATCGAGGCGTTCGGCGCCTGGGTCGAAAAGTCGATGTACGGCAAGAAATACATGGGGATCGACCGCTCGACCTTCCTGGTCGACAAAGAGGGGCGGATCGCCAAGGCCTGGCGCAACGTGAAGGTGCCGGGCCACGCCGAGCAGGTGTTGGAGGCGGCCAAGGCACTCGCGGCCAGCTGACCGCCCTCGGGCCGCAGCAGGCCCGTGCTCGGCTTCTGGGTGCTGCTCGACGCGGCTCGCAAAGCCCAGGCCTCGGCGCTTTCGGCTTGGGCGCCGTCGCCGCCCCGCCGTGCCCGCAGCGCGATCGTGCAAGGGCCGCTCTGGCGGCTGCTCGACGCCGACCCGGACTCGCGCGCGCCACCGGTTCTCCTCGTCCCGGCGCCGATCAAGCGTGCGACGATCCTCGACCTCGCCCCGGGGGCGAGCCTCGTCGATCGCCTCGCGACCCTCGGCTTTCGCGTCTTCCTGCTCGAATGGCGTGAACCCACGGCCGGGGAGGGCGGGCTCGGCCTCGAGGCCTATGCGGGTCGGGCGCTGCCAGAGGCGGCCGCAGCGGTCGCCGCGCGAGCCGGCGCCGCACCCTGGCTCGTCGGCCACTCGCTGGGCGGGACCTTCGCCACGATCGCCGCGCTCCTGCGGCCCGAGACCGTGCGCGGGCTCGTCCTGGTCCACGCTCCGCTCGCCTTCGCGCCGGGCTCGAGCCCGTTCCGCGACGCCCTGGTCCGCTCGGCTCCCGGGCTGCTCCCGGCCCATGGGCTCGTCCCGGGCTCGCTGCTCTCCTTCGTGAGCGCGGCTTCGGCACCGGCGACCTTCTTGGGCGAGCGGGCGGTCGACGCGCTCGCCTGCGCGGCCGATCCCGAAGGCCGCGCTCGGCACCTCGCGGTCGAGCGCTGGACCCTTGAGGAGGCGGCCTTGTCGGGGGCTCTCGTCCGCGACGTCTTGGGCCGGCTTTGGGAGGAGGACGCCCTCACCCGCGGGACCCTCGTCTTGGCCGGCGAGCGGCTCGGCCCCGACCGGCTCACGGTGACCCTCCTCGCGATCGCGAGCCCGGCCGATGCGATCGCCCCGCCGGCCGCCGTCGCCCCGTTCCTCGAAGCGGCCCGCCGGTCCGTCCCGGTCCGGCTCGTGCGCTGGCCCAGGGAGCGGGGCACGGTCTTCGCCCATCTTTCGGCCGTGCTCGGGCCGCGGGCGCACGCCCGCCTGTGGCCCGCGGTGCGCCGCTGGATGGCGGCGCGACCGGCGGGCGAGCCGGCCCGCGCTCAGCGATAGGGTCGGCCGTCGAGGGCGCGGAACAGGCCCCGCACCGACCGCCAGAGCACCCACAGGAACAACAGGCCGAGCACCGCCCAGCCGATCAGGACGAGCGTGAGCACGAGCCCGAGGAGCCCGACCACGAGGCTCACCCAGAAGACGAGGACGAGATTGTCGAAATGGCTCTCGTAGACCGTGCCGCGGGCGAGGCCACGCTTCCAGTAAGCGAGGATCGCCGCGATCGGCATCGGAAAGGCGGTGAAGAGGGCGACGAGATAGAGCCCGTAGAGGAGGAGCGTCCAGCTGCGGGCCGCACCGACCCGGTCGACCGCGCCCTCCATCAGGCGCAGCCGAGCTCGGCGAAGGAGAGGAAGCCCACGGGCTCGCCGGGCTCGACCCGGATCCGCTCGGCCTCGACGAGCGCGAGCCCCTCGCCCTCGACCAGCGAGGTCAAGATCCCCGAGCCCTCGCGCGGGATCCGCCGGACGAGAAGCCGCCCCTCCGGCTCGGCCTCGAGCCGGGCGCGCAGGAGCTCGGTGCGGCCGGGTGGCTTGGTGAAGGCGAAGCCCGCCGGCAGCGGGATCGGCTGCGGCCAGCGCAGGGGCGCCCCGGCGAGCGCCAGGAGGAACGGGCGGGCGAGCACGAGAAAGCAAACGGTGGCCGCCACCGGGTTGCCCGGCAGGCCGATGTAGACCGCCCGGCCGAGCCGGCCGACGGCGAAGGGTCGCCCGGGCTTCAAGGCAATCTGCCAGAAGTCGAGCGCGCCGTCGCGGGCCACGGTGCCGGTCAGGTGATCGGCCGCCCCCTTGGAAGCGCCGGCCGAGCTCACGATCACGTCGGATCCGCCCGCCGCCTCGTGCAGGAAACGCCGCACGCGCTCGCTCTCGTCGGGCAGGATCCCGTGGTCGACCACCCGGCAGGGCAGGGTCTCGAGGAGCGCGCGGAGGATGGTCCGGTTGGCGTCGTAGACCCGGCCCGGGGCGAAACTGGTACCGGGCTCCAGAAGCTCGTCGCCCGAAGACGCGAGGGCCACGGAAAGCGGGGCCCGGACCGGCAGGCGATCGAGCCCGAGCTCGGCCGCGACACCGAGATGCTGCGGTCCGAGGCGCGTGCCGGCTTCGAGCACGGCCGCCCCGGCGCGCACGTCCTCGCCCGCCCGGCGGCGGTTGGCGCCGGCCCGGAAGCCCGCGGGAACCAGGACCGTCCCGTCCTCCACGCGGCACTCCTCCCACATCGCCACCGTGTCGGTGCCGGCCGGCATGGGCGCCCCGGTGAGTGCCTCGACCGCATGCCCGGGCGGCACGGTTCCCTCGAAGGGATGACCGGCCGCGGCGCGGCCCGCGAGGATCGAAAGCCGCGTCGGCCCGGAAGCGGCGAGCGAAGTGGCGGCGAACGCCCAGCCGTCGACCGCGACGTTGTCGAAGGCCGGCACGTCGCGCGGGCTCACGAGCGGTGCCGCGAGGATCCGACCGCGCGCTTCGGCGAGCGGGACGGTCTCGACCGGCGGGGGCGTCGCCCGCATCACCGCCGCCTCGAGCCGGGCGCGGACCTCGGCCAAAGGCAGGAGCCCGGCCTCGGGGTCGAAGCAGGCGTCGTTCGTCACCGGCGGCTCAACCGGGTGCCGCGCGCTCGAGGGCGAGCGCGGCGATCGCCGCGACGTCGTCGAGGTGCAGGACCGGCACGGGCGCATGGGGCAAGGGCTCGTCGGAAGCGACGGCGACGATCGTCGGGTCCTCCCGGGCGAGAAGGGGCGTGCCGCGTTCCCGGCGGTGGACCTCGATCTTCGGGTGCGGGAAGCGCTTGAATCCCTCGACGATCACCAGATCGACCGGCGCGAGCTTGGCCAGGATCGTCTCGAGCGGCGGCTCGGGCTCGTCGCGCAGCTCGTGGATCAGCGCCCAGCGCCGGGCGGTGGCGAGCACCACTTCGCGGGCGCCCGCCTCGCGGTGGCGGAAGCTGTCCTTGCCCGGCTGGTCGATGTCGACCGTGTGGTGGGCGTGCTTGACCGTCGAGACCTCGAGGCCGCGGGCCACGAAGTGGGCCACCAGCCGGCAGACCAGCGTGGTCTTGCCGTTGTTCTTCCAGCCGACCACCCCGATCACCCGCCGCCGCCCGGCCGCCGGATCGGCCATGCCCGCGCCCCCTTGTTCGCCGCCCGGCGGCGCTTAGCATATCGCTCGGTCGCGGGGCAGCGGGGGAGCGATGACCGATCGACGGCTCGACGTGCGCGGGCTCAACTGTCCCTTGCCGGTCCTCAAGGCGAGGAAGCAGCTCGCCCAGATGGCCCCCGGTGAGCGGCTCGAGGTGCTCGCGACCGACCCCAAGGCCCCCGCCGACATCGCCGAGCTCTGCGCCGCCCAGGGCCACCGGCTGCTCGCGGGCGAGGAACGGGAGGGCGAATACCGCTTCCTGATCGAGCGGGCCGGCGCCGGTTGAGCGCGCTTGTGCAAAGGGGGGATTACCGCTGGGCGCGGGCTTGTATGGACAGCGCAATACCGTAAGTTGAGGGCCGCGTGAGGCGGCCGCGAGCCGTGGCAGCCTTCCGGGAAACGCGCGAGGCCGGCCGCCGCGCGGCGGCGCGGCTCGGCCCGACACAGGGGAACGTCGTTCGGTGCGATCGGTCGAGACCATGGGCGGGGCGGCCGTGCCGGCCGGCCGCGGGGGCGCATCCGGCGGTCCCGGCGTGACCCTCGCCCGGCTGTTGCGCGCGGGTGCGCGTCGGCTCGGTCTCGCCCGCGGCCCGGCCGATCCTTCCTCTCGGGCCGAGCCCGAGCGGCTGCTCGACTTCCTGCGCGCCGCCGCCGACTTCGTCTGGGAGAGCGACGGCGCGATGCGGCTCGTCTGGCTCTCCGAGCCGGCCGAGGCGGTCCTCGGTCGACCGCGCGGCGAGCTGCTCGGCCGGCGCTGGTCGGAGCTCGCCGAGCCGTGGCCCCGCGGTCCGGTCGAGCCCGGCGAGCCGCCGCCGCTGCCGGGCGCGCCCGGCTTCCGCCCGGGCGAGCCGTTCCGCGACCTGCGCTGCAGCCTGCGCAGCAGCGACGGCCGGCTGCGCATCCTCGAGACGGCCGGGGTGCCGCTGGTCGACCGCCAGGGCCGGTTCGCCGGCTATCGCGGCATCGCCCGCGAGGTGAGCGCCCGGGTCCAGGCCGAGGAGCGGCTGCGCTTCCTCGCCGGCCACGATCCCTTGACCGGGGCCGCCAACCGGAGCGCGCTCGCAGCCGCCCTCGCCCGGGCGGTCGAGCGGGCGGCGCGGGCGGGCCACCGGGTGGCCCTCGTGATGATCGACCTCGACGGCTTCAAGCAGGTCAACGACGCCCTCGGCCATTCCGCCGGCGACAGCGTGTTGCGCGCCGTCGTCCGCCGGCTGCGCGAGGCGGTCCGGGCGGGCGACCTCGTGGCGCGGCTCGGCGGCGACGAGTTCGCGCTCCTGTTCGCCGAGGTCGAACGGCCGGAGGAGCTGCCCGGGCGCCTCGCCGCGCTCGAGCGCCGGCTCGCCGAACCGATCCGCGTGGGCGAGGTGGCGCTCACGCTCGGCGCGAGCTGCGGCCTGGCGCTCTGGCCGGACCACGGCCAGGGGTTGGAGCCGCTCCTGGAGTGGGCCGATGCCGACATGTACCGCGCCAAGCGGTCACGCCAGGCGGCCCGGCTCGGGCCGCGTCGGGCGGGAGAGCCGGTGCCCGCGCCCGGCTGAGCGGCCGGCCGCGGGACCGGTCCGCCCGGCTTCGCGCGCGCGGCCCTTTCCCCGCCGAGCCGGCTCGCCTAAAGGCCGAGGTCCCCAGCGAAAGGCCCCGCCATGCGCGCGATCCGCCCCGAGATCCTCGCCCTCGAACCGTCCGGCATCGGCAAGGTCGCGGCCGAGCATCTCGACGATCCCGAGGTCATCCCCTTGTGGTTCGGCGAGAGCGACCTCGTCACGCCGAGCTTCATCGGCGAGGCCGCGAAGGCAGCCCTCGACGCCGGCAAGACCTTCTACGGGCCGACCCGCGGCCACGTTCCGGTGCGCGAGGCGATCGAGGCCTATCTGCACCGCGTCTACGGGCTGCGGATCCACCCCGACCGGATCAGCCTGCCCGGCTCGACGATGCTCACGGTCATGATCACCTGCCAATGCATCGTTACGCCCGGCGACGAGGTGATCCTCGTCTCGCCCTACTGGCCGAACATCCGGACCGTCGTCGAAGTCCTGGGCGGCGTTCCGGTCGACGTCCGACTCGAGGAAGGCCCCGAGCGCTGGCACCTCGACCTCGCGCGCCTCGAAGCCGCGATCGGCCCCAAGACCAAGGCCGTCTACGTCAACAGCCCGTCCAACCCCACGGGCTGGATCATGCAGCCGCACGAGCAGCGGGCGCTGTTGGACCTCTGCCGGAAGCACGGGCTCGCGCTGATCGCCGACGAGGTCTACCACCGCAACGTCTTCGAGGGCCCCGACCCTGCCCCCTCCTTCTTGGCCCTCGCCGAAGAGGACGAGCCAGTCTTCGTCTTGAACGGTTTTTCCAAGGCCTGGGCGATGACCGGCTGGCGGCTCGGTTGGATGGTCCACCCCAAGCGCCTCGAAACCCCGATCCGGGTGCTCTCCGAGGTGAACAACACCGGCGCCACCGCCTTCGCCCAGTACGGTGGGATCGCCGCCCTCGAGCGGGGCGAGGGCTTCGTGGCCGAGTTCCGCGAGCGGACCCGGCACAATCGCGACCTCGTCATGCGGATCCTGGGCACCCACCCGCGGGTCCGGCTCCTGCGCCCCGAGGGGGCCTTCTACGCCTTCCCGCGGATCGAGGGCCTCACCGACAGCTTGGCTTTCTGCAAGCGGCTCGTGGCCGAATGCAAGGTCGGCACGGCCGCCGGCTACACCTTCGGTGTCGGCAACGAGAGTCACATCCGGCTCTGCTTCGCGATCCACCCCGAACGGCTCGAGATCGCCCTCGAGCGAATCCGCGGGGTCCTCGACCGGATGAACTGACGGTTCGGGCGGCCCGCCTTCCCGTTCTAATCCGCCGCGGCCACGTCCACGGCCGGCGGCTCGAGGCTCTCGGGCTCGACGACCTCCTGGAGCGTACCGAGAACGGTCCAGCCTTCGTCCCGGCCGAGGCGGCGGGCGATCACCTGTCCCTCCCGATCGAGCCCGGCGAGGACGACGCCGCCCTCCTCGAGCGGCGCGAGGCCCACGAGCGCCTCGACCTCGCCCGGCACCGGCGCGAGTTCGGGCTTCGCGCCGAGCGGGCCGGCCGTGATCCGGCCTTCCCGGTCGCGCCAAGCGATCCAGGCCGCACCCCGTGCGTCGCCGCCCAGCACGATGTCGTCCCGAACGGCCTCGGCGAGCCGCATCGGGTCGCCGAGCGGCCGAGCCTCCGCATCGAGCCGTTGGACGAGGAGCCGGCCGGCGGGGTCGCGGCAAGCGAGGAGGAAACCCTCCGCCTGCTCGAGCAGGGCGGGCGCCCGCCGAGCGTCCTCCGCCTGGACGAGGCCGGTCGCCCGCCAGGCCAACGCCTGCGGCGGGACGCGGTCGAGGAGTGCGGTCGCGAGCCGGCCCTCCCGACCGACGCCCACGAGCAGGCTCGGGGCATCCTCGCGCGCCACGAGGTGGAGCCGGCGCAAGGGCGGGCCTTCCACCACCTCCCAGCGGGAGCCATGCGGGCCGGCCTCGCGCGCGAGGAGCTCGCCCGCCTCGCCGAGGGCGAAAGCGAGCCGACCGCTGCCCAGATCGAGCCCACCGGCGCGGCCAGCGGCGAGTGCCAGCATTTTGGGCTTCAATTTGCCGGCGATCGGCGGGGGTTGGCCCAACACGTCGCGCACGCTGCAGGTGATCGTGCCGATCATCTCGAAGAAGAGCACGGCGATCGGCGTCGTGCCGGTGATCCGGACCTCGTGCCGGCCGACGGTGACCGGCAGCGTCGCCACGGCCTCGAGGTCATTGCTGTCCCGGTAACGGTCGGACCAGGGGCCGCGCACCGGCGGGCGGCGCTCCGGCGGCAGGCGGCCGCGGATCTGCAGCCCCTTCCAGGGCGCCTCGAGGAAGCTCACGAAGTCGTTCTCGTCGTCGTCGGTGCCCCAGACGTGCACCGCCACCCGATCGGGTGCCCGGCCGAGATCGAGGACCTTGGGGAAGGGCGTGCGGACGAACCCGCCGCTTTCGACCGTGAACTCCCGAGAGAGGGCGAAGTCGAGCCGGCCGTCGCCGCGCGCCGCGTCGTAGGCTGCGACCTCGAAGGTGAGATCGCCCGCACTCTCGCTGTCGCTGTCGCTCGGGACCTTGATCACGTCGATCCCGCACGTGGCGGTCCGCCGGAAGGTCGAGAACCAGCCGCGATGGCGGATCTTCTTCTGGCCGAGGGCGGTCCCGGGTCCCTCGCCCGGCACCGAGATGCGGAACCAGAAACGCCGTTCCTGCGGCAGGTCGAAGAACCGGATGCGGTGCGAAAGCCGCGCCTTGCCGAACAGCTCGACCTCGATGCGCTCGCGGTTCGCCTTCTCCATGTCGAGGTCGATCTTGCCGGTGACCATCCGGAACAGCTCGACCGTGGCGAAGCAGGGCCGCGTCGTCGCGAAGGTGATCGTGGCGTTCTCGGGCTCCGGCGTGACCACGACGTCGTGGATCGCCTGCGCGGGCTCGATGTCGAACAGGATCGGGCGGAGCGCGGGGCGCACCGCCGTCACCCAACTCTTGCCGTTCGGCACAGGAGTCCTCCCCGGCTCGGCGGCCGACGCGGCCGACGCGGCCGACGGCCCAGAGAACGCCACCTTCGATCCTCGCACAAGCCCGGCCCCGAACAACGAGCGGTTGCCCGGGGCGAGGCGCGCGCCTCAGGCGGCTTCGAGGCAGAGGGCGATGCCCTGGCCGCCGCCGATGCACATCGTGACGACCCCCTTGCGGATGCCGTCGCGGCGCATGGAGTGGAGCAGCCGGGTGGTCTGCAGGGCGCCGGTGGCACCGATCGGGTGGCCGTGGGCGATCGAGTTGCCCTCGACGTTGACGACGTCCTCGGGAAGGCCGAGCTCGCGCAGGACCGCGAGCGCGATCGCCGCGAAGGCCTCGTTGATCTCGAACCGCTCGACCTCGCCGATCGACCAGCCGGCGCGCTCGAGCGCCTGGCGCACCGCCGGGACCGGGCCCATGCCGAACATGCCGGGCTCGACCGCGGCCACCCCCCAGCTCACGAGCCGGCCCATGGGCTCGAGCCCGTGCCGTTCGGCGAAGCGGGTGGAGGCCAAGATCATGGCCGCGGCCCCGCTGTTGAGGCCGGGGGCGTTGCCGGCGGTGATCGTCCCGTCCTTGCGGAAGGCGGGCTTGAGCTTGGCGAGGCTCTCGGCGGTGGTGTCCGGCCGGTTGTGCGCGTCCTTGGCGAACAGCTCCTCGCCCTTGCGGGTCTTGATCCGCACCGGGACGATCTCGGCCTCGAACTTGCCGGCCGCCTGGGCCGCGGCGAAGCGCTGCTGCGAGCGCAGGGCCCAGCGGTCCTGCTCGGCGCGCGCGATCTGGTACTTCTGGGCGAGATCCTCGGTGTGCCAGCCCGAATGCTGGCCCGAGAAGGCGTCGTTGAGGCCGTCGTGGAGCATCGAATCGTAGATCTGGGCGTGCCCCATGCGATAGCCCCAGCGGCCGCCGTAGAGCAGGTAGGGGGCGGCGTCCATGTTCTCCATGCCGCCGGCCACCGCACTCTCGACCAGCCCGAGCATGATCTCGGCCGCCGCACTGGCGATCGCCTGGGCGCCCGAGCCGCACACCCGGTTGACGGTCATGGCCGGCACCTCGACCGGCAGGCCCCCGCCGATCGCCGCCTGGCGCGCCGGGTTCATCTTGTTGCTGGCCTGGATCACGTTGCCCATGACCACCGTGCCGACGGCGGCCGGATCGAGCTTCGCCCGCTCGAGGCTGGCGCGGATCGCGGTCGCGCCGAGCTCGACCGCGGGCGTGTCCTTGAGGCTACCGTTGTAGGTGCCGATCGCGGTGCGCACCGGCGCACACACGAAAACAGCATGCGACGTCATGATTCGCGTCCCTCCGTTCGACGGGCGACGATCGTCCATCGCATGGCGACCGGCCGCGTTCGAGTGCGGCCGGGCTCAAGGTCCCAAGAGCTCGGCGAGACGGCGCCGTTCGACCACGATCTCGGCGAGCGTGGTGCGGTCGAGCACGGCCAAGAACGCGTCGAGCGCCTCCGCGAGCACCGCCCGCAAGACGCAGCCGGGCTCGAGCCGGCACAGCTCGCTCGAGGGATCGAAGCACTCGACGAGGCGCAGATCGCTCTCGGTCGCCCGCACCACCCGGCCGAGGACGATCCGCTCGGCCGGCGAGGCCAGCCGATAGCCGCCCGTGCGGCCCCGCACCGAGGCGAGGAACCCCTCGCGGGCCAAGAGGTTCGTGATCTTGCGGACGTGCCCCTCGGGGATCCGGTGGACGCGGGCGATCTCGGCGACGGTCACGAGCTCGGGGTCGCGCACCGCGGCCAGGACGAGCGTGCGGAGCGCATAGTCCGTGAGTTTCGAGAGCTGCATGGCTCCCCGAACGAACGGTTGGCCTGTTGCACGCCGTCCCCCGAGCGGCGATCGCCGCGGAGCTTAGCGGTGTGGCGTAACCCGCGGCAGCCCTAAGATGTCGTATGCTCGCCCTCGCGCGCCGTCCGCGCGGAAAGGCCGCGTTCCCCTCGCCCAGCTCCGAGCACCCGGGCATAGCCCCAACCCAACACCACGGCACCGGCGACCGCGTTGCCGAGGCTCACCCAGAAAAGGTTGTGCAAGATCGCGCCGACCCCGAGCGTCGGAGCGATACCCGAGAGATACGCGGTCGCGAAAATGGTCATGTTTGCAATCGAGTGTTCGAAACCGCAAGCGATGAAGGCGAACAAGCACCAGAAGATCAAGATGCAGCGTGCCGCATCGCCGGTTGCCCGTTCCGAGGTCCAAAGCGCGAGGCACACGAGCCAATTGCAGAGCATGCTGCGCGCCAGGAGCGCGACGGCGGACGATTCCGCCTTGTGAAGCGCGACCTCGCGCAAAAGCGACGCCGTCGGCGCGAGGATCCGGCTGCCGCCGACCACGAACAGGGCGGAAAGCAAGAGGGCTCCCAACAGATTGCCGATCCACGTCCAAACCCAGGCGAGAAGGACGGTTCCACCGTCGATACGCCCCGTCAGCCGGCCGACGGTCATCGAGAGGGTGTGGCCGGTGAACAGCTCGGAGCCGGCGAACACGACGAGGGTCAACGCGATCCCGAAGCTCGCCCCCATGACGAGCGGCCGCCAGGCCGGCTGGAGCGGCTCACCGACCGAAAAGATCAGGAGAATGCCGGCCCCCACGTAAGCTCCGGCGAACGCCGCGGCGATCGTGAAGCCGAGCGGATCGGCACGCATCGCCTGGGCCTTGCGCTCGGCTGCCTCGGCGAAGCTCGTGAAGGTCTCGTCGAGGGAGCGCATCAGGCCGAGGCCTCCGCGGGGAACGGCCGGCCCGGCCGGAGGATCGTCGGGCTGCCCGCGGGCCCCCACAGGACCCGGGCGAGCCAGAGGAACAAGCTCGCGACCGCGGCGATCAAGAGAGCCGTGCCGAGCTCGTCCTGCTCGCTGCGCAGATAGCGAAGGCACAACCGCTCGGGTAACGCCAGATAGAGCCAGCCCGTAGCGGCGGCCATGGCCATCGTCTGAAGGGCGAGGAATTGGCGGGCGAGCCAGGGCAGGAGGGGCAGGCTCCAAGCGAGCGCCGCCCCGGCGACCGGCAGGCCCGCGAATTTCGCGAAAGCGAACCGGCCGTCGCCGACGCTCGCATCGATCACCCGCGGCAGCATCCAAAAGGCGAGGATCGCGGCGGCGAGCGCGAGGCCCCCGACACCTCCCCGATTCCACGGGCCGAGCCACGCGGGAATCCGCGGCCCGGCGAAGAGAGCGCCCGCGGCGAGCAACAACGGGAACTGGACGAAAAGGTGCGTGAGCAGTTGCGCCTCGAGCCGCTCCCGAGCGACGATGGCGAGCAGAAAGAAGACGGCGGCGAGCACCCGCACAGCGCCCACGCTGCGGCTCGGCTTCATCCGCCGAGCCCTTCGACCGCGCGCTCGATCTCGTCGGGGTCGAAAATCGCGGCGAGCCGCCCCTCGCGGTCGATCCGGTGCAAAGCGGCGTTGTGCACGAAGCCCCCCTCTCCGTCGGGGATCACGACGACCCCGAAGGTCTCGAGGAGCGTCCGGAGATCCGCTTCGCTTTCCGGCAGGACCACCCGCCAGCGTGTGGGGTCGGCGCCGTGCGCCTCCGCGTAGGCGCGCAGCGCCGGAGCATCGTCACGGGCCGGATCGAAACTGACGGAAAGAAGTTGGACCGCCGGCGGCACCCCGGCCTCGCCGAGCCGCTCCTGGATCCGGGCGAAGCTCGCGCCGAGGCTCGAGCAGAGGGTCGGACAGCTCGTGTAGACGAAGTCGACCAGCATCGGCCGGCCGGGGTTCGGTAAGCGGAGCCGTTCGCCCCGATCGTCGCGCAGCACGACGCTGGGCAGGGGTCTCGGGGCCCGGGCCACGGCGAGCCGGCGCGCGCTCTCGCTCGTGAACGCTCGCAGCCCTTCCGTTTCGGCGAGGAACGCGCCCGCGCCCGCCAACAGGACGACGGCGGTGGCGAGCGCTGTGCGGCCCGTTCCGCTCGAGCTCATCCCGTTCGTTCCCCACCGGCCGCCAACATACCGGGCAATGCCTTGACGAAAAAGCCGCAGGCGCCCGCGAGGATCAGCAACGCGAAAAGGGCTCCGGGTAGGTCGTGGACGATCCAGGCCGGATCGTGGACCGCCCAGCGCCGCGGCACGCTCGACGCCCCGGCGACCAAAAAGCCCAAGGTGAGCCCGGCCCCGCCCACCAGATACAGGCTCAAGAGCAGGCGATCGGTGCGGGCGAGGCCGGAGCTGCCGCGGCCACGGGCGAGCCACAGCAAGGTCCCCCAGACCATCGCGACCTGTCCCAGTATCAAGTACATGTGGAAATGACCGGGGACCCAGAGCGTGTTGTGCATCACCTTGTTGACGGCGATGATCCCGTCGATCCAAGCGGGCATGACGCCCGCCGTCCAACCGGCCACACCGAGGACGAGCAGCGAAGCCGGCAGATCGAGCCGGGCTCCGGAGCGGTGGAGGTAGCTGAGGAGGCCCAAGGTGGTGACCGCCACGAGCGGGACCGCGCTGCCGTAGGAGAGGACCTGACCCACCACCAATGCCCAGCCGGGCATGACGGTGTCCTGCAGGAGGTGGTGCGGGTAGACCGCCATGACGAACAAAAGGACGACACTCCAGGCGCCGGCGAAGATCCGCGTCGTCTTCCACGGCCGACCGCTGTATTTTGGAACGATCTCGTAGACCGCGATCACCGCCATGTAGATCGTGGCGTTGATGAACACGTGGCCGAAGAAGTAGATCATGTTCTTGGCCAAGAGGGGGTCGAGGCTCACCCCGGGAAGCAAGATCTCGAGGATCGAGATCAGGATGACCGCCGCACCGAACACGAGGCCGAGCGTGTTGAAAATCGTGACGGCGGCTGCGGCCACCACGGTCGGCGGGGGGATCGGCTCCTGTGCGCCGCGGAGGAGCAGCGGCCAAGCGAGCGCCCGGGAAAGACCGCCCCAAGCGGCGCGCAGAGAGCGCGCGCATTCGAGGTGGACGAGCAAGAATCCCACGCCCACGAGGGCGAGGCCCACGAGGTAGAGGACGGCGACCGAGGGCGACCAGACACCACCCGAGAGGGCCGGCAAGGGATAGAGGAACGTCCAAGCGGCAGCGAAGCCGCCCAAGAAGATCCCGCCCAAAATCAACACCACGCCCGAAAGGAAGAGGCCCAGAAAGGTCCAGAACATCCGATCGTCGAGCTCCACGTGGCGGCCGAGGAAGTGCCAGAGCACGGCGATCCCGGTGAGGCCGGCGGTGCCGACCATCCCGATCCCGTGGGCGGTCATGATCTCGTAGAAGAGCTGCGGTTCGAGCGGCACCAGCCCGGCTTGGCTCGCCTTCATGAGGAAGCCCAAGCCCATCATCACGAGGAACACGAGCCCTCCCAGAACCAGCCCGAGACGCGCCGGCTCGAGCGCCGGCACGGCACGGTGCGCGACCGTGTGCACCGTCATCCTCGCTGCCTCCCTCAACTCGTGGAGCCGACCTCCAATTCGGCCATCATGCCGTGGTGGACGAGGCCGCAATATTCGAGGCAGAGAACGCGGTAGCGACCGGGCTCGGTGAAGGTCCAGGCGACCTTGTTGACCCAGCCCGGCATCGCCTGGGTTTGGAACAGGAGGCGGCCCTTCGGGTCGAAGACCCCGAACCCGTGGTTCACGTCGCTGCTCGTCGTGTAGAACACCACGGGCACACCCACCGGAAGGCTCGTCCGGTCGAGCTCCCAAGCCCACATGCTGGCCCGCACGTGGACCGGTACCACCCCTTGCCCGGCGGGGACGACGTGCGGCCAGGGCAAAAGTGTCGCCACGGCGATCACGAGCCCGACCAGCCCGGCGCCCCAAAGGATCCGCTGGCGCAGCCTCGCGAGCCGGTCACCCGCGAGCGGCGATTCCGGTCCTGGCTCGAGGCCGCGCAGCACAGCGACGAAGGCTCCTGCGACCGCGGCGATCGCCAGGAGCGACACGGCGAGGACGAGCTCCTGCACCGCCTGCCTCCCCTTTAATCATCGCTTGTGTGTCGATCTTTTAGCGGGAACGAAGCTCGGCCGCAAGGCCCACCCGGCGAGGGGTGGTGCTATGGGCCGTTCAGCCGTACAAGACCTTCGGCAGCCAGAGGGCCACCTGCGGGAACATGAAGACGATCGCGAGGCCGACGACCTGCAGGAGCATGAAGTCGACCATGCCCCGGTAGATCCAGGTGAGCTCCCATTTGGGCGCGACCGCCTTGAGGTAGTAGGCGGCCATGGCCACGGGCGGCGAAAGGAAGGCGGTCTGCAGGTTGACGGCGACCAGGGTCGAGAACCAGAGGAGGTCGATCTTCATCTCCGTGACGACCGGCAGGAAGATCGGCAGGAAGATGAAGATGATCGCCGGCCATTCGAGCGGCCAGCCGAGGATGAAGATCACCACCATCAACAAGAGGATCAATGGCGTCGGGCCGAGGCCGAGACCCAACAGCCAATCCGCCAGCATCATGCTGGTGCCGAGCCGGGTGAACACCGCACCGTAGATGTTCGAGGCGATCGCCAAGAACAGCACGAGGCTCGAGGTCTCGAGCGTCTTGAAGCAGGCGTCGCGCACCTTGGCGAGGCTGAAGCGGCCATAGGCGATCATCAAGCAGAGGGCACCGAAGGCGCCCATCGCCGCGGCCTCGGTGGGGGTAGCGAGGCCGAACAGGATCGAGCCGAGGGCGGCGAAGATCACCACCGCCAAGGGCACCACGCCCGTGAAGAACTCCCGGGCGATCTGGCCCCAGGAGGTGGCGCGCTCCTCGGGGGGCAGGGGCGGCCCGAGCGCGGGGTTCAGCTGGCAGCGGACGATCGTGTAGGCGACGTAGAGGCCGGAGAGGATGAGGCCCGGGATCAGCGCGGCGGCGAACAGCTTGATGATCGACACGCCCATGATCGGGCCCATGACCACGAGCATCACCGAAGGTGGGATCAAGATCCCGAGCGTGCCGCCGGCGGCGATCGTCCCGGCACTCAGCTTGGGGTCGTAGCCCGCCCGCATCATCGCCGGGGCGGCCATCATCCCCATGACGGTGACTGAGGCGCCGATGATCCCGGTGGCGGTGGCGAAGATCGTCGCGGTCAACAACACGCCGAGATAGAGGGAGCCTTTGACCGGAGCGAGGATCAGCTGGAAGGAGCGGAACAGGCGTTCCATCAGGCCCGCCTGCTCCATGATGTGGCCCATGAAGATGAAGAGCGGCACCGCGGCCAACGTCTCTTCCTGCATGAGGCCGCTGGTCTGCAAGACCATCAAATAGAAAACTGTGTCGCCGAAGCCGATCAGCCCGAAGACGATCGACAGGATGATCAAGGTGAAGGCGATCGGGAATCCCACGAAGATCCCGGTGAGCAAGGCGCCCAGCAGGACCAGGCCGAGATGTTCCGGGCTCACAGCGACCGCCCCGTCCTGGCGGTATACGCGCTCTTGAGGAATTCGGAGATGCCCTGGAGGAAGAGGAGGGCCAAGGAGAGCGGCATCATCATCTTGAAGGGCCACAGGACCGGGCGCCAGGGGCTGGCCGCCGAAACCTCCCAGATGTCCAAGCTGTGCAGCGCGTGTTGCAGGCTCATCCAGAAGAAGAGGGCGATGCCCGGGAAGAAAAACAGGACGTAGAGTGTGGCGTCGACGATCCCCTTGGTCCGCGGCGACCAGTTCTGATAGAAGATGTCGGTGCGGATGTGTCCGCCGCGATAGAGCGTGTAGGCGGCGCCGAGCATGAAGTGGGTACCGTAGAGCATGTAGCTCACGTCGTAGGCCCAGATCGTCGGCCGGTTGAACAGGTAGCGGGAGAAGACCTCGTAGGTCATCGCCCCGACCAGCGGCACGACCAGCCAGCAGAACAGCGCTGCGGTGGACAGCGTGAAGCGGTCGATCGTGCGCACGGTCCGGACCAGGGCGGGCGGCGGCTCACCCGCCGGGACGGCTGCGGTACTCAAAGTGGACCTCGCGGCTCCGGGACGGCGTGTCGGCGCGTAGGCGGGACGGGTCCGGGCGGCGCGCCGCCCGGACCCTTCGGCCGGGGACCGATCACTCCCGCTTCAGGTAGACCTTGTCCTTCCAATAGAAGTTGCCCGCCAAGTCGTACGGCGGGTACCAGGACAAGCGGTACGGAACCAGCAATTCGGCGTATTTCTTCTGGCTCTCGATCACCTTCTTGTAGAAGGGATCCTTGGCGGCGTACTCGGCCTGGATCTTCTCCCACTCGGTGAGGAACTGGATCAGCACCTCGTCCGGCGTGCGGTGCAGGGTGACGCCTTCCTTGATCAGGTCGAGGCAGGCCTGGGCGGTCTCGCGGTTGAGGATGAAGTTGCGCCGCATCGTGGCGTCGACCACCGCGACCCGCATGATCTCCTTGATGTCGTCGGGCAGCTTCGCCCAGACGTTGCGGTTGATGATGATCTGGCCGCCGGTGACCGGCTCGTGCATCCCCGGCGTGTAATAGTGCTTGGCGACGTTGTTGAGACCGAGCTTCTTGTCCTCGGCGCAATTGATCCACTCGGCGGCGTCGATCACGCCGCGCTCCATGGCCGGCACGATCTCGCCACCGGGCAGCATGACCACCGGTACGCCGAGCCGGCCGAAGGTCTCGTTGCCGATGCCGTAGATCCGCAGCTTGACCCCTTTGAGCTCGTCCAGGCTCTTGAACGGCTTGCGGAACCAACCGAGCCCCTGGGGGAAGTCGGTCGGCGCCGGGAAGCCGACCACGTTGTATTTGAGGACGTTGCGGTAGAACTCGTCGAGCAGCTCGAGCCCGCCGCCGTCGAGGTACCAGCCCCAATAATCGTAGCCGTCCATGCCGAACAGCGGCCCGTGCGACATCGGGATGGTCGCCGGGTGCTTGCCGAGGATGTAGCCGAACGGCGAGGCCCCGACGTCGAGCACCTGCCGCGAGACGGCGTCGAACACCTCGAAGGCCGGGACGATCGCGCCGGCCGGCAGGGCCTCGATCTTGACCCGCCCGCCAGTCATCTTTTCGACGTTCTCGGCCCACAGCTTGAAGATCAGGTGGAAGTTGGCCGACGCCGGGTGCGAGGACTGTCCCTTGAGGCGCAAGGGCCGGTCGGCCGTCTGGGCGTCCGCGGTCGGGGTCCAGGCGACGAGGGCGCCGAGCGCGGCGCCCGCGAGGAGTGCCAAGAGTTTCTTCATGAACAGCGCTCCCTGTACGGGCCGCTTGAGCGACCTCGCGGGCGAGCTAAGCGGCCGCGGCAAGACGTGTCAATCGGCCGCACCTCGGCCGCCGATCCGATCGCGTGACGGACGCATCAGCCGGCGGCCGGGGCCAACCGCCGCGCCGGCATGGGACGGGGACGCTCGCGTCGCACCGCCGCGACTTCGCGCCGCCGCAGCACCGCCCAGCCGATCGCCGCGAACACGGTCGCGGCGATGAACAGCACACCGATCGCGTTGACCGCCGGGGTGAGGCCGAGCCGCACCCGGGTCGCGATGTTGATCGTGAGCGTGTCCTCCGCCCCGATCACGAAGAGCGTGGTGTTGTAGTTCTCGAACGACTGGAGGAAGGCGATCAGCGCCGCCGACAGGATCGCCGGCCGCAGGAACGGCAACAGGATCCGCCGGACCATCTGCAGGTGGCTGGCACCCAGGTCGAGGGCCGCCTCCTCGAGCGTCCGGTCGAACCGCTCGAGCCGGGCCATGAAGAGCAGCATGCAATAAGAGGCGATGAAGGTCGACTGGCCGATCACGGCGAGGAACAGCCCGCCGCCGACCTCGAAGGTGCGCTGCCAGAAGATCAAGGTCGAGATCCCGAGGATCACGCCCGGCGTGAGGATCGGCGAGACGAGCACGGCGTAGAGCAAGCCCTTGAGCCGGCTCTGCAGGCTCGTGAGGAGGAGCGCACCGGCGAGCCCCAAGGGCACCGAGAGGAGGATCACGCCCGCGCCGATCAGGATCGAGTTCCAGAGCGCCGCTGCCATCCGCGCGTCCTGGAAGAGCCCGGTCGGCCGGCCGCGCGCATCGAAGCCCCAGAACCACTGGAGGGTGAAGCCCTCCCAGGGCAGCATGGTCGGGAAGCGGCTCGCGTTGAACGCGGCCGCCACCATGAAGACGAGCGGCAGGAACAGATAGGCGAAGAACAGTGCGAGGTAGAGGGCCGTGAACAGGCGGAAGAGGCCGCGCGCGCTCACTTGGCGATGTCCTGGAGCCCGACGCGGAACAGCCGCATCGTCGCCACGACGAAGAGGATGCACAGGAGCAGGAGGGCGAAGGCGTAGGCCGAGCCGCGGTTCCAGTCGCCGCCGTCGAAGAAGTAGGAGTAGATGATCTGGGTGAACCAGCGGGCATTCGTGCCGCCCGGCAGGGACTGCATGATCTGCGGCACGGCGAAGGTGCCGGCTGCGAGCATGAAGGTCATCACACAGCCGACCGCGATCCCGGGCTTGGCGTGCGGGATCACCACCCGCCAGTGGATCCGCCAGGTCGAGGCCCCGAGGTCGCGGGCCGCTTCGATCTGGTTGCGGTCGAGGCTCTCGAGGGCGTTGTAGAGCGGGAAGATCATGAACAGCACGTAGGCGTAGACCATCCCGATCATGACCGCCCCGACGCCGCCCAGCGCCAAAGGCTCCTCGATCACCCCGAGCCCCATGAGCAGCCGGTTGACCAGGCCGTTCCGGGCGAGGATCAAGAACCACGAGAAGGTGCGGAGGATCTCGTTGACCCAGAAGGGGATCACGAGGGCGGTCGCCAACAGGACCGCCCGCGTGCCCTTGGCCTCCTGGGCCAGATGGAAGGCCACCGGGTAGCAGACCAGGAGCGCGAGCAGGGTGACGAGCAGCGAGCTCCAGATCGTCTGCCAGAAGATCGCGCGGTGCAAGGGGTTGGCCCAAAGTGCCGCGTAGTTGGCGAGCGTCCACCCGTCCTCGGGCCCGCCGCGGGCGGCGGCCGGCAGGTTCGGCCGGAACGAGAGATCGACCATCAAGAGCTGCGGCAGGACGATCAGCAGGAGCGCCCAGAGGAGTGCCGTGGCGAGGACGAGCCCACCGCCGAGCCGGCCGAAGCGGCGCCAGAGCTCACTCACGGGCGAGCGGGCCCTCGGGCAGCGCGAGGGCCGCCTCGGCCGGGAAGCGCACGGTCACGGGGGCCCCGGCCTCGAGCCGGGATAGGCGACCGTCGTTCGCCACCTGGACCTTCAAGGCGGGGCCGGCGGGGCTGGCTACGACGAGATTGGCGAACGCCCCCTCGAAGTCGATCCGCGCGAGCCGCCCCTCGATCCGGTTGACCGGGGCATCGTCTGCGCGGGCGAGCCGGTCGGCCGGCCCCTCCCCCTCGCCCGCCCCGTCGAGCCGGCAGCGTTCGGGGCGGACGACCAGGATCGCGGCACTGCCCGGGGCGAGGCCGCGCGGATCGCGCGCCCGCAAGGGCCCGAGGGCGGTGGTGATCCGCGCGAGCCCGCCCCCGCTCTCCTCGACCCGCCCCGGCAGAGGGTTGCTCTCGCCCACGAAGCTCGCGACGAAGGCGGTGGCCGGCGCGTCGTAGATCTCCCCCGGGGTCCCGACCTGCTCGATCCGTCCTTGGCTCATCACCGCGACCCGGTCGGACATGGTGAAGGCCTCGCCCTGGTCGTGGGTGATGTAGAGGAAGGTCACCCCGGTCCGCCTTTGGATCGCCTTGAGCTCGGCACGCATGTGCTGGCGGAGCTTGAGATCGAGGGCGGAGAGCGGCTCGTCGAGCAGCAGCACCTGGGGCTCGACGGCGAGCGCCCGGGCGATCGCCACGCGCTGGCGCTGGCCGCCCGAGAGCTCGTCGACCCGTTTCTCGGCGAAGCCGGGCAGCGCCACGAGCTCCAACAGCTCCTCCGCCCGCCGCCGCCTCTGGGCCTTGGCCATCCCGCGCACCTCGAGGCCGAAGGCCACGTTCTCCCACACCCGCATCAAGGGGAAGAGGGCGAGGTTCTGGAAGACGAGGGCGGTCGGCCGGGCGGCGGGGCCCACGCCGCGCATGTCCCGGCCGTCGATCCGGATCACCCCCTCGCTCGGCTCGACGAAGCCCGAGACGAGCCGCAGGATCGTCGTCTTGCCGCACCCCGAGGGGCCGAGGATCGAGAAGAACTCGCCCGGGCGGACGGTGAGGTCGATGCCGCGGACCGCCCAGAAGGCGCCGTAGGCGAGGCCCACGCCCTCGAGCGCGACCTCCGCCCCCTGCATCGACGACCCCGCCCGGGCGCCCGGCTCAGGCCGAGAGGAACCGGTCGCGGAACTCGTTGCGGACCGCGATGAACCAGGGCGGCTCGGGCGGGTACCACCAGAGCTTCTCGATCGCGTCGCCCGGATAGGCCGCCTTGAAGTTGGCGGCGTACTCCGCCCCGGCGAGTTCGGCGGCCCCCTGCGTCACCGCGTTGTAGCCCGACAGGCGGACGTGGATCGCGGCGTTCTCGGGCGTGTAGTACCAGTTCATCCAAGCATAGGCCTGCTCGATGTTCTCGGCCCCCACCGGGATGCTCATCCCGTCCATCCAGGTGAGCGCCCCCTCCTTGGGGGCGAGGTAGGTGTAGCGACCCTTGCTCTCCGAGCGCAGGCGCATCGCCGGCCCGTCCCAGGTCTGGCCGATCACCGCACCGTTCTGCAGGAAAGCGGCCTCGGTCTCCTGGGCGTTCGACCAGAACTGGACGATGTTCTTCTTCCGCTCGATCGCGAAGGCGAGGCACTGCTCGTAGACCTCGCGCATCCGCTTCTCGTCGGTGTAGGTGTCGCGCATCTTGTTCGACGGCAGCTTGCCGATCGAATCGAGGTAGAGCCCGATGCCCAAGAGCGCCGAGTGCGCGCGGACGGTGGCCTTGCCGCGGTACTCGGGCTGCCAGAGCGTGCCGTAGGAGATCTCGCCGTAGACCGGCTTGACGACCGTGGTGTCGAGGCAGATCGCTTCCGTGCCCCAATTGAAGGGCGCGGTGTAGCGCTTGCCGCCCGCGACCGCGCCGAGCTCGGCCGAGGACTTCCACATCGAGGGGATGACGCCCGACACCTTGATCTTGCTCTCGTCCAGGGGCTGCAGGAGGTTCTGGGCGAGCCAGGCCGGTGTGTAGGTCACCGACGGCATGACGAGATCGAAGCCCTTGCCGGCCGAGGCGCGCAGCTTGTTCAACACCTCGTCGTTCGAGCCGTAGGTCGCGACGTTGAGCTTGATCCCGGTCTGCTTGGTGAAGGACTCGACCATCTCCGGGTAGACGTAGTCGGACCAAGTATAGAGGTTGAGCACCCCCGAAGAGGAGAGCGCCCGCGGGCTCACGATCGCCGGCGCGGCGACCGCCACCCCCGTCGCTGCCCCGAGCTCGAGCACCCTGCGCCGACCGAGCCCTCGGCCCGCAGTCCCGCTTCTGTCCGTCATGGCTCTCTCCCTGCCGTCCCGGCGCCCGGGGTCGGACCCGCGCGGCCTCGGCCCGGCGCCGCCCGCGGCGGCCTTAGGGAAGCAGCACGGCGCTTTCGTGACAATGCAGGGCGGGGTGGGCACGGCCGGGTGGCGCGGCCGGGTCCGGCTCGGCTCGTCGGGGTGGCGGAACCGCGCCCGCGCGGCAACCGGAGCACAGCGGAATACGACGAGCCCGCCGGGACCTGCCCTCGTGGGTTGATCTCGACGCGGCGAGAAGGGATGGTTGCGCTACGGCGCTCCGCAGGGTGCGCCGCCGCCCTCGTTCGGGCAGGAGACGCCTTTGGTCGAGCAGCGCATGCCCGCGCCCGCCGGCGCCGCGCCCGCGGTGGCCGGCTCGTCGGCTGCGGCGGCCGGGACGGCCCCGGGCGAGCTCGTCCTGCGCCGGCTCTGGGAGGCGCTGCGCCGCAATCTCCTGCTCGTGCTCGGCACCGTGCTCGTCCTCGACCTCGCGGTCGCCGCTTGGCTGCTCGTCCGGCCGCTCGCGTGGACCGCCACGGCCGAGCTCTTGATCGAGGCCGACGACCGCAATTTCGGCAATCTGCGCGAGGAGGTCGATTTCCGGATCGACCGGCTGCAGCCGGCCGACCTCGAGAGCGAGGTCAAGCTCTTGGCCTCGCGCCGGCTCGCTCTGCGGGTGATCGAAGCGGAGCGGCTCGCCGAGGTCGTCGAGCCCGAGCCGCTCGGCCGACGGCTGCGCGGCGCGCTCGCCGGGGCGGGCGAGTGGCTCCTCGACTGGGTAGCGGGCGCGCGCTCGAGCTTCGCCGGGTACCCGACCGATCTGGCGGCCCGTCTGCCCGACGAGCCGGAGGTCGCCACCCCCGATGCCGAGGCGGTCCTCGACCGCTTCGCGCGGAGCCTCGCGGTCCGCCGCGACCCGCTCGCCCGGGTGGTCGCCGTGGCCTACACGACGGGCGACCGCGAGCGCGCGGTGCGGGTGGTCGACACGATCACCCGCCTCTACCTCGAGGAGCGGGTGGCGGCGCAGCGCGAGGCACTCGACCAGACCGCCCGCTACATGGAGGAGCGGCTTTCCGTGCTCGCCCGCGAGCTCGAGGAGGCGGAGCGGCGGGTCAAGGAGTTCCAGAGCCGGACCGGGCTCTTCTCGGTCGACGGCGCTTCGGCGCTCGAGCGGCGCTGGGCCGAACTCGGCCGCGAGCTCACCCAAGCGCGCATCCTGCTGGCCGACGCCGAGGCCCGGCTCGAGCAGGTGCAGGCGGCCCGCCGCAGCCGCGGGCTCGCCGGTCTGCGCGAGGTCGCGAGCTCGCCGGTGATCGGCGAGCTGCGCCGCCAGGAGGCCGAGCTCGCCCGGCGGATCGCCGATCTCTCCGGGCAGTACGGCCCGCGCCACCCGCTCATGCAGAACGCCCGAGCCGAGCTCGCCGACATCCGCCGCTCGATCGACGCCGAGATCGACCGGATCGTGGCCGCGCTCGCCAACGACCGGGCGGTCGCCCTGGAGCGGGTCCGCCGGCTCGAGGCCGAACTCGCCGAGGCCGAGGCGCGGCTTTCGCGGGTCGGCACGAGCCAGGTCGAGCTCGAGGAGCTCGCCCGGCGGGCCGAGGCCGCCCGCAAGGTCTACGAGACCATGCTCGACCGCTATCGCCGGGCGAGCGAGCAGCGCAACCTGATCCGCCCGGCCGCCCGGGTGATCTCGCCGCCCACCCCGCCGAGCCGGCCGAGCAACGCGCCGCGCTCGCTCGTGCTCGCCTTCACCACGCTCGCGGGCCTGGGGCTCGGCTGCGGCTTCGCCTTCCTGCGCGAGCTGCGCCGCAAGGGCTTCCGCACGAGCGAGGAGCTCGAGCGCGAGCTCGCGCTCCCCGTCCTCGCGGTCCTGCCGCTCCTTCCCGAAGGTGCCGCCGAGCGGGCCGTGGCCGAGCCTTCGGGCGAGGCCGAGCCGCCGCTCCTGCTCGCCTATCGCGAGGGGGTCCAGCGGATCCTCTCGCGGGTCGTGGTCGAGCCGCCGGCCCGCGGCGCCCGCCGCGGTCGACTCTTGGCGGTGACCTCGGCCTTCCCGGGCGACGGCAAGACCACGCTCGCCTTGGCGCTCGCCCGGCAGTGCGCGCGCAGCGGCCGGCGCACGCTCCTGATCGACGCCGATCTGCGCCGCCGCTCGCTCGACCGGCTGCTCGCGGTGCCGGCCGACCAGCCGGGCCTCGTCCAGCTGCTCGACGGCAGCTGTCGGTCGATCGACCGGGCGATGATCCAGGAGACCGGCTCGGGCCTCAAGATCCTGCCGGCCGGCGGCACGCCGGAGAGTCCACCCGACCTGTTGGGCTCGCCCAAGGCCCGGGTCCTGCTCGGTGCCTTGCGCGAGGTGTGCGATCTCGTCGTCCTCGACCTGCCGCCCGTGCTCGCCGTGAGCGACGCCTTGTCCCTCGCCCCGGTGCTCGATGCGGCGCTGCTCGTCGTCCGCTGGGAGGGAACACCGCGCGATGCCGTCCAGGCCGCGGTGCGCGAGCTGCGCGGCCTCGAAGTGCCGCTCGTCGGGGTGGCCCTCAACGCCGTCGATCTCTCGGTGTACAGCCGCTACGGCAGCCCCGACCATCTGCGCTACACGGGCCACTACGCCCACTATTACGCCGGTCGGGGCTGACGGCGGGGGCGAAGGGCGGGATGCGCGTCGTCTGTCTGCAGACCGGGCCGCTCGACTATTGCGTCGAGTTCGCCGCTGCTGCCGCCCGGCGGGTCGAGCTCCTGTTGATCGGCGCCGCAGCCGAGCTCGAGCCGATCCGCGACCAGCTGCCCGCCGAGCTCGCGCTCGCGCCCTTGCCCTGGCCGCGGCACCGCAGCCTCGCCAATCTGCGCCTGTTGCGCGACGTGCTCGCGCGGATCCGCGAGCACCGGCCGGACGTCGTCCACTTCCTCGGCGATTCGACCCTCTGGCTCAACCTCGCGCTCCCCTTCCTGCGCCACCTGCCGCGGGTCGTGACGATCCACGACGTCCACCTCCACCCGGGCGACGTCCAGTCGCGCCGGGTGCCGCGCCTCACCGTCCACCAGCTCCGAAGGGCCGCCACGCTCCTCGTGGTCCACGGGCCCGACCAGCGCCGGCAAGCCCTCGCCCAGCTCGGCCGGCCGGCGAGCGAGGTCGTGGTGCTGCCGCACCCGGCCCTTTCCCGCTACGCCCGGCTCGCCGCCCGGGAAGGGCTGGCCCGCCGGCCGGAGGGGCCGCCGCGGGTCCTCTTTTTCGGCCGGCTCATGCGCTACAAGGGCCTCGCGGTCCTGCTCGAGGCCTGGCCGAGGGTCGCCGCGGCGCGGCCCGGGGCCGAGCTCCTCGTGGCCGGCAGCGGCCCCGATGCCGCCTGGCTCGCGCGGGCTTGCGCGGGCCTTGCGGGCGTGCGGCTCGTCGACCGCCGGCTCGGCGACCTCGAGACCGCCCAGGCCTTCCTCGACGCCGACCTCGTCGTGCTACCCTACATCGAGGCCTCGCAGAGCGGGGTCCTGGCGCTCGCCGCCGCCTTCGGCCGGCCGGTCGTGGCGAGTGCGGTGGGCGACCTCGCGACCACCGTGCAGGAGACCGGCATGGGCCGGCTCGTCCCGCCCGGCGATCCGGCCGCCCTCGCGGCGGCGCTCTCGGCCCTGCTCGCCGACCCCGAGGAGCGGGGGCGGCTCGCCCGGGCGAGTGCCGCCGCGGCCGAAGGACCGCTCTCGGCCGCGACCGTGGGGGCGCTCGCCGCCGAGCTCTACGCCGATGCCGTGGCCCGCCGTGCCGCCCGGCTCGCCGCCTGAGCGGCCGCTCGCCGCCGCCCGGCGCTCAGCCGGGCCCGGGAGGCGGCAGCGCGAGCGCCTTCGTGTAGAGGCCCGCGAGGCGGCGGGCGTAGCCTTCGATCGCGAACGCCTCGAGCCAGCGGGCGCGGGCCGCGTGGCCGAGCCGGGCGCGCAGCTCGGGCTCGTCGATCAGCCGGACGAGCCCCGCCTCGAGCGCGTCGAGGTCGCCGGGTGGCACGAGGAGTGCGGAGACCCCGTCCGTCACCGCCTCGAGGTGCGCGCCCACCGGGGTCGCGAGGATCGCAAGACCGTGCGCCATGGCCTCGAGCAGCGCCATCGCCTGGCCTTCGGCGTGCGAGGGCAGGACCAGGACATCGGCTGTGCGCAACAGATCGAAGGTGGCCTCCTGGCCGAGCCAGCCGTGGAAGCGGCAGCGCTCGGAAAGCCCGAGCTCGCGGGCCCGGGCGCGGAACCGCTCGACCTCGCCGCCGCCCGCGAGATCGAGCCGCCAGTCACGCGCCGAAAGCGCCGGCCGGGCGAGCGCCGCCAAGAGCTCGCCCACGCCCTTGCGCGCGCTCAGATGACCGAGGAAGAGGAGCCGGGTGGGGCCGGGCCGGCCGCTCCGCTCGGGCGGTGGGCCCGGATCGGGCACCGCATTGTGCAGGATCACCGCCCGTTCGGGCTCGACCCCGAGGCCCTCGATCACGAACCGCCGGTCGCGCTCGCCGAGCACGAGGCAGAGCCGCGCCCGGCCGAACAGCCGCCGGACGAGCCGCTGCTGCCAGGCCGGCCGGCGGGCGAAATCGGCCGGGTAGTCGAAATCGTGGAGATGGACGATCGTCGGCAGCCCCAGGAGCTCCGCCCAGAGCCCCAGGATCACCTTGCGGACCGTGCTGCCGCGGCCGGCGACGTTGAGATGCAAGAGGTCGAGCCGGCCGGCCCGCCGCTCGCGCGCCACGAGCCGAAGCGCGCGCAGGAGGTGGAGCGGCGAGAGGAGGAGCGAGCCCGGGCCACGCGCATCGACCAGGAGCCAGTCCGGCCCCGCGCCCGAGGCCTGCCAGGCGCGGACCGTGTAGAGCATGATCCGGCCGATCCCGCCGAACTCGAAGCCGCCCGGCATGGCGAGCCCGACACGGAGCGGCCGGCCGTTCGGCCCGGCCTCGTCGCGTTCCGGCTCGACCCGCAGCTCGGACATGGGCGCGCACGGCGCTCCGGCTCGGCCGGCGGGCGGTACCCGGCCGGCCGTTCAACCTCCGGTCGATCCTGGCAGCGCGCCCGGCCGACCCGCAAGAGCGGACCCGCGCCGTGAAGCCGGGGACGAGCGAACAGCGCGGCTCGGTCGCGGGCTCGGTCCTCTGGGCCGGGCTCGAAAGCGGCCTCTCGCTCGCCATCTCGGTGGGCTCGGTCCTCGCGATCGCCCGGCTGTTGGGCGCCGCCGAGTTCGGCCTCGGCGCCTTGGCGCTGGGCCTCGTTCAGATCCCGCTCGTGCTCGTGGGCTCGCTCGTCCACGACGCGCTCGTCCAGCGGGCCGAGCTCGACGCCGCGCATTGGCGGGCCGGCTGGACCGCCTCACTCGCCGCGGGCGCGCTCCTGACCCTTGCCGCCGTGGCGAGTGCGCCCCTCCTCGCGCTTCTGTTCGAGGAACCGGCACTCGGCCCGCTCGTCGCGGCGATGGCCCCGCTCCTCCTGCTGGAGGCCGTGAGCGCGCCGCTCTTGGCGCTCCGCCGCCGCGCCCTCGACTTCGCGGGCGTGGCCCGGCGGCTCTTGGCCGGCCGCACGCTCGGCACCGTGGTGGGGGTGACCGCGGCGCTCGCCGGCGCTCGGGCCTGGGCGATCGTCGCCCAGCAGCTCGCCGCCGCGGGCACGATCGCCCTCCTCCTCCAGCCCGGTGCCCCGAGCCGGCGGATCGGCCGGGTGGACCGGGGGGCCCTCCTCGAGCTCCTGCGCTTCTGCCGGCCGATCGTCTCGACCCAGCTCGTGATCCAGGGCAGCGAGCGGCTCTTCCTCGCCTATGTCGGCCACCAGCTGAGCCTGGCTGCGGCCGGCCATTGGAGCCTCGCCACGCGGCTCGTCGAGAACATCGCGAGCGTGATCGGGACCGCGCTCTACCATGTGGGCCTCGCCTTCTTGAGCCGGCTGCAGGGCGAGCGCGCGAGCCTCGCCGCCCGGCTCGATGCGGGCGTTCGGCTCTTGATGGCAGCGGTCGTGCCGGCGGTGGCGGCCCTCCTCGTCACGGCCGATCTCCTGATCGTCGTGGTCGTCGGGCCGGACTGGGCGCCGGCCGCGCTCCCGGTGCAGATCCTCGCCCTCGGGGCGGTCCTCCTCTTGCGCCGGCTCCTGCCGACCGTGGCGCTCACTGCCTCCGGCCGCCCGCGCGCCGGCCTCGACGCTTATCTGGCCGAGAACGGCCTGACCCTGCCGCTGCTCTTCCTCTGGGGGCCGGTCGCGCTTCCGGCGATCGCGGCCCTGCGCACCGCCCGCTCGGCGATCGGCTGGGCGGTGGTGGCGCGCGCTGCCGCCTCGGGCCTCGGCCGGTCGTGGCGAGTCGAGCTCGGCTCGCTCGCCGTCGATGTGGCCGGGATCGCCGCCGGGCTCGCCCTCGGGCTCCCGCTCCGTGCCCTGCTCGCCGCGGCCGGCTGGTCGCCCGCCCCCCTGCTCCTGGCCGTGGCGCCCCTCGCCGCGGCGGCCGCCGCTGCGATCGTCCTCGCTCTCCAGCCGGCGCTCGCCGGCGAGCTCGCACGACAAACGGCCCGGATCGCGCGCCGCTCGCCGGCCGCCGGGGTGGCGGGACCGGTGCCGTGAGTCCCGCCCCCCGCTCGTCCCTTGCGAGCCACGGCGTCCGACCGACGGGCCGGCTCCTGCCGGTCGCAATCGAAGCCTACCTCGCCTGGGTGCTGGTCCTCTCGACCGGCGCGGTCCTGCCGCTTCTGGCGATGGGCGAAGGCACGAGCCTCGCGCCCGAGGATTCCGCGCTCCTTCGCCTCACCCTCCTGCCGGTCCTGGCGCTCGTGCCGGTCCTCGTCGCCCTGCACGGCCGCCCGCTCCTCGCCGAGCTCCCGCGGCTGCCGCTGCTCCTGGCGCTTCTCGCCCTCGCGCTCTTCTCCACCCTCTGGTCGGTCGAGCCCGGGGTGACGCTCCGCCGGGCCGTGGCCTTCGCCGCCTGTGCGCTGCTCGGTGCCGTCATGGGGCTGCGCTGGAGCGGTCGCGAGCTGCTCGAACGGCTCCTCTGGCTCACCTTCTTCGTCCTCGCCGCGAGCCTCCTCTTCCAGCTGGCGCTGCCCCGCCTCGCGACGATGGGCGACGGGTCCTGGCGCGGCGCCTTCGCCCACAAGAACGTGCTGGGCCAGATGAGCGCCTTTTCCGTCCTCGTCCTCCTGCTCGCCTGGCGGCACCGGCTCGCCGCCCGGCCGCTCCTGGCGGCCGCTCTCGTGCTCGCCTTCTCCTTCCTCCTCTTCGCCCGTTCGGCCACCTCGCTCGTGGTCACGCTCGCGGTCGGGGCCGGCTTCCTCCTCACGGGCCGCGGTGCGCTGCCGACGCTCGCCAAGGCGGCGCTCGTCGCCTTCGCCGCTGCCGGCCTCGCCCTCGCGGTCCTCTGGGTGATCCTGGCACCCGAGGCGGCGGTCGAGCTCTTGGGCCGCGACCTCACCCTCACCGGCCGGTTGCCGCTCTGGGAGCTGGTCCTTTCGCGGATCGCCGAGCGGCCCTGGCTCGGCTACGGCTTCCACGCCCTCTTCACCGTCCCGGCCTTCGCTGACTACGTCCTCCTCACGCTCGGCTGGAACGCGCCCAACGCCCATTCGGGCTACCTCGAAGTGGCGCTCGGCCTCGGCTGGATCGGCCTCGCCCTGACCCTGGCCCTGCTCGCCCAGGCCGGGCTCCGGGCACTGCGGGCACTCGGCTCGACCGACCCCCTGGCGGGTGAGGCGGCGCTCCTCTTCCTCGTGGCCTATCTCGCGCGCAACCTCGTCGAGTCCGAACTCCTCTTGCAGACCCACCTCTCCTGGCTCGTGCTCGTGGCCCTGCTCGTGCGGACCGGGCTCGCCCGGACCGGCCGCCCGTGAGCCGCCCCGCCCCCCTCGCCCTCGCTTGCGCGCTCCTGGTGGCGCTCGCCGGGGGTCGGGGGCATGCCGAGCCGCCGAGCTGCGACGGCGGCGACGAGCCGGGCCGCCGCGTGGTCCGGGTGGTGGCACCGGCCGACGGTGCCGCCCGCGGGCTCGAGGAGGCGCTCGAGCGGGCCACCGCCGATCCGGCTCGCACGGTGGTGGAGCTCGAAGGCACTTGGTTCCTCGACCGCCCGCTCGAGCTCGGGCCGCGGCATGCCGGGCTGATCGTCCGTGCCGGCCCGGGCGGAGCCCGCCTTCTGGGCGGAGTCGATCTTTCACGACTGCGCTGGCAGCGGGCGGCCGACGGCGCGTTCGAGGCCCGGCTCGACCCGGGCCTCCTGCCGGAGGGGCCGCTCGACCTCCACCTCGACGGGATCCGCCTCGAGCCCGCCCGCCACCCGAACGCCGTGCCGGGCGATCTCCGCCAGGGGTGGCTGCTCACCGCCCCGGGAACCGAGGGAACGCGCGCCTTCCGCGCCCGGCCGGCCGACCTCGCGGGCCTCGCGGGCGAACGCAACCTCTCGGTCCTCCTCTACGACGCCAACCAATGGTCGACGAACCTGGTCCGGGTCGCCCGCCTCGATCCGGCCAGCGGCCGGGTCGAGCTCGCGGACAATGTGGACTGGCACCGGCTCGGCCCCGGCACACCCTATCACTGGCTCGGCAGCCGGCGCTTCCTCGACGCGCCGGGCGAGTGGCATTTCGACCCCGCGAGCCGGACCTTGGCAGTCCGCCCGCCCGACGGCCGCGAGCCTTCCGGCCGCCGGCTCGTCGGTGCCGCCCTCGACACGCTCGTCGCGATCCGCGGCGGCGAGCGGCTCCGCATCGAAGGGCTCGAACTCGCGGAAGGCTCGCCGCACGGCAGCGACCGGCGGATGCCCTGGAACCACATCGGCGGCGGAGCGATCCGGGTCGAGGGCGGCCGGGCGATCGCGCTGTGCGCCAACCGGATCCGTGGGGTGGGTGTGGGGATCGCGCTCCTCTCCGTCGAAGGCGCCCTCGTCGAAGGGAACCGGATCACCGGCACGGCCGGCAACGGCATCTATCTCGGCCTTCCCTGGGGCGGTCGGCCCTCGCGGCGGGTGCGGATTTCGCACAACGACCTCTCCGAGATCGGCCATCGCTTCGCCGACTCGGCGGGCATCCTGCTGCAAGGCGTGGAGGAGGTCGAGGTCGCCTCGAACCAGATCGAGCGGACCGCCCAGTTCGGCATCTACGCCATGCAGTCCCGGGCCAACGGCGAGGATCGGATCCGCAAGGTGCGGATCGAGCGCAACCGGATCCACGCCGCCAATCTGCGCTCGGCCGACGGGGGCGGGATCAAGCTCTTCGCCGCGGTCCAGGACGAGCCCATGGCGGCGTGGCTGCGGGCCAACTGGATCGGCGGCACGACCCATCTCATGGCCGGCCCGGACGGCCGCTTCTTCGCCCCCGAAGATTTCGACGGCCGACGCTGGCCGCAGCCCATCGCGCCTGCGATCTACCTCGACTGGTACGCCCGCGGCGTGGTGGTCGAGGGCAATCTCTCGATCCACGACTATGCCGGGATCGCGATCGTCAACGGCTCCGACAACCGGATCACCGGCAATGTCGTGATCGGCCCCGTGGGGGCGGCTCTCGGGGTCGACGACAAGACCCCGAAGACCCCCGGCCGGCCGGCCATGGCCGGCAACCGCTTCGAGGGCAACATCGTTCGGCTCGAGCGGCCCCGCTCGCTCGCCGTGCAGATCTGGGACCTGGCCGAGAAGCCCGGGGCGGCCTTCGCGGGCAACCTCTACGGCGGCCCGGCGCTCGGGCCGGAATCCTTCGTGGCCGGCCCGAACCGGCTGCCGGGCGGCAGGCGGGCGGGTGATCTCGGGCTCTGGGCCCGCTCGCGCTACGTGGCCGGCCCGGAACATCGGGGCGACCCGGGCTTCCGGGACCGCGCCGCCCTCGACCTCCGGTTCGACCCCGCGGGCCTCGCCGCTCGGCTCGGCATCCCCCCGCTCGACCCCTGGCTCGTGGACGAGGCCCGAAAGAACCGGTGAGGCCCGTGCGCGCTCAATAGGCGTTGCGGCAGCCGAGGCCGCGCAGGACGGTGAGTGCGAGGATCTCGAGGTCGAGCCGGAGCGACCAGTTCTCGACGTACCAGAGATCGTGTTCGAGCCGGGCGCGGGCCTTTTCGAGCGTGTCGACCTCGCCGCGGAGCCCGTGCACCTGGGCCCAGCCGGTGATGCCCGGGCGGACCCGATGCCGGGCGAAATAGCCCTCGACCACTTCGTGATAATACCGGTCGCCGATCTTCATCTCGATCGGATGCGCCCGCGGGCCGACGATCGACATGTCGCCTTTGAGGACGTTCCAGAGCTGGGGCAGTTCGTCGATGCTCGACCGGCGCAGCAAGCGGCCGACGCGGGTCACCCGGGGATCGTTGCGGACCGTGCGCCGGGCGCCCGTCGGATCGCACTGCGCGAGGTGCATGGTGCGGAACTTGAGCATCTCGAAGCGGCGGTTGTTGAAGCCGAACCGTTCCTGGCGGAAGAAGATCGGCCCCGGGCTGTCGAGCTTGATCGCCAGGGCGACGAGGAGGAGCACCGGCGCGAGCAGGAGCAGGGCCGTGGCGGCGATCAGGAGGTCGGCTCCCCGCTTGATCCGCTGCTCGGTCATCGAAAGCGGCTGTGGCCAGACCAGGAGCGCCGGCAGGGGCCCGAGGGTGGTCGCCCCGGACCGGGCGAGGCGCGGCTCGACCGCCGGGCAGTACCAGACGTCGACCGGCAGCTCGCGGAGCTGGTCGAGGACCCGCATCTGCGGTTCGGTGCGGGCCGAGAGGGGGAGGACCAGCACCCCTTCGACCCCCTCGCGGCGAAGCGTTCGGCGCAGCGCCGCCAAGGAAGCGGCGAGCGGCCGCCCACCCCGCTCGACCTCGGCCGGGTCGAGGGCGTGGCAGGTGAGCCGCAGATGCGGCAGGGCCGGGGCCAACAGCGCCGCCGCCCTGGCCAGATGGGCCTCGGGGCCGAGGAGCGCGAGGCCGCGGCGGGCGATCCGCCCCGTGGCCGCGAGCCGGCGCAACAGGGGCGGCAGCGCGAGCCGGAGCGCCCAGAGCCCGGCGAGGCCGGAAGCGTACCAGAGGAGGAACCAGCCGCGCGAGAGATCACCCGCGGCGTGCAAGAGGAAGATCGCGCCGAGCAACAGACCGGCGGCCAGCGTCCAGGAGGTGAAGGCCAGCCGGAGCTGCGCCTCGAGGTCGAGCAGCCGGCGGCAGGAATAGGCGCCGACCGACCAGAGCCGCTGCACGAGGAGCAGGGCGGCGAGCCCGCCGTAGCCGGCGTAGGTGACCACGAGATCGCCGGCGCCGTGCCGGGGCGCGTAGAAGCCGTGGAAGACGAGGAAGGCCGCGCCGACCGCCACGAGCATGTCGGCCAGGGCCAGCAAGCCGCCGAGCAGGTCGGCCGAGAGCGTCCCCGGCGCGCGGTCGGCGGCCGAGCGCGGGACCGCCTCGAGCGCGGCCGGGGTCGAGGGCGAGGCGAGGACCCGGTCGCCGACCTCCGACGCCGGGCGCAACTCGCCCGCCTCGGAAATCCGCAGCGCCGATAACGCCTCGCTCACCGCCAGAGTTTCCTGTAGGTTTCTTGCCTACACCTACAGTTGATCAGCCTCGAACCAAGTCGTATGGTAAACATGTCCACTCTCGAGTCGCAATGTTCCCGCCGAAGCGTCATCCTCTCGTGTGTACGTCTTGCCGCAATGCGTTGACCCGCGCAGGCACCGCGCGCATCCTGCGACACCGGGGTGTGGTCTCGCCGACACCATCCCGGACCGGAAGGAAACGCCCGTGCCGCTCATCCTGGGGACCCGGGTCGACGCCGTGGGCCTGGCCGAGGCCGCCGAGCGGATCCTCGCCTGGGCCGAACGGGGCGAAGCGCGCAAGGTCGCCGCCGCCAACGTCCACATGCTGGTCGAGGCCCGCGACGACCCGGCCCTGGCCGCGGTGCTGGCCGGCTTCGACCTCGTCACCCCCGACGGCATGCCCTTGGTCTGGCGGCTGCGCCGGCTCGGCCACCCCCGCCAGGAGCGGGTCTACGGGCCCGACCTCATGCTCGAGGTCTGCGCCCGGGCGGCCGCCCGCGGCGTGCCGGTCGGCCTGTTCGGCGGCAGCCCCGAGGCCCTCGAGGGCAGCCGCAACGCGCTCCTGCGCCGCTTTTCGGGCCTCCGGCTCGTCTACGCCTGGAGCCCGCCGGTCCGCCCGGCCAGGGTCGAGGACCCCGAGGTCCTGGAAGCGATCCGCGCCTCCGGCGCGCGGATCCTCTTCGTCGCCCTCGGCTGCCCCAAGCAGGAACGCTGGGTCGCCCTCAACGCCCCGCACCTGCCGCTGGTCCTCTTCGCCGTGGGTGCGGCGATCGACTTCCTCGCGGGCCGGGTCCGCCAGGCCCCGCCCTGGATCCAGCGGGCTGGCCTCGAATGGGCCTTCCGGCTCGCTGCCGACCCGAAGCGGCTCTGGCGCCGCTACGCCTACACCAACAGCCGCTTCCTCTCCGAACTGCTCCTCGGCCGGCTCTGAGCCGCCCACCACGCGCGAGGCTTCCCGGAAGGCGCCTGCCGCGCCAGAAGGGCCGCGGAGGCTCGCGGGGAGGCGGCGATGGCCGGCAGGCTCGAAGGCAAGGTGGCCCTCGTCATGGGAGCCGGATCCTCCGGCCCGGGCTGGGGCAACGGCAAGGCCACAGCGGTGCTCATGGCCCGCGAGGGTGCGACCGTCATCGCCGCCGACCTCGCCCTCGAGGCCGCGGAGGAGACCGCCGCGATCATCCGCGGCGAGGGTCGGGAGGCGCGTGCCGCCGCCTGCGACGTGACGAAGAGCGCGGAGATCGCCCGGCTCGTCGAGCAGGTCGTGGCCGAACACGGCCGGATCGACGTCCTGCACAACAATGTCGGGATCGCGGTGATGGGCGGCCCGGTCGAGCTCGACGAGGCCGAGTGGGACCGGGTGATGGCGGTCAACCTCAAGAGCGTCTTCCTCGCCTGCAAGCACGTGATCCCGGTCATGCTCCGGCAGCGCAAGGGCGCGATCGTGAACGTCAGCTCCTTGGCGGCGATCCGCTATCTCTACCCTTATGCCAGCTACTACGCCTCCAAAGGCGGGGTGAACCAGCTCACCGTGGGCCTGGCCCTGCAATATGCCCGCCACGGGATCCGAGTGAACGCGATCATGCCCGGCCTCATGGACACGCCCATGATCTACCGGCAGATCTCGGTCGAGTATCCGAGCGTCGAGGCGATGGTGGCGGCACGCAACGCGCTTTGCCCCACGGGCCGGATGGGCACCGCCTGGGACGTCGCCAAGGCGGCCGTCTTCCTCGCTTCCGACGATGCCGCCTACATCACCGGGCACTGCCTACCGGTCGACGGCGGCCTCTCGCTCCAGGTGGCCCCGCCGAGCCAGCCGCCGGCCTAACCCGCGGGTGCGGCCGAGCTCAAGAGGCGGCCGCGCAGGCTGTCGCGACGGGTCGGGCTCGCGGCGGCGAGCCGGTCGGCTGCCGGCTCGGGCGTGGCGGAGCGGAGGACCAGTGCGGGCCGGTTCACGGGCGGGCGCGGCTCGGGGCGGGGCGTGGACGCGGCCGGGCGGGCGGCGGGAGGCGCTTCGGTCGGGGGTTCGGGAGCCCTCGGCCGCGGCGGGCGTTCTTCGGCCTTCGCCCGGTCGAGGCGGAGCTTGGCGGCGAGCCATTCGAGCCGTTCCGGGCCGAGGCCGGGCCGCTCGAGCGGCTTGGGCCGCAGCCGGAACAGCTCGGCGAGGTCGCGTTCGGCGGCCGCGCGGTCCTTCTCGAGCCGGCTGCGGAAGCGGCAGAGGATCGCGAGCGTGCGGGCGGCCTCGCCGCCGGCGCCGGCGAGGAGCTCGGCCAGGAGCCGGTCCTCGAGGGCGGCG
>Ga0073932_1000981_pt1 | contig 60635 bp, 49 predicted proteins | sample DewCreD2012metaG_FD_76967 | JGI IMG/M metagenome (GOLD analysis project Ga0073932, IMG submission 76967) | Hot spring sediment bacterial and archeal communities from British Columbia, Canada, to study Microbial Dark Matter (Phase II) - Dewar... ...
CGGCCGCTGAGCCGTCGCGACGGCGACCGATGCACGGAGGGGGGCGGGCCCGCGGGCCCGCCCCCCTCCGTGCATCGGTCGCCGTCGCGACGGCTCAGCGGCCGCGGCGCGGCGCGGCCAGCTCCTGCGTCAGCAGCTCGAAGGTGCCGTTCGCCGGCGTGCCGACCGCGTACACCGCGTAGAACTTCTGCGGCTCCGGGCGGAAGCGGAGGGTGGCGGCGTTGGTCGTGGTGCCCGCGGGCCGGATCGCCACGGTGCGGCGCACCGGGAGGACGCCGACGGTGCCCTGCTGGCCGTTGAGCACGCCCTCGAAGACCGTCACGAAGCGGCCGAAGACGTTGGTGATGGCGACGTCCACGGCGCCGAACTGCGCCGCGTGGCGGACGCTCACCGGCACGAGCGCCGGGAACGACGACCGGAGGCCGTTCTCGAAGACCGAGGCGCTCGGCGCGCCGGCCGCCGTCAGGTGCGCGATGATCGAGTAGCTGCGGCCGTCGGCGAGCGCGACGTCGTTCGCCTCGATGACCGCCGTGCCGGTGCACGGCGCCGGCGCCGCGAGGCGCACCACGATGTCGTACGAGCCCGCCGGCAGGTCGAGCACCGGGGTGATCGTGCGGAAGGTGAAGCCGCGGAGGGCGCACGCGCCGTTCACGCTGACGTCCACCGGCAGCGCCTCGGGCAGGTTCAGGTCCTTGCCGTTGATGCCGTGGATGACGCTGACCTGGGCCCCGGTGACGGGCTCGGGCCGGAACGACTCGAGCACCTCGAGATCGGTGGAGTCGGACGCCGCCGCGGTGGGGGCGACGGGCTGCTCGGTGCCGCAGGCGGCCGCGACGAGCGCGAGCGCGAGGACGGAGAGACGGTAGTGCCGCATCGGGAGAACTCCTGGGGGTCTGGTTCCCGCGCCTGGGCGCGGGCCGCTCGCTGCGAGCGACACCCCGTTAACCCCACCGGAGGCCGGAAGGTCACCGGGACGCGGGTCGTGACGTGGCCGTGACCGTGGGTGGCCGCTGGCGCCGGTGCGCGGCCGCCCCTAGCATCGAGGGGTGACACCCGCGACAGCCCTGGCCCTCCTCGCCCTCGTGGCGCCGCCCCGGTGCGGCGAGCCGGCGGCCGCGCGCGCGTTCGACGCCGGCCTCTTCTGCCTGCCGCTGCTGCCCGCGGCCTCCGCCGAGGGGGCGTCGGGGCAGGTGACGCTGCGGCCGGCCCCGTCGCCGTTCGGCCTCGCCGCCACCGCGGCCGGCGTCCCCGAGCTCGTGCTCGAGGTGGAGGCCGCCGGGCTCCCGCCGCTCGCGCCGCCCGCCGGCTACGTGGCGTGGGCGGTGACCCCGATGTTCACGCGCGAGGTGCGGCTCGGCGCGCTGCGCGCCGGGCGGGTCACGTCGGGGCCGGTGGCGCTGGCGCAGTTCCTGGTGCTGGTCACCGCCGAGCCCGACGCGCGCGGCACCGCGCGCCGCGGCCGGCCGGTGCTCCGCGGCACGTCGCCCAGCATGGTGCTGCAGCCGCACGGCGCGAATGCGCTCCCGCCGCGCGCGCTCGCGGCGGCGCACGCGCACCACGCGCGGCCGAGCGGCTGGACGATGCCGCCGATGCACCCGCTGGCCCCCACGATGCCGCCGGGGCTCGAGCAGCTCGAGCCGGCGGTGGCGCCGTGGCTCCCCGAGGGCGCCGCCGCGTCGCTCCCCGAGGCCCGCGCGCCCGAGGCGACGTGGCTCGCGCCGGGCGACACGCTCGAGCTCGTCGCCGCGCCCGCGCGGCGCACGGTGCGCGGGCAGCCGGTGGTCGCGTACGCGTACAACGGCCAGCTCCCGGGGCCGGTGCTCCACGTGCGGCAGGGTGCGCGCGTGTTCGTACGGTTCGTGAACCGCACGGCGCTGCCCGGCGCCGTGCACTGGCACGGGTTGCGCCTCGTGGACAGCAGCGACGGCGCCGTGGGGCTCACGCAGGCGGCGGTGCCGCCCGGCGGGTCGTTCCTCTACACCCTCGACGTGCCCGATGCGGGCACCTTCTGGTACCATCCCCACGCCCGCGAGGACGCGGCGCAGGATCTCGGCCTCGCGGCGATGCTCGTGGTGCACGGCGCGGACGACGCCGATGCGCCCCGGCGCGTGCATCGCGACCTCGCGCTGCTGCTCGACGACCTCCTGCTCGGCGACGACGGCCCGATCCCGTGGGGCCGCGAGGCGGCGACGCACGCGCTGATGGGCCGCGTGGGCAACGTGCTCACGGTGAACGGCACCGATCGCTGGCGGCTCGCCGCGCGGCGGGGCGAGGTGGTGCGGCTGCGGTTCGCGAACGCGGCCAACGCGCGGGTGTTCAACGTGAGCCTCCCGGGCGCGCGGCTCCGCCTCGTCGCGACCGACCTCGGGCCCTACGCGCGCGAGCACTGGGTGGACCACGTGACGATCGCGCCGGGGGAGCGCTACGTGGTGGACGCGCGCTTCGAGGCGCCGGGCGCGGTGCCGCTCGTGAACCGGGTCACGGCGCCCCACCCCGCGTCGCGCGGGTTCCTCGAGGTGGTGGACACCCTCGGCGTGGTGGAGGTGGGCGACGAGCCGGCGCCCCCGCTCGCGGCGCCGTTCGCCCTCGCGGAGCGGCCGGCGGTGGCGCGGGCCCACGCGCGGGCGGCCCGGGCGGCGCGTGGCGCCGCGGCGCGCGCGCTCCTCCTCACGCTGCGGCTCGACACGCTGCCGTTCGGCCTCGTGCAGGCGATGCGGCTCGACACCGCGTGGGTGATGCCGGTCGAGTGGGCGGGGCTCATGCCGATGATGGACTGGCTCCCGACCGCGCGCGAGGTGCGCTGGGTGCTGCGCGACGAGGCCACCGGTCGCGAGAACCGCACGCTCGACTGGGCGTTCCCCGCGGGCGCGCGGCTGAGGCTCCGCGTGGCCAACGACCGGCACACACTGCACCCGATGGCGCACCCCTTCCACCTGCACGGCCAGCGCTTCCTCGTGCTCGCGCGGAACGGGGTGCCCGAGCGCGACCTCGCGTGGAAGGACACGATCCTCGTGCCGCCCGGCACGAGCGTCGAGCTGCTGGTGGAGCTCGACAACCCCGGGCGCTGGATGTTCCACTGCCACATCGCCGAGCACATCGAGAGCGGGATGCACGGGGCGCTCACCGTGCTGCGGCCGGGCGAGCGCGCCCCCGCCCTCCCGCACGACCACTCCCTCGGAGGCCACTGATGCGCCCCTGGCTCGCCGTCCTCCTCGCCGTCGTCCCCGCCGCGCCGCTCGCGGCGCAGCGCTACGACCAGCTCGCCGAGCCGGTGCGCCGCTACGTGAGCGTCGCCGACCCGGTGGTGGCGCTGGTGAACGTGACGGTGGTGGACGGCACCGGCGCCCCGGCCCGCGGCGGCCAGGTGGTGCTCGTGCGCGACGGCCGCATCGCGGCGGTGGGGGCCGCGGGCGCGGTGACGGTGCCGGCGGGCGCGAGGGTGCTCGACCTCGCCGGCCACACCGTGCTCCCGGGGTTCGTCGGGATGCACGACCACACCTTCTACATGACCTCGCTCCGCAGCGTGCAGATGAACTTCACCGGGCCGCTGCTCTATTTGGGGAGCGGGGTGACGACGATCCGCACCACCGGGAGCTACTCGCCGTACTCGGAGCTGAACCTGAAGCGCGGCGTCGAGAAGGGGCTGGTGCCCGGGCCGCGGATGCACATCACCGGCCCGTACCTCACCGGCGAGACCGGCGTGGGCAGCATGCACAACCTGCTCGACGAGCAGACGGCGCGGCGGGTCGTGAACTACTGGGCCGACGAGGGGGCGACGTGGCTCAAGTTCTACACCACGGTGAGCCGCGCCGTGATGGGCGCCGCGATCGACGAGGCGCACCGGCGCGGGCTCAAGGTCACCGGCCACCTCTGCTCCGTCACCTACCGCGAGGCGGTGGCGCTCGGGATCGACGCGCTGGAGCACGGGCTCTTCGCGAACACCGACTACGACCCCGGCAAGCAGGCCGACCTCTGCCCGGCGGACGCGCTGCCCAAGCTCGCCGCCCTCGACCTCGGGAGCGACGCGGTGCGGGAGACCTTCCGCGCGATGGTCGGCAAGGGCGTGGCGATGACCTCCACGCTCGCGATCTACGAGGCGTTCGTGCCGAACCGGCCGCCGCTCGAGCAGCGCGTCCTCGAGATGATGTCGAACGACGTGAAGACCGAGTACCTCGCGAGCCGCGCCCGGCTCGCGGAGCCGGGCGCCTTCGCGATCGCGCCCGAGGTCTTCCGCAAGGCGCAGGCGTACGAGCTCGCGTTCCACCGCGCCGGCGGGCTCCTGGCCGCGGGGGTGGACCCGACCGGCAACGGCGGCGCCCTCCCCGGCTTCGGCGACCAGCGCAACTACGAGCTGCTGATCGAGGCGGGCTTCACGCCGCTCGAGGCGGTGCGGGTGATGACGCTGAACGGGGCGAAGGTCCTCGGCGAGGACGCGCACTACGGCTCCATCGAGCCCGGCAAGCTCGCCGACCTCGTCGTCATCAAGGGCGACCCGATCGCGCGCCCCGCCGAGATCCGCAACGTGGTGACCGTGTTCAAGGAGGGCGTGGGGTACGACTCGGCGACGCTCCTCGCCGCGTGCCGCGGGCTGGTGGGGATCCGGTAGCCCCGGGGCGCGGTATCTTTGCGTCCATGACCCGAGCCACCCTCGCCGCCGCGCTCGCGCTCGCGGCCGCGGCCCTCCCGCTGCGCGCGCAGGCGCCCCAGCGCCCCTTCGGCACCGTCCGCGAGCAGGCCGACCGCCAGCAGCGCTGGCTGCAGGAACGGATGGACCGCCACCTCCCGGCGCTCATGCGCCGGTACGGCGTGGACATGTGGGTGATGCCGATGCGCGAGTACAACGAGGACCCGGTCTTCCGGGCCCTCGTGGCCCCCACGACGTTCGCCGCGCGGCGCCGCACCATCTACGTCTTCTTCGACCGCGGCCCCGCGCAGGGGGTCGAGCGGCTGGCCCTCGGCGGCACGTCGCAGGGCGGCGTGTACTCGGCGTACCGCTCGGCGCGGCCGGTGACGGCGCCGGTGGCGGGCCGGCAGGCGGAGCTCTGGGGCGACGAGCAGTGGGCGCTGCTGCGCCAGGTGATCGAGGAGCGGAACCCCGCGCGCATCGCCGTGAACGTCTCGCGCACCTTCGCCTTCGCCGACGGCCTCACCGCCGGCGAGTACGACGGGATGCGGGCCGCGCTCGGTCCCGCGCTCGCCGCGCGGCTCGTCACCGCCGACGGCCTCCCGGTGGACTTCCTGGCGGTGCGCACCGACGACGAGCGCGCCTTCTTCCGCGAGCTCGTCGCGTTCAACTGGGCGCTGATCGACGAGATGTTCTCGAACCGTGTTGTCACCCCGGGCGTGACGCGCACGAGCGACCTCGTCTGGTGGTACCGCCAGCGGCTCGCCGACGCGGGGCTCGGCACCTGGTTCCAGCCGTCCGTGTCGGTGCAGCGGCGCGGCGTGCGCCCCGAGCAGCTGGGCGACGACCCGGTCATCGAGCGCGGCGACGTGCTCTGGTGCGACGTGGGGATCACGGCGCTCGGCCTCAACACCGACATCCAGCACGTGGGCTACGTGCTGCGCGACGGCGAGACGGCGGTGCCGGCGGGGCTCGTGCGGGCGCTGCAGCGCACCAACCGGCTGCAGGACATCGTGATGGAGGAGATCCGGCCCGGCCGCACCGGCAACGAGATCCTGCTGGCGAGCCGGGAGCGGATGGACGCCGAGAGGCTCCTCGGCACCGTGTACTCGCACCCGATCGGGCTGCACGGCCACGGGGCCGGGCCGCTTATCGGGCTCTGGGACCTGCAGGACGGCGTCGCCGGCCGCGGCGACCACCGCGTGCTCCCCGAGACCTGGTTCTCCATCGAGCTGCAGGTCACCTCGCCCGTGGAGGAGTGGGGCGGGCAGTGGGTGCGGATCGCGCAGGAGGAGGACATGGTGATCGGCGCCGGCGGCACCCCCGAGTGGGCGCATCGGCGGCAGACCGGGTTCCACGTGGTGCGCTGAACCGCGCATGGCGAAGCGCCAGCCGCCGCCACCCCCGCCGCCCGCCGCGCCGGGCACCCTGGGCCTCGCCGCCCTGGAGGAGGCGGCGCGGATCGTGTACGCGGCGATGCCGCCGACGCCGCAGTACCGCTGGCCGCTGCTCTGCGAGCGGCTCGGGCTCGACGTGTGGGTCAAGCACGAGAACCACACGCCGGTCGGGGCGTTCAAGGTGCGCGGCGGGCTCGTGTTCCTCGAGCGGCTGCGGCGCGAGCGCCCCGAGCTGACGGGCGTCGTCACCGCCACGCGCGGCAACCACGGCCAGTCGATCGCGTTCGCGGCCGCGCGGCACGGGCTGCGCGTGGTCGTCGTCGTCCCCGAGGGGAACAGCCGCGAGAAGAACGCCGCCATGCGGGCGCTCGGCGCCGAGCTGGTGGTGAAGGGGCGCGACTTCCAGGCGAGCGCCGAGCACGCCGACCAGCTGGCGAAGCGGCAGGGGCTCTACCGGCTCCCGTCGTTCCACCCGTGGCTCGTGGCGGGGGTGGCGAGCTACGCGCTCGAGTTCCTCCGCGCGGTCCCCGCGCTCGACCTCCTCTACGTCCCCATCGGGCTCGGCAGCGGGATCTGCGGCGTGCTCGAGGCGCGCGACGCCCTCGGGCTCCGCACCGAGGTGGTCGGCGTCGTCTCGAGCGGCGCGCCGGCCTACGCGCGGTCGCTCGCCGCGGGACGGCCCGTGTCGCACCCCGTCACCACCGTCCTCGCCGACGGCATGGCGTGCCGCACGCCGGACCCGCAGGCGTTCGAGCGGCTGCGCCACGGCGTGGCGCGGATCGTGGAGGTGGACGACGCGCAGGTCGCCGACGCGATGCGGATCCTCTTCGCCGACACGCACAACGCCGCCGAGGGCGCGGGGGCCGCGGGGCTCGCGGCGCTCCTGCGCGAGCACGAGGCGGCGCGCGGCCGCACCGCGGGGATCGTGCTCTGCGGCGCGAACGTGGACACCGCGCGCTTCGCCGCGGTGCTCCGCCACGCCGACCTGCCGCCGTTCCTCGGCGTCCCGCCCGCCACCGTGGAGCCCGGAGACGACGCATGACCCGCCACGACCTCACGTCGCTGCGCGTCGAGTACGCGCGCGCCTCGCTCGACGTCGCCGACGTCGCGCCCGACCCGGTCACCGAGTTCGGGCGCTGGCTGCAGCAGGCGCTCGACGCGCGGCTGCTCGAGCCGTACGCGATGACCCTCGCCACCGCGGGCGCCGACGGGGCGCCGTCGGCCCGCGTGGTGCTCCTGCGCGGCTTCGACGCGTCGGGGTTCACCTTCTTCACCGACTACCGGAGCCGCAAGGGCCAGGACCTCGCGGCGAACCCGCGGGCCTGCCTCGCGTTCTTCTGGGGCGAGCTGGAGCGGCAGGTGCGCGTCAGCGGGACGGTGACGCCGGTGCCGCGCGAGGAGAGCGAGGCGTATTTCCGCACGCGGCCCGCCGGCAGCCGGCGCGGGGCCTGGACCTCCATCCAGAGCGCCGTGATCCCGAGCCGCGCGTGGATCGAGGAGCGGCTGGCGCACGTCGCGGCGAACTATCCGGACGACGACGCGGAGATCCCCTGCCCGCCATACTGGGGCGGCTACCGGGTGCGGCCCGAGGAGGTGGAGTTCTGGCAGGGACGGCCGAACCGGCTGCACGACCGGATCCGCTACCGCCGCGCCGGCGACGGGTGGGCGATCGAGCGGCTGGCGCCGTGAGCGCGCCTACAGGACGGTGAAGGCGAGCGCGATCCACGCGCCGCCCGCCAGCATCGCGATCGCCGTGTAGCCCACGATCTCGCGGATCGGGAGGCCCGTCACCGCGAGCAGCGGCAGCGCCCAGAACGGCTGGAGCATGTTGGTGAGCTGGTCGCCGTAGGCGACGGCCATCACGAGCCGCTCCGGCGCCACGCCGGCCTGCGCCGCCGCGCGCAGCGCCACCGGCCCCTGGATCGCCCACTGCCCGCCACCCGAGGGCACGAACAGGTTGAGCACCGCCGCCGCCGCGAACGTGAGCAGCGGCAGCGACACGGGCCCCGCGGCGTCGCCGACCGCCGTCGCGAGCCGCGCGCTCAGCCCCGACCCGTTCATCATCCCCATGATCCCCGCGTAGAGGGGGAACTGCAGGATGATCCCGGCGCAGGCGGTCGCCGCGCGCTCGACCGCGCGCACGTAGGCCCGGGGCGTGCGGTGGAGGAGGAGTCCCGCGGCAAGCATGAGCAGGTTGAGCGCGTCGGGGGTGAGGCGCAGCAGCCCGCTCGGCCCCGACGCCGGCGCCACGAACCGCCACGCCCACCCCGCGATGAGCAGCACGAGCAGCAGGCTCGCCGCCGGGCTGCCGTCGAGCCACGCCACCACGCCCCCGCGCGCCTCCCCGGTCGGCCCGGCGGGCGCGGGTCCCTCCCGCACGCCGAACGCCGACGCCGGGCGCGCCGCGGTACCCCGCGGCGCCATCGCCGCCATCACGAAGGGGACGAGGACGAGCTGCCCGAGGCTCACGGCGAGGTTGAGCGGGCCGAGCAGCGTGCGGTCGAGCCCGATGGGCGCGACGGGCGGCGTGCCGCCGAAGAGCTCGCGGAGGTCGGCCTCGGTGGTCACCTTGAGCGGTGCGCTCCCCGAGAGCCCGCCGTGCCACACCATCATCCCGAGGAACCCGGCGGCCGCGAGCAGCGGGTAGTGGACCGCGATCCCGCGCCGCTCGCACGCCGTGCCCACCGCGCGGGCGAGGAGCGCGCCGCCGACGAGCCCCACGCCCCAGTGCACGAGCCCGAGCGCCATCGCGAGGGCCGAGACGAGCAGCACCGCCCCGCGGGCCGAGCGCGGCGCCTCCGCCACGCGGGCGAGCAGCCGCCGGGCCGGGGCGCTGTCCGCCACGGCATGGCCCGTCACGAGGATGAGGCACATCTGCATCCCGAACCGCAGCAGCCCCCAGACGCCCGCGTCGCCGCCCCAGAGGTCGAGCAGCGCGGGCAGCGTCGTGTCGGTGAGGGCGAGCGCCGCGCCGCCGACGACGAGCGTCAGGAGCACCGCGAGCACGAACGGGTCGGGCATCGCGCGGCCGGCGAGGCGGCCGGCGGCGGCGCCGGCCCGGGCGAGGAGGTCGCGCATGGGCCGCTACTCCAGCGTCTTGCGGAAGCGGGTCACGGTGAGCGCCACGAGCGCCACCGCGAACCCGGCGAGCACGACGACCTGCGGCCAGAGCGCCGCGAGCCCCACGTCCTTGAGCAGGATCCCGCGCAGCACCTGCAGGAAGTAGGTGAGCGGCAGGAGGGCGCCCACCCACTGCGCGAGTGCCGGCATCGCCTCGCGCGGGAACATGAACCCCGAGAGGAGGATGTTGGGCAGCAGGTACATCATCCCCATCTGCTGCGCCTGGCCCTGGGTCTTCACCATGGTGGAGAAGAGGAGGCCCAGGGCGAGGCTCGCCACGATGAAGATGACCGTGACGCCGTAGAGGAGCGCCACGCTCCCGCGCACCGGCACCCCGAAGAGCAGCGCCCCGAGCACGAGCACGACGGTCGTCTGCACGAGGCCGACGAGCACGAACGGCGTCAGCTTGCCGACGATGAGGCTCGTGCGCGTGATCGGCGTCACGATGAGCTGCTCCAGCGTGCCCACCTCGCGCTCGCGCACCACGGCCATCGCCGTGATGATCACCATCGTGAGCGAGAGCAGCACGCCCACGAGCCCGGGGACGATGTACACCGCGCTGCGGAGCGTGGGGTTGTACCACGGGCGCACCCGCACGTCGATCGGGAGCGGCGGGGCGCGGGTGCCGGCGATCGCCTGCGCGTGCGCGGCGCCCGCCTGCATCGCGGCCGCGATCGCCGCCGAGGAGGCGAGCGGGTCGGCCGCGTCCACGATGACCTGCGCCGTCGCCTGGTGGCCGCGGCGCAGCCGCACCGAGAAGTCGGGCGGGATGACGATCGCCGCGCGCGCCGTCCCCGCGCCGATCCGGCGCGCGAGGTCGGCCCGGCTGGCCACGGGGCCGCGGAGGTCGAAGTTGCCGGTGTTGAGGATCGCCTGCACGAGCGCGCGGCTGTCGGCCGTGCGCGCCTCGTCGAGCACGACGGTCGGGAGGTGGCGCACCTCGGTCTGGATCGCGTAGCCGTACAGCACGAGCTGCAGCGCGGGGATCCCCACCATGATCCCGAGCGTGAGGCGGTCGCGCCGCATCTGCACGAACTCCTTCCACACCATCGGCCAGAAGGGCGACTGCCGCACCCGCGCGAGGAGGGTCACGCGGCGCCCTCGTCGGCTTCCTGCAGCGCCACGAAGACGTCCTCGATCGTCCCCTCGCCGAAGTGGGCGCGGATCTCGGCCGGCGTGCCGAGCGCGATGAGGTGGCCGCGCGAGAGGAAGGCGAGCCGGTCGCAGCGCTCGGCCTCGTCCATGTAGTGCGTGGTCAGCACCACCGTCGTCCCCGCCGCCGCGATGGCGTGGATCGTCTCCCAGAAGCGGCGGCGCGAGACCGGGTCCACCCCCGCGGTGGGCTCGTCGAGGAAGAGGACCGCGGGCCGGTGGGCGATGGCGCACGCCAGCGCGAGGCGCTGCTTCCACCCCCCCGAGAGGGTCGCCGCGAGCTGCCGGCGCCGCGCGTCGAGCCCGAGCTCCGCCAGCACCTGCTCCTCGCGCGCGCGCCCCTCCCGCCCGCGCAGCCCGTACACCGAGGCGTAGAAGTGCAGGTTCTCGGCGACGGTGAGGTCGCCGTAGAGCCCGAACTTCTGCGACATGTAGCCGATGCGGCGGCGCACCGCCTCGGGGTTCGTGCGCACGTCGTGGCCGGCCACGGTGGCGTCGCCGGCGGTGGGGGCGATGAGCCCGCAGAGGATGCGGATCGTGGTGGTCTTCCCGGAGCCGTTGGGACCGAGGAGGCCGAAGAGCTCGCCGCGGCCCACCGCGAGGTCGAGCCCGTCCACGGCCACCAGGTCGCCGAAGGCCTTCCGCAGCCCGGTGGTGCGGATCGCGGGGTCGCTCACGACGCGGCGCGCACGAGCGGGAGGCGGACGGTCACGGGCAGCCCGGGGCGCAGCGTCCCCGACGGGTCCGCGACGTCCACGCGGACGCCGAAGAGGAGGTCGGCGCGTTCCTGCTCGGTGAGCGCCGCGCGCGGGGTGAACTCCGCCCGCGCGTCCACGCTGCGGATGCGGCCGCGCCAGCGCCCCGCGGCGCCGGGCACGGTCACGTCCACGCTGTCGCCCACGCGGAGCGCCGGCACCGCGCTCGCCGGGACGAACACGCGCACCCATGGGGCGCGCACCTCGCCGACCGTGACCGCGCTCGCGCCCACGGCGAGCACGTCGCCCGGCTCCGCGCTGCGGAGCAGCACGACCCCGTCCACCGGCGAGCGGAGCACGAGGTCGGCCTCGGCGCCCTGCATCATCGCGACCGCCGCGCGGGCGTTGCGCACCTCCGCCTCGGCGGCGGCGACCTGCTCCGGCCTGGCGCCGGCGCGCAGCAGCGCGAGCGCCTCACTCGCCGAGCGCGCGCGGCCCGCCGCGGCGTCGGCGGCGCCGACGGCGTTGTCGAGCTGCTGGCGCGGCACCACCTGCCGCTCCGCGAGCGGCCGGAGCCGCGCGACCTCCTGCGCGGCGCGCCGCGCCTCCGCCTCGGCCGCCGCGAGCTCCGCCTCGGCGCGGCTGAGCTCCTCGGGCCGGGCGCCCTTGCGCAGGTCGCGCAGGCGCGCCTCCGCCGTGCGCACGCGGGCGAGGGCCGCCTCGAAGTTGGGGCGCGCCGCCGACTGCGCCAGCACGGCGAGCGTGTCGCCCGCGCGCACCGTGTCGCCCTCCGCCACCCGCACCGACACGACCCGTGCCACGCCAAGCGCGCCGACGTCGGCCTGCCGCACCTCCACGGTGCCGTTCGCCTCGAGGGCGGCGGGCGCGCGCGTGCAGGCGGCGAGCAGGACCAGCGGGAGCAGGCGGGACGGGCGACGCATGGGTCGGGGGATCGGGTGCACGGAGAGTCGCACCGTCCGCGGCCGCGCGGAAGGGGGCGGAACGACGAGCGCCCGGCGCGGGGCCGGGCGCTCGCGTCGTGCGGGGACCGCCGGGGCGTCAGAAGTGGTACGACACGCCGCCCATCACCCGTCGCCCGACCACCGCGGCGCCGAAGAACTGGTACCGCTGCTGATCGAAGACGTTGGTCGCGGTGGCGAAGATGCGCGCCTTGTCCCGGGCGAACCGGTAGCCGGCGCTCACCGTCACCTGCTGGCTCGACGGCACGAAGCCGGCGAAGACGCCGGCGGCCCAGAGGTAGCTGTCCACGAAGCGGGCGGTGACGCTCGCGTCGATCCCGTTGCGCGAGCCGGCGTAGGAGAGCGAGAGCGAGCCCTTCCACTCCGGGGTGTTCGGCAGCAGCGAGTCGCCCTGCGCCTGCGAGCGGATGTCGAAGTCGAACCACGTCAGGCTGCCGTCGAGGCGCAGGTCGTTCGTGATCTGGTACCCGACGCCGCCCTCGAGGCCGCGCTGCACCACCTCGCCGGCGTTCGCGTACGAGACGGCGATCGCGGTGGTGCCCTCCACGCGCGTGATCCCCTGCGAGGCGAGTGGCGAGACCTGCGCGAGGCCGGCGCGGACCGCCGCCTCGACCTGCGGGCGGAACTGCGCGGGCACCGCGTCCGGCGCGGTCCACGGCGCGTAGGCCGGGTTCACGCCGGGGAGCAGGTCGGTGACGAAGTTCCGGATGTTGGCGGTGTACGCGTCGAGCGTCACGAGGATGCGCTTCGCGAGGACGCCCTTGTACCCCGCCTCCCAGCCGACCGTGGACTCGACGTCGAGGTCGGCGTTGCCGAGCGCCAGCACCGGCACCGCGGCGGAGTTGTCGAAGAGCGCGCCGGGCGGCACGCCGGCGAGCGCGGGGCCGAGCGGCGAGGCGCGCAGCGCCGCCTCGAGGGCGCGGAGGTCCTGCGGGCGGCCCGCGGCGACCTGCAGGAAGAACTCCGAGTAGTTCGGGGTCTGGAAGGCGCGGTTCACCGAGACGCGGAACGAGTGGTTGTCGTTCACGCTGTACACCAGGGCGCCTTTCGGCGACCACTGCGGCGCGAAGAGGTTGCCGTCGTCGAACCGCAGCGCGCCGACGAGCTTGAGCTGCGGGATGAGGTCGAACTCCACCTGCCCGTAGGCCGACGCGATCCAGTCGTTGCGGTCGTCGTTGGCGAGGTTCATGAGGGTGCCCTTCGTGTCCACGAAGGTGCGGCGGTAGGCGCCGCCGACCACCACCCGCCCGCGGTCGCCGGCGAACGGCTGGTTCCCCTGCACCTCGCCCTGGAAGATGTTCGACCGCTCGCTCAGGAACGCCCCCGAGGCGAGCGAGCGCTGGCCCTGCGTCGTGTCGTCGGCGATGCGGCCGTTCCACCACGCGCTGACGTTGAAGCGCCGCTGGCCGTAGAAGAGGCGGGCGTAGGGACGCAGCGCGTTGATCACCTGCACCCGGCCGATGCCGGTGGCGAGGGTCTCGAGCTCGTTGAGCGCGCCGCCGCCCTCGACGGTGAAGATGCCGTCATTGGCCGTGTAGGCATCGAAGCGGACCGAGCCGTAGATGTTCTGCAGGTCGTCGCGGTCGCCGGTGGCGGTGCCGGGGTTCGGGGCGTTCGGGTTGGCCTGCCCCTCGAGCGGGCGCGCCTCGACGCTGTTCGCCGACGGCAGGAGCGTGGTGTCGCTCACCGCGGGGCGGTACTCCTCGCGGAAGTCGCCCACGCCGGTGCGCGACCGGCTCCACGTGTCGCTGCGGTAGTAGCCGATGTTGGCGCGGAGGCCGAAGCGGCCGTTGCCGAAGAGGCTTGCGTGGCGCAGGTCGCCGCGGATCGTGCCGAGCTCGCCGCCGCCGACCGACACCCGCGTGCCCAGCATGTCGCGGACGGCGGGGGTGCGCATCGCGAGCACGCCGCTGAAGGCGTTCGCGCCGTAGAGCGCCGAGCCCGGCCCGCGGACCATCTCGATCTTGTCGAGGTCCTCGAGCGGGACCGGCAGCGAGTACCACTCCTGCGAGCCGAGGAACGCCACGGCGAGGTCGCGGCCGTCGAGCAGCACCAGCACCCGCCGGTTGAGCGAGGAGTTGAAGCCGCGGGCGTTCACGTTGAAGTCGTTCACGCCGTTCTGCACCAAGTCCACGCCAGGCACCGTGGCGAGCGCGAGCGGGGCCTGCCCGGTGATCGACGTGTTCTGGATGATCTGCGGGTCCACCACGCTCACGGCGGCCGGCGCCTCGACGATGCGCTCGGGGGAGCGGGAGGCGCCCGAGACGACGATCTCGGTGAGCGCGAGCGGCGCGGGCTCGAGCGCGGCGTCGGCGGTCGCCTCGCCGCCCGCGGGCACCGTCACCGAGCGCTCCTGCGGCCGGTAGCCGAGCCACCGGAAGACGAGCACCGCGGGGCCCGCGGGCACGCGGCGCAGGGTGTAGCGGCCGTCGCCGCCCGTCGTCGCCGTGATCGTCCCGCCCTGGACGGTGACCTGCACCCCCACCAGCGGGCTGCCGTCGTCGGAGCGCGTCACCGTGCCCGTGACCGTGCCCGTCGCCTCCTGCGCGGCGAGCGACGCCGGCCGCAGGACCGAGAGGAGCACGAGTGGCAGGGCGAGCAGGCAGCGGAGGGCAGGCACGGCACGACGGGCGGCGAGGCGGCGATTTCGATTCGGGTTTCGCATGACCTTCCTCGTCGAGCTGGGGCGCCGCGACGGCGCGGCCGCCGGGCAGCCGTGGGGCGGCCGAGGGGCCTCACTCGGCGGCGAACGGCGCGGAACGCGGGAGATGCCGGAATAGACGAATCGTCACAAGTCTGTATAAGGGGGCCCCGGTTTGGAAGGGCCGCCGTCCCCCGGAAGTGCCCGTCCCGCTTGTGATTGCCTGTGCCCGTTTGCCTCGGACACCAGCACCCGGCGACCTTTCGCCGTCCGCCACGGGAGGGACGCGACTGACCTCGACCCCGGCCACCGCCGGCCAGCCCTCAAATGCGACGATGCCGCCGCTCGCCCGGCTGGCCGGCGCCACCGCGCTCATGGTGGCAGCCTTCGCCGCCAGCGACTGGCTCCTCGGCGCCTTCGGGCACGGCGCGCCCGTCTGGCCCGCGGCGGGCGTCGCGGTCGGCGTCCTGCTCCTGCTCGGGCGCGCGGCGTGGCCGCTCGTCGTCGCGATCGGGGTCCCGTTCGCGTACGCGCTCTCGGGGTCGCTGCCCGACGCGATCCTCCTCGGCGTCGCCACCGCCGCCGGCCCCCCGCTCGCGGCGGATCTGCTCGCCCCCGCCGGCCGCTACCGGATGCCCACCACGCCGCTCGCGCTCCTGCGCGCCGCCGGGCTCGGCGTGCTGGTCCCTGCCGCGGTGTCGGCCGCGATCGGCGCGGCCAGCGGCGCGCTCACCGGCGCCGGGCCCGACGAGCCGGTACTGCGCTCGTGGTGGGACTGGTTCCTCGCGGACGCCGTCGGCATCGCGACGATCACGCCGGCGGTGGTCACCGTCTTCGGCGAGCCCTCGGACGTGCGCGCCGAGGGGACGCGGCTCGAGGCGCTCGGGGTGCTCGTCGCGAGCGCGGTGCTCGCGGTGCTCGTCATCGGGCTCGATCTCGGCGTGGCCGCGCTCCTCCTGCTGCCGCTCGTCTGGACCGGCCTCCGCTTCCGTACGCGCGGCGCGTCGCTCGGCGTGCTGCTCCTCACCGCCGGCCTCGTCGCGGCCACCGCCGCGGGCCGCGGGCCGCTGGTGCGCACCACCGTCGAGGAGGCGCGCGAGCGGCTCGCCCTCTTCCTCGTGGTGGTCGCCGCGACCGGCGTGACCGTCGGCGTCGTCTCGGAGGACCGGCGGCGCACGCTGGACGCCATCGCGAAGGACCGCGAGCGGCTGCGTGCCCTCTTCGACCAGTCGCCGCTCGCCGTCGTCGTCACCGACCTCGAGGGCCGGCTGCTGGAGGCGAACCCGGCCGCCGCGGAACTGTACGGCGTGGACGCGACGGGCATCGCCCGGTGGACGGGCGAGCGGCCGTCGGTCCTCGACACGGGATTCGTGCCGGCCGAGGAGCGCGCGGAACTCGCCACCCGCCTCGAGCGGCTGCGGCGCGGCGAGCCGGTGCGCGGGATCGTCACCGAGCGTCAGCGGCCCGACGGCTCCCGCATCGCCGTGCGCGTCTCCGCGGCCCCCATCCGCGGCGAGGACGGGGTCCCGACGGCGATGCTCGCCATGGTCGAGGACATCACCACCCAGCGCGAGCTCGGCCGTGCCCGCGACCGGCTGGTCGCCATCCTCGAGAACACGCCGGACTACGTGGCGATCTCCGCGGCGAGCGGCGAGCGCCTCTTCCTCAACGCCGCGGGCCGGCGCCTCCTGGGCCTCGCGCCGGAGGCGCCGGTCGGCCACCTCGGGATCGGCAGTGCCCACGTCGGCTGGTCGCGCGAGAAGCTGCTGCGCGAGGCGCTCCCGACGGCCGCGCGCGAGGGGGTGTGGGTGGGCGAGACCTGCCTGCGCGCGGCGGACGGCCGCGAGGTGCCGATGCTGCAGCTCGTGCTCGCCGAGCGCGACGCCACGGGCCGGGTGGTCACCTACGCCACGGTGGCGCGCGACATCAGCGACCTGAAGCGCGCCGAGGCGGTCCTCGCCCGGCAGGCCGAGCTGATGGAGACGATGCTCGACAACCTGCCGGTCATGGTCACCTTCATCGCGCCCGACGGGACGCTGCGCTACTTCAACCGCGCCGGCGTGCGGCTCACCGGGTGGCGCACCGAGGAGCTCCGCGACCCGGCCACCTGGGAGCGGGTCTACCCCGACCCGGCCGAGCGCGAGCGCGTCGCGCGCCTCATGCGCGACGCCGAGCCGGGGTGGCACGTCGCGCGGCCGGTCACGCGCGACGGACGCCAGCTCGTCACGCGCTGGGCGAACGTGCGGCTCTCCGACGGCTCCACGGTGGGGATCGGCGAGGACATCACCGAGCGCGAGGCGCGCGAGGCCGAGCGGCGCCAGACCGAGGAGCGGCTGCGCGAGGTGCAGAAGTACGAGGCGATCGGGCTCCTGGCCGGCGGCGTCGCGCACGACTTCAACAACCTGCTGACCACCGTCGTCGCCCTCAGCGAGGTGGTGCGGGAGGAGCTGCCCGGCGACCATCCCGCGCGCGACGACCTCCTCGAGATCCGCCGCGCCGGCGAGCGCGCGGCGCAGCTCACCCAGCACCTGCTCGCCTTCAGCCGGCGGCAGATGATCCAGCCGCGGCCGCTCGACCTCAACGACGTGGTGCGCGGCCTCGAGCCGCTGCTCGTGCGGATGCTCGGCGTCGGGATCGCGTGCGAGATCCACGCCGCGTCCGGGATCGCCCCCGTGCTCGCCGACCCGGCCCAGCTCGAGCAGGTGCTCGTGAACCTCGTCATCAACGCGCGCGACGCGATGGACGGGTCCGGCACGGTGCGCGTGGAGACCGCCATGGTCACGGTGGAGTCGCCGCAGGTGGCCGGGGTGCCGGAGGTCGTGCCGGGGCCGTTCGTGCGCCTCCGCGTGCGCGACACCGGGAGCGGGATGGACGAGGCGACCCGGCAGCGGATCTTCGAGCCCTTCTTCACCACCAAGCCGCCGGGGAAGGGCACGGGGCTCGGCCTCTCCACGGTGTACGGCATCGTGCGGCAGAACGGGGGCTTCGTGGAGGTGGACAGCGCCCCCGGCGCCGGGACCGAGTTCCGGCTCTACTTCCCCGCGAGCGGCGGCGCGGCGGCCGCCTGAGGGTCAGCGCCGCACGAGCGCGGCGCCGCCGCCGGGGCGCCAGGTGAGCACGAGCTCGTCGCCGGGACCGGCCGTGACGTCGCCCTCGCCGTCCGCGGTGCCCGCCGGGTTCAGCTGCAGCAGCGCATCGAACGAGTACAGCCGCAGCGCCACGCGGTAGCGATGTGCCCCCGCCGCGATCGCGTCCACCTCGAGCACGTGGGGGAAGCGCAGCGTGGAGAGCGTGCCCAGCAGCCGGCCGTCGAGCCAGACGGTCGCGTCGGCGTGCAGGTCGCCGCCGACGCGCTCGGGCGCGCTGATGCGCAGGCGCGCGTCGTCCACCACCTCGCGCACCGGCGGCCCGGGCGGCGGGAGGGCGCCGCCACCCGACTCCGCGGGCGCGCACGCGAGGAGGCGCGCGGCGCGCTGCGAGCCGGTGGGGTGCTGGCGGTCGTACCGGAACGGCCCCTGCCGTGTGAAGAAGCGGACCGCCGCGTCGAGCACCTCGGGCCGGCTCGCCCCCAGGGACTGCGCGGCATGGCAGTCCGCCTCGAGCTCCAGCCGGATGCGGCGCTCCGGGCGATCGTCGAGCGGGTCGCGCAGGGCGCCACCGACGTGGCCGGCCGCGACGTGCCCGTGCTCGTGCGCGAGGAAGAAGGCGGCGAGCAGCGCGCCGAAGCGCTGCATGAGCACCGGGTTCACGTAGATCACCGGGTGCCCGTTCTCGAGCCGGGTCAGGGCGACGTCGTGCAGGGTGTCGTTCGGGATGACGGGCACCTCCGCGACCGGCACGGGCGCCTGCGCCTCCGCGGCCCGCGCGGCGAGCAGCAGCATCGAGAGCGTCCCCACGAGCGTCCGTCGCATCCTGCACCTCCCCGGTCCCGGGCGTCCCTTCCAGCTATCGGATGTCGACCTGCAAAAGCGAAGCCCCCGCGCCTCGGCAACTCGAAGCGCGGGGGCCTGGAACAACCGTGTCTCGTCAGGCCATCTCGTGCACGCGCGCTGTCGGCACCGGGGAACGGGGGTTCCGCCAGTTTCGCCAGGGGTGATTCGGGATGGCGCCTGCGAAGTTCATGTCGCAGGGTACTCCGGACCCGGCCGGAGGTTCAAGGGGGTCACCCGGCGGCCAGGCGTCGGCGGGCGGCGGCGCCCCGGGGGCCAAGGAGGTCGGCGACCATCGTCTCGCGGAAGAAGCGGGCGACCCGCTCGCTCACGTCCTTCCACCGGGCGTGCGCCTCGCAGGCGTTGCGATCCGAGCAGACCGGCTGGCCGAGCAGGCACTGCCGGCCGGGCTCGAGGTTGTCGAAGAGGCCGGCGACGGTGAGGAGCGGCAGGCGCTCGGCGGGCACGGCCAGCACGAACCCGCCGCCGCGGCCGCGGGCCGAGGTGAGGATGCCCTCCTGGGCGAGGCGGTGCAGCGTCTTGGAGAGGTAGTTCCGGGGGATCCCGAGCGCCGAGGCGATCTGGTCGGCGCGGACGGGCCCCTCGGTCTCGTGCTGCGCGATGAAGAGCACCGTGCGCAGCGCATACTCGGCGGTCTGGGAGAGCAGGGGGCACCTCCTGGAGGAGGGGGAAGAGTAAATCGCACCCGTGCATGAAGAAACCCTCATGCCTGCTATCTTGATATGTTCATGCGTTTATGATATTATTCTCGCAGTGATTCCGCCAGACGCCACGTCCGGAGAGCCCGCCATGCCGACCGCTGCCCGCCTCGCCCTCGTCACCTCCCTCGCCCTCGCGGCCGCCTGCGGCGGGGCTCCCGGCGACCAGGCGGCCACGACGGGCGGCGGGCCCGCGGCGGCGCCCGCCACCACACCCGCCGGCCTCACCGAGTTCCAGCTCCGGCACGGGATCGGGCCGGTCACCCGCGAGGTCACGCTGGGCGCGCTGGACCAGGCGCTGGTGAAGGAAGGGGCCGCGATCTTCACCGAGAAGTGCAGCGCCTGCCACAAGGAAGCGGAGAAGTACGTCGGCCCGCCGCTCGGCGGCGTCACCGAGCGCCGGACACCGGCCTACATCATGAACATGATCCTCAACCCCCAGGGCATGTACGAGCGGCACCCGGAGGCCCGGAAGCTCCTCGCCGAGTACATGACCCAGATGCCGTACCAGACGGTGTCCGAGCCGCAGGCGCGCGCCATCCTCGAGTACCTGCGCACCCTGCCGGCCGCGCCGCCCGCGTCCTGAGCCCGCCCGACCCCCAACCCGCAAGGAGTCCGCGCCATGTCCCCACGCCTCCGTTCCCGTGCCACGGGGCTCGTCCTCGGCGGCGCCGCGGTGGCCGCCGTCGTCATCGCGAGCTGCGGCCGCACCACCTCGTCGGCCGCGCCGGCCGGTGCCCCGGATGCCGCGAGCCGGGTGTACGTCGCCCCGGGCCAGCTCGACGAGTTCTACGCCTTCGTCTCGGGGGGCTTCAGCGGCAACCTCCCCGTGTACGCCCTCCCCTCGGGGCGCCTGCTGCGCGACATCCCCGTCTTCTCGCAGTACCCGGAGAAGGGGTGGGGCTACAGCGAGCAGACCAGGGCGATGCTCGCCACCAGCTACGGCTTCGTGCCGTGGGACGACGCGCACCACCCCGAGCTCTCCCAGACCGACGGCGTCCCCGACGGCCGCTGGGTGTTCGTGAACGCGAACAACACGCCCCGCGTGGCGCGCGTGGACCTCACGAACATGGAGACGATGGAGATCATCGAGATCCCGCACTCGGCGGGCAACCATTCCTCGCCGTTCGTGACGATGAACACGGAGTACGCGGTCGCCGGCACCCGCTTCAGCATCCCGGTGCCGAACGCCGACGTCTCCATCGCCGAGTACAAGGAGAAGTTCGCGGGCACGCTGACCTTCATCAGCGTGGACAAGGCGACGGGCCGCATGGGGATCGCCTTCCAGGTCGTGATGCCCGGCTTCGACTACGACCTCTCGCACGCGGGCAAGGGGCCGTCGCACGGATGGGCGTTCTTCACCTCCTACAACTCCGAGGAGGCCCACACGCTGCTCGAGCGCAACGCCTCCCAGCACGACAAGGACTTCATCGCCGCCATCAACTGGAAGCGCGCCGAGGCGTGCGTGGCGCAGGGCAAGGCGAAGCAGGTGCCGGCCCGCTATGCGCACAACGTGGTCGGCACCGACCACGTCGCGCGTACCGAGTGGGGCACCTCGGTGAAGCAGCTCACCCCGGCCGACTGCGAGGGGCTCGTCTACTTCCTGCCGACGCCGAAGTCGCCGCACGGCGTGGACGTGGACCCGACCGGCGAGTTCATCGCCGCCGGCGGCAAGCTCGCCACCGTCATCCCCGTGCACTCGTTCACGAAGATGATGCGGGCGATCGAGCAGCAGGCGTTCGAGAGCCGCGTGGACGGGATCCCCGTGCTGAAGTACGACGCCATCCTGGGCTGCGAGGTGAAGGAGCCGGGCCTGGGGCCGCTCCACACGGAGTTCGACGGCCGCGGGAACGCGTACACCTCGCACTTCATCTCGTCGGAGGTGGTGAAGTGGAAGGTGGACGACTGCACGGTGCTCGACCGCATCCCGACGTACTACTCGCTGGGCCACATCATGATCCCCGGCGGCGACTCGCGGAAGCCGTGGGGCAAGTACCTGCTCGCGATGAACAAGATCACCAAGGACCGCTACCTCCCGACGGGCCCGGAGCTGAACCAGGCCGCCCAGCTGATCGACATCAGCGGCGACAGGATGAAGCTCCTGCTCGACTTCCCCACGGTCGGCGAGCCGCACTACGCGCAGGCGATCCTGGCGAGCGTGATCAAGGACCGGCAGCTCAAGAACTACCCCCTCGGCGAGAACAGCGACCCGAACGCCACGAAGGCGGAGAAGGATGCCCGGGTCGTGCGCAAGGGGAGCCGGGTGGACGTGTACATGACCCAGATCCGCAGCCACTTCGTGCCCGACAACATCGAGGGCATCCAGGTCGGCGACTCGGTCTACTTCCACGTCACCAACCTCGAGCAGGACTGGGACGTCCCCCACGGCTTCGCCGTGCTGGGCAACCGGAACGCCGAGCTGCTCGTGATGCCGGGGCAGACGCGGACGCTCGCCTGGGTGCCCGAGCGGGTGGGGGTGCATCCCTTCTACTGCACCGACTTCTGCTCCGCGCTGCACCAGGAGATGCAGGGCTACGTCCGGGTCTCGCCCCGCGGCACCGGGCCGGCCGTCGCCTTCAACACGCCGAAGTGAGCCGCGGGCCGGGCGGGGCGTCGCCCCGTCCGGCCCCGGCGCGGCGGGACCGATCCGAGGACCTCATGTCGAAGCTTTCCCGTGGGCTCGTGGGGCTGGCGGCGCTGCTGCTCGCGCTGGTGTACGTGACGCCGCTGTGGCGGATCGACCTCACGGCGCCGCAGTATCCCGAGGGGGTGGGGCTCCGCATCTGGGTGAACGACATCCGCGGGATGCGGCCCGCCGACCTCCAGAGCATCAACGGCCTCAACCACTACGTGGGGATGGCGGCGATCGAGCCGGCGCAGTTCCCCGAGCTGCGCTACATGCCGTGGGTCGTCGCGGCGCTGATCGGGGCGGGGCTCGCCGTCGCCGCCGCGGGCCGGCGGGTGCTGCTCTACGCGTACGGTGCCGTCTTCGCGGCCTGCGCCGCGCTCGGGCTCCACGACTACTGGAAGTGGGGCTACACCTACGGCCACACGCTGGACCCGCAGGCGGCGATCAAGATCCCCGGCGCGAGCTACGACCCGCCCCTGATCGGGGTGAAGCAGATCCTGAACTTCACCGCGTCGTCGTGGCCGGATGCCGGCGGGATCGCGGCCTTCGCCGCCGGCGGGCTGATCCTCGCCGCCATCGTGGTCGAGCTGCGCCGCCGGGCCGGGGCGCCCGCGCGCGCGGAGGCACTGCAGGCGGCATGACCGCCCCGCGCGTCGCCCTGGCGCTCGCGGCGCTGGCCGTCGCGGCGGCGTGCGCAGCCGGGGGCCCGCGGCCCATCGCCTTCGGCACCGAGCCCTGCGCGCACTGCCACATGACGATCGTGGACCCGCGCCATGCCGCCGTGCTCGTCACCACCACCGGCAGGCAGTACGCCTTCGACGACCCGGGGTGCCTCGCCGCGTTCGTTGCGGACGGCCGGGTGCCGGCCGACCGGGTGCGGGGCGCATGGTTCCACGCGTTCCTCGAGCCCGGCGCCGTGCTCCCCGCCGCCGCCATCCGCCTCGTGCGGAGCGACACGCTGCGCACGCCGATGGGCAGCGGCCTCGTGGCGGCGCGCGCCGGGGCGCAGGCGGACTCGCTGCGCCGGCTCGTCGGCGGCACGGTGCTGACGTGGGAGGCCGCGCGCGCGCGGCGCGGGCCGTGAGGGTCGCGCTGCTGCTCCTGCTCGCCGGGTCGGCGCCGGCCGCCGCGCAGCTCGTGGTGAGCCCGGCCGGCCCCTACACCGACCTCGCCGCGGCGGTGCGCGCCGCGCGGCCGGGCGAGCGGATCACCGTCCGGCCCGGGACCTACCGCACGCAGGACGTGGTCGTGGACCGGGCGGTGGAGATCGCGGGCGAGGGGGCGCCCGTGCTCGACGCCGGGGGCGAGCACCAGGTCCTCGTGGTCCGCGCCGACGGCGTCACGGTGCGCGGGCTCGTCTTCCGCAACGTGCACACGAGCTTCATCAGCGACCGCGCGGCGCTCGTGTTCGACAGCGTGGGCGCCTGCGTCGCCGAGGACAACCGCTTCGAGGGGACCTTCTTCGGGATCTACCTCGCGCGCTCGCGCGACTGCCGCGTGGCGCGGAACACCTTCCGCGGGAGCTTCCGCGACGAGGCCAACTCGGGCAACGCCATCCACCTCTGGGGCACCGTGCGCACCACGGTGACCGGCAACGACATCACCGGCCACCGCGACGGGATCTACCTCGAGTTCGCGCGCCACGTGACGGTCGCCGGCAACCGCAGCCACCGGAACCTGCGCTACGGGCTCCACTTCATGTTCTCCGACAGCTGCGCCTACGACCGCAACCGCTTCGAGGGGAACGGGGCCGGCGTCGCCGTGATGTACACGCGGCACGTGCGCATGACGGGCAACGACTTCCTCGACAACTGGGGCCCCACCGCCTACGGCCTGCTGCTCAAGGACATCAACGACAGCCACGTCGAGGGGAACCGGTTCGCCGGCAACACCACCGGGCTGCACCTCGAGGGGAGCAACCGGGTGCGCGTGGCCGGCAACGTCTTCGAGCGGAACGGCTGGGCGGTGCGGCTCCTCGGCAACTCGGAGGACGGTCGCCTCGAGGGCAACCGCTTCACCGCCAACACCTTCGACATGACCACCAACTCCGCGTCGGCGCGCGCCATGCTCCTGGGCAACGAGTGGGACGCGTACCGCGGCCACGACCTCGACGGCGACGGCTGGGGCGACGTGCCCCACCAGCCGGTGCGGCTCTTCGCCATCCTGGTGCAGGACAACGAACCGGCGCTCATCCTGCTGCGGAGCGTCTTCGTGGACCTCCTGGAGGTGGCGGAGCGGGTGCTGCCGGTGCTGGCGCCGCGCGGCCTCGTGGACGAGCGGCCGCGCGTGCGGCGCGGGGTCTCGTGACCGCGGCGCTCGAGGTCACCGGGCTGCGCAAGGCGTTCGGGAGGCTCCCGGTGCTGCGCGGCGTGGACCTCGCCGTCGGCACCGGGCGCGTCACCGCGATCGTGGGGCCCAACGCCGCGGGCAAGTCCACCCTCATCAAGTGCGTCCTCGGGCTCGTCCGGCCCGACGCGGGGCGCATCGTCGTGCTGGGCCAGCCGGTGGGCGCCGACCCCGGCTACCGCCACGCCATCGGCTACATGCCGCAGCTGCCGCGCTTTCCCGAGAACCTCACCGGCCGCGAGGTGCTCGCCTTCCTCGCCGACCTGCGCGGGGGCGACGAGCGCGCCGAGCCGCTGCTCGACGCCTTCCACCTGCAGGGCGCGCTCGACCAGCCGGTCCGCACCCTGTCGGGCGGCACGCGGCAGAAGCTCAACGCCGTCGTCGCCCTCCGGCACCGGCCGCCGGTCCTCGTCCTCGACGAGCCGACGGCGAGCCTCGACCCGGTGGCGAGCGGGATCCGGAAGGACCGCGTGCGGCGCGACGCGGGGGACGGCACCTCCGTGCTCCTCACCTCGCACGTGATGGCGGAGGTGGAGGAGCTGGCGGACGACCTCGTCTACCTCGTGGAGGGGACCGTGCGGTTCCACGGCACGCTCGACGAGCTGCGGCTGCGCACCGGCGAGCGGCGGGTGGAGCGCGCCGTCGCCCGGCTGATGCGGGGGGCCGCCTGAGCGCCGCGGCGAAGGTGCTCGCGTTCGAGCTGCGCAACCAGCTCCGCAGCCGGTGGATCCTGGGCTACGGCCTGCTCTTCGCGCTGCTCACGGACGCGCTCCTCCGCTTCGGCGGCGGCGGCCCGCGGGTGGTGGTGAGCCTGCTGAACGTGGTGCTGCTCGTGGTGCCGCTCGTCAGCGTCGTGTTCGGCACGCTGCACGTCTCGGGCGCGCGCGAGTTCCTCGAGCTGCTGCTCGCGCAGCCGGTGGGCCGCGGGTCGCTCTACGTGGGGCTCTACCTCGGGCTCGGCCTGCCGCTCGCCGCGGCCGTCACGCTGGGGATCACGGTGCCGGTGCTCCTGCACGGGGGCGCGGGGACGCCGGGACTCGGCGTGCTGCTCGCCGCCGGCGCGCTGCTCACCTTCGTCTTCACGTCGCTCGCCTTCCTCGCCGGGGTTCGGTTCGACGACCGGGCCAAGGGACTCGGGGCGGCGCTCCTCGCCTGGTTCGCGGCCACGGTGCTCTACGACGGCCTCGTGCTCCTCGTCGCCACGCTCCTCGCCGACTACCCGCTCGAGGCGCCGATGCTGGGCCTCACCCTCCTCAACCCGGTGGACCTCGCCCGCGTGCTGCTCCTCCTGCAGGTGGACGCGGCGGCCCTCATGGGCTACACCGGGGCGGTCTTCGAGCGGTTCTTCGGCTCGTCGCTCGGCGTGCTCTCGGCGACGGGGGCGCTGCTGCTCTGGACCGTCGTGCCGTTCCTGCTGGGCCTCGCCGGCTTCCGGCGCAAGGACTTCTGACCGCGACCGCGCCCGCCGCCCGGCCGCTCGCCACCGCGCTTCCCGTCGCCGGCCTCGCGCCCGCCGACGCGATGCCGCCCTTCCGGCTGCCGGCGGCGCACTTCGCGGTCGCGCTCGCCTGGCTGGGCATCGGCAGCGCCTGCCTCGTGCCCGCGGCCCCGGCGCTCGCGCGGGGCGCGTGGCTCACCACCGACGCCGCCGCCGTGGCGCACTGCTTCACGCTCGGCTGGCTCGTGACGTCGGCCTACGGGGCGCTCTACCAGCTCGGCCCGGTCGCGATGGCGGTCGAGGCCCGCAGCGCGCGCGCGGGCTTCGTGACGCTCGCCCTGCACGCGGCGGGGACGGCGCTGGTGGTGCTGGGCCTGGGCGGCTGGCTGCCGGGCCTCGTGGCCGCCGGCTGGGCGCTCGTGGCGGCCGCGCTCGCCCTGTGGACCTGGAACGTGGGCGCGCGGCTCGTCGCCACGCCGCGCGCACCGCGGATCGGGTACACGGTGCTCGCCGCGTTCGGCGCGCTCTGGCTGGGCCTGCTCGTGGCCGGCGCCCGCCTTGGGACGATGCTCGGCTGGTGGGCGGTGCCGCGCGAGGCGCTCGTGGCGGTGCACGTGCAGCTCGCGGCCGCCGGGTTCGGCACGCTGCTCGTCATGGGCGTCGGCAGCCGGCTGCTGCCCATGTTCCTGCTCTCGCGCACGGCGCCGGAGTGGCCGGGCCGGTGGGCGGCGCCACTCGCGGCCGCGGGCGTGCTGCTGCAGGCCGTCGGCTGGCTCGCGAGCATCCGCGCGCTCGTCGCCGGGGGAGGTGTGGTGCTGGCGGTGGGGATCGCCCTCTTCCTGCTGCAGGCGGGGCTCTGGTTCCGCCACCGCGCGCGGCCGCAGCTCGACCCCTCGCTGCGGCAGGTGGCGGCGGCCCTCGCGCACCTCGGCGCCGCGCTCGTCACCGGGCTCGCGGCCCTCGCCACCGGCGCGCCCCGGCTCGTGGCGGCCTACGGGCTGCTCGTCATCGTCGGCTGGCTCGCGGTGCTGATCGCGGCGATCTACGCGCGCATCGTGCCCTTCCTCACCTGGATGCACCGCTACAGCCGCCGGGTCGGCGAGCGGGGGCTGCCGCGGGTGGCCGACCTGGTGCCGGTGCGCTGGGTACGCGTCGCCTCCGCCGCCTGGGTCGCGGGGATCGCGACCCTCGCCGCGGCGGTCGCCGCCGGCGCGCCGCACCTCGCCGCGCTCGGCGCCGCGCTCTTCGCGCTGGCGTCGGGGCTCTCGCTCACCCTCTACGCGCGCCTCGCGACCCGGCGATGACGCTCACGCCCGACGCCGTGCGCCAGGCCCTCGACACGGTGCAGGACCCGGAACTCGGGCTCGGCCTCGTGGCGCTGGGCCTCGTCTACGACGTGGCGATCGCCGGCCCCGACGTCACGGTCACCATGACCTTCACCGCCGAGGGATGCCCGCTGGGCGACGCCATCGAGGCGGGCGTCCGGCGCGTCGTGGGTGCGCTGCCGGGCGTGGGCCAGGTGCGCGTCCATGTCACCTTCAGTCCCCCGTGGTGCCCCGAACGCATCGACCCGGCCGCGCTTCAGGTGCTGCGCGGCGATGCCGAATCCTGACCCGAGCGAGCGACCTCCCGTGCCATCCCTGCCGACCTTCTCGCCACCGCCCGTCCCGCCGGCGGTCCCGATCCCGGCCGAGGGCCCGCCGTTCACCGCGCTCGACGTGCGCCCGATCCTCGCGATGGGAGAGGAGCCGTTCTCCACGATCCTCGCGGCGGCCGACCGCGTGCCGCTGGGTGGCGTGCTCGAGCTCACGGCGCCATTCGAGCCGGTGCCCCTGTACGGCGTGCTGGGGCCGCGCGGCTTCGCGCACGCCGCCACGATGCGCGGCCCGGGCGAGTTCGTGATCCGCTTCACCCAGACGGGCATCGTGCCCGCCGCCACGGTGCGCGAGGTGCTCGCGCGCCACCCTGCGACCGCTCCGATCATCGCCGAGGCGGGGCTGGACACCTGCTGCGGGGGCACGCACCCGCTGGGCCTCGCGGCGCAGGCACACGGGCTCGACCTGCCCCGGCTGCTGGCGCGCCTGCAGGCCGCCGCCGTTTCCTGAAGGCGTCTTCAGGGTCACTTCAGGGGGTCTTGGCCGGTGGTGGGGGAGATTGGCTGTGCGGTCCGGCCCGGCCGGCCCGTCCCCAGCGTCCCGAGCTCCCGTCGTCCTCCCCCCGGAGAGCGCATGCGCATCCTCCTGATCCACCCCAACTACCACTCCGGCGGCGCCGAGATCGCGGGCAACTGGCCGCCCGCGTGGGCCGCGTACATCTCCGGCGCGCTCAAGTCGGCCGGCTATCGCGACGTGCGGTTCATCGACGCGATGACCTACCACATCGACGACGCGAAGCTCGAGGCGATCCTTCGCGAGGAGCGCCCCGACGTCATCATGGCGACGGCGATCACCCCCGCCATCTACAAGGCGCAGGAGACGCTGAAGCTCGCGAAGCGGCTGCACCCCACCGTGCCCACCGTGCTCGGCGGGATCCACGGGACCTTCATGTACCGCCAGGTGCTGACCGAGGCGCCGTGGGTGGACTACATCGTGCGCGGCGAGGGCGAGGAAGTGGTGGTGAACCTCGTCCGCATGCTCGACGAGGGGAAGGTGGAGGAGCGGCGGCGCGCGGTCCGCGGGATCGCCTTCGCCGAGGACGGCGAGATCGTGACGACGCCGGCGAACCCGCCGATCCAGGACCTCGACGCGCTGACCCCCGACTGGGGGATGCTCGACTGGGAGAACTACAAGTACATCCCGCTCGACTGCCGGCTCGCCGTCCCGAACTTCGCCCGCGGCTGCCCGTTCACCTGCAGCTTCTGCTCGCAGTGGAAGTTCTGGCGCACGTACCGCACGCGCGACCCGGTCAGGTTCGTGGACGAGATCGAGCTGCTCGCCACCGAGTACAAGGTGGGCTTCTTCATCCTCGCCGACGAGGAGCCGACGATCCACCGCAAGAAGTTCGTGGCGCTCTGCGAGGAGCTCGCGCGCCGCAACCTGAAGATCCACTGGGGGATCAACACCCGCGTCACCGACATCCTGCGCGACGAGGCGCTCCTGCCGCTCTACCGCAGGGCGGGGATGGTGCACGTGTCGCTCGGCACCGAGGCGGCGGCGCAGCTCAAGCTCGACCGCTTCAACAAGGAGATCAAGCTCGAGCAGAGCAAGAAGGCGATCCGCCTGCTCCGCGAGCACGGGATCGTGACCGAGGCCCAGTTCATCGTGGGGCTCGAGAACGAGACGCCGGAGACGCTCGAGGAGACGTACCGGATGGCGATCGACTGGAAGGCCGACCTCGTCAACTGGAACTGCTACACGCCGTGGCCCTTCTCCGACCTCTTCGAGGAGCTGGGCGACAAGGTGGAGGTCCGCGACTACGCGAAGTACAACTTCGTGACGCCGATCATCCAGCCGGACACCATGACGCGCGAGGAGGTGCTGCACGGGGTGCTGCACAACTACCGGCGCTACTACTTCAGGAAGGCGACCGGCGGCTACCTCTGGGACCGGGACCCGTTCCGCCGGAAGTACCTGCGGGGCTGCCTCAAGGCCTACCTGAAGAGCGCGGTGGAGCGGCGCTTCTACGACCTCGGCCGCATCAACTTCTGGGGCCAGAGCAAGGTGGACTGGGGGTTCGACGAGGCGAAGGTCTTCCAGGGCGAGGAACTGGTGCAGCTCAACGAGATCCAGCGCGTGCGCAAGGACGACGAGTTCCACCCGAGGAAGCGCTCGGTGAACCGGCGCCCCACCGCGGCCGAGGTGCGGGCGTGCGGCGGGCCGGCGGACGCGCAGCTCGACGACGAGGGCCGGCCGGTGACGGTCGCGGCGGCCCCGCCGCCGCCCGTCGCGGCGCCGCCGGCCTGAGCGGCCGTCCGCCCGCTGCCCCGAGGCCCCGCGGCGCCGCCGCGGGGCCTCGTCGCGTCGGCGGGCGGCCCGCGTTGACCGGCCTCCACGCCAGCCGTACCGTTCGGGTGTCCGCCAGGGGTATCCCGCCGCGATCGCGCGGGGGATTGAGAGAGTCCCTTGGAACCTGATCCGGCTGATACCGGCGAAGGGAGCGCGGCGCCACCTGCCTGCCGGCCGTTGCGCACGCGCTCCCCCGCCTCCTCCTGGAGGGAGTGCCATGGCTGCCCCGACCGCCCCCGACACCCTCGCGTCGTTCGAGGACGCGTTCCCCGGCTCCCGCAAGGTGCACGTCGAGGGCCCGCACGGGATCCGCGTGCCGATGCGCGAGATCGCGCTCTCCGGCGGCGAGCCGCCGCTCCGCGTGTACGACACGAGCGGCCCGCAGGGCCATGACGTGCGCGAGGGCCTGCCGCCGATCCGGCGCCCGTGGATCCTCGCGCGCGACGTCGAGGAGCGGCGCGACCGCGACCAGGCGCTCGGCCTCCCGATGCCGGCGGGACTGCGGCGGCCGGTGCTCCGCGGCCGCTCGGCGGTGACGCAGCTCCACTACGCGCGCCGCGGCGAGGTGACCCCCGAGATGGAGTTCGTCGCGCTGCGCGAGGGGATGGAGCCCGAGTTCGTGCGGCAGGAGGTGGCGCGCGGCCGTGCCATCATCCCCGCCAACATCAACCATCCCGAGCTCGAGCCGATGGCGATCGGGCGCGCCTTCCACGTGAAGATCAACGCCAACATCGGCAACTCCGCGGTCGTGAGCTCCATCGAGGACGAGGTCGAGAAGCTCCGCTGGGCGACCCTCTGGGGCGCCGACACGGTGATGGACCTGTCCACGGGCCGGCAGATCCACGAGACGCGGCAATGGATCCTCCGCAACTCGGCGGTCCCGGTCGGCACGGTGCCGATCTACCAGGCGCTCGAGAAGGTGGGCGGGGTGCCGGAGGAGCTCACGTGGGAGGTGTACCGCGACACGCTCGTCGAGCAGGCCGAGCAGGGGGTGGACTACGTCACGGTGCACGCCGGGGTGCTGCTCGAGTACGTGCCGCTCACCGCCGACCGCGTGACCGGGATCGTCTCGCGCGGCGGGTCGATCCTCGCGAAGTGGTGCCTCGCGCACCACCGCGAGAACTTCCTCTACACGCACTTCCGCGAGATCTGCGAGATCCTGCGGGCGTACGACGTCTCGTTCTCGCTGGGCGACGGGCTGCGCCCGGGCTCCATCGCCGACGCGAACGACGCGGCGCAGTTCGCCGAGCTGCGCACGCAGGGGGAGCTCACGCGGATCGCCTGGGAGCACGACGTGCAGGTGATGAACGAGGGCCCCGGGCACGTGCCGATGCACCTCATCCGCGAGAACATGGAGAAGCAGCTCGCGTGGTGCGGCGAGGCGCCGTTCTACACCCTGGGGCCGCTCACCACCGACATCGCGCCGGGATACGACCACATCACGAGCGCGATCGGTGCCGCGATGATCGGCTGGTACGGCACGGCGATGCTCTGCTACGTGACGCCGAAGGAACACCTCGGGCTGCCCGACCGCGACGACGTGAAGGCGGGAGTGATCGCGTACAAGATCGCGGCGCACGCCGCCGACCTCGCCAAGGGGCACCCGCGGGCCCGCGCCCGCGACGACGCGCTGAGCCGCGCGCGCTTCGACTTCCGCTGGCGCGACCAGTTCGCGCTGGCGCTCGACCCCGTCACCGCGCGCGCCTTCCACGACGAGACCCTCCCGGCCGAGGGGGCGAAGGGGGCGCACTTCTGCTCGATGTGCGGGCCGAAGTTCTGCTCGATGAGGATCACGCAGGACCTGCGCGAGGCGGCGCAGGGGATGGAGGCGAAGAGCGCCGAGTTCCGCGCGCGGGGCGGCGCGCTCTACGTGCGGCCGTAGCGCCCCGCGGCGCGGCGCAGGTGCACGCCCTCGGCGAGCAGCACGACGCCGAGCGCGCCGACGACGAGGAACGCCCACGGCGGCACGCCGACGTAGGTCAGCAGCGCGAGCACCATCGCGAGCCGCATCGGCAGCAGCCCGAGCGGGTCGTAGAGCGCCTCGAGGGCCTCCGGCAGCGGGGGCAGCAGCAGCCACGCGGTGACGAGGGCGGCGCCGACGGCGACGAGCGCGCTGCCCACGGCCGCCCGGCGCCGGAGGCCCGCGTCGCGCCCGGCGGCGGCGGCGGCGGCCGGCAGCGCCGCGAGCGCGGCGGCGACCCCCCCGACGAGGATCCCGCGCGCGGCGTCGTCGGTCCAGATCAGGTGCCAGGCGAGCATCGGCCCGCGGATCGCGAAGGCGGCGAGCAGCACCGCGGCGGCGAGCGCCGCGGGGGCGAGCGCGTCCCCGAGGTGTCCACCGGCGGCCTCGCGCGACCACGCGCCCCGGAGCGCGGCAGCGCAGGCCAGCGACACGAGCGCCACGCCGGCCACGAGCGGTCCCGCCATGAACGACGTCACGACGCCCGCGGCGAGGGGGGGCATGAGCGCGAGCGCCCATGCCACCGCGGGGTGGCGACGCCGGAGCGCCACCAGCCCCAGCGCGGCGACAAGGGCGAGGCGTGCCAGCCACGTCATCGGCTCCCCGCGGTGCGCACGCTCGAGCTCCCGCAGGGCATGGCGGAACTCGAACGCGGGGAAGTCGAGCGAGCTGCCGAACTGCGCCCGGTGCGCCGCGGCGCTCGCCCGGAGCGGGGCTTCCGCGGCGCGCGACGCCGCCAGCGCCGCGCGATCCCCGTCCGCCAGCCAGCGGTGGTGCAGGAGCAGCCACGCCCGGTACCAGGCGAGCGCGTCCAGCAGCGACGCCTCGTAGGCGACCGAGGCCTGCAGTTCCGCCCGGGCGGCGCGGTCCGGGATCCGCGGGGCCACGCGCATCACCGAGTCCCGCAGGCGCGCGGCGTGGGCCGCCGCGGCGAAGCCCTCGGCGATGGCCTGGTCGAGCTCCGGGCGCACCACGTGGTAGAGGATGCTGCTGGTCGCACTCGCGCCGCCGACCAGGTCCCACTCCCAGATCCAGAGCAGCGGTGGCAGTTCCTGCCCCAGGACCCGCACCCGACGCTCCGCGAACGCGCGCACGTAGAAGCCCGTGAGCACCAGGGAGCGTGAGGCGTCGAGGAGGTCGCCGACCACCCGCACGACGTCGGGGTCGCGGCTCAGCGTGCGCCGCACCCATTCGCGGGCGAGCGCGCGCGGCTCGGCCGAGGGGTCGGCCGCGAGCCGGGCGGTGACATGGGCATTGGCGTCCGTCCACCGCCACGGGCCCACGCGCGGGTAGAGCGACATCGGGCCGGCCCGAAGGGGCCCGCCGGTCTGCGTCCAGATCGAGATCCCGGCCACGTTCGGGTTCGCCGCCACGAGCTCGCGCAGCGCCCGCTCGTGCGGCACCCCGAGGAAGTTGGGGAACGCCGAGAAGCCCTCGAACTCGCGGCGGGCCTGGAACTCGATGAGGCGGCGATGGCGGCCGCCGGCGAGGGTCGGGTTGGCGGGGAGGTGGCTGAAGAAGTCGCCCGCCACGTACTTGGTCGCGACGACGAGCGCGGGCGAGTCGAGGTCGCCGAGCACGCGCTCGTAGAGCGCCGGGTCGGTATGGAGCATGCCCAGCGGGCCGACGCCCACGGTCCACGTGCGCAGCACGAGCAGGCGGCCGTGGCGCTCGAACACGGGAAGCAGCGCCCGGAGCATCGCGCGCAGCTGCGCGGGCTCGCGCACGCCGTACGCGCTCCAGTAGTCCCACTCGGGGTCGCGGTACAGCGGGCCCGCCTCGCCGACCCGCACGACGGCGCCGGCCACGCGGGGCATCTGTGCGAAGACCTCGTCGAACGCGGCGGCGTACACCGCCCAGAAACGCGGGTCGCGGGCGTCGGCGCCCCAGGGCTGGCGCCCCATCCAGGCGGCGAGCGGCGTCGTGTAGGTCGGCAGGTCGGTGCGCAGGAACACCTGCACGCCGCGTGCGTCCGCGTCCTCCACGAGGTCGCGAAAGGCCGTGCGCAGCGCCTCGTGGTGCCGGCGGCGCAGGTCGCCGGGGGCGTAGACGGGCGGCGTGTCGCCGAGCGCGTCGAAGGTGACGAACTGGGCGAAGAGATCGAGCGTGACGGCATTGCAGCCGAAGGCCGCGACGCGCTCGACGTACGCCTGCCACTCCGCGCGCACGCGGCGCATTTCCGCCGTGTCCACGAACGGCGAGACCGCCGACGGGAGCGCGTGGTAGGCCCGGCTCGTATGGCGGTAGTCGGCGCCCCAACCCGCCGAGTCGGGCCGGATCCCGACGCCGCCGCCGTCGGCGAGCCGCAGCGGCAGCGCGGCGGCGCGGCGGGTCGCGAGCGCGGCCGGTGCGATGGCGGGTCCGGGCGGGGCGTCGAGCGTCGTCTTGTCGGCGATCGTGAGCGTGAGCGCGCGCGCCGCGGCCGCCGCCGTCGCGATGCCGCACATGGCGCTGATCAGCGCGACGAGGCGCCAGCGCGGCGGCCAGGAGAACGACACGGCGTGGCTCAGGGCCGGCCGCTCAGCGCGCGCCCGCCTGCAGGATCTTCTGCTGTTCCTTGAGCTGCGCCCGCGCGCCGCCGCACACCAGGTCACAGAGCTGGAAGACCGCCGGGTCACCGATCGAGTAGATGGTGGCCGTGCCCTCCTTGCGGCGGGTCACGAAGCCCAGGCGATGCAGGAGCTGGAGGTGCTTGGAGACGTTGGCCTGGCCGGCCCCGGTGAGCTCCACGAGCTCGCTGACGCTGCGCTCCCGGTGGCGCAGCGCGTCGAGGATGCGCAGGCGCATCGGCTCGCCGAGGGCGCGGAAGCGCTCGGCGACGATCTCGGTGAGGGCAGGGGTGAGTTCGGCCATCCGCATGTCGCAGGCTCGTGACCGACGGGAATCTAAGGGCATCGGCCCCCCTTGTTGACAGTCTTAATATACAACCATATAGTTATGCCGCAATGTCTATCGCGCTCCTGTTCCTCGTCGCCGGCGCCGCGCCCCCACCGGGGCCGGCTCCGCTCCCGCTCGCGGCCGCGCTCGCGCGCGCCGACAGCCAGGCGTACGCCAACCGCGCCGCCACCGCGGCGGTCGCGCAGGCCCGCGCCGACCGTGACGCCGCGCTCCGCGGGCTCCTTCCCGGCGTGCGGTTCGAGGGCGGCTACGTCCGCTCCACCGATCCGCTCAACACGTTCGGGTTCCTGCTGCGCCAGCGCAGCGTCACCGAGGCCGACTTCGCCCCCGACCGGCTCAACTTCCCCGAGGCACGGGGGAACCTCCAGACCGGGTTCGTCGCGGAGCTGCCGCTCGTGAACCTCGATGCGTGGGCGGGTCGCGCGGCGGCCGGGCACGCCGCCCGGGCGCGCGCCGAGGGTGCCGCATGGTCCGCCACGGGCACGCGGCTCGACGTGGTGCGCGCGTACTACGGCGCCGTGCTCGCCAGCGAGCAGGTGCGCACGCTCGAGGCGGCGCACGCGGCCGCTGCCGCGCACGTCCGGCAGGCGCAGAGCGCCGCCGACAACGGGCTCGTCACGAAGTCCGACGTCCTGCTCGCCCGCGTGAAGGCGGGCGAGATCGAGACCCGGCTCGTCGCGGCGCGCGGGGCCGCCCGACTGGCGGTGCGGCGCCTGGCGCTCGTGCTTGGCACCCCGGCCGACAGCACGCTCCGGCTCCCCGGCGCGCTGCCCGACAGCGCGGCGCTCGCGGCGCTGCTCGTCCCTGCCCCCGCCGACACCGCGGGCCGCGCCGACGTGCGCGCCGCGCTCCTCGGCGTCGAGGCGGCGGAGGCTGACCGCGCGCGCGCCGGCCGCACGCTGCTGCCGCGCCTGAACGCGTTCGGGCGCTACGACTGGAACTCGCCCGACACGCCGTTCGGGGGCGAGGGGATGTGGACCGCCGGCGTCCAGCTCTCCTGGTCGCCGTTCAGCGGCGGGCAGGAGCTGGCGCAGCGGCGGGCGGCGAGCGCCGCGGCCGCGGCCGCGACGGCCGCCGCCGAGGCGACCCGCGCGGCGGCGGCGCTGGAGGTGGAACAGGCGCGCGTGGACCTCGACGTGGCGGTGCAGGCCCAGCGCATCGCACGCGCGGCCGTCGCGCAGGGCACGGAGGCGCACCGCATCGTGAGCCGCAAGTACGAGGGTGGCCTCGCCGACGTGGTGGAACTGCTCGATGCGCAGGCCGTGGAGCTCGCCAGCCGCCTGGGCGAGGCGCAGGCGCGGTACGACCTGATCGTGGCGCGCGCCGCGCTCGCCCGCGCCACCGGCGACGACCTGATGCGGCTCGCGCACGCGCTCGATGCCGCCGCACCGACCGAGGACCCGACCCGATGACCCGACCGACCCTGCTCCTCACCGTCCTGGCCGCCGGCGCCGCCGCGTGCGGCGGCGACTCCCCCACGCCGCACGGGGCCGCCGCGGGGCCGGCAGGCCCCGTGGTGGCCGTGACCGATTCGGTGATCGACGCGGTCTACGAGGCCGCGGGCCCCGCCGAGCCGCTCCAGGCCGCGACCCTCGCCACGAAGCTCATGGCGACGGTCACCGCCGTGACCGTGCACGAGGGCGACCGGGTGCGCGCCGGGCAGGTGCTCGTGCGCCTCGACGCGCGCGACCTCGCGGCGAAACGGCAGCAGGTGGAGGCCTCGCTCGCGGAAGCCGCGGCGCTGCGCGCCAACGCGGAGGTCACGGCGCGCCGCCTGCGCGCGCTCTACGCCGACAGCGCCGCCCCGAAGGCCACGCTCGACGCGGCCGAGACCGGGCTCGCGCGGGCCCAGGCCGGCGAGGCGGCGGCGCGGGCCGCCGCCGCGGAGCTCGACGCGACGGCGAGCTACAGCGAGCTCCGCGCGCCGTTCGCAGGGGTCGTGACGCAGCGCCTGGCCGACGCCGGCGCCTTCGCCACGCCGGGGATGCCCCTGGTGACGGTCGAGGATCCGTCGCGGCTGCGCATCGGGGCCACGGTACCGGCGGCCCTCGCCCACGGGCTCGCACCGGGCAGGCGCGTGCGGGCGCGCGTCGAGGGCATGGAGGTCGACGCGGTGATCGAGGGGGTCGCCCCGCAGGCGGGCGGGCTCTACCTGGTGAACGCGCTGGTGCCGAACCGCGACGGCCGCCTCCCGAGCCGCGGCGCCGCCGTCCTCCACCTGCCGACCGGCACGCGCCGCGCGCTCCTCGTGCCCGAGGCGGCGCTCGTGCAGCAGGGCGACCTCGTCGGCGTCTGGCGGCGCACGGCCGCCGGGCCGGCGCTCACCTGGGTGCGGCCGGGCGAGGCCCGCCAGGGCATGGTGGAGGTGCTCTCGGGTGTCGCCGCGGGCGACAGCGTCGTGGTGCCGGCGGCCGGCCGGGGGGCGTGATGGGCATCGCCGGCCGGGTCGCGCAGGCGTTCCTGCGCTCGAAGCTCACGCCGCTCGTCGCGCTCGCGTCGCTCGCCACGGGCGCGCTCGCCCTCCTCGCCACGCCGCGCGAGGAGGAGCCGCAGATCTCCGTCCCGATGATCGACGTCTACGCCATGCTGCCGGGCGCCTCGCCCCGCGAGGCGGAGGAGCGGCTCGCGCGGCCGATCGAGGAGCGGATGTGGTCGCTCCCCGGGGTCGAGTACGTGTACAGCACGGCGGGCGACGGCTGGGCGATGACGACCGTGCGGTTCAAGGTCGGCGAGCCGCAGGAGCCGAGCGTCGTGAAGGTCCACGCGCGGCTGCTCTCGTCGCTCGACGAGATCCCGCCCGGCGTGTCGATGCCGCTCGTGAAGCCGTACACGATCGACGACGTCCCGATCGTCACGCTCACGCTCCACGGCGGCGGCTACGGCTCCGACGAGCTGCGCCGCATCGCGCGGCAGCTCGAGGGCGAGCTCGCCACGCTCACCGACGTGGCGCGCACCTCGGTGACCGGGGGCGCGCCGCCGCAGCTCCGCGTGGCGCTCGACCCCGCGCGCCTCGCCGCGGCGGGGGTGACCCCGGGCGAGGTCGCGCAGGCGCTGCGGAGCGCCAACGCGCGGCTGCTCGCGGGCGAGTTCGCGACGGGCGACGCGACCTGGCAGGTCGGCGTCGGCGCCCCGATCACCTCGGCGGCCGACGCGGGCCGGATCATCGTCGCCGTGCGCGGGGCGCCCGTGCCGCTGGCGGCCGTCGCGACGGTCACGGAGGCGCCGGGCGAGCGCGACCAGTACGTCACCCACGCCGCGGGCGACCGCGCGAGCCAGGCGGTGACCCTCGCCCTCGCCAAGCGCCCGGGGGCCAACGCGACCGTGGTGGCGGAGCGGGTGCTCGAGCGGGTGGCGCAGGCGCGCGGCCGGCTCCTGCCCGCGGGTGTCGAGGTGGAGGTGACCCGCAACTACGGCGAGACCGCCGCGGAGAAGGCGTCGGAGCTGATCCTGCACCTCCTCCTCGCCACGCTCTCCGTGACGGCGCTCATCTGGCTCTTCCTCGGCTGGCGCGAGGCGCTCGTGGTGCTCGTCGCGGTGCCCGTGACGCTCGCCCTCACGCTCTTCGTCTACTACCTGCTCGGCTTCACGCTGAACCGGATCACGCTCTTCGCGCTGATCTTCTCCATCGGCATCCTCGTGGACGACGCGATCGTCGTCGTCGAGAACATCTACCGCCACCTGCAGATGGGCGGGACCGACGCCGACGCCGCGGCCGTCGCGGGGGTGGACGAGGTGGGCAACCCCACGATCCTCGCCACCTTCACCGTCATCGCCGCGATCCTGCCGATGGCGTTCGTGTCGGGGCTCATGGGCCCCTACATGCGCCCGATCCCCGTCGGCGCCTCGGCGGCGATGCTCGCGTCGCTCGCCGTGGCGTTCATCCTCACCCCCTACCTCGCGGTGCGCCTGCTGAAGGGCCACGCCGCGCCGGCGCACGGGCACGACGCCGGGGCCGGACAGGCCACGGCGCAGGGGTTCGGCCTCCGGTACGCCCGCTTCATGCGCGGGCTCATGGCGAGCGCCGGCCGGCGCCGCGCCTTCTACGCGGGCCTGGCCGGCCTGCTGGTCGCGTCGACGGGCCTGCTCGCCGTGCGGCTGGTGCAGGTGAAGATGCTGCCCTTCGACAACAAGTCGGAGTTCCAGGTGGTGCTCGACCTGCCGGAGGGGACCACGCTGGAGCGGACGAGCGCGCTGGCGCACGAGGTGGCGGCGGCGCTGCGCCGGGTCCCGGAGGTGCGCTCGACGCAGGTGTACGCCGGCACGGCGGCGCCGTTCAACTTCAACGGGCTGGTCCGCCACTACTTCCTGCGGCGGGGCGCGAACGTCGCCGACGTGCAGGTGAACCTGCTGCCCAAGCACGACCGCGACCGGCAGAGCCACGAGATCGCCGTGGCGGTGCGGCCCGTGGTGGACAGCATCGCGCGGCGGTACGGGGCGAGCGCCAAGATCGCCGAGATCCCGCCGGGGCCGCCGGTCCTCTCCACGCTCGTCGCGGAGGTCTACGGCCCCGACGACGCCACCCGCCGCGAGGCCGCGGAGCGGGTCAAGGCGGTGATGGAGGCCACGCCGGGCGTGGTGGACGTGGACTGGACGGTGGGGGCGCCGCAGGGCCGCTACCAGTTCCGCGAGGACCGCGCGGTGGCCGGGCGGGCCGGCGTCACGGTGGAGCAGGTGACGCAGGTGCTGGCGCTGGGCCTCTCGGGCTCGCCGATCACCCTGCTCAGCGCGCCGACGGCGCGCGAGCCGGTCGCCGTGGTCCCGCGGCTGCCGCTCGAGCGGCGCGCCTCCCTCGGCGCGCTCCTCGCGCTGCCGGTCGCCACCCCGCAGGGGCCGGTGCCCCTCGGCCGCCTCGTGACGGTGGACAGCACCACGCGGGAGGGGGCCCGCTATCGCAAGAACCTCCGGCCGGTCACGTACGTCACGGCCGACGTCGCCGGCTCGATCGAGGCGCCGGTCTACGCCATCCTCGCGATGAACCGGGCGCTCGACACGGTGCGGGTCGCCGGCGAGCCGATCGCGCGGTACAACGCCGTCCAGCCCGAGCGGCTCGACGAGACCGCGCTGAAGTGGGACGGCGAATGGCACGTGACGATCGAGGTCTTCCGCGACCTCGGGCTCGCCTTCGCGCTCGTGCTGGTGCTGATCTACGTGCTCGTGGTGGGCTGGTTCCAGTCGTACACGATCCCGCTCGTGATCATGGCGCCGATCCCGCTCACGCTGGTCGGCATCCTCCCCGGCCACGCGCTCGCCGGCGCCTTCTTCACGGCGACCTCGATGATCGGCATGATCGCGCTGGCGGGCATCATCGTCCGCAACTCGATCCTCCTCGTGGACTTCATCCAGCTCGCGGAGGCGCGCGGGACGCCGCTCGACGAGGCGGTGATCGAGGCCGGGGCGGTCCGCTTCCGCCCCATCGCGCTGACCGCCGCCGCGGTGGTGGTGGGCGGGGTGGTGATGGTGCTCGACCCGATCTTCCAGGGGCTCGCGGTGGCGCTCATGAGCGGTGCCATCGTGGCCACGGCGCTCACGATGGTGGTGGTGCCGGTGCTGTACTGGGAACTGCGGCGGCGACGTGGGGAGCGGGGGGTGGCGTGAGGCGGGGGGCGTTGAGCGCTGAGCGTAGGTCGTCAGTCGTTGGTCGTTGGTCGTTGGTCGTTGGCGGGGACGGGGCGGCGGGGCCGCGCGTCCGAGAACTTCCGGGAGTGACCATGTGTCCTGATCGCATCATCCGTCGGTTCGCCGGTGTCTTCGTGCTCGCCTCCCTCGCCCTGGGGTGGTGGGTGCACTCGGCGTGGTTCCTCTTCACGGCGTTCGTGGGGTTCAACCTCGTGCAGTCGAGCGTCACGGCGTTCTGCCCGCTCGAGCGGATGCTCGGGGCGGCGCGGCTGTTCGGGTGCCGGCCCAAGGGGACCTGAGGGGCCGGCTGCCACGGTTGCAGGGTGGCCGCGCCCGTTGGCCGCGCCGCCTGCCGCGATGACCGATGGGGGCCGGCACGCGGGCTGCCTCCCCAGGAGGCCGTGGACCAGGAGCGCCGCCATGGGGGTGGCGCCCGCAGACCGGAGGATGACGCGATGACGACGATGCTGACCCGCCGTGGGCTCGACCCGTTCCGCTCGATGCGGGGCCTCGACCAGGTGCTCACCGAGGTGCTGTCCGAGTGGCCGTTCGCGCGGGGGACCGCGCCGCTGGCCGGCGCGTGGCTGCCGCCGGTGGACATCACGGAGAACGACGAGGGCGTGACGCTCGTGGCCGAGCTGCCGGGCGTGCAGCCTGAGGACGTGAAGGTGACCTACGAGAACGGCGTGCTGACGCTGCGCGGCGAGAAGAAGCAGGCCGCGGAGTCCACCTCGGCGACGGCGCACCGCTACGAGCGGGTCTTCGGGACCTTCGAGCGGAGCTTCCGGCTGGCGACGCCGGTGGACGCCTCGCGCATCGACGCGCGCTTCGCGCACGGCGTGCTGACGGTGGTCGTGCCGAAGGCCGAGGAGGCGCGCCCGCGCGAGATCGTGGTGCGCCAGGGCTGACGCCCGCGCGCCGCTCAGGCGATCGCGGACGCGGCCGGCGCCGGCGGGGCGCCGGCCGCGTCGTCATGCCGGGCCGCCTCGCCCGAGCGCCGGCCGACCCACTGGTCGAGCGCGGCGCGGATCGCCGCCGGGGTCACGGGCTTCGCGATGTAGTCGTCCATCCCCGCCGCGAGGCAGCGGGCGCGGTCCTCGGCCATCGCGTTGGCGGTCATCGCCACGACTGGGACGTGCGCGGCGTCGCCGGGCAGCGCCCGGATCGCACGCGTGGCCTCGAAGCCGTCCATGACGGGCATCTGGCAGTCCATGAAGACCACGTCGAAGCGGCGCGCCTGCGCCTGCTCGACCGCGGCGCGCCCGTCCTCCGCGATCGCCACCTCGCAGCCCAGCTTCGTGAGCAGCAGCACGGCGAGCTTCTGGTTCACCGGGTGGTCCTCGACGAGGAGCACCGCCGGCGACGCGGCACGGGGGGCGGGCCCGGCGGCCGGCGCGGCGGCCGGCCCGGCGGGTGCGGGCGTCGCGCCCTCGGCGGGCCGCGCCAGCGCCTGGTCGAGCGCGCGCCAGAGGTCGGCGCGCCGCAGCCGGCGCGTCACCTGCGCGGCGTACCCGAGCCGCTGCCAGCGCTCCCAGCCGCGGCGCTCGTCGGTGGCGCGCAGCACGACGAGCGCGGTCGCCTCGCGGAGCCCCTCGTCGGCCACCTGCCGGGCGAAGGTCACGGCGTCCACGGTGGCCCCGCGGGAATGCACCAGCACCGCGTCGAACGGCCGGCCCGCGGCGTGCGCGCGGCGCAGCGCCGCGAGCGCCAGCGCGCCCGACTCCTCCACCGCCACCTCCGCGCCGAGGCGCTCGAGGCGGCCGCGCAGCATCGCGGCCTCGCGCGGGAACGGCACGGCGAGCAGCACGCGGCGGCCGGCGAGCCGCGGCGCGGGGAGCGGCACCTCGTCGGCGACGGGGAGGGTCAGCGCGACGGTGAACCGCGACCCCTCCCCGACCGCGCTCCGCACCTCGATCGTGCCGCCCATGCGGCGCACCAGCTCGCGCGAGATCGTGAGCCCGAGGCCCGTGCCGCCGAACCGGCGGGTGGTGGAGGCCTCGGCCTGCGTGAACTTGTCGAAGACCGCCTCGAGCTTGTCGGCGGAGATCCCGATGCCGGTGTCGGCGACGGTCACGGCGAGCGCCACCTCCGTCGCGCCCACGCGCTCGGCGGCCGCCTCGACGGTCACGTGCCCGCGCGCCGTGAACTTCACGGCGTTGCCGAGCAGGTTGAGGAGCACCTGGCGGAGCCGTCCCTCGTCGGCGACGACGCGCGCGGGCACGGCCGGCGCGATCTCGACCGCGACGTCGAGGCCCTTCGCGTGCGCGTCGGGGAGGACCACCTCGGCGACCTCCTCCAGCAGGTCGTGCAGCGCGAACGGCTGGCGGTCGAGCACGAGCCGGCCGGCCTCGATCTTCGAGATGTCGAGCACGTCGTTGATGATCGAGAGGAGCGACGTGGCCGACTTGCGGATCGTCTCGGCGAAGTCGCGCTGCTCGGGGGTGAGCTCGGTCTCGAGCAGCAGCGCCGTCATCCCCATCACCCCGTTCATCGGGGTGCGGATCTCGTGGCTCATGTTGGCGAGGAAGTCGCTCTTGGTGCGCGCCCCCGCCTCCGCGGCCTCCTTCGCCTCGACGAGCTCCGCCTCCGCGGCGCGCCGCGCCGTCACGTCGCGGAGCACCGTCACCCAGTGCGACACCTCGCCCCGGTCGTCGCGGATCGGCGCCACGCCCTGCTCGACCCAGAGGCGCGAGCCGTCGCGGCGCCGCTGGAGCACCTCCACGCGCGCGCGGGTGCCCGCCTCGAGCGCGCGATGCACGATCGCGAGCATGAGCGGGTCGGCCTCCGGGTCCCGCAGGAACGTGGGCGACCGCCCCATGACCGCGTCCTCGGGCCACCCGGTGAGCCGCGTGAAGGCGGCATTGGCGTAGACGATCGGCCCGCCCGATGGGTCCGACGGGTCGGCGGCCTGCACGAGCACGGCGTCGTTGAGGTTGACGACGACGGAGGTGAGCAGCCGCAGGCGCTCGTCGGTGCGCCACTGCTCGGTGACGTCCTGCACCGCGCCGACGAGCGCCCGCACGCGGCCCGTGCCGTCGGTGCGCGGCTCGCCGCCCACCCAGACGCGGCGGAGGTCGCCGTCACGCCCCTGCACCGAGATCTCGGTCGAGAAGAGCCGGCGCTCCTCGATGGCGTCCTCGAGGGCGGTGCGCAGCGCGGTGCCGCCGGCCTCGGGGAGCGCGGCGAGCCAGGCGTCGAGCGTGGCGGGCACGCGCTCCGGGGGGAGGTCGTGGATCGTGGCGGTCGCGGGCGACCACTGCAGCGCGCCGTCCCCGAGGTCGAGCGTCCAGCTCCCGATGTGCGCCAGCCGCTTGGCCGCCTCGACCCGGTCGATGTCGGCCCGGAGCACGGCGACGAGCCGCCGGGCCCGGCGGGCGCCGGCGAGGAGGAGGAGGAGGACGGGCAGGGAGGCCGCGAGCGCGGCCGTGGTCGCCCGGGGGGACCAGCCCCCGGCCACGGTGGCGGCCAGCACGGGGAGGGCCGCGGCGGCGATCGCCGCCGGCACGACCGCGCGGTCGGGCGGCAGGCGAAGGTCGAGCGCCTCCGACGGTTCCGCTTCCCCCGCAGCTGGCACGCGTCCTCCCCCGGGCCGGTCGGTCCAGCCCGAGGTATCGGCAGGGAGGGACGCGGGCTGTAGCGATCGCGGCTACGGCGCGATCAGCCCGGTCTCGAGCGCGAACTTCGTGAGCCCCGCCACGGTGCGGATCCGCAGCTTCCGCATCAGGCTCTCGCGGTGCGTCTCGACGGTGCGGTGGCTGATCCCGAGGCCGGCCGCGATCTCCTTGTTCGTCCGGCCGCGCGCGATCCCCTCGAGCACCTCGCGCTCGCGCGCCGTGAGGGCGTCGAGGGCGCCGACCCGCTGCTCCCGCTCGATCTCGCCGCGGAGGGCGGCGGTCAGCTTCGCCGCGATCGGCGGGCTGTAGTACGCCTCGCCGTCGTGCACGGCGCGGATCGCCTGCTTCAGCTCGGCGGCCGCGGTGTCCTTGAGCAGGTAGCCGTGCGCGCCGGCGCGCACGCTCTCGAGCACGTACTCGGCGTTGTCGTACATGCTGAGGATCAGCACGCGCGTCTCGGGGGCGGCCCGGCGGATCCGGCCGGCCACCGCGAGCCCCGTCTCGCCGGGCATCGAGACGTCGAGCACGGCCACGTCGGGCCGCAGCTCCTCCACCAGCCGGCCGGCGTCCGGGCCGGTCGCCGCCTCGCCGACCACCTCGAACTCGGGCTCCGTCTCCAGCACGTGGCGGATCCCCTCGCGCATCATCGGGTGGTCGTCGGCGATGACCACGCGGATCGTGTCGCTGCTCATGCGTCCCTTCCCGCCGGCGCCGCGGCCGGCACCGGCAAGTCGATCTCGAGGCGGGCGCCGCCGGCCGCGGCGGCGCCCAGGTGCACGCGCCCGCCCAGGGCGCCGATGCGCTCGCGCATCCCGGCGAGCCCCATGTGGCCCGCGCGCTCGAGCCGCTCCGGGTCGGCGCCGGCCGGCGGGCCGCGGCCGTCGTCCTCCACGACGAGCCGGAGCAGCGCGCCGTCGAGGGCGACGGCCACGCGGACGGCGCGCGCCTGCGCGTGCCGCGTCACGTTCGACAGCGCCTCCTGCACCGCCCGGAAGATGGCGAGCTCCGCCTCCGGCGCGAGGGGCGGGAGCTCCGGCGGCGCGTCGAAGGTCACCGCGAGCCCGGTGCGCTCCGCCCGCTCCGCGAGGAGCGAGCGCAGGGCGGGGAGGAGCCCGAGGTCGTCGAGGAGCGAGGGGCGCAGGTCGTTGGTCACGTCGCGGATGCTGCGGATCCCGGTGTCGATCGAGCCCAGGATGCGGTCGAGCCGCGCGGCGCGGTCGGGCGGGAGGCTCTGGCGCAGCATCGAGAGCTCGAGCTTCACGGCGGAGAAGACCTGCGCGGTCTCGTCGTGCAGTTCGCGCGAGAGGCGCCGCCGCTCCTCCTCGTGCAGCGCCACCATCCGCGCGGAGAGCCGCGCGAGCTCGGCGTTGCGCGCCTGCAGGTGGCGGTAGAGCTCCGCGTTCTCGAGCGCGGCGCCCACCTGCTGGCCGAGCGCGGCGAGGAAGCCGTCGTCGAGGGCGGTGAACGGGTCGCGCGCGTCGCCCACGAGCATCAGCGCGCCGACCGGCCGGCCCGCGCGCGAGATCGGCAGGAGCGCCACGTACGCGAAGCGCCGGCCGGCGAGCGTGATCCCGTTGGTGTCCTCGCTCGGCACCTGCGTGGTGCCGGTGGCCAGGGCGCGCGCGAGCGCCTCGTGCACGCGGCCCTCGGGGGCGTGCCCCTGCAGCGGCGCGCAGTCGCCGGCGCCGCGCACGACGCGCGCCGCGCCCGCGTCCGCGCCGAGGATCAGGGCGCAGCCGCGCACCGCCGGCAGCGTGAGCGGCCGCGCCACCAGCCGGTCGAGCGCGTCGTGCGCGTCGTCCTGGCGCTGCAGCTCGCCGGCGAGGGCGAGGAGCGCCTGGAGGCCGCGCTGCAGGTCGTCGTTCACGAGGAGCACGATCCCGCCGCCCACGGCGAGCTGGAAGAGCACGTCGAGGTAGTAGCCCCACGGCGTCCACGCCCCGCGCGCCCGCAGGAACGGGTAGTCGAGGTGGTGCAGCCCCCAGAGCACGAAGGCGACGCCGAGCAGCCGCGCCCCGGTGGAGCCCACGCGCCGGTCGTACGCCAGGAAGACCCACCCGCAGAGCAGCGTCGCGAGGCTCAGGAAGAGGACCGCGGGGAGCGCCGCGAGCAGGAAGTCGTCGAGCCGGAAGATCGCGACGTACGACCAGAGCGGCGGGAAGAGCGCGAGCAGCGCGTAGCCGCGCCGCCAGCGCGTCTGCCGCGAGAAGCTGAGCGCCGCCCACAGGAGCCCCAGCGCCACCCAGCCGGTGAAGACCTGGTGCCAGTAGAGCCACGCCCAGGTGCCGGTCGCGAGGAAGCTGATGATGGCGCCGGCCCGGAGCACGTAGAGCCCCCACGCCAGCGCCCACCAGCCGAGGTACGGCTTGCGGTAGCGGTTGTGGAGGTACCAGCAGAGCCCGGCGATGGCGACGGTGATCACCGCCTGGAGGATCGCGGCCGCCAGCTCGGCGAGGTCGGTGGGCGGGTGCGCTCCCATGCCCGGAAGTAGACGTCCGCCCGCGCGGCGACGCAACGGCCGCGCTCGACAGCGCCCCCGCGCGCCGCTAGAGTACGCGCCGTCGCCAACCCCCGCCCGCGCGTGCCGCTGCCCTCCCCCGACGCCGTCCCCCTCGTCGAGTTCGCCGGCGTCACCCGGCGCTTCGGCGGCCACGCGGCGGTGGACCGGCTCGACCTCGCCGTCCGCGACGGCGAGTGCTTCGCCCTCCTCGGTCCCTCGGGCTGCGGCAAGACCACCACGCTGCGGCTCCTCGCCGGGCTCGAGCGCCCCGACGCGGGGACGATCCGCATCGCCGGCGAGCCGGTGCAGGACCGCCGCCCGTACGAGCGCCCGCTCGCGATGGTCTTCCAGCACTACGCGCTCTTCCCGCACCTGAGCGTGGAGGGGAACGTCGCGTTCGGCCTCGAGCAGCGCGGCGTCCCCGCCGCCGAGCGCCGCCGGCGCGTGGCGCGCGCGCTCGAGCTCGTGCGCCTCGACCCCGCGACCTTCGCGGCGCGGCGTCCCGCCTCGCTCTCCGGCGGGCAGCGCCAGCGCGTGGCGCTCGCGCGCGCGCTCGTGGTGGAGCCGCGGCTGCTGCTGCTCGACGAGCCGCTGGCGGCGCTCGACCAGGCCCTCCGCCGCGAGATGCAGGGCGAGCTGCGCCGGCTCAACCGCGAGCTCGGGATCACCTTCCTCGTGGTCACGCACGACCAGGAGGAGGCGCTCGCGCTGGCCGATCGCGTCGCCGTGATGCGCGCGGGCCGGCTCGAGCAGGTGGGCACCCCCCGCGAGGTGTACGCGCAGCCGCGCACCGCCTTCGTCGCCGGGTTCATCGGCGACGCGACGCTGCTGCCCGCCACGGTGCGCGCCGCGCACGGCGCCACCGCCGTGGTCGTGCTGGACGAGGGCGGCGCCGCCGTGACCGTCGCCGACCCCGCGCCCCCCGGTGCCGGCGCGGCAGTGCGCCTGGTGCTGCGCCCGGAGTGGCTGCACCTCGCGCGCGCGGGCGAGGCGCCCGAGGGGCACAACGCGCTGCCGGCCACGGTCGAGGCGAGCGTCTTCGCCGGCGACCGCTGCGACGTGACGGTGCGCCTGCCGGGCGGCACGGCGCTGCAGGTGCTCGAGCGGGAGCTGCGCCGGGAGGGGAGCCACCGGCGGTGGCTGCCCGGGGAGCGGGTGGCCGTCTGCTGGGCGCCGGGCGACGCGGCGCTGGTCCCCGCGTGAGCGCGCCGCGCCGGGGCCTCGTGGCCCGTCTCGCCGGCACCCCGCGCGCGGGGACGCTCGCGCTGCTGGCGCCGGGGCTCGCGTGGCTCGTGGCGCTGGTGCTGGCGCCGCTCGCGCTGGTCGCGGCGTACAGCGTGCTCTCGCGCGGCGCCTTCGGCGGGGTGGTCGTCGAGCCGACGCTCGCGGCGTGGCGGCGCCTCGGCGACCCGCTCTACCTCGCGATCGCCGCGCGCACCGTGCTGCTCGCGGCGCTCACCACGCTCCTCTGCCTCGTGCTCGCCTACCCGCTCGCCTGGACCATCGCGCAGGCGGGGCGCTGGCGCCGCCTGCTGCTGCTGCTCGTCGTGCTGCCGTTCTGGACGAGCGGGCTCGTGCGCACGTACGCGCTGATCTTCCTGCTGCGCGACACCGGGCTCGTGAACGAGGTGCTGCGCGCGCTGGGGCTCGTCGAGGCGCCGCTGCGGCTGCTGCACACCGAGGGGGCGGTGCTCGCCGGGCTCGTGTACGGGGCGCTCCCCTTCATGGTGCTCCCGCTCTACGCGTCGCTCGAGAAGCTCGACCCCGCGCTGCTCGAGGCGGCCGAGGTGCTCGGCGCGTCGCCGTGGGCGCGGTTCCGCCGGGTGATCCTGCCGCTCTCGCGCGCCGGCGCGGCCGCGGGCGCAGTGCTCGTCTTCGTGCCGACGCTCGGCGCCTTCCTCGTCCCCGACCTGCTCGGCGGCGGGCGGCAGATGATGCTGGGCACCCTGGTGCAGAACCAGTTCGGCCCCGCGCGCGACTGGCCGTTCGGCGCCGCCGTCTCGATGGCGACGACGCTGCTCGTGCTGGCCGTGGTGGTGCCGTGGCTCGCGCGCGCGCGGACGGGGGACGCGTGAGCGGCCGGCGCGTCGCGCCCGGGGTCGCCGCGGCGGCGGGGGCGGCGCTGCTCGCGCTCCACCTGCCGCTCCTGGTGCTGGCGGCCTTCTCGCTCAACCGCTCGCGCTACGGCGTGCAGTGGACCGGCGCCACGCTCGAGTGGTACGGGCGGATGCTCGAGCGGCCCGACGTGCTGCGCGCGCTCGGCCGCAGCCTGCAGGTGGGGGTCGCGGCGACGCTCCTCGCCACGGCGGTCGGCACCCTCCTCGCCCTCGGCATCCGCCGGCTCGCGCCGCGCGGGCGGCGCGCGTGGGACGCGCTGCTCTACCTGCCGGTCGTCACGCCGGAGGTCGTCGCGGGCGTGTCGCTGCTGGTGCTCCTCACCGCCGCGGGGCTGCGGCTCGGGCTCGGCACGGTGATCCTGGCGCACGCCGGCTTCGCCGTGCCCTTCGTGACGCTCGTGGTGCTCGCCCGGCTCGACGGCATGGACCGCTCGCTCGAGGAGGCGGCGCTGCTCCTCGGCGCCGACGAGTGGGCCACCTTCCGCCGCGTCACCCTCCCCGGCCTCGCCCCGGGGATCGCGGCGGGGGCGCTGCTCGCCTTCACCCTCTCGTTCGACGACTTCGTGATCACCTTCTTCGTCGCGGGCCCCGGGACGACCACCCTCCCGCTGCTCGTCTACTCGATGGTGCGCCGCGGCGTGGACCCGACGGTGAACGCGATCTCGACGGTGATGCTCGCGGCCACGACCGCGCTCTTCGTGCTCGCCGAGCGCGTGGGCGGCCTCGCGGGACGGGGGCGCGCGTGAGCCCGACGCGCCGCGAGCTGCTGCGGGCGCTGGCCGCGGGCGGCGCGTCGCTCGCGCTCCCCGGCCTCGCCGGCTGCGGCGGCCCGCCCCCCCGGCTGCCCAACGGGCTCGAGCCGGAGCTCTACCTCTACATCTGGTCCGACTACCTGGCCCCGGACACCATCCCCGGCTTCGAGCGCGAGACCGGCGTGCGGGTCACGGTGGACACTTACGAGAGCAACGAGGAACTCGCCGCGAAGCTCCTCGCGGGCGCGAGCGGCTACGACCTCGTGGTCCCGTCGGGCTACATCGTGCCCGCGCTCGCCGAGGCCGGGGCGCTGGGGCTGCTGGAGCGCGACCGTCTCGCCAACCTCGGCAACCTGGCGCCGCTCTTCCGCGGGCTGCCGTACGACCCCGAGGGCGCGTACACCGTCCCGTGGCAGTGGGGCACGTCGGGGATCGCCTGGCGCCGCGACCTCGTGGCGCGCGCCCCCGACAGCTGGGACCTGCTCGACGACCCGGCCTTCCACCAGCGCGTCACCCTGCTCGACGACGGCCGCGAGGTGCTGGGGGCGATGCTCAAGCGCCGCGGGCGCTCCCTCAACTCCACCGACCCGGGCGAGCTCGCGACGGCGCGCGACGACGCCCTCGCGGCCAAGCCCCACCTGCGCGCCTTCGTCTCGGCGCCGGTGAAGGGCCAGCTCGCGGCGGGCGACGTGCAGGTGGCGCAGCTGTGGAACGGCGACGCCTACCAGGCGCGCGACGAGCAGCCGGCGATCGCCTTCGCCTCGCCGCGCGAGGGCGCGCTCCTCTGGGTGGACTTCCTCGCCCTCGCGACCGGGGCGCCGCACCCGGCCGCCGCCCACGCCTTCATCGGTTACATCCTCCGCCCGGAGGTCGGCGCCGCCATCTCCGCGGCGACCCACTACGGCACCCCGAACGACGCGGCGCGCAGGATCCTGCCGGACGCGGTGCCGTTCCCGACCGACGCGGAACTCGCCCGGCTCGAGTTCCAGCGCGACCTCGGTCCCGCGAGCGCGCTCTGGGACCGGATGTGGACCGAGATCCGGTCGGCCTGAGGCGCGGCGCGCGGCTTGCGCCATCACCGCAAGTCATGGCACCTTGCGACATCCCCTCCCGGTGAGCCGACTGGCCGACGTGGACGCGGCGACCCGATTCGCGCGGCACTTCGGAGACCTCGTGCGTCTCCTCCACGAGGGGGCCGATGACCGTCCCGGGCGCGAGCAGGCGCTCGCCGGCGCGGTCGCGGCCCTCGCGGAGGACGGCGTGCGGCTCACCGCCGCCGTGGACCAGCTTGGCGATGCCCCGTCGAGCTACCTCCGCAGCCGGATGATCGAGCGCTACGTCGACGCCATCGCGATCGGGCCGGGGACCGGCCCGGACGAGCTCGGCGCGCTGGCGCTGGCGCTCGCCGACGACGAGCGCGCCTTCCCGTCGTTCCAGGGCATCACCGTGACGCTCGCGCCCATCATCCACGAGCCCGCGCCGGCTCCCCTCGCCGCGGTCGCCGCGGGCGCGGAGGCCGCCTCGACCCGCGAGGTGAGCGACCGCCGGGCGGGCGCGGAACGGCGGCGGCGGCTGCAGCTGCCGCCCGACGGGGTCGAGCGGCGCCGCGGCCGCGAGCGCCGCCAGCTCGGCGAGCGGCGCCGCAAGCTCCGCCTGGCGCAGCAGGCGCGCCGCGCCGCCCTGCTCGCCCGGCTCGAGGACGCGGTGAAGCACCAGGAGTGGGCCGACGCCCTCGCCACGCTCACCGTCGCGATCGCGCTCCTGCCGAACGTCCCCGCCGAGGATCGCGGCGCCTTCCGCCTGGCCGTGCGCCGCCACGTGCGCCGCGCCATGCTCGAGCAGTTCGTCGCCCTCGCCCTCGCCGATCCCGGCCGTCGCGACGAGGCGCTCGTCGCACTCCGGTGGGCAGGGGTCGAGGGCGCGGAGGCGATGCTCGCGGCCGTGATGGGCGCCGAGACCCTCGGGCCGCGCGCCGCGCTCGCCGAGGCGCTGCTGCTGATGCCCGAGGCGTTCCCGCTGCTGCGGCCCTACCTCGAGGGGCGGGTGGCCTGGCAGGCGTGCCGGGCCGCGCGGCTCGCCGGCCGCTTCGGCCACCCGGAGGCGACGCCGCTGCTCGAGGGGCTCCAGCACCACCCCGACGCGCACGTGCGGGAGACCGCCGTGCGTGCCCTGGCCGACCTTCCCGACGGCGAGGCGGTGCCCGCGCTCCGGCGCGCCCTGCACTCGCCCGACCCGACGAGCCGCCGGGCCGCCGCCGCCGCCATCGCCGCGCGCCCGCGCGCGGCCCTCGCGCTCGCCCTCGTGACGGTGCTCGACGAGGAGCGCGACGACGACGTCTGGTTCGCGCTGGTGGATGCCCTGGGCGGCATGCGGGCCGGCGAGGCGGTGCGGGCGCTCCTCGCGCTGGCGCAGCGGCGGTGGCGGCTGTTCGGCGGCGGCCTGCCGCGGGTGAAGCGCCTGCGGGCGGTCGCGGCGCTCGCCGGCTCGGCGGCGCCGGGCGCGCGCGCCGCGCTCGAGACGCTCGCCCGCTCCCGCGACGGCGCGATCCGCGACGCGGCCCGCCGCGCCCTCGCGGCGCGCGACGCGAGCCCGGGGGGCGCGTGACCGGGGCCGCCGTGTCGCCGCCGCCGGGCACCGACCCGCGGCGCACCTTCGTGCGCAGCTTCGGCGAGCTCGTGGCGCTGCTGCGCGCGCGGCCGCACGACACGCGCGCGCAGGGCGAGGCGCTCAAGAGCGCGACGCTCTCGCTCGCCGTGGTGCCGGTCACGGTGGACGCCGCCCTGCACCACAACGAGGTCGGCCAGGTGCACCTCCCCGGCCAGATGCTCCTGCGCGGCGTGGCGCGCATCGCCTTCCTGGCGGGGGCGCCGGCCAGCGAGCTGCTCGCCGCCGCGCGCGCGCTCGCCGCCACCGAGGGCCCCGTCCCCTCGTCGGCCCATGTCCTCGTGGAGCCGGTGGACGACCTCGGCGTGCAGGTCACCGACTACCGCGGGCCGCGCGAGCGGGCCGACGACGGGACGACCTTCGAGCCGGTCCGCAGCGGCGGTGACCGCCGCAGCTGGCGCGACCGGCGCCGGCCGCCGCGCGAGCCCTGGACGGGCACCGAGCGACGCTCCGGCCACGACCGCCGCGGCCGCGGCGAGCGGCGCGTGGAGCGCGTCCGCGCGCTGCTCGAGCGCGTGGCGCAGAACCGGCGCCGGCTCGAGACCGCCTGCGCCGGCCGCCAGTGGGATGCCGCGCTCGACGCCGCGCTGGCGCTCGTCGAGGCCCTCCCCCGCATCCCCGCCGACGAACGGCGGGCCACGCGCACGGCGCTCCGGCAGGTCCTCGTGCGCCCGGTCGTCGAGGCGATGGCGGACGCGGGGCTCCGCGACCCCGTCCTGCAGCCGCTCGCGGCCATGGTGCTCCCCTACGCCGGCACCCTCGGGCTCGAGGTCCTCTTCGACCGCGTCTGCCAGGTCGGCTCCGCCGACGCGGTGGCCGCCTACGCGGACGCACTGGTGCTCGCCCCGGAGACGGTGAACCTCGCCCTCGCCGCGCTCGCCAGCCCGCACGCCCACACCGCGAGCCAGGCCGCCACCCTCATCGCCCGCGTGCGGCGCAGCCGGCAGGCGTTCGACGCCCTCGTGCGGCAGCTCGACCATCCCGACCCGCGCGTGCGCGCCGCGGTCGCCGACGCCCTCGCGAGCTACCCGCCCGACGAGATGGCGCCGGTCCTCGGCCGGGCGCTGCGGCGCGGCGACCGCGAGCTGCGCCTCGTGCTCGCGCACGTGGCGGGGGCGCGGCGCCTGCGCGGCCTCGTCGGCGTGCTCGACGAGCAGCTCCAGCGCGAGGACGACGACGAGGTCTGGGCGGCGTGCGTGCGCGCGCTCGGCGCCATCCCGAGCGCGGAGGCGTGCGCGGCGCTCATGCAGGTGGTGCTGCGGCGCCGGAGCCTGCTCCGGCGCGACGGCTTCGCGACCGCGCAGCGGCTCGAGGCGCTCGAGGCGCTCGGCCGGTGCGAGGCCCGGGGGGTGGTGACGGCGCTCCGGCGCATCGCCCGCGACGGCGACCGGCGGGTGCGGGAGCGGGCGGCGGCGCTGCTCGCCGCCCGCGAGGTGCGCGACGACCGCTAGGCCCTACTTCTTCCGCACCTCGAAGCCCTCGACCAGCAGGTCGAGGTTGTGGTTCACCCGCAGGCCGGCGATCCCCGCCGTCGCCCCGACGTCACCCACCCAGACTTCCGTGCCGTTGACCAGGAACCGGGTCGCGCCGGGGGTGGTGGCGTCCACCTCGAGACGGTTGCGCGCGGCGCCGGCCGCGTCGGCCTTCGCCACGGCGGGATGGGCGGTCCAGCCGCGCGTGACGTTCACGGTACGCGATCCCTCGCGGCGCTTCACCAGGAACGTTCCGTCGGGCCGGACGAGGAAATAGGAGTAGCGCTGGCCCTCGCCCGCGAGGTCGGCGCCCCCGACGAAGAGCCCGTACCCCTCCATGTGCCCGGACGCCTTCGCCTGGGTCACGGTGGCCCGGACCGCGACCGGCCCGGTCGCGGCGTCGGCGGCCCGCCACAGGATCAGCGCCGGCCCGACGACCACCCGGAGGCCGGTCTTGTCGGCGGTGACGGTGGCGCCCGTGAGGGCACCCCGGTCGGCCCGGGCCGACCATCCGGCCGGGAGCTGGGCGGCGAGAGGGGTGGCGGCGGCGAGCGCCGCGGCGGCGAGCAGGGAGCGCATGGGGAGACCTCCGGGGACGGGGCGGGCGATGGCGAGTTGCGCGGGAACGGGACGGCGCGCCAAATTGGTCGTTCTGCGGTGGAATCCGACTCTTCGGGGGTGCGGCATGCTGAACACGATCGGGACCATCTTCGCCGGCATCGGCGCGACCGCGATCCTCACGGCGCTGTCGTTCGTGTCGGTCCTGCTGGGCGTGTGGCTCATCGGGCCGATGATCGCGCTCATGGCGGGGCCGATCATCGACAAGTTCGTCGCGAAGCAGTCCTGAGTCCTCACGGGGCGCCGTCGTCGCCGCCACCCTCGGTGGTGGCGGCCTTCATCGCCCCGTCATAGTTGATCTTCAGGCCCGCGAGCAGCTCGCGGAGCCCCCGGACCTTGAATTGAAGCCCCCCGCCGCTGCGCCGCGCGAGCATCGCCATGCTCGCTGCGCTGTCGCTGAGCCCGCCGAGGCCCAGCCCCTGCGCCTGCATCTTGATCTCCTCGAGGACGCGGATCATGCCGCGGACGACCTGCTCGTCCGCCTGCATGGCGGCCATCGCCTCGATGGTGCGGTGGACGCGGTCGAGCTTCGGCGGGAGCAGCTCGAGGAAGCCGAGCTGGGCCTGCTGCTTCGCGGTGAGCTTCCTGCCCATGCGGCGCTCCGGGTCGGGGCGCCGAATGCTAGGCGGGGCGGGGGCCGGGGTGAAACCCCGGGCCGCCCGCGGCGTACGCCCTTCCGGCGCCGGGCCCGGCGCGCCCTCCCGAGGACGGTCCCATGACGCTCTCCGACATCTCGATCCGGCGTCCGGTCTTCGCCAGCATGATGAGCCTCGCGCTCGTCCTGTTCGGCGCGATCGGCTACCGCGAGCTCTCGATCCGCGAGCTCCCCGACGTGGACCCGCCGGTCATCTCGGTGCGCACCACGCTGCGGGGCGCGAACCCGACGGTGATGGAGTCGTCGGTCACCGACATCCTCGAGGAGGAGCTGAGCACCCTCGAGGGGCTGCGCACGCTGACGAGCTCGAGCGGCGAGCAGTCGAGCAACATCACCCTCGAGTTCACCCTCGACCGCGACATCGAGAGCGCCGCGCAGGACGTGCGCGACAAGGTGAGCCGGGTGCGGGGGCGGCTGCCGCAGGACGTGGACGAGCCGGTGATCGCGAAGGAGGACGCCGACGCGCAGCCGTTCATCCGCATCGCGCTCATCGCCGACGCCATGGACCGCCTGCGGCTCAGCGAGCTGGCCGACCGGGTGGTGAAGACGCGGCTGCAGACGATCCCCGGCGTGGGCTCGATCTCGATCTTCGGCGAGCGGCGCTACGCGATGCGGCTCTGGCTCGACCCGCAGCAGCTCGCCGCCCGCGGGCTGACCGTGGCCGACGTGCAGAACGCGGTCCGCACGCGGAGCGTCGAGACGCCGGCCGGGCGCGTGGAGTCGGCGCGCCGGGAGTTCAGCGTCCGCTCGCTCGGCGAGCTGAAGACCGCGGAGGAGTTCGCGGACCTCGTCGTCTCGAGCGCCGGCGGCCAGCTGGTGCGGCTGCGCGACGTCGCGCGCGTGGAGCTCGGGGCCGAGGACGAGCGGAGCTTCATCCGGGTGAACGGCAAGGAGGGGGTCGGCGTCGGCATCGTGCGCCAGTCGAAGGCGAACCTGGTCGAGGTGGCCGACGCGATCCGCGCGGAGCTGCCGAGGCTCCAGCAGGAGCTGCCGCCGGGGGTGCAGCTCGCGGTGAGCCTCGACCAGTCGGTCTTCGTGAAGCGGTCCATCAAGGACGCGCAGGAGACGCTCGTCATCGCCGCGGTCCTGGTCGTGGTGATCATCTTCCTGTTCCTGCGCAACGTGCGGGCGACGATCATCCCGGCGTTCGCGATCCCCGCGTCGATCGTGGCGTCGTTCGCGGTGATGTACTTCTTCGGCTTCTCCATCAACAGCTTCACGCTGCTCGCGCTCACGCTCGCGATCGGGATCGTGGTGGACGACGCGATCATCGTGCTGGAGAACGCGTACCGCCACCAGGAGGAGCTGGGCGAGGACCCGGAGACGGCGGCCCGCGAGGGGACGCGCGAGATCGCCTTCGCGGTGATCGCGACCACGGCGTCGCTCATCGCCGTCTTCACGCCGCTCGCCTTCCTCAAGGGCAACACCGGCCGCCTCTTCAACGAGTTCGGCATCGCGGTCGCGGGCTCGATCCTGGTCTCGGGGTTCGTGGCGCTGACCCTCACCCCGATGCTCTGCGCCCGGATCCTGCGCGTGCCCCGGCGCCACGGCGCGCTCTACCAGGCGCTCGAGCGGGGCTTCGAGGCGCTCGCCGCCGGCTACGCGCGGACGCTGGCGCGCGCGCTCCGGCACCGCCCGGCCGTGCTCGCCGTGACCGCCGCGCTGACGGTGGCCGCGGGCCTGGTGTTCGTGCGCATCAAGCGCGAGTTCATCCCGCCGGACGACCGCGGCTACTTCTTCACGAGCCTCACCGGCCCCGAGGGCGCGAGCATCGCGTACATGGACGAGTACGTCCGCCAGGCGGAGGCGATCCTCTCGGCGATCCCCGAGGCGGTCTACACCGCCTCCGGCGTCGGGCGCGGGGGCGGGCCGGTCAACAGCGGGTTCGTGTTCACGATCCTGAAGGACTGGGACGAGCGGGACCGCTCCGCCCAGGAGATCCTCGCGGACGTGCGGCCGAAGCTCGCGCGGATCCCCGGGGTGTTCGCGTTCGCGAACAACCCGGCGGCGATCGGTGGCTTCGGCGCGCCGGTGCAGTTCGTGGTCCGGCACCCGGACTTCGCGAGGCTCACGGAGGGGATGGACTCGCTGCTCGCCCGGGCCCGGCAGGTGAAGGGGCTCATCAACGTGGACACCGACCTGCGCGTAAACAAGCCGGAGCTCCGGGTGAGCTACAGCCGGGACCGGGCGGAGGACCTGGGCGTGGCCGTGTCGGACATCGCCGCGACGCTGCAGACGATGCTCGGCGGGTCGCGGATCGCGACGTTCACCCGCAACAACAAGCTGTACTACGTGCTGAGCCAGCTCTCGCCGGAAGGCCGGGCGACGCCGTCCGACATGACCGGCCTGTACGTGCGGGGCCGGGGCGGGGCGCTGGTGAAGCTCGACGCGGTGGCGACGGTGGAGGAGGGGGTCGGGCCCCGGTCGCTCGCGCACTACAACCGGGTGCGCTCCGCGACGCTGTCGGCGGGGCTGGCGCCGGGCTTCGCGCTGGGCGAGGCGCTCGACTCGCTGAACCGGATCGCGGCCGAGGTGCTGCCCGAGGGGAGCACGGTCGCGCTGGCCGGCGAGTCGCGGGAGTTCGCGGAGAGCGGCAACGAGCTGTACTTCGCGTTCGGGCTGGCGCTGCTGGTCGTGTTCATGGTGCTCGCGGCGCAGTTCGAGTCCCTCGTGCACCCCTTCACGGTGCTCCTCGCCGTGCCGCTCGCGGTGACCGGGGCGCTCTTCACCCTGCAGCTCGTCGGCTCGACCCTCAACCTGTACAGCCAGATCGGGATGATCCTGCTGATCGGCATCGTGACGAAGAACTCGATCCTGCTGGTGGAGTACGCCAACCAGCTCAAGGAGCGCGGCCTCGGCACGCGGGAGGCGATGGTCGAGGCGGGGCGCATCCGGTTGCGGCCGATCCTCATGACGTCGGTCGCCACGGCGGTCGCGGCAGTCCCCGTGGCGCTCGGCCTCGGCGCCGGCTCGGAGAGCCGCCGCCCGCTCGGCTACGCGATCGTGGGGGGCGTGCTCTTCTCGACGCTGCTCACGCTGTACGTGGTGCCGGTGGTGTACACGCTGCTCGACCGGCTGGCGGCGCGGGAGCACGCGCGCGTCGCCGGTGACGCGGCGGCGGTGGCGGCGGAGCGGGCGTGATCGCTGCGGCGCTGCTGCTGCTGCAGGCGGCGACGCTGGTGCCCGCGCCCCGGGCGCCGGCGCCGCCGGCCGACTCGCTGCCCCGCGTCACGCTCGCGGAGGCGATCCGCCGCGCCACGTCGCTCGACCCGGGCTACGTGGCGGCGGCGGGGTTCCGCAGCAACTCGGCGTGGGTGCGGCGGCAGGCGGTCCTGAACTTCCTCGTCCCGTCGATCACCTCGCAGCTCGACGCGAGCTGGTTCTCGCAGGAGTTCTTCAACGTCGGCATTGGCCGGCCGGCCAGCAAGCAGGTGACGGCCCGCGTGAACGGCCTCTACGAGGCGCTGAGCGTGCGCAAGTTCGCCGAGCTGACGCGGAGCGCCGCCGAGCTGGAGGCGACCACGGCGAGCGAGGCCGACCAGCGCATCCGCACCGCCGTCGAGGTGGAGCGGGACTTCTACGACGTGCTGGTGTCGCGCGAGCTGCTGCGGGTGGCCGAGGCGCGGCGGGCGCGCGCGGCCGAGGGGCTGGTGATCGCCCGGGCGCGGGTGCTCTCCGGCGCCGCGGTGCAGAGCGACTCGCTGCAGCTGCTCGTGGAGCTCAGCAACGCGCAGCTCGAGGAGCTGCGCCAGCGCATCGCGCTCCGGGTGGCGCGCCTGCAGCTCGGGCGGCGGATCGGGCTCGACGGGCCCGTCGAGGCGGCCCCGCTCGGCGGCACCTTCGGGCGGCCGCTCCCGCTCTCGCTCGACGATGCGCTGCGGCAGGCGCTCGACGGCGGGCCGCAGTACGCGGCCGCCCGCGCGGCGGAGCGCGCCGCGGGCGCGTCGGTGACCGCGCGCAAGGGCGACTACCTGCCGGTGCTGAACCTGGTCGGCCAGCACCAGCGGTTCGACGACAGCTTCTTCCCGTCGGGCCGGGTGATCTGGTCGGGCGGGCTGCAGGTGCAGTGGCCCCTGTGGAACGGGGCCCAGCGCGAGGTGGCGATCCAGCAGGCGCGCACCACCCGCGACATCGCCGCGGCCGCGCGCGCCGACCTCGAGCGCGGCGCGCGGCGCGACGTGACCGCGGCGTACGAGGGCTACCTCGCCGCGGTCGAGGCCGAGCGGCTCGCCGACGTGGTGCTCGCCGCCGCGCAGGAGACCTACCGCGTGCAGGACCTGCGGTACCGCTCCGGCGCCACGACGATCCTCGACTTCCTCGTGGCGCAGGCGGCGCTCGCCGAGGCGGAGGCGCAGGTGGTCCAGACACGCTACGCGGAGCGGCTCGCGCTCGCCGGGCTCGAGGTGCTCCTCGGCCGGCGGCTCTTCGCCGAGGACTGGGGGACCGAATGACCGGCTGGCGCTGGGGGACGCTGGCGGCGCTCGCCGTCGTCGCGGGGTGCAAGGCGACGGGCGAGGCCGCGGGCGCCGCGGCGGGCGCGCCGAAGCCCGCGGTCCCCGTGGACGTGGCCGTGGCGCGGACCGACACCGTCGTGGACGCGATCGTCGCCACCGGCGAGATCGAGGCGGTGCAGTCGGTCGAGCTGCGGCCCGACGTGGACGGCCGGGTGAGCGAGCTGCTCGTGCGCGAGGGCGCGACCGTCGCCGCCGGCACGCCGCTCGTGCGGATCGACGACGCCGAGCGGCGCGCCGACCTCGCGCGCGCCGTCGCCGAGCGCGACCTCGCGCAGCAGGCGCTGGCCCGCACGCGCGAGCTGCTGGCGCAGCGCGCCGCCAGCCAGGCCGACCTCGAGCGCGCCGAGGCGACGGCGCGCGCCACGCAGGCCTCCGTGGACCTGCTGGCGCTGCGCGTCGAGCGCAGCGTCGTGCGGGCGCCGTTCGCCGGGGTCGTCGGGCAGCGCTTCGTCAGCATCGGCGACTACGTGACGAGTTCCACCCGGCTCCTCGCCCTCCAGACCGTCTCGCCCCAGCGGGCCCGCCTGCAGGTGCCCGAGCGGTACTACCAGCAGCTGCGCACCGGCCAGAAGGTCACGTTCCGCGTGGCCGCGCTCACGAACCGCGAGTTCACGGGCACCGTGGACTTCGTGGACCCCTCCGTGCAGCTCCCCGGCCGCACCGTGACGATCAAGGCGGTCGTCCCCAACCCGCGGAACGAGCTCCACCCGGGGATGTTCATCGACGCGCGGCTCGCCACGGCGGTCCGGCCGTCGGCGATCGTCATCCCGGAGGACGCCGTCGTCCCGGTGCAGGGGAAGACCTTCGCGTGGGTCGTCGCCGACGGGAAGGCCGTGCGCCGCGAGATCCGGCTCGGGGTGCGCGCGCCCGGCTACGTGGAGGTGACCGAGGGGATCGCCGCCGGCGACCGGGTGGTGGTCGGCGGGATCGAGCGGCTGAGCGACGGCGCCGCCGTGACCGCCACGGAAGTGGACCGCTCGCCCCGGCGCTTCCGCGACCAGTGAAGGAGGTGCCCGCGCCATGCTGAAGGCCGGCGACCGCGCCCCCGCGTTCACCCTGCCCGCCGACGACGGCAGCACCGTCTCGCTCGCCGGGCTCGCCGGACGCCCGGTGGTGCTGTACTTCTACCCGAAGGACGACACCAGCGGCTGCACGACCGAGGCCTGCGGGTTCCGCGATGCCTGGGCCGACGTGCGGGCGACGGGGGCCGTGGTGCTCGGCGTCTCGCCCGACGGCGTCGCGTCCCACGCGAGGTTCCGCGCGAAGCACCGGCTGCCGTTCCCCCTCCTCGCCGACACCGACCACGCCGTGGCCGAGCGCTACGGGGTCTGGGGCGAGAAGTCCATGTACGGGCGGAAGTACCAGGGGATCCTGCGCACCACCTTCCTGATCGACGCCGAGGGCCGCATCGCCCGCGTCTTCGAGAAGGTGAAGCCGAAGGGGCACGCGGCCGAGGTGCTCGCGGCGCTCCGCGCGTGAACACCGGCTCCGTACCCCTACGGATGGCGCCGGGGCCCGGGCGGGGTAACGTCCCCGGCGCGCGCGCGCACGGTGCGGGCGCGCGGTCTCCGAGCCCCGGTTCCCCGATGCGACTCCGATTCGTCCCGCTCCTCGCCCTCGCCGCCGCCTGCGGCGGCGGCC